>Ga0307375_10000127_pt1 | contig 100610 bp, 89 predicted proteins | sample TR1MG_FD_202531 | JGI IMG/M metagenome (GOLD analysis project Ga0307375, IMG submission 202531) | Soil microbial communities from Risofladan, Vaasa, Finland - TR-1 | ecosystem: Environmental > Terrestrial > Soil > Coastal area > Acid sulfate soil | place: Finland: Risofladan, Vaasa | collected... | reverse complement strand
AAGCGCTTTCGCTACGAAGGAGCATCTCCTCGCGAAATGGTAGGCTTAGGAGTAAAATAGCCAGCCCTGCGAGGAAAAAGGATAGCCCAAGAAAACCAAAAGGGAGCCGATCCTCTCCCCTTTTTAGGATAATTCCCCACAAAAGGTAGCGCACGAACAGGAAAGGGAGCCGCTCGGGCCAAAAAAGTGAGTCGGTGAGCTGCTCCCCGACCCGTAGGCGAAAATATGCGGTATTGCCCATAGAAAGTTTTTTAGCCCTTCATTAGCGGCGCTACATGCCACAAATTAAGTTTGCTTGTAACTTAGCTATTAAGCGCTGGAAATAATTAATATTCGGCGACTATGTGGTTATATTAGATGCTGTAATTCAACGTATTAACATGTGTGAAACTTTAGTCCACTAAAAAGTTTTTCTTTCAAATTGTTTTCTACATTTATGCCAAATTTTTTTTAACCACTAAAACCTATATGGAAAAACTGATAACTACTTTACGCGACTCGAAAAAGGCGAGATGGACCGCGCTGATAATAGTATCGCTATCAATGTTTGGTTCATACTACTTTAACTATGCCCTTTCGCCGGTTAAGCCGATGCTGGAGAGCATTTTGGGTTGGAACAGCTCCGATTTTGGGATATATACCTCCTCCTACACCTGGTTTAACGTATTCCTGTTCATGCTAATCTTTAGCGGCATTATCCTCGATAAAATGGGGATCCGCTTTACCGGCATCATGTCCACTGTGTTAATGGTAGTGGGAACAGGGCTTAACTACTGGGCGCTGATACACGTGTTTCCCGATGGCGCCATGATTTTTGGAGTAAAAACGCAGGTGGTAATCTCCGCTATCGGATTTGGAATCTTTGGCGTAGGGTCAGAGGCAGGAGGAATTACCGTATCGAAGGCCGTTGTAAAGTGGTTTAAGGGCAAGGAGATGGCGTTGGCTATGGGCCTACAGATGTCCATTGCCCGTTTGGGAACTGCAGTTGCGCTTGGCATTGCCTTGCCGCTGGCAACAACCTACTCCTTCACATCTCCTGTTCTGTTGGCTTTTGTCCTCATGCTTATTGCGCTGGCCGCCTTCATCATCTACATGGTTATGGATAAGAGGCTGGATGCCTCCATCGCCCAAAGCAGCAATGGCAACGAGGTTGAGGAGGCCTTTGAGATGAAGGACATTCTCTTCATCATAAAGAACAAGGGCTTCTGGTATATCGCCATCCTCTGCGTGCTGTTCTACTCGGCCGTGTTCCCGTTTTTGTTCTACGCAACCGACTTGATGATCAACAAGTACCACGTCAACCCCAACCTGGCAGGTGCCATCCCCGCCCTGCTTCCGTTTGGCACCATCTTCCTCACGCCTCTGTTTGGGACATTTTACGACACCAAAGGGAAGGGTGCCACCATCATGATTATGGGATCCATCATCTTAATTTTTGTGCATGGCATACTGGCAATTCCTTTCCTAAACGCCTGGTGGCTGGCAGCGGCCATGGTAATCATCCTTGGAATAGGTTTTTCGTTGGTTCCGGCCGCCATGTGGCCCTCCGTTCCCAAGATTATTCCCGAAAGGCAGCTGGGTACAGCCTATGCAGTAATTTTCTGGATTCAGAATATTGGCCTGTGGGCCATTCCGTTGCTGCTGGGCGTAGTGCTCAATGCAACCAATCCGGAGGTAACCCCCAACAAGCTGGTTATAAAGGATGCCGTTGCGAATGGCTACCAGCAGGTGCTATCCGATAAGGCTTACGGTCTTACCGGTAAGGAAATTACGCAGCTCGCCGAAAAGGCCAGCAGCCGAACCATCGACTCGCTGGTACAGAATACCATATACGAGGCAGTTCCAACCTCATCGGTTGACATGGGAAGCCTAAAAAGTAGCATTGCAGCAAGCACCGCAAGTGCGCTATCGGGTATTAATAAGGAGGAAAACAAGACCCTGTTTTACAAGGATATTGAGATTAAAACCTCAGAAGCAATCTATCCTATCATAGAGAAGACAAAGTTGAACCTTCGGTACGATTACTTCTTCGATTTGGTAATTTTTACCTCGCTGAGCATACTCTCCCTGCTGTTTGCCTTCCTGCTTAAGGCAGAAGATAGAAAGAAGGGTTATGGTCTGGAGCTACCCAATATTAACAGATAGAAAGCTAAGTGATCAATAAAAATTAAAAGCCCTGAACTTCAGGGCTTTTTTTATCTTCATAACAGGCTCGGTTTGAAATTAAAGCAGCAGCGCAGTTCAGCCATTCATGAAATTTGGTGAGTTTAGTTTGAAGTATTTAAACACTGCAATATTGTGATGGGAAGACTTGATTAGCAAAATTAAAATCAACACTGACGATATGAAGAAAATATTGGGGTTAATCATTCTTTTGTGCATAGTCCATATGCACTGTTCTTCTCAGCCAACTAGCAAACTCATCAAAATATACTCTATTACTGATTACGAGGATGGCTTTGTTATTAGTGGAGTTGATTTGAGCAACAATGATACATTGACAATTATCTCCAGCAAGGATACCGTTTGTAGTAAATCAGAATATGAGCAAATCAACATTGGTAAAAGTTATGTTGTAAATATAGAAAGCGTTGGGAGTAAAATCTCGGCGATGCCCATTGACCATTTTTTAGTTAGAGTAGGAAAAACTGTGGTGTGGAGAGGCGGAGATAACCCCCATAAAATGCCGTTCATCTCAAGCAATATAAAAGGAGATTGCATTGAGAAAATTGCGAGCCAGTAGAAGCCTTCACCAATTAAATACTACAAAGGCAATAAATTATTAAACCACACTGGTGTCGACAAAAAAGTTAGGCGGGGTATTGCACATTTACTATATTTACAATAGCAACTTCCTGGTGGGCATGGATGAGGAGATACACGCCAGCAGATGAATGGCTGCACAAACTGTTGCTCGGTTCAATTAACTGATGCATGTTATTTGAAGTTTTTAAAACCAATTTGTATGACAAATAATGGATTGGATATCATCGATGACTTGTTTATTAAAAGAAAGGCATTCATAGCTACCATTGGGAGTCTTGGAGCCATTATTTCAGGGATGTTAATCTACTTTTCTGTTTGGGGAGTCATAGAAATGGTATTGTTTGCAAATAATCCTGTACTTAAGAATTTTAACCCTGAAGATAATCTTGAGGTGGCACATAGCATGGCCAATGTTCAGGTAATGTTATACGCCAGCCTTGCAATAACCATTTTAGTTTCAACCGGTATTTTAATTAGCTCCATAGGCCTGCTAAGGTATAAGAATTGGGCACGAAAAGTATTCCTAGTGGTATGTTGGCTTTTAATTCTAGTTGGATTAGCCTTGATTCTCTTTTTTATTGTCAGTTCTACCCAAATGCTTAATCAAATAGAACCGGTTGCCTCCACACCCGAATTTGATAGCATGACCAAATACATGAACTTCATGCTAAGGGTAAAGTATGCATCGTATGCTGTTTTTTTAGCCATGGTCCTCGTTGCATTATTTCGCATAACCAGGCGATTTAGACAGGAAGAGTATAGGAGGCTGTTTTATTAGGTTGATTTTAGAAGACTGGAAAATCTATGTCAGCAAGCAATTACACCTCCTTGGAGATTGTTGGTCTTCGCGGGCCCGCACAAACAACGAATCGCTCGAGCGAAACCGTCAAGTGGCCGGACAGCTGGGCGAAGCCCAACCAGAAACTAGGAATTAGAAACTGCTATGTCGTTCCCTTTAGCAGCCACTGCTTGGCAGTGGACTCCGATTTGAATGTGCCAATGGTGAGCCAAGGGAAGTGGTGGTAGGTTCTCCTTTTTACTATTCCTTTTGGGTAAGCGTCGGAAACAATGGCCATTTTCCTAATGCCAAGCCGTGCTATTTGTGGTAACACCTGTTGCTCCAACCATCCCGATAGCTTGTTCATCGGAAGCATCTCTTTTTGAGAGGTGTGGATTAGAATTAGGGTGGGCTTTTTGTATTCTAGAATCTCGAGAAATTCCGAAACGGTTAGGATATAGTTTACCTCATTGAACGGCTCCGCTTCTGTCATTTTATGGACAAAGAGCGACGTAACGGGGTCGAAATCGTAGGCAACGTTTAGCATAACTAGCATCTCTACTTATAAAAGTAGTGCAAGAAGATGCCGTATACAAACGTTTACTGTTAGCTAATTGGCAGTTGGTCAAATTGGTAAAATGGGCTAAAACCTCAGTAGGAATTGGGCTTTGACCTCGTTTTTTGCATTTCCGTTTATCGCAGTAAGACCCGAACCGACCTCGTTTTTTTGGGCAAAACGGATTTGCGACCAGCGTAACCAAAGCGTAAGATTTTGGGTGAGCTTGCCGGTGACAAGCAGGTAGAATCGCGCTCCGGAGAGGTAGTAGGCTGGAACAGAAAAGGAGTAGAGTACGTCGTTCTCGTAGGCGTATAGCCGTGAGTCCCATCCATCGGTGTTGAAGTAGGCTGCCCTTGCGCTCAGCGATAGTTTTCTATTGCCTGTGTACCAAGTTAAATCCTGAAGCAGCACCACTCCCTTTTCGTTGGTCGATAGTTCCTTGTCATACCAAACATGCTCCAGCCTTGTGCGAAGCGTCACCGTTTTTGAGGGAGAAAAGGTGATTTGCACCCGAGCCCTTGTTTTGGTGTTCTGCTCAAGCTGGGTGTTTTGGTTTACGTCGATGTTGTATGGCTTTGTCTCACGGATAAAAAGCAGCTGAAGCGCAAACCCTGAGTCGGAGCGGAATGTAGCCTCAGTAAAAACTTCATTACCTGATGACGGGGCCGACACTCTATACCTTAGCCAGGTGAAGGAGAAGAAGTCGGCGTAGCTTCGCAGTCGCCATTTGGGATAGGGGCTGGTCTCCAGACCGATGCAAATTCCTTGTTCGGCACTAGTTTGGCTACCCTCGCCAAACCCTGCGGTCATGCGTGAGAGGTAGCGTTTGCCATAATTTCGTCCAACAATATAGGCGGTAAGTGCAGGGGCGGCTTGCCAAATGCCTCCGGCCACCATAGCAGTGGAGCGGTATTGATCGGTGGCCACTTCGCCAAAGAACTCAGCCTTGTGGGTTATGGCCAAAAAGTGTGTGCCAATGCGAAGAATTTCTGTTGGGTCAGGTTCGAGCATATCCTGTGGGGCAGTGGAGGGAATGAACGGCTTGTTAGTTTTTGCACCAAACCCCGAAACCCCAACTTTAAGCCAGCTGTGGCTCAGTGAAAAGTTTAAACCCATGGCGTTCTCAGAAATGGTGTGCTTGTTGGCCATTTCGCTGGTGGTGGCATGGCTGCCGGTGGCGAGGTAGCTGCTGAATCCAGTGGTGTCGGTCTCGAGGTTCCCATCCATGTTTTTGTGGGAAGCAAAGCCCGTTATTGTTACTTCACCCCAAGCGGCCGTGGTTGCCACACCCCTGAAAAAACGATTCTCGTCGGTGGAGGAGTAGGGTGAAATGGTTCGTCCTTGTTTCCCTGGATCGATGAGCAAACTTGCCTTTCCAAGGGGGTAGCCTGTCCAAAGGGTGAGTCCCTGTCCAAAGTTAGCGGAAAAGTCACCCACTACCAGCTGCTTCAACACTCCCAGTTCGGTTGCTGCGATGTATCCCGAATAGAAGTCGAAGCCGTTGGGGTTACTCCCCCTAAGAAAATCCTCACCTGGATCTTTCTCCGCGGTAAAGCCAAGTGTTATTCGATGGGGAAGCTGCATTCGTCCCTTCACGAGGAGCCCATCTGGCGAGCCAAGGTAGCCGTTTACAGGCCCACCTTTCGATTGGGGGAGGTAGCCATATTGCTGCTCCAGCACCCTCCTGTAGCGCATTAGCAATCTATTCCGAGTTTTTTTACTTGAAGAGGCTTTTACAACCGGACCCACGGTGATAAAGGGTATCAAATTTTCAGCAAGGGCTTGGTCTATGCCTGGAATCAACGGTAGCTCGTATTGGCTGGCCAGCTGCCCGTGGTTTCTGATATAATCCACGATACTACCTATCTGTAAATCGGAGAGTGGCAGCTGGGCTAGGTTTCCCGGGGTAGTATCGTTAATGTTTATTGGGTTGTCAATTAGGTTTAGAAGATTGTTGGAGACATCCTCCAAGGCCTCTTCGCTCATATCTTCCTTTTCGGCCAGCTCCTCCAGCAAGGTTTCTATGAGGATGTGAGAATATCTTGTGGAATCACTACCCACTTGGCTCCTAGCTGGAAATGGTGAGGTAATGGCTATGGCAAGCACGATGAAAAGTTGTTTCATGGCAGCCTAGTTAAAGAGGTACGCTACCGTGAGAAAGCTGGATAGGCCCAACGGATTGTTGGTTGTGAGAGCTAAATCGACCTTTAGCGGTTTGTAGGTATATCCCAGCCCAAAGGAGAGCAAATCGGGGTTGGAGGCGTATCCGGCTCGCAGCACCAGCTGGTCAATAACCGTTGCTTCAATACCTGCATGGAATTGCGTTTCAATATTTTCCTGCTCGGTAACCTCAATTGCGAGAATGGCACCCGGTGCAGCCGTGTAGCCTATTCCTGCCGAGATGCCGCTCGCCAACTTTTTGCACGGATTCTCTCCCATTGTTTCGGCTGTGGGGTTAAAGAGATGAAGCCCTACCGAAAGGTTTTTTATTGGTGAGTAGAGAACGCCTGCCTCCACGGTATATGCGCTGCTGTGGCCATAGCCTTCTGCCAGCTTAAGGTAATGGGCATTCAGGCCAATGCCAACCGAGAACGATGGCCATAGCCGCTTACCAATGGCGAGCATGAGTTGGCTTTCGTTGTATAAGCTGTATCCCAATCGGGAGACACATAGCGCAATGGTTCCAGGCTTAACGGGCAGGGTAGCTGCAATGGCGCTCACGTTAAGTTCCTTTACCAAAAACCGATTTTCCTGATGGAGCGAAACCGCCTTGTGGTCGTAAAAGCCAAGCGCTCCTTGGTTGGAGAAGATGCTCCAGGGGGAGACGGTTGTGGTGGCTACTCCACCCTTGCCTTGCGCCGCAGCATCTGTAGGGGTGGATTCATCCTGTGCTGATGCACCAATGGTTAGAATGGATAAGAGAAAGATAAAGACAAAAAAGCTTCCTGCCCTTAATGGGGAGCGCAGCAGCTCTTTTGTCTTCGTGTGGTTCATCAGTTTGTTTTATATTCAAACTTAATGGTGGCCAACTCTTCGTTGGCCTTCTTAATTTTCTTTGCCAACTCTTGCTTAAAAGTAAGGATTTTTTCTAATAGTTCAGGATTTCCAGTTGCAATTATTTGAGCAGCAAGTATTCCTGCATTCCGTGCACCGTCCAAAGCTACCGTTGCTACAGGGATTCCGGCGGGCATCTGCAGAATGGAGAGGATGGAGTCCCAACCGTCGATGGAGTTCGACGATTTGATTGGCACGCCAATCACCGGGAGCGGTGTGAAAGCAGCAATAACTCCTGGTAGATGGGCGGCACCCCCGGCACCGGCAATAACCACCTTAACCCCGCGCTTGTGGGCATTTTTACCAAATTCCATCACCAACTCCGGGACACGGTGGGCCGAAAGGGCATTGATTTCGAACGGGATTTGCAGCTCGTTCAGCAGCTTAGCTGCCTCTTCCATTAAGGGCATATCGGAGGTGCTGCCCATAATAATACTTACTTGTGGATTCATGTGGGTATGTTTAGTTTAACAAGTTGTAACATTTCGGTTATTGATGATTGCATCAAGCGTGGGGCCGTCCACCATTTTTTTAACGACCTTCCTAAAATATTATTGGGTGAAGTGTGATGTGCTAAAGGCGACCAGATTTCAGTGGACGTGGAATGGGTATGTTGGTTGTTTTGTATAGCTGGCTTGCCCGATAGGGTGGACTCCTTGGCGAAAATCCATCCCCAATTTGTATATTCACTCGTGCAATTCGTCAGGAATTTCACAATTGATGAGGTTTGTTTCTGCAAATATTCATACTTTCGCAAGGTAGTAATTTTTTGCTCCGGGACTGAGTTCTTCGTGTAGAATATGGCTGTAATAGTTTGAATTGCAGCATTTTGTCATGATAATCTTTAAGTTCCGGACAAGAATTTATTTTTTATTTGGTAGGTAATTGACAAAAATGCACGCATCATGAAACGTGTGAAACTTCACGATAAGGAATTTGAGTTGGCAATCCCCCACGAGGAGATCCAGCAAATGGTAAGGCACGTTGCGGACAATATTATTGCTGACCTTGGGGGCAAGGATAATGTTGTTTTCCTGAGTGTGCTCAATGGGTCGTTCATGTTTACTGCCGATTTGGTAAAGTGTATCGATTTTACCTGCGAGGTTTCGTTCGTGAAACTTTCCTCTTATCAAGGTACTGTTACTACCGGTATGGTAAAGGAGCTTGTTGGCCTTACAACCTCGCTTAAGGGGAAGTGTGTGGTTGTGGTGGAAGATATTGTGGATACAGGCATTACGCTCGAAAAACTATACGATCTTATTCAGAAGCACGAGCCCGAAAGGATTTGTGTTGCAACCTTCTTCTTTAAGCCTGAAAGCTATAAGAAGGCAATCAAGATTGACTATATTGGTAAGAAAATCCCCAACGACTTTGTGGTTGGCTATGGGCTCGACTACGATGAGCTGGGGAGAAACTTAAAAGATGTGTACACCCTGGTAAGCCGGTAGTATTTTTCGGCAACCCCAATACCTAAAGATTATATGCTTAACATTGTTTTGTTTGGCCCTCCTGGGGCTGGCAAGGGAACCCAGTCGGAACGGTTGATTGCGAAATACAATCTGAAGCACGTATCCACCGGAGAGTTGCTCCGCGAAGCCATTAAGGAGGGAAACTCCCTTGGTCAGGAGGCTAAAAAGTATATCGACAGGGGCGAGCTAGTACCCGACGATATGGTTATTGGGCTTATCGAAAATCTGCTTGACGTGCACCATGAGTTTAGCGGCATTGTTTTCGATGGCTTTCCACGAACCACCGTTCAGGCACGAGAGCTGGACAAGATGCTTGAAGCAAAGGGGACGGCCATTGTAATGATGATGTCGTTGGAAGTGGACTACAAGGAGCTCATGAATAGGCTAGTGGCAAGGAGCAAGTTGGACGACCGTAGCGACGATAGAAACATGTCGATTATTGAGAATAGAATTCAGGTTTACAATCGGCAAACTGCCATTGTAATTGATTACTATAGGGCTCAAAATAAATATTTGGCCATTGATGGAATGGGAACAATTGATGATATTTTCGATCGAATTGTTTCTGGAGTAGAGTCGTTTGCAAAAAAGAAGTAGGTCGGGTTTTTTTCGATATTCCTACCCTAGCTCTCTTGGATGTTACCTTGAGGACGGGTTGCAACACACAAAATATACCGCATACAATGTCATCGTCTAACTTTGTTGATTACGTAAAGATATTCTGTCGTTCGGGTAATGGGGGGCAGGGTTCTACCCACCTACACCGTGAGAAGTTCGTGGCGCAAGGTGGGCCCGATGGAGGTGATGGTGGCCGTGGTGGCCATATTATAATGAAGGGTAATGCGCAGCTGTGGACCCTGATTCACCTTAAGTACCGTAGGCACGTGTTTGCAGAAGATGGAGTATCGGGCAGCAGTGGTAGAAGTACAGGTGCCGATGGTGCGGATAGGATGATTGAAGTGCCGCTGGGTACTGTGGCCCGCGATGCAGAAACAGGTGAGGTGCTTTGCGAAATAACTTCCGATGGCGAACAAGTCGTTTTACGACCAGGTGGTAGAGGCGGTCTCGGAAACTGGAATTTTAGATCAGCCACAAACCAAACTCCTCGCTTTGCACAGCCCGGTGAAGAGGGCAGTGAAGGCTGGGTGATTCTCGAGTTGAAAATATTGGCCGATGTGGGACTTGTAGGTTTTCCCAACGCAGGTAAATCGACGCTGCTTTCGGTTATTACTTCCGCCAAGCCTAAGATTGCCGACTACGCATTTACCACATTAGAGCCGAACCTGGGCATTGTGGAGTATCGCGACTTTAAATCGTTCGTAATTGCTGATATTCCAGGAATTATTGAGGGAGCACACGAGGGGAAGGGGTTAGGCCTTCGCTTCCTGCGTCACATTGAGCGAAATTCCATGCTGCTTTTCCTTATTCCAAGCGATAGCAAGGACATAAAGCAGGAATACGAGGTGCTGCTCAACGAGTTAAAGATGTTTAACCCTGAGCTGCTCGATAAGCGACGTGTGCTTGCCATATCGAAGAGCGACTTGCTAGATGAGGAGCTCAAGAGTGAAATTGCAAAAGACCTGCCGGGTATCCCCCACATGTTTATTAGTTCAATTACAAATACCGGCATCAAGGAGTTAAAAGACCTTCTTTGGAAAGAACTTAATTCGTAAGCCATGCTTGACTATCTTATAAATCTGGATAAACAGCTGCTGCTGTTTCTTAATGGTCTCCACTCTCCCTTCTTTGACTGGGTGATGTTTTGGATTTCATACAAGTTTACCTCCGTTCCTCTCTATGCAGTGGTGGTATACTTTTTCTTTAAAAAGTTTGGGCGTACGGGTTGGATCATTCTGGTGATGACAATATTAACCGTAACCCTGTCCGACCAAATTTCCGTTCACCTTTTTAAGAATGTCTTTGAGCGTTTGCGCCCAACCCATACCCTTGGTTTGGAGCAGCTGATTCATTTAGTGAGAGATCAGCGCGGTGGAATGTATGGCTTTGTATCATCGCATGCCGCCAATACCTTTTCCTTTGCCATGTTCAGCCTGTTGGTTTTTCGAACTCGTTGGTACACCATTGCAATCCTATGCTGGGCTTTGGTAGTGTCCTACACCCGCATATACATGGGGCTTCACTTTCCTGGCGATATACTTGGTGGTGCCATTGTAGGCTCGTTGATTGGACTTTCGGTTTACACTGTCATGAGAAAACTTCCCTGCTACGAGACTTGTCCAACATAGTTGAGCTTTTCTATCCTACCGTTGTTAGTGGCTCTATAACTGCTAATTCAAAATAGGTATGCTTTGTATTAAACATCCCAATACCAATCCTTACTTTAACCTTGCGGCAGAGGAGTATCTTCTGAAAAATTTCTCCGACGATATATTTATGCTTTGGAGAGATGAGCCTTCTGTAATTGTTGGAAAACACCAAAATACGCTGGCCGAAATCAACCTCGACTTCATTAAAGATAATAGCATCAAGGTTGTTCGTAGGCTATCGGGAGGCGGTGCCGTATTCCACGATTTGGGAAATCTCAACTTTACCTTCATTGTTAATGGCGAAGATGGCAATTTGGTTGATTTTCAAAAATTTACCAAGCCTATTCTCGATGTGTTACTTACTCTTGGGATAGATGCCAAGTTCGAAGGGAGAAACGATCTCACCATTGAGGGAAAAAAGTTTTCAGGCAATGCTGAGCATGTGTATAAAAGGCGTGTGCTCCACCATGGTACGCTGCTTTTCTCCTCGAAGATGACAGACTTGAGCGATGCTCTAAAGGTGAACCCGCTCAAATATCAGGACAAGGCGGTGAAAAGTGTTCGGTCAAGGGTCACCAATATTTCGGATCACCTATCCACGTCGATGGATGTGCTCCAGTTTCGCGACCTTATTATGAACCACATTCAGGAGATGTATGGCGACGCCGTAGATTATGACTACTCCCAAGCGGATCTCACTGCCATAAATTCGCTTACCGATACTAAATACTCGACGTGGGATTGGAATTTTGGCTACTCGCCTCATTATCAACTTGAGCGGGGTATTAAAACCAGTGGCGGACATGTGGAGTTTCACTTAAACGTAGAGCGGGGAAGCATTAAGGAGATAAAGATTTACGGAGACTTCTTCAATAAACGTGATATTACGGAGGTAGAGGCACTGCTAACCGGCTGTCCTCACGATGTTGACAAGGTTACGGATCGACTTAAGGCTATTCCCTTTAGTGAGTATTTCTCAAGTATTGCCGTGGAAGAGTTTGTCCCCGGTCTTTTTTAGTCATTGTTGGTGACAACAAAAAAGCCACGGCAATTTGCTGTGGCTTTTGCTTTTATTTTGGAGCGGATTCTTTTGATTGTTCCGTCGCCGGCTCTGTGCCGTAGGCGACTCCTTCCATAATGCAGATAGGCACCTCACCATATCCACCCTTGAACTCCTTTTTGGTAAGCAGAATCATGACACCTCCAAGGTTGGCCGCCTTCTTTTTGAGCCGAATTTCGGCATTCTTTTGTGCGTCCTTAGCGCTACGCACGCTCTTAGGCGAGCGCGATTCCACCTTGCCACGAGGGAATAGGCCATCGACCTCTTCCGGCTTGTCGGTAATAATTACACTTCTGTAATCGCTAGCACTGATCATGGTGAACAGTGGTTTGTTGAGCACCTCTTGACGACCAGTGTGATAGTGAATCATCTGCACCGATTTTCTCTTTACCGTTTGTTGCTTGGCAACTCCAGTCACAAAATACTTTACATCAGTAGAAGTAAGTCCAGAAACATTTACAAGAAGTTTTTTCCCGGTAAGCATTATGATAGTGTCCGGAACCTCATTGTCTTGTGCATTTACCAGAGAGGGGCTCAAAACAAGACTGCAGAATGCAAAAAATAAAACGGTTAATGCTCGCATGGTAAATAATTTTCAGGTGGTAGATTGGCAAAAATAGCTAAATTAGAACTGTTTGCAAAAAAAGTGACTTAGTTTGTTCTGTAGGATTTGTCTTGGTGGTAACGGATTCATTTCAAAAAATTGTAAACTTGCAAACTTATTCTTGTCTCCATGCTTGGTAAAATTAATATGGCTCTGGTGTGGGTGTTGGTGGCTATAACATCCTCGGTGCTTTTCTTCGGTATAATGGTGCCCGTATGGCTGCTTACGGTCGCCTTCGACAAACGGCTTTATGTGCTGCATCGATTTTCGAGCTGTTGGGCGTTGCTCTATATTTATGGTAACCCCTTCTGGAAGGTTCGTATGCATGGACGCGAGAATATCGTTAAGGGACAACGTTACGTTGTTGTGGTAAATCACCAGTCTTCGCTCGATATTCCGCTGATGTATCGGCTTCCTCTACCCTTTAAGTGGGTGTCGAAGGCAGAAGTATTCAAGGTCCCTGTAGTTGGCTGGAATTTGTGGATCAATAGGCATATAGGAATTTCGCGTGGCAATGCCATCAGCGCACGACATATGGTAGAAAAGTGTGTGGCTTCTCTTGGTGATGGAAATTCAATTTTGATCTTTCCCGAGGGTACAAGGAGTAGAAATGGCAAAATGAACCGATTTAAGGAGGGTGCCTTTCTGGTTGCTCGCGAGGCAAGGGTGCCCATATTACCGGTGGTAGTGCACGGAACAAGCGAAGCACTACCTCGCGATGCGTTTGTTGCGAAACGAAGACAAACGTTCACCATTACGGTGCTTCCGCCTATTCCCACCGAGGTTGTCGAGCAGAAGAGCGCCGTAGAACTTTCAACCATCGTAAGGGAGCAGATGGTGGAGATTCACAAACAGTGGGTTCCGGAATACTACAGCTAGCAAGCATTTGATCATTAACTGTTAATTAGTGGTTTATAAGTTGTTGATAAACCATGAGTCCTCTTTACGCTTGTTTATACTTATATTTGTGACAGCAATTCAATAGATATGACTGCGAATTATTCGGAAGATTCAATTCAAACGCTCATTTGGTACGAGCACATACGCCGTAGACCGGGTATGTACATCGGCAAACTGGGCGATGGGACGGCACCAGATGACGGCATTTATGTCCTCTTCAAGGAGGTGTTCGACAATTCCATCGACGAGTACATGATGGGCTATGGGAAAGTTATTGAGGTTAAGCTGGAAGATAAAACGATTTCGATACGCGACTTTGGACGGGGAATTCCGCTGGGTAAGGTAGTGGACGTGGCCTCTAAAATGAATACTGGAGGGAAGTACGATTCCAAAGCTTTCAAGAAGTCGATAGGATTGAATGGTGTGGGTATTAAGGCGGTTAATGCACTCTCTTCATCTTTTCTTGTTCAGGCGTTCCGTGAAGGACAAACAAAGCTTGTTACCTTTTCGGGTGGCATAACGGTTGAGGAGCAACCCCAGACTGAGACGGGTCAGAAGAACGGCACCTTGGTGCAGTTTACCCCCGACGAGACAATCTTTGGTTCCTACACCTTTCAGCCGGAGTATCTCGAAACGATGCTGCGCAACTACGTTTACCTGAATACCGGATTGACCATCCTCTTCAATGGACAAAAATTTTACTCAGCCAACGGCTTAGTTGACCTGCTTAATGAGAATATGTCGGAGGAAGGACTCTACCCAATTATTCAGCTGAGAGGTCCCGATATTGAAGTGGCTATTACCCATGGAACTCATTATGGAGAGGAATACTATTCGTTTGTAAACGGACAACATACCACACAAGGTGGCACACACTTAACCTCATTTCGGGAGGCTATAGTGAAGACTATTCGCGAATTTTATCGCAAAGATTTTGATGCCTCCGATATTCGAAATTCCATTGTTGCCGCAGTAAGCATTAAGGTAGAGGAGCCCATTTTTGAGTCACAGACAAAAACCAAGTTGGGGTCGAAGGATCTTAGCCCTGGGGGTAGCTCCATTCGAAACTTTATTGGTGATTTTTTGAGGGAGTCGCTTGACAACTTCCTGCACCGCAACTCGGAGTGTGCCGAAAGTCTACTCCGTAAAATAATGGACTCAGAAAAGGAGCGAAAGGCCATTTCTGGTATCCAAAAGTTGGCGCGTGAGCGAGCTAAAAAGTCCAGTCTCCACAACCGTAAGCTACGCGATTGCCGCGTTCACTATAACGAAAAGCATGCACTTACTGAGGAGTCAACCCTGTTTATAACGGAGGGAGATTCCGCTTCTGGATCCATCACTAAGAGCCGCGATGTGAATACCCAGGCAGTATTTAGCTTAAAGGGAAAACCGCTGAATACCTATGGCATGACAAAGAAGGTGGTGTATGAGAACGAGGAGTTCAACCTGCTTCAAGCAGCGCTGAACATAGAGGAGGATATGGATAACCTTCGCTACAACAAGGTGGTGATTGCTACCGATGCCGACGTTGATGGAATGCACATTCGCCTGCTGCTCATAACCTTTTTTCTGCAGTTCTTCCCCGACCTTATTCGGCAGGAGCACCTCTTTATTCTGCAAACGCCACTTTTCCGTGTTCGAAACAAGAAGAAAACTGCTTACTGCTATAACGACGACGAGCGCGAAAAGGCCATTAAGGAGTTGGGTCCAAATCCGGAAATTACTCGATTCAAAGGGCTTGGTGAAATTTCACCCGATGAGTTCCGAAACTTTATTGGAGCTGATATTAGGCTCGACCCCGTTCGTATTACCAAGGACGACATCATTTCGGAACTTCTAACTTTCTATATGGGAAAGAATACTCCGGAGCGACAGGAATTTATCATTGAAAACCTCAGAATTGAGGAGGATTTGCTGGAGGAACTGAACAAAATCAACGGCAAACCTAGTTTGAATGGTGAAAAGGAAAAGAAAGAAAAACAGGCCGTGGAGGCTCAATTGTAATTATCGATTGAAATGGCTGAAGATCTAGATAAAAGTGAAGAGTTGGACGATGTAGAGGGACAGCCGGCCGAGGGGTCGGCCGACATGGAGAAGTTGGCTCGCTTAACGGGCGAGGGGGTGAAGAAAAAGTATCTCTCAGGAATGTACAAGGATTGGTTTCTCGATTACGCCTCCTACGTAATTCTTGAACGTGCCGTGCCTCATGTGTACGATGGACTTAAGCCTGTTCAGCGACGCATCCTGCACGCCATGAAACGGCTCGACGATGGCCGTTTCAACAAGGTAGCGAACATTATTGGTTACACCATGCAGTATCATCCCCATGGCGATGCCTCCATTGGCGACGCCTTGGTACAGCTGGGCCAGAAAGATTTGCTCATTGAAAGTCAGGGAAACTGGGGAAATATCCTTACGGGCGATAGCGCAGCAGCCCCTCGTTATATCGAGGCTCGCCTGAGCAAGTTTGCCAACGACGTGGTCTTTAACCCAAAAACCACAGAGTGGATGCAGAGCTACGATGGTAGAAACCAAGAGCCGGTGACGCTACCTGTTAAGTTCCCATTGCTATTGGCTCAGGGTGTGGAAGGTATTGCCGTAGGCCTTGCCTCCAAAATTTTACCCCACAACTTTATCGAGCTCATCGATGCCTCCATTTCTTACCTGAAGGGCGAGGACTTTGAACTTTACCCCGATTTTCCTACAGGTGGTCTTGCCGACTGCGGTCGCTATAACGATGGTGTACGTGGTGGAGTGGTAAAAGTTAGAGCTCGCATTAGTAAGCTGGATAAAAAAACCTTGGTTATTACCGAAATACCTTTTGGTAAGAATACCACCACGCTCATCGATAGTATTTTAAAGGCGAACGACAAGGGGAAGATTAAGATAAAGAAGATCGACGATAACACGGCGCAGAACGTTGAGATACTGATTCACCTACCGGCGGAAACCTCACCCGATAAAACTATTGACGCCCTTTACGCCTTCACCGACTGTGAAATTTCGATTTCCACAAACTCCTGCGTAATAGAGGATGATAAGCCCCACTTCTACGGGGTAAAAATGATGTTGAAGGCAACTGCTGAAAAAACCAAATTTTTGCTCAAGCGGGAGTTGGAAATTAGGTTTTTCGAGCTGGAGGAGGAGTGGCACTTTTCATCGCTTGAAAAGATTTTCTTCGAAGAGAGAATATACCGAGAGCTGGAGAAGAATACCGAAACATGGGAGGATATTCTGGTAGCTATCGAACGTGGATTTGATCCTTTTCGCCCAAAATTCAATAGGGAAATTACCCGCTCTGACGTGGAGAAGTTGACCGAAAAACCTGTTAAGAAAATATCCAAGTTCGATATTAAAAAGGCAGATGAACTTATCAAGGGTATTGAGGCCGAAATGAAGGTGGTAAAGAATCACCTGGCGCACTTGGTAGATTACACCATTGCCTACTACGAACAGATTAGGAAAAAGCACTCCAAGGGTAGGGAACGAAAAACTGAACTCCGGAGCTTTGAGTCCATTCAGGCAACCCAGGTGGTGGTGGCCAACCAAAAGTTATATGTGAACAGGGAGGAAGGATTCTTTGGTATTGGCCTAAGGAAGGATGAGTACGTTTGCGATTGCTCCGATATCGACGACATCATCGTTTTTCTCCGGAGTGGAAAGTATATTATTGCCAAGGTGGCGGAGAAGTCGTTCTTCGGTAAGGATATTATCCATATTGGTGTTTTTAGGAGAAACGATACCCGAACCATATACAACGTGGTTTACCGTGATGGGCGAAATGGTGCTATTATGATTAAGCGATGTGCCATTACGGGGATAACTCGCGATAAGGAGTACGATATCTCTAAAGGTACAGACGGGTCACAGGTTCTATACATGAGCGTGAACCCCAATGGCGAAGCAGAGGTGTTGAAGGTATTCCTAAAGCCAAGGCCTAAGCTCAAAAAACCTATCCTTGATCTTGACTTTAGCGAGCTAGCTATTAAGGGACGTAGTTCCATTGGGAATATTTTTAGTCGCTACGCCATTCATAAAATTCAGGTAAAGGAGAAGGGTGTTTCTACGCTTGGCGGACAGAAAATTTGGTTCGATGCCGATGTGCTGCGGCTAAATGCAGACGGCAGAGGTACATCGCTTGGTGAATTTGGAACCAACGATCGAATTGTGGTATTCTACAAGCGGGGCATATATGCTGTTACCTCGTTTGACGTATCCAACCACTACGATGATGACCTCATCCATATTGAAAAGTTTGATTCCGAGAAGGTATACTCCGTCCTATTTTTCGATGCGGAGCAGTCGTTTGTTTACCTCAAACGATTTGTGGTTGAGAATATTGATAAACCGCAGAGTTTTGTTGGCGAGGCCGAAGGTTCTTACCTTGTTGCCCTCTCGGTGGATAAGTGGCCGCAGGTGGAGATTACCTTTGGTGGTGCTCATGCCCACAGGCTGAACGAACTGGTTGACGTTTCTGAATTTATCGGTGTTAAAAGTTTTAGAGCGCGCGGAAAGAGGCTAACCACCTACGTTGTGGGAGAAGCAAAGTTTGTGGAGCCATTGGTAAAGGATGAGCCCGTTGCTGCTGTGGATGCTACAGAACCAGAGGTTCCCGACTCACTTCCTGAAGGTGGTAACGATGAGGAACAGGGCGAAATAACACAAATGTCGTTGGAAATTTAGTCCGATAAATAAAATGTATTATATTAACCGCCATAACTTTCGACTATGAATATATACCTCGTTGGTTTTATGGCTTCGGGAAAGACAACCCTTGGTAGGCAACTCGCCGAACTGCTGGGCATGCGCTACATCGACATGGATGAGCACATAGAGTTGCAAACTGGGAAGACCATTCGTCAGATATTTGTTACTCAGGGCGAAGAGCATTTCCGAAAAGTGGAGAATGAAATTCTCCTCGATTTGACCAGTCAGAATGGTTTGGTGGTAGCAACGGGCGGTGGCTCTCCCTGCTTCTACAACAATATGGAAGCAATGAACACCAAGGGGCTTACAATTTACATCAAGGTAAGTGTGGAAGCACTTGTGAATCGTTTGGCTGATTCAAAGGTTGATAGGCCGCTTCTCTGGGGTAAATCGGTGGATGAGCTTACTGCCTATATCAAAGAGATGCTAAGGCTGCGCGAACCCTACTACTCTACTGCAAAGTTGGTAATCACTTCGGACGAACCTACAGCAGCGGAGATTGCTGCTGCTGTACGCCCAAAATTGAATTAGTTCTATTGCATTGTAATTAGATAAAAGCAGACCCACTGAAAATTACTCTGTGGGTCTTTTGTTTTAGAACATCTATCGTAGTACATTCTGAATTTGAAGGATGATGTTGAGCACAGATTCTCCAAGCTTGATAGATCGTTCTGGACTCCATCCAAATGCCCGATCGGGTAAGTTGGCGTTGTCTTTAAATGGCATTTCAATAGTAAGCCCGAGGCAGTCGAACCGGTGGGCAACTGCCTTGGATCCTATTTTGAGGTTGCCCTTTCCTGGTTCGTTTTTGGGGTAGCCATGCTTGGTTTGGAAATCAGGGTTGAAGGCTTCCCACAACTCCATAAAACGTTCCTGCAGCATCTGAAGCCGTCCGTGGTATCCTGGAAGTCCCTCTATGCCAGAGGCAAAGCAGTATGGGATGGCCTCGTCGCCATGAATATCCAAAAAGAGGTCTACCCCGGTTTCGTTCATTTTCTGCATAATGTAGTAAACCTCCGGGCTTGTTAGCGGGGAAGGGTTCCCCCACTCCCGATTGAGGTTCACCCCGCCAGCATTGGTGCGAAGGTTGCCGTGAATGGAGCCATCGATGTTGGCATTGGGAACAAGAAAAAAGGTGCACTGCTCCAGTAATCGGCGCGACACAGGATCATCGCTGTCGAGTAGGCGGTGGATGAGCCCCTCCATAAACCATTCGGCCATGGTTTCTCCCGGATGTTGGCGGGCAATAATCCAAACCTTGCGCTTCTCTTTGGTAAATTCTCCCAGCGTTAGGAAGTCAATGTCGCGACCTTCCAGCGTTTTGCCAAGGGAGTCGAGCACACAAATATCCTCCGATTGTGCAGTGGAAACCAACTCCAGATGACGCTCATAGCTATACGGAGGAAAGTACGCGATAAAGATGCTGTTTTCTTTGGGCGTAATCTCTATGGTAAGCTCCTTTCCGTTGAAGGTGGTTGGTACTCGAAACCAAGTGTTCCTGTCGTAGGAAGCACAGGCGTAGTAGTTTACCCATCCTTCAGGGTAGGAGGTTTCCCCCGCGTTTACAAGGTGAATTGTGCAGGGGTAACCCTGTGCACCCAAAAGCCTGAAGTGGAACCACTGCAGGAATTCGGACTGGGTGTCCTTTCGGATTTTTAGCTGAATGTTTTCATGTGAACTTAGGCTTACAACCTCTATGTTTCCCGAGTCGAAGCTGGTAGAAATCTTCATGGCGTTGCTGTTTTACAATCGCCAAATTAGCAAAAGTTTTGACACACACCTTATGGTTTGGCATAGGTTTCGATTCGCAAAGTCAACATCAGTCCCGATTTGCACCTGTCGGATGGCAGTCGGCAGCTATTGCTGATGCTTGAGTTTTATTTCTGGACGGGATATGGTTGCAGATAAGTCTTTTCCATATAGTATCATCCCGCGTAGGCTTGCAGCACTTGGAATCCAATTTGGAATAATGATAATGCTAAATGGAGGGAATAGTTTAAAACCGTGGTAGAAAATCACTGCAATCTTTGATTCTGGGCCAAAGGGCATCCATACCTTGTTTACCATGAGTAGGTTGAGGTGGCGTGGCTTAACCAAAATGTTTTTAATGCGCAACTCTCCATTTACAATTACCGCATCGGAGATGGCGTAAAACAAGAATGTTGCAATTAGCAGTAATGGAGTGACAACAAGTAGTGATACAGTCTCTATGCTTGTAAATGCTGCTCGGGCATAGAGCTCTGGGGCAAAGTAAAAAATAGTTAAAAGTGCAAGAATGGTAAAAATCATCTGGACTTTTACTATGGATTTAACGGAAATCCTCAATGGGATTCCCAGTTCAATGGCCATTCGTTGACTCTTTTGAAGTGTGTCTTCATCGACATTGTTCATTGTTCTAGGGTTTTTGGTTTTGGTTATATTGGCTTGTTCGAAGATTGTATTTCTTTAATACTTATGTAGTTGAATTTGGTGCATGAGTTGTGTAACCTAAATGCACAAACTAAGGTAATGCTTTTTTTTATTTAAGCACATAGAGAGATGGGATTGCTAAAACTGGAAATAAATAAATGGTAGCACCTCAGCCGACCGAACCTGTGCAAGTGTAAATGCAACAGCTATTATTGCAAGGATTTTAATAGACCAGTGAGCTTGAATAAACTTTCCCCGGAGGTTTTCTTTTGCCTGCGATGGAAACCAATGTGCCGCATATCCAATTGCCATTACTATAAATACTGATTTATAGCCCAACAAAATGCTTGGGATTGCTGTAAAAGAGAAAGCTGAAGCAATGCGTGAGACTATTAAGCTGGCATCGGCGAAACTGCCCGCCCTGAAAGGTATCCAGGCTAAGCAAACAAAATTAAATGTTAGGATTATTGCAACACCTTTCTTCCACCATGAAAGTTTCTTTTGGCTTTCGCTACGACCAATGCCAAACAGTCTTTCTGTGGCGAGCGCAACGCCATGCATTCCGCCCCAAACCATAAACTTAAGGCTGGCCCCATGCCATAGCCCTCCCAGAAGCATTGTCACAAGCAGATTGGCGTAGGTACGAATTTTCCCTTTTCGGTTTCCACCCAACGGTATGTATAGGTAGTCGCGAAGCCAGCGCGAAAGCGATATGTGCCATCGATGCCAAAAGTTAGTGATGCTAGTGGCCTTGTAGGGCGAGTTGAAGTTTACAGGCAGGCGGAAACCCAGTAGAAGGGCTACGCCAAGAGCAATATCGGTGTAGCCGCTAAAGTCACAGTATATCTGAAGTGCATATCCATAAACACCCATCAGAATCTCAAAACCGGAGTAGGAGGTGGGCGACAGGAATATTCTATCGACAAAGTTTATTGATATGTAGTTAGAAACGGCAATTTTCTTTATCAATCCAATGATTATGAGAAAAATGGCGTGGCTAAGTTCGTCCTTGGAGAGGTGGTATTTGGTATAGATCTGGGGTATGAATTCCGATGCCCTTACAATGGGGCCAGCCACAAGCTGCGGGAAGAAACTCACGTAGAACCCAAAATCGAGTATGCTCTTTACAGGTGGAATAAGCCTACGGTACACATCGACGGTATAGGAGATGGTTTGAAACGTATAGAATGAAATTCCAACTGGAAGAATGATTACCAGCGGATCGAAGTGACTTCCTGATATTTGGTTGCTCCACTCAGCCAGTAGGTTAGTAACATGCAAGTGTGTCCCGAACCAGGAGTTGATGGTGTTGATGTAGAAGTAGGCATACTTAAAGTAGGAGAGCACCCCAAGGTTTACTATTACGCTGAAGGAAACCAGCATCTTTCGAACCAGTTTCTTTTCCGTTTTTCCAATGGCTAAACCGAGGGTATAGTCAATAACGGTAGAGAAAATCAGTAGCCAGAAAAATAGCCCTCCAGACTTATAGTAGAAGAAAAGGCTAAACGCCAGCAGGTATACGTTGCGGAGGTGATTGCGTCGGTATACCAGCTGATAACCAGCTAGCAGCACAAGCAGGAAACCCCAGAAAATAATCCCAGAAAAGAGCATCGGCTCCGTTTTGGAGTAGAGGAAGAAATGCCTAACCAGCTGTGTAACCGTCTCCATCATTCTTCTAGGTGTTTAGACCGGTTAACCATTCAAAAAACATTTGCCCCTGCACTTTGTAACCTTCCTTGGAGAGGTGCAGCCCATCGGGTGCAGCCAGTCCTTTGCCTCTCCATGCATCAATGGAGCCTTTACCTCCCATAGCCTCAAAAAAGTTCCAAACGGGGAGGTGGTGCTTATGGGCAACTTGGACGATTACCTCTGCTGCAGTTTGTGGTCTGGTGGTTCGTCGGTGCCCCTTTGCCAGAAAATCGCCGGGGGTGGTAAGCACAATAAGCGCGCTTGGAGCCGATTGATGTATGTTGGCAATCAGCGCATCTAAGTTATTCTTTAGCTCAATTGGAGAGAATGAAGGGATGTATGCATCGTTGGTTCCCAGTGAAATTATCACCACGGTGGGGTTTATACTCTCAACTTCCGATTGGAGCATTTTACATCGTGTAAAGCTGGTGGTTGTGGCACCGTTGAGACCGGCAACATTGTAGGAGAATTTGCTGCATGTGTCCTCCAGAATAATGCCGTGGAGCAGCAGCTCACCATCCTCTTCCCTTGACAAAACCTTTAGGGTAAGGGAATCACTCTTTCTGCTTAAGTTGAAGGTAATTTCATGTAGGTTCTCTTCCACTGTTTGGGTAACGGTGAAGTTGCCCACAACACTTGGTTTAAAGCCTCCTTTTGTACTGTAAAACACCCTGACGCGATTAAAGCGGCTGTTTTCTGATTTTATCTTAATGGTTATGGTCGCCTTGGCGTCGCTGGTGGAGAGCGCTAAACCATTTACACCTAGCGATTCGGTTACTGGGCTGTTGGTACTCTTTAGCGTTTGCCAGCTGCCGGTTGCCGTCGATTTAAAGTCGGTGGGGTTGTTGCTTCCTGCCACGGCAAAGGGAAAGATAAATCCGCGCTGGGGTAGGGTGTCGTGGAGATATTGGCGTAGCAGTCGACGAACTTCACCGGTAAAGAAATCGGCTTGAATGTGGGAGTCACCAATGTGCAATATCCTAACCTCCGATATACTGCCTGTGGCCATCTCGTCGGGATTTTCAATGATGGCTTTGTTGCCGATTTTGCCCAATCCTTCGGTTCTCCCAAATGGGATAGAGGCAAGGAGCAGGGTTGTCACAAGCATCACGTAGATCTTTTGCCTACTCATTGTTTTGTTGTTTTTTGAGTGGCACAATATTTTTGGTAGTCCTTCATCAAAGCTTTGTAGAAGATCTCGGCAATCAGGTTGGCTCCAGTGGGTGTAAAATGGATATAATCCTTGTTTGCTAATGGTGGTTGTGCGTTTACCCATGCAGGCATTGCGTTTTCTCCGCCCATTGCACGGTAGCAGTCCCAAAAGGCACATCCTGCCCGAAAGGCTGCACGCTTTTGTGCATCCCTAATCTTCTCAATATTTGGATAGGAGACCATCCTCCCGTTGTTGTTTCGTGACATGTCCGAAACGCCGATGAGGATGATGGAGGCATTGGGAGCAACTCGTCGCAGAAACACCAGCTGTTGATAGAGTGCCTCCTCATAGTAGGTGTAACTTTTCACCACATTGGGCACCACGTTTACACCAAATTCCAGCAAGAGCAACTTAACGTTGAGCATTTTGTATGAAGCGGCCAAAAGTTTGCCGTTTTCACGAGTAAACTCAAGCCCGGAACTACCCCTTATGGGGATGTTGTCCACCGCAATGCCTCGGCTTTGGTCGAACCCTAAGCCAAAGATAAGTGGGCTAACATCGGCTTGCATCTTTACTCTGATTGTTTTTGTGGATGGAGGCAGCTCCACCGTAACCAGCTGAGGGTTTTCCGATGGTGGAATGATGTCGGCAAATAGGATTGAATCGTCCGCCTTGGTTTCGAGCAGCAGAGGTGAGGTTGGCATAAACATAAGGGAAAAGCGGCGGATGACCCTGCCGAGATTGCTCCGGCTAATGGTGATGGATCCTTCGTTTTTCTTTGCGGTTTCTGCGATGCCTATTCGTGCTGAGCTAAAGAATGGTCCAAAATTCTTTTTCGACCTATCGTTTTTATTTTTAATCTTTCTGGTGTCCCATAGGTTTGTGCTGGATATGTTGAGTTGGTAGCTCTGTTCTGCGCTTTCCATGGTTAGAAACCCATAACCTCCTCCGCCAAATTGCTGCTGTAGCTTACTCCTCAATCGGGAGGTAATTCGGTCGACCTCTATCTGAGAATCGCCGTAGTGCAGTACCCGTATTGGGGCTGAATTGCTCTTTATGGTTGTTAGCGCATCGAAGAAGTTGTGTAGGGTAACCGTTCCGCTGTCGGGGTATTCAAGGTCGATGGAGGGGAGGTTGGCTTCAATATTCTTGATGGTTACTAATCGGATGGTGGTGTCTATTTTGTTCGAAGCAGAGTCCAGCGGCTGTGCTATAGTGTCTGCTGTTGCAGTATCCACTAGTGTAGGGGTATCACTTACACCCATCTTAGCCAATACGTCGCGGCTGAATAGCTCATTGATATGCTTTACGCCACTGGTGTCGGGGAGGAATAAGTCGGTAAGCGATGGAAAGGTTAGCGTGGTGCTATCTCCAATGGTTATTCCCTCGCGTGGATAGATGAATGAAATTGCGGCAAGCAATGCCAGAGCAATAAAAAGAAGTGAGAATACCTTGAACGGTTTTTGCATTGCAGCAACTGAAATTTTGCTTTGGTAACCGTAAATGTAAAAATCTTTTATAGATATTCAAGCTAAACGGGTTGATTTTAGGACAATACGATATGGTAACTGGTGGAGCAATTTTTTGATTAGTTCTTTTCATTAATAGGGCTATTCATCAGAATAATAAGATGTAAGGTAATAATCTCCTCCCTATAAATAGAAAGCAGCACTGCCATTTGCAGTGCTGCTTTCTATGGGATAAACACCCCTTAGTATTTCAAAGTTACTTTTGTGTTGCTTGTTGTTGGAACGCTGATGTTTATGGCCACTTCTCCATTGACCCAACTCCATTCACCTTGCTTTTTCCCATTCACCAATACCTTCTTCGGTTTTTTTGGTGAGTTATGGATGGTCAACAAAATGTCTTTGTCTTTGGCTATCGTATAGATTTTACCAATTTCGGGTGCAAACATAAATGCTAACAGCCTGCTGGTGTTTGATACTTCTATATTTAGCTTTTCATAGTTTCCGTTAATGTAGTCGTTCGGTGTTTCACCATCGTCGTTGTATAGGTCGTAGCTGGATGTTGCTACAGCAGGATCGAGGTAGTAGTGTACCTCCAGCTGGTTGAAATTAGCTTGCGTTGTGCTGGCAACCTTTTGCAGCATGGGGATTATGGCACCGCCTTTAACTAAAACCGGAATGTGGTTGAGCGTAAGTGGTAGGGTGATATCCTTGCCTCCATTGTAAACCTTCCCAGTGAAGAAATCGGTCCAGCTTGTTCCCTTTGGTAAATACACTGCCTGTTCCTTTATTCCTTGGGCCTTTACAGGTGAAACCAGAAAAGCATCGCCCCACATGTATGCCTTGTCGTAGGTCAGTAGCTGTGGATTATTAGGCTCGTTGAAAAACAGCGGACGCATAAGTGGTTTGCCTGTTTGGCTGTTGTCAAAGGCAAGTGAGTAAACGTAGGGTAGAAGTTTATACCGGAGTTCAACGGCTGCCTTGGCATAAGCCATGGTGGTGTCGTTCTGGAATACAGGCTCAGGTGGAATCTGCTCCTGTGCATGTGGCCTGAATATGGGTTGGAAAACTCCATACTGCAACCAACGGATGTAGAGTTCGTTGTCAATCTTTTCGCCCCCGGCAAATCCACCAAGGTCGGAGTGCGCATACCCAAGCCCTTGCATTCCCATCTGCAGTGCTATTTCGGGTTGAGGTACCAATCCACCCCAGCTGCGGCTAACATCTCCACTCCACGGAATCATTCCGTATCGCTGAGAGCCAGCATAGCCTGCTCTCATCAGAATGAATGGCCTAGTATTTGGGAAGTCTTTCTTATACCCATCGAATACAACCTTTGCCCAGATGTGGCCGTAGGCGTTATGAACCTCGTTGGCACTGCCAATCACGTGCTGCAGCCCTGCCGGATGAACCTCCGGTTCACCTAGGTCGCCCCACCAGCCATCAACTCCTTGCTTGGTAAGTCCTTTGTATATGTTCCAGAACCACTGTTGTGCTTTTGGTTTAAAAATGTCGATCAGTCCAGTATGACCAAAGTAGAAATCGAAGGTGTAGGGTTTTCCGCTGGTGTCGGTTCCCAGCACTTGGTTGTCAACAGCCTCCTGCCATCGTGTAGAGGTGGTGAGGATGAATGGCTCTGTTACCAATATGGTTTTCACCCCTTTTGCTTTTAGCGTTTGCATCATTTTGATTGGCTCTGGAAAGCTGTCACGGTACCAGTCGAGACGACCCATGTCACCAAAAATGCCCTTGCCAAACCAGTAAATATCGATGATAACGGCATCCAACGGAATGGAGTCCTTGAAAAACTTATCCACCGTGGAGAGAACCTGTTGCTGAGAATGGTATCCAAACCGGCTGCTGAAGTTGCCAAAGGCCCAGCGGGGAGGTAGTGGCTGCCTACCTGTGAGCTGGGTGTATTGGTTTTCCAAATCGTACCAGCTATCGCCAGCTATTACACAATAGTTAATGGTACCGCTCATGGTGGTATAGTTTATGGTGTTATTCTCGTGGCTGTCGAGATCAAGCCAGCCCAGCGAGGCGTTGTCGAAGAGCACCGCATAGCGCTTGCTGGAGAGGAACATCGGGAGTGTATAGTTCATTAATTCAGAATGCTCCTGATAGCCATAGTGAGCCCTATTATAGAGCGTTAGGTCGTAGCCACGATGGTTCATTCCCAGCGCACGCTCTCCTCCGCCATAGAGCACCTCCTTAGGCTGTATCGACAAACTCATAATTTGAGTTGAATCGGTGCGCTCATAGCCTTTGTTCTCAGCAATAAGCAGCGTGTCGTGGTAGTAGTAGCCAATGTTGAATGGACTCTTTGTAATGACAATCTTGAGGCCTTTGCCCACCTGAATGGAGGCCGATGTGGCGGATTGGCTAATGGCAAGTTCAGGTTTCTGAGGAGTCATACACACTGCAAAAGAAAAATTCTTTTCCTGAATTCCTTTTGGATAGAAGGTGGTTTGCACCATCTTTTCGTTGAAAGCAACAATTGTGTAATGGCCGTCGGAAACGTTAACTACCATGGTGCCAAGAGAATCCTTTACTCCAATAAATTGGCGGCTTGCTGGCTGTGCGCTACACACTGCGCTCATTAGTCCAAAAGCCAAAACAGCTTGCGCTTTTCGTATCATTAGGTTATGTGTTGTTTCTGAAATTAACCTAGTCAATTGTTGCCTAGGGAATGCAAAAGTATGGATATCGGAGATGATTTGCTATGGTGAAAAGTCATTTTTTGATAATAACCAGTTGAAAAACAGCTGATGATGGGCTGAGTGATATGCTTACAAACGATTGCGCCTGCAAGTTGTTTTATACATATTTTTTGAAAAGAGGCAGAATTTATATGTCCTAGGAACTTACCTGTTAGACTTGTTGCCTTACCTCTTTTGGATGAAATTCCATTACTGTATTTTACATAGCCATAAAGAATAATAATAATTTATCAGAAGCGTGAAATGGTGGATGGCTATCGGAAAATCGAGCTGGTTTATTGGTTTCACTCAATGTGCAAATGGGCAATCTTGTTTTACTCCAGAGCCTTAATATTTAATGAAAAAATGTGTAGATTCGCCCGCATTTTACTTTAATTCCAAGATGTTAAAATCGAAGCAGTTCACCGTTTACATAGCCGTAATTTTAGCTCAGGTTTTTTGGGCCTTAACATTCATCTGGTATAAGCAATTCTACCAAGAATATGGTGCTTATCCCATTACGCTGGTGTTCTTTAGGCTGCTAATTTCCCTTCTGTTTCTCTTTCCTGTGAGCTACTTCCTTGGAAAGTTGGAGAAAATTAAACCAGGTGACCTTAAGCTCTTTATTATTCTTGCTTTTTTTGAGCCTCTAATGTATTTCATTGGCGAAAGCATTGGCGTTACAATGATATCATCGTCGGTGGCATCGGTAATAATCTCCACCATACCTCTATTTACTTCTATTAGCGCCTATGTTTTTCACAGAGAACGCTTGACACGAGCCAGCTTTGCCGGAATAGTTATCTCTATCTTTGGAGTGCTGCTGGTTCTTGTAAATAAAGATTTCCAGCTGGTGGCACGTCCGGCAGGGGTGTTGCTTATGTTTCTTGCAGTGTCCTCAACCATGGGGTATTCGGCAGTGATTAAAACACTTACTAGCCGTTACAACGTGTTTACCATAACAGCTTACCAAAATACCATTGGAGCCATCTTTTTTCTTCCACTGTTTATATTCTTTGAGGGAGGGCATTTCCTTATAACCCCTATCAGCGGGAGGGCAATTATGTTGGTGTTGTTGATGTCTATTTTTGCTTCCACACTAGCCTTCCTACTTTTTAGCTATAGCATTCGGGGCTTGGGCATAAACAAAGCCACCGTGTTCAACAATGCTATACCTGTAATTACAACTATTTTGGCAATTATTGTGCTGCACGAGCATCTCACCCTAATGCAGTTTGTGGGAATGTCGGTGGTGATTGGTGGGCTGATGCTGTCGCAGCTTAGCCGTGAGCATGTGAAATCGGTAAAGGGCGTAATCAGAAATGGATATAACCGCGCAAGAGCTCGAAAGTCTTAAGGAACGAGCTGCAGGAGAGGCTCCAAAAACGAAGCAGTTCTTTCAAAAGTTCCGTCGTCGTCCACCAGCTAAGCTCGATGTGGTTGTGCAGGAGTTACATCATCAAGTTTTTGAAGAGGTTGATTGCTTGAACTGTGCCAACTGCTGCAAGAGCATTAGTCCCATTGTTACCGATCGTGATATCGACCGCATGGCTCGCTCGTTGCGCATAAGCCCTTCGGAGTTAATCAGCCGTCACCTTCACCTCGACAGCGATGGTGATTATGTTTTCAGGAAGCAGCCATGCCCGTTCTTAATGTCCGATAACTACTGTTCCATTTACGAGGATAGGCCAAAGGCTTGTCGAGAGTATCCGCATACCGACAGGCGCAAGTTTGAGCAGTTACTAAACCTTACCTTGAAGAATACCTATGTTTGTCCGGCAGTCTATCGGATTGTGGAGCGCATGAAGCAGCACCCTGACCTGGTTTAGGGAATAATAACCTTAAGCGCTGCATGAACCGCAGCAATCTTTAGCATGGCGCCCATCGTTCCCGGTTCGCCATCGAAATGAACATATCCGGCTTCCTTACGATTAAGGGTTATGTTTTTGGCGCGGAATGTCTCCACGTATGGTGACCTGTTCATCTTTTTAGTGAACATTTGGTAGGCAAACCGAGGGGACTTATAAAGCGGAAAGCGTTTTACAATAACTACGTCGATCAATCCATCGGCAATGTCGGCATGAGGCGCAATGTAAGCGTTGTTGCCATACTGAGAGGCATTGGCAAAGGTTATCATGAATGAGTCGCGCTCATATATTTTACCGTCTATGTCTAGGGTGTAGTGCTGCGGTTTAAAGGTAAAGTATTCCCTAATGGTGGTTTTTGCATAGGTGGTAAGACCTCGCGTTCCGGCCTCGGCAAACTTGTTGCCAATAAGAGCGTCGAAGCCCACACCGGAAGTGCAGAAAAACATCGTATCGTTAATGGTGCCGTGGTCAATATCTGTAACGTTTCCCCTATTAATTACCTCAATTGCCTTTGAGATATTCATTGGGATGTGGAGGTGCCGTGCAAGGCCATTTCCCGATCCGGTAGGAATAATGCCCATTGCCATGTTAGTCCCAGAAACTCCTTTGGCCACCTCATTTACTGTTCCATCTCCTCCTACGGCAATCACCTTGTTGAAGCCTTTTTGATGGTATCGTATGGCTATTTCTGTTGCCTCACCTGCAAACTTGGTTATTACAATCTTGGCATCATAGTTGGGAGATAGCTTCTCTTTTATGAGTTTTAGTGCTTTTTCTCTTTTACCAGTTCCTGAAACGGGATTTACTACAAATAAAATCTTCTCCTTAACTACCATCACTCTGCTCTAAATTCGAAGTGTAAAGTAACAAATTATTTGGCTAGCATCTTACCTTTATGTGAAGTCTTAACCGATTTGTACCTAATCTGAAGCTGATATAGTTCCACCAGATATGTTTAAATTTAAGGATTGATGATGGCGCTATTACCAGTTGTCTACTTGAAATAAAGTGGTGTTTGCTCCGTTAAACAACATAACCGCATGGCTAGGAGGCAATACATAAATTTTTAACTTTACGAGCTCTTTATATAGCATGAAGCAAAAACTAACCTTTGCGTTTATAATACTTGTGCTTTACGCCACTGGACTTAAGGCCCAGTCGGCAGGGGAGAGCACGTACTCCTTTCTTCGCCTTCCGGTTTCTGCTCGTGCTTCGGCTTTGGGTGGCGAAGCCATCGGACTTTGGGACAACGATGCTGGTCTTGTTCTTCAAAGTCCTTCGCTCCTCACTGCTTCAATGAATAAGCAAGCCACCCTTGCCTTTATTAGTTACTATGCCGATATTAAGTATGGGAGTATCGGCCTAGTTCGTGATTTTGGAAAATTTGGCACTATGGCTTTTGGCCTGTCTGGCATTAACTATGGTAGCTTTCAAGCAGCAGACGAGCTGGGAAATATTACCGGAACATTCAGGGCTTCGGAATACAATATGAATGTTTCTTTGGCTCGCGCACTCTCACCTAGGGTGCAGATGGGTGCCTCGTTTAAGCCTGTTTACTCTGCTATGGAGAGCTATGTTTCCTACGGGTTTGCTTTCGATATGGGCTTTACCTACCACTCCGCCGATAGCCTGTTTGCTGCAACGGCTATGTTTCGCAACTTTGGAACCCAGCTAAAAACGTATGCAGGCTCCCACGAGCCTTTACCTTTTGAAATTCTTGCCGGTTTTTCGCTGAAGCTGCGGCATGCCCCCTTTCGAATAGTGACAACTTTTGAGCAGCTGCAGGATATTAATGTGTTCTATAAGCGTCCAACCACCAACAACGATCCATTTGCCACCGACCAAGCGTCGTCCAGCTCGCAATCGTCACTTTCGCATTTTGGAAACGAAATACTTTCGCACACCATTGCCGGTATCGAGTTTAATCCGCTTCGTGGCTTTTACCTGCGTGGTGGATACTCCTTTCGTCGTCGAAATGAGCTGAAGGTTGTGGATAAACCGGCCATGGTTGGATTCAGCTGGGGCTTTGGCCTCAAAATTCGCCGTTTAATGTTCAACTATGCGCGATCTACCTATCACATTAGCGGCGCTTCTAATGTGTTTTCTGTTTCGATTGATTTAACCAGTAAAGGTTAATGCCCTAATATTTATTTGGTTGATGGTGATGAACAATCGATTGCAATCATTTTCCTTCCTCTTTTTCCCTACGTTCATCCCGCTTCCCCTACTATTTTAGTTACCTTTGCTCGGTTAAAAAGATTTTAATGCTTTCAACGAAAATTACCATTGCCATCGATGGTTACTCCTCCTGTGGCAAAAGCACATTTGCAAAGGCTATTGCCAAGGAGTTTGGATATATCTACATCGACAGCGGTGCCATGTATCGCGCAGTTACCCTTGCAGCCATTCGTGGCGGCGCCGTGACAGAGGACGGCAAATTGAGCAAAACAAAGGTGCTGGAGATGTTACCCTCTCTTCAAATTGGGTTTGTTTTTAACGCCAGCGCAGGTCGTTTCGAAACAATGCTCAACGGTGAGGTAATTGAGGATGCCATAAGGACCATTGAGGTGTCAAACCTTGTTTCACCAGTTAGTGCCATTGCTGAGGTACGGACAAAAATGGTTGCGCTGCAACAGGAGATGGGCAAAAGTAAAGGTATTGTGATGGATGGGCGTGATATTGGAACGGTTGTTTTTCCAGATGCAGAGCTGAAAATATTTATGACTGCAGATCCTAAAGTTCGCGCAATGCGCCGTTACAAAGAGCTGCAGGAAAAATGCCAGTCGGTTTCGCTCGAGGAGATTGAGGCTAACGTGAGAAATCGGGATCACATGGACCAAAATCGCGAGGTTAGCCCACTGCGCAAGGCTACCGATGCCCTTGTGCTCGATAATAGCTACATGACCCCCGCAGAACAGATGGAGTGGGTAAAAACGATAATTGAAAAGTTATAGCCATTTGTATGGTGGTTGATATAGATAGCGGTTCTGGATTTTGCTTTGGGGTGGTTAAGGCCATTGAGAAGGCCGAATCCTTACTCTCTTCCGATGATAGGCTGTTCTGCCTTGGCGAAATTGTTCACAATGGGGAGGAGGTTCATCGCCTGCTGGGAAAGGGGCTCATAACCGTTAGCCATAGTGATATAGGCAAACTTGCAGGGAAAAAATTGCTTCTGAGGGCACATGGAGAACCACCTTCAACGTATAAGCAGGCGAAGGAGGCAGGAGTTGAGTTGGTGGATGCAACCTGCCCAATAGTGCTTAAGCTACAGCAGCGGGTGGCCGATGCCTATGCCGAGATGAAAAATGTAGGCGGGCATGTGGTTATCTACGGGAAAAAGTGTCATCCGGAGGTTTTAGGTTTAGCTGGAAATGCAGGCAATGAAGCCATAATTATTGGTGGTGTTGATGACGTTGTTCACCTAGACTTTTCTAATCCAATGGTTCTGTTCTCACAAACTACCATGGATGCCGAGGAATACCAAATCTTAGCGGAGGCAATTCGCTCCCGTTTGCTAGAAGTTGGTGGCGATGAGTCGTTGCTAAGGGTTGTAAACTCCGTGTGTGGTAGCGTATCGAACAGGCGACCGCAGCTGAAGGTTTTTGCTCAGGCGCATGATGTGGTGGTTTTTGTGGCTGGACAAAATAGCTCCAACGGGAAGGTTCTTTTTGAGGTGTGCAAGGCTGCAAATGCAAAAACAATTTTTGTAGAATCGCCCGGTGGGTTACATCCGGAGTTTTTTGCCAATGTATCTTCTGTAGGAGTTTGCGGGGCTACCAGCACTCCTTTATGGCTTATGGAGCAGGTGGCGGAAGCCATCCGAGAAATGGTGAAATAGAAAATCTTAGCTTAGGATTAAATAATAGTTTAAAGTTACCCCGTAGCTTTGATTCGCTGGCAAAGAGGCTTGTGAAGAATAATTCGCCGAGGAATTTAATCGGCTTTTAAAATGGATGTTAAAAATAGAAAATATGGCAAAGTTTAAAAAAATTGGTGTGTTGACTTCTGGTGGAGATGCCCCTGGAATGAATGCTGCCATTCGTGCGGTGACCCGTGCCGCTATCTTCAACGGTATTAAGGTTGTGGGCGTCAAGGAGGGTTATGCTGGTTTAATCTCCGGCGATTTTCGCGATTTGAAGGTGACCGACGTGAGCGACATTATTCAGAAGGGTGGAACCATTCTGAAAACGGCCCGCTGCATGGAATTTAAGACAGTGGAAGGTCGCCAAAAGGCCTACGAGAATGCTAAGAAGCAGGGTCTAGAGGCGTTGGTGGTAATTGGTGGTGATGGTACTTTTACGGGAGCTCGCCTACTTAGCGAGGAGCATCCTGATTTTCCTGTTGTAGGAATTCCGGGTACTATCGATAACGACCTATACGGTACCGACTACACCATCGGCTACGACACCGCACTGAATACGGTTGTTGAGGCTGTCGATAAGATTCGTGATACAGCCGCTTCGCACAACCGCCTCTTCTTTGTTGAGGTGATGGGCCGTGATGCTGGTTTTATTGCCCTGCGCAGTGGAATAGCCGTGGGTGCTGAGGCCATTCTGATCCCTGAGGTCAGAACGCCATATTCAGAGTTGAAGTCGTTTTTGGAAAACAACAGCAAGCGTAAGCGTCTGAATAACATTATAATTGTTGCCGAAGGTGCCGACCAAGGAGGGGCTTTTGAAATTGCCAAAAAGGTAAAGGAAGACTTTACTGAGTACGATGTGCGAGTGACCGTTCTTGGGCACATTCAGCGTGGCGGCTCTCCTTCTGCATTCGATAGGGTAACCGCTTCCCGACTGGGTGCCGGCGCTGTTGAGGCGCTAATGGACGATCAAAAGAGTGTGATGGTGGGTATTGCCAATAACCAGATTGTTCAGGTTCCATTCAACCAAACCATTAAGAACAAGAAGGATGTGAATGTGAAAATGCTGAAGTTGGCAGAAATGCTGGCTATCTAGAATTGGGGAAATCTACCGTTATGCAGAAGCTTTTTGCCGATGTGGTTCTACCTGTTCCTGTTCCTAAGGCTTATACCTACGCTATTCCTGTGGAGTTAGAAGAGCAGGTGGTAAAAGGGGTAAGGGTTGTGGTGCAGTTTGGTCGGAAAAAGTTATACTCTGCAGTGGTAGTTAATGTTCACAAAATTCCTCCCACCGGTTATGAGGTAAAAGATATAGCGGCGGTTCTGGATAGCGAACCAATACTAACGACGCATCAGCTGGCACTTTGGGAATGGATTGCCTCCTACTACATGGCCTACCCGGGCGATGTAATGAAGGCTGCTCTTCCTGCCGGGATGAAGCTCGAAAGCGAAACTCGAATCCATCTTGAGCGCGAGGAGGAAGTGGATGATGATCTGCCCGATGAGGAGCGACAGGTGCTGCAGCTTGTTGCCCGAAAAAAAAATGTCACGGTGCAAGAACTTGCTAAGGAGTTGGAAGTCAAAAATCCTTTACCTATAATCAATAGGTTGATAGGTGGGCATTTCCTTCGGGTTGAGGAGTCGATTAGGGAGAGCATAAAGCCTCGTACCGAAAGCGTAGTGGCCTTGCATCCGGATGTGTGCAGCGAGGAGGCGGTTAATGGTCTTTTCGAAAAACTTAGCGCTGCTCCTGCTCAACAAAGGCTGTTGCTTGCTTATATTTCTATGACGCAGCCGCTAAAATGGGATAAACCTCTTCGTGTAACGCAAAAAGCGCTGTTGGAAAAAACGCAGATATCCTATGGTGTCCTTAAGGCGTGCAGGGAAAAGAGCATCTTTGTTATTGAGCAGCGAGAGATTAGCAGGCTCGAGGATACAGAAGCCTCTTCTGAAGCAGCTTCGCTTTCTGGTATTCAGCAGTTGGCATACGACGCTGTTCTTACCCAAATGGAACAGAAAGAGGTGGTGCTGCTGCATGGCGTTACTGGAAGTGGGAAAACCGAAGTTTACATTCATCTCATAAAGAAGACGCTGGCGGAGGGAAAGCAGGTGCTCTATCTTTTGCCGGAAATAGCACTTACTACGCAGATCATCACACGGCTAAGCCGTGTATTTGGGGAGAAGGTGGGCGTATACCATTCCAAGTTTAGCGATGGTCAACGCACTGAAGTTTACAACCGGATGCTACACGGTACTGATGGTGTCGGAGGTAATCGTTACGACTTGATTTTGGGTGTTCGCTCATCCGTTTTTCTTCCCTTTACCAATCTGGGGCTTGTTATTATCGACGAGGAGCACGAGAATACATATAAGCAGTACGATCCTGCACCCCGCTACCATGCACGCGATACGGCCATGGTGCTGGCCGCCAACTTTGGCGCTAAGGTGCTGCTAGGAACAGCAACCCCTTCGGTGGAGACCTACTTCAATGCCATCTCAGGCAAGTATGGGCTGGTGGAGTTGCTCACCCGTCACCGTGATGTGGAGTTGCCCAAGGCGGAGCTGGCTAATACGTTGCGGGCAAGAAAAATGAAGCAGATGGCAGCCATGTTCACGCCACAGCTGGTAGGAGCTATTGAGCAGGCCATTGCTAAAAAGGAACAGATAATCCTATTTCAGAACAGAAGGGGTTTTTCCCCCTACGTAGAGTGCATGGAGTGTGCCCATATTCCTAAATGCCAGAATTGTGATGTGAGCCTTACTTACCATAAAGCTGGCAACCAGCTGGTATGTCACTACTGTGGATTTACCACTAAGGTTCCAGAGCGTTGCCCTGCTTGTCACAGCACCGACATTAAAACCCGCGGATTTGGTACCGAAAAAATCGAGGAGGAGCTGCAGCTGTTGTTTCCCGAACTGCGCATTTCCCGCATGGATTTGGATACTACCCGTTCGCGCAGCTCCTACGAACAAATTATTTCTGATTTTGAAGAGCATAAGGTCGACGTTATGGTTGGCACACAAATGGTAACCAAAGGACTCGACTTCGACAAGGTTAGCGTTGTGGGAGTGCTCGACGCCGACAGCATGCTCAACTTTCCCGACTTTCGCGCTCACGAGCGCAGCTTTCAGCTGATGGCGCAGGTGAGTGGAAGGGCTGGTAGAAAGGAGAAGCAGGGATTGGTCGTTATTCAAACTACCCAGCCCGACCATCCCGTTCTCGCCTACATTATTGATAATAACTTTAAAGGCTTTTTTCGCAATGAGGTGGAGCAGCGCAAGCAATACCTTTATCCACCATTCTTCAGACTTATCCGGATTAGTATAAAGCATAGGAGCAGTGGTGTTACTGAGGCTGCGGCTAATGCGTTAGCCGAATTGCTTAGGCAAGTTTTTGGAAAAAGGGTGCTTGGCCCCGAAGAGCCTGTGGTGGCTAGGATTCAGACCTTCTTCATTAGAAATATTTTGATAAAGATTGAGCGTGAACGCAGTGCGGCGAAGGCCAAGGAATTGCTTGCAGAGTGCATATTGCAGGTGAAGGGTCGTGATGAATTTCGTTCCGTTTTCTTTTCTCCTGATGTTGATCCCTACTAGATGAAACTGGGCTGAGTTTAGATATTAAGCTGCCTTTGAATTCTTGAAATCACCATTTCGCCTAACCGTTCGTATGGAATAAGCTCAGGGGTGTCGATAACTCTGTGATTGGCAAGTTCAGTCAATTTTTTTTTGAAATTATCTATATTCTCGCTCACCTCCCTTGCGTTGAAGTTTCCCTGAAGTAGCTTGTAGAGAGCTCGAGAAAATATTTTTGTTCTATTGCAGTTCTCGTTTCTAAGATGCCGGTAGTAGTAAACCCTAATATTTTCCGCCTCATTATGTAATTCATCTAGATGGTGTTCCATCATAAGTATAACCCTAATTTGCATCAGCATGGTGTTATAACCTTGCTTGTCTTTTGAGATGGAGCGGCAGCTGTTACCAAGGGTGTTGATGTCAATCTTTCGTGCATACTCAGGAGTAAAACGCTCAATGCCATCACGATCGTCTTGTGATAGCAGTGCATAAAATAAAAAGGCCTTGCGGATTGCCCAGCCTGATTTATCGGGATCGTAGATGAGATTGAATTGAGGTTGCTCCTTCACCTCTAGCAGCACTCTTCCAGCTTCAGTAAGGTTATTTTCCTTCATGAGTAGGTCGAAGTGGTGGGTTTGTATGGTGAAACGATTAAATGCCTTGTATTCAGATAGATACAAACATTCCTCCACTGATTTTCGCATATTCTCCCAGCTGCCTTCCATGCGGAAAAGCAGGACTTGGTAGTAGTGTAGTAGGAGAATCAATGAAGGTGTTGACAGGTAGATATTAGAGTGGAGTAATGAGCTGAATAGTTCTACATTGTGCTTTAACGCCGTAGCATTGTTGGTCTGCAGAAGCTGAATTATTCTAATGTGAGTGAGGTTGAGATGAAGGAAAACATTGGGTGTGGTAATCATCCAGCCCTCTATGGTATCGGCATATGATTCAGCTTCTTGCTCTATAATGCTACTCTTGCCAATGAAGTAGCGCGTTCGGCTCTGGAGCAGCTCAACCCATTCCTGTGATTTGTCAATCTGTCCCGAAAGTGTGCGCAGGGTTTCAAGTTGCTCTCCAATTCTGAGGATTTCAGCGTTGTCACCTTTCATGGAGGCTATCCGATGGTAGAGTTTTTGGCACGATAGTTCAACATCTACCAGCTGAAACTGTTGCGAGAGGTTCGATATTCGCTGCAGTATTCTTTCTGCATTGTGAAAAACATTCTGGGTAAGGAGTTTGGCAGCAACGGTTAATTCTTTTTCGCATTCAAAACGAATACTATGGTAGTTGCTCTTGTCGAAATACTCTGCGCTGAGAACAATGTCGGTAAGCTTGTTGATGAGGTTGCGCTTAAGCATGAGGTAGCGCTTATCTTTCGACGACGATCCGTAGATTCGTTGGGCCGCATCGACTTCAGTGGTTACTTCACCATGGAGTAACAGATCGAAAAAGTAGCGCATCTTCGATGTTGGGGAGAGAAGCGCATTTAGGTCTCGTGGGGGCCGCTGCATCACAATAAATACCAGCTCGCTTAAAAGATCCATTGGGCTGTTGTTTACCGGGCGGTTTGTATTGTCATTGTTAAAAACTGCTTAATTGTGTTAAGAGGCTTGAAATGTAACTCATTTTTATGCTTTATGAATAGCTCTGCATCTAATTTTTAGTTTTTAGGATCTGTAATATTTTTTTTTGACCAACCATTCTGCTTGGTTTTAGACGATTTGTATAGAAAATGCAGGGTATTTGTGCTTAGCATATTCATTGTTTAGATTAACTCTAAGTTGAGGCAGGGTAGGTTGCATAGTTGCTTACCTAAATCTATTTATTTGCCCATAAAGCGGTTTACCATAAAACAATTATTGTTATTGACGTATACACAGTGAATGAATAGCTTTGACCGCTACCACATAACTAAACAACTATGAGTCGATTTTCTGTAATTCTTGTTGCCCTCCTTTTAACCTTTGGATGCGCAAAGGATAAAACATCTACAACTTCTGTTAATCCAGGTGATACAATAGTTGCCTCATTTGGTGCTTTCGAAACTTTTGAGGGAGTAGTAAAAGATAGCTACGACAGTGGTAGCGTTACGTTTCCTTCAGGCAGCTGGACCATAGATGATGGTGTTGTTGGTTCTACTTCACTGGATAGGAAGTTCGATCACAGCGCTATAAGAATAAAGGACCTTGGCACGATTACCACTAATTTCGACTTACCTAATGGTGTTGGTAGTGTTGCCATTTACCATGGAGTTTATGGAGATGGAGGTCCAAGTACTTGGCAGCTCTTTTATTCCATTGATGAGGGCAATAGCTGGTATCCTGCAGGTAATGCAGTGGAAAGCAATGCCTATGAAATGAAAAAGGCGGAGATCACCGTTAATATGGTTGGAAATGTTCGGTTACAAATCCGGAAGCTTTCGGGTAACGATAATCAAATGGATATTGACGACCTTTCGTTCACCACCTACTCAGTTGAAAATGGCTCCTCTACGCCAACCCGTGACAACAACATGACCATGGGCAATCCATCCAATGCCACTGCTTCGATCGATAACTTCTCGAACTACTTTATGGAGAAGCCGGAGTATTCACTTTCCTACAATGGAGATAAGGGTACACCCAACTGGGTGAGCTGGCACTTGAGCAGCGCATGGTATGGGAGTGTGCCTCGTCCAACCTACTTTAACACTGATGTGACCTTGCCTGCAAGTTGGTATCATGTTTCAACTAGTGACTATACCAATTCTGGTTTCGACCGTGGACACTTATGCCCAGCTTCCGATCGCGATTCCACCCTTGCAGAGGAGAAGAACACCTTTATAATGACCAATATTATGCCGCAATCTGCCTATAACAACCAGCAGACATGGAAGTTTTTGGAAATGTATTGCAGAACGTTAACTGATGCTGGTAATGAATTGTATATCATAGCAGGCCCTTATGGTTCGGGTGGTTCGGGAGATCTGGGTGGAGTAACAACCACAATAGCCAATGGCTTGGTCACGGTCCCTTCCTACACATGGAAGGTGATACTTGTTCTCCCAAATGGTGAAAACGATGTGGCTCGAGTGAATGAAAATACAAGGGTAATTGCTGTTTGGATACCAAATACCCAAACTGGATTAACCACCGATTGGAGTCAGTATCGCACTTCGGTTGACTATATTGAGTCCCAAACTGGCTACGATTTCTTTTCTAATGTTCCAAAGGCTATTCAGGCTATTATTGAGGCAAGAACCGATACGGGCCCACATTAAATTCTTTTGATTAGATAGTTTTTGAGGGAGGATGCCGGATTGGCATCCTTTTTCTTTTAATAATTTCTTAGATTAAAGAATCAAGTAAGGAGTGATAAAGTCACAAGTCGGAGTGAAGCGAAGATTTCGATTTTATAGGGTTAAAAAAATTGGAAGTCAGTAGACTGAAGTGCTTCTCCTCCTTATTTATTCATTACCGATAAGCTAATCCAGTCTTACTTTTTTTTATTCTATCCAACGACAATAGTTTACCTGTTGGCTTTTCTTGTTATTCTTTAAATAACAATGAGCAGGGCAGGTTAACTTTTTTCATTCTATATGACACCACCTGCATTGCCTTGTATGATGGCTTTCACACCATTTTAATAACCTGAGATTGGTTCCTTCGGTATTCACTACTTGGCCTTGAGAAAACATTGTGTTAACAATTGTCATAAAAAGTGTGGGTTTACTAAATGCAGTTTTTTGTTATTGCCTTTGCCTTATTGACGCCATAGTTTTGGGCAAACCTAATTCAAAACCCTATGAAAAAACTATTACTCTTAGCCACAATGGCAGCAGTATTTGCAAGCTGTGCCAAAGACGATGCAGTTACGCCACAGGTAACTAATGAAAGTTCAACCTTAATGAAGGCAACGTCTTCCGCAACGGTTGAAACATTTGAGTCGGGAACGAAAACTGCATATGCCGCCGGTGCGGTTACCTTTAGCACTGGAAGCTGGTATCTCGACGATGCGCTGGTTGGTACCTCTACGAGCGATCGTAAAAACGACACCAAGTCAGTTCGTATTCGCAATACCGGTAAGTTGACGGCTCAATTCGATTATACCACTGGTATTTCTACTGTTTCCGTTAATCATGCAGTATATGGAACCGATGGTTCTAGCACGTGGGAACTTTACTATTCAACAAATAGTGGAAGCAGCTGGACCAAGGTCGGAAGCACCATTACTTCTTCTTCAACGAGCTTAGCAACGGTTACCTTCACCATCAATAAGTCTGGAAACGTTCGCATCGACATTCGTAAAGTTTCTGGTGGAACTAATAGAATTAACATCGACAATGTATCGGTTTCCCCATATTCATCTGGCGATACGGGTGGTGGTGGAACAACTGGTCCTGCTACTCGCGACGACAATATTGGCATGGGAAATCCAAGCAATGCTACAACCTCGACCTCAAACTACACCAACTATCTTATGGTAAAGAGTGAGTATGCTCTCTCCTATAATCGCGACAAAGGCACCGCGAATTGGGTGAGCTGGCATTTGAGCACAGCATGGTTGGGAAGTGCCTCGCGTCCAAGCTCCTTTACCACCGATGCAACATTGCCAAGCGGTTGGTATCAAGTTACCACTTCAAATTACACGAACACCGGATTCGACCGTGGACATCTTTGCGCTGCTGCCGACAGAAGCTATAGCACTACTGCGATAACGAATACCATGAAGATGACCAATATTATGCCTCAGGCACCGGTTAACAACCAGCAACCATGGGCGGCTCTTGAGAACTATTGCCGCACACTGGCAAATGCTGGGAATGAACTTTACATTATTGATGGACCTTATGGCTCTGGCGGAACTGGCAGCAATGGAGGAACAACCACAACCATAGCCAGCGGTAAGGTAACAGTTCCTTCCTATACATGGAAGGTGATTATTATTCTTCCCAATGGTACCAATGATCCTAGCCGAGTGACATCTTCGACTCGGGTTATTGCCGTATGGATGCCAAATACTCAGAGCATTGCTAATAACTGGGGACAGTATCGCACCACCGTTGACTACATTGAGTCGAAAACCGGTTTCAATTTCTTCTCCAATGTTTCAACTACGGTTCAGAGCGCTATTGAGTCCCAAGTTGATAGTGGGCCTACCAACTAGCATGTTCACCTAAAGTCCCTAAACCTTTAAAGTGCGCAGGCCCACAAGCTTGCGCACTTTGCATTTGTGGTGTAGTGTAGCATATGGTTGTTGCCTCTTTTCCTAATTCTATTAACTTTGTGCGATTGCATATTTTAATCGAATGGATAAGAGTAAACTTCCCGAACTGTTTGAAAGATTCAATCAGTTCAAAATTTTGGTGATCGGTGACGCTATGGTTGATTCCTACTTGTGGGGTAAGGTTGAACGTATTTCGCCTGAAGCACCTGTACCAATTGTGGCTTGCACAAAGCAGGAGAATCGGCTAGGTGGAGCTGCCAATGTAGCTCTCAATATTCAAGCTTTAGGCGCAACACCCATCCTGTGCTCAGTGGTGGGGCATGACATTAAGGGCGATCTGCTGCGGGACCTTTTAAGGCAAAATAGCCTTACCGACGAGGGAATTTTTGCTGATCCGGGTCGTCCAACTACTGTAAAAACTCGTATCATCAGCGACAATCAACACCTGCTGAGGGTTGATGAGGAGAGCACTGAAAACCTCACTCCCGAAATAGAACTAGCCTTTACTAACCATATTCTCTCTTTAGTTGACCATCATTCTGTTAATGCTATTGTATTTGAAGATTACGACAAGGGTGCCATTACCTCGGAATTAATTCGTCGCGTGGTTGAGGTAGCCAACAGAAAGGGAATACCAACACTTGTCGATCCTAAAAAGAGGAACTTTGCTGCCTACAATGGAGTTACCCTTTTCAAACCAAACTATAAAGAGCTGGTTGAAGGGCTTAAGCTCGATTTGAAGAAGAACGATTTTGATGGAATATTTCAGGCAGCCAAGACAATCCATGCCGGGATGAAAGTTAATTTGGTGTTTATAACGCTCTCCGAACTAGGTGTTTTTATCAGCAATGGAGAGAGTTATAATGCTATTCCCGCGCAAATGCGTGAGATTGCTGACGTATCTGGTGCAGGCGATACGGTTATTAGTACGGCCAGCTTGTGCCTTGCTGCCGGTCTTGCGCCGGACGCCATTGCCGCCATTGCCAACATGGCTGGTGGCTTGGTATGCGAGAAGGTTGGTGTAGTGCCAATCGATAAAAATCTACTGCTTCAGGAGTGTCTTAACGCTTAGGTAGCACCTCTGCCTGCTCCTGAAAAGTTGCCCCCACCACAACTCGAATGGACTTGGGGACAATCTTAAACTCAAAGGGTGAATGGCCAACGGCTTCCCCGTCGAGCTCCATGGGCATAGGGGGGATGGAGTGTATTGAAATACTCTTTGCCCGAACTACGCTAATCTTTGGGTGTTCGTATATTTTCCCGTTATAGAGTATCGGTAGGTTGCGTAGCACGTTCCACTTGCTGAGCTTACGAATTATGGTCATATCGAATAGCCCGTCGTCGGAGATAGCATCGGGAACCTGTAGCATTCCTCCTCCATTGAATTTTCCGATACCAAGTGTAGCGCTAAATATTTCGCTTTTTATGCCTCTTTCATCAATCTTGGCGGAGACGCTGGTTGAGCGATACTGAATGAGAGCATGCACTAGTGCCATAACGTAGAGCCACTTTCCCTTCCTACCCAACTCTTTTAGCCGGTTGAAGCGAAATCCGACTGCTCCATCGAAGCCGATTCCCACTGCGTTGGCGAAGTAGCGGGTGTGGTGCACTCTAGTTTCAAAAAAGGAGGCCAACCCAACATCTTGAAGAAAGTCTCGTTGCATCATAAGCGCCTCAATGGCGTCGGTGTAGTTCCAGGGTAATTTGTAGGTCCTAGCCCAGTCGTTGCCAGTTCCCACTGCAATGGTTCCAAGCAGCACGTTGGTAGTGGGGATAGCCTTTTGGATAAAGATGCCGTTCACAATTTCGTTAACTGTACCATCACCACCAACGGCAATTATTTTGTAATAGCCTTCATTAATGGCTCTCACCGTGAGCTCTACAGCGTGGTAGCGCTTTCGGGTAAACTCAAAGTCGAACTGCAATCCTTTGCTTTCTAGAAGTGCTTTTATTACTGGCCAGTCTCTGTGACCGCGTCCACTTCCGGCTTTCGGATTAATGATAACCTTCCAGCTATTATTCTCCAATTTGAATGCTTTTTAGTCAACCTCCAAAAGTAGTATTAAAATGCATTTGGTGGCGAAGTTGATGAGAAATTTCAATACTCATGAAATTCTTCCACTTACCTCCCCACAGCAAATAACCTTAACATGCTGATGCCACAGTGTTCGTGTGGTATTTGCCATTTGAACCTTGTTGAAAAGGTGACGCCCCAACTCTTAGTATGTTCCCATTTTCTGAAAAATGGTGTGGTGTATACAGCGCAATCCCTGTCAGAATGGCTTCTCTGCCTTCTGCATAATATTTTTTCTAGAAAAACTGTGGATGGAATAGATTTTTTTATTTCCTTACAGTATAATTGTTGTAAATGTAATAGGCTGGATGTCAGCAATGTCAAACCTTTCCTTGTTTTTTGGAGTTAGGTTAATTAGACTTTTATTCTTAATATTGCAAAACGAAAAAAATACACTCAAATGGCAAAAGTAATTGCAATTGCTAACCAAAAAGGTGGCGTCGGAAAGACAACCTCGGCTATTAACCTTGCCGCCAGCTTGGCTGTATTAGAACAGAAAGTGCTTCTAATTGACGCCGATCCTCAGGCAAATGCCACCTCCGGAACCGGTTTTGACATTCGGAATGTGAAAACTAGCATATACGAGTGCCTCGTTGAGGATATAAACCCTCGTGACGTAATATTGAAGAACGAAGAGATTAAAAATCTCGACCTCATACCTTCACATATCGACCTTGTGGGAGCAGAGATTGAAATGCTCAACCTTCCTAACCGGGAGAATATGTTGAAAAATGTTATCGCAAAGTTGAGGAATGATTACGACTACGTACTTATCGATTGTTCTCCCTCTCTTGGTCTCATTACCGTTAATGCACTTACTGCTGCCGATTCTGTAATTATTCCGGTGCAGTGTGAATACTTTGCACTGGAGGGGCTTGGAAAGTTGCTTAATACGGTGAAGATTATTCAGACTCGCCTCAATCCTGAACTACAAATAGAGGGGTTTTTACTCACAATGTACGATGCGCGATTGAGGTTGTCGAATCAGGTAGTTGAGGAGGTTAAAAAACACTTCCAGTCCATGGTTTTCGAAACCATTATTCAGCGTAACATTAAACTTAGTGAAGCACCAAGCTATGGCAAGCCAGTAATCCTTTATGATGCCGCTTCCACGGGCTCGCTAAACTACCTGAACTTGGCTCGCGAGGTTCTGCAAAAGAACGAGGCGACAAAACTTACAAATGCGCAAAAAGCACAATAATTACTTGTAGAATTGGAGATTTTCTATGGCAAAAAAGATGGTGTTGGGAAGAGGACTTGGGGCGTTGATGGAAGATGCCAATGATGGCGGAGCCATTCATCACGAAACTAGAATAACCTCTGAGTTGGTAAGCGAGATTGACCTTTCGAAGATAGACGTTAACCCATTTCAACCTCGCTCTCATTTCGACGAGGAGTCTCTGAATGAGTTGGCGGAGTCTATCAACAAGTTGGGCATTATTCAGCCAATTACGGTTCGGCAGGTTAACGATCGCTTTCAGCTGATTACTGGTGAGAGAAGGTTCCGTGCCTCTAAAATTGCAGGCCTTACTAAAATACCAGCTTACGTTCGAACAGCCGACGACCAGGGTATGCTTGAAATGGCACTGGTGGAGAACATTCAGCGTCAAGACTTGGATTCCATTGAAATTGCCATTAGTTATCAACGACTTATTGAGGAGTGTAATCTTACTCAGGAAGATTTGGGTAGCCGTGTAGGTAAAAAACGGGCAACCGTTACCAACTACCTTCGCCTCCTAAAGCTACCTGTGGAGATACAGGCGGGTATTCGCGATAAACTATTAACCATGGGCCATGCCCGCGCTATTATTGGCATCGACGATCCTACATTACAGCTGGAGGTTTACCAGAGAATTATTGCAGAAGACCTCTCCGTTAGGCAGGTGGAGAGCGTGGTAAAGGAGATTCAGGATGGCAAACCTATTCCTGCAACATCCACTTCAAACGGAAATGAGGCAGCCTCCCTTGAAAGTTATGGTAAGCTGAAGTCGCACTTGGAGCGATACTTTAATACCCGTATTGATATTAAGCAAGGACCAAGAGGAACTGGTAAAATTATTATCTCTTTTCGCAGCGAAAAGGAGGTTGAAGAGATTACCGAAAAAATGGAGTTGCTCAATCTTGAATAATTGTCCAAAGTTTTGACTCACCGTTTGCTAAAATATCTACAGGCTGTTTTCCTGATGGTGATTACAGCCTTGCTTTTTAATTGCAGCGTCTTTGCACAGAGCGCTGATTCTCTTGCCCAATCTAGGAAACGAGATACAATACGTGTCGGAAGTATTTGGATTAGATCAATGCTGCTTCCGGGCTATGGGCAAGTTTACAATCATGACTACTACAAAATCCCTATTTTTTATGGAGGTGCTGTTTCGTTGGCTTACTTCGGCTACCAGAACAACCTACGGTACCAAAAAGCATTGCGTGCATTTGATCAGATAAATACCTCCGGTATGTCCGAGGTGGCTGTTCAAGGGCTAAAGCAAGATTACTTGAAATATCGCGATCAGCGTGACCTGTTCTATGTGGGGGCTGGGCTTTTTTATATCTCATCGGTACTTGATGCAGTTTATCATCATCCAAAACTTGGTCATTCACCAGCAAAGGCAACCTTAATGTCGACGTTGGTTCCTGGCTTAGGGCAGATCTACAATCACAAGTATTGGAAAATCCCCCTAATCTATGGAGGTTTAGCAGCTTCGGCCTACTCAATTGAGTTTAATAATCGCGAGTATACCCGTTTTCGAAAGGCCTACAACTATCTTACCGATAATAATCCTGCCACCATCGATGAGTTTTCGGGAGCAAGGAGCGCCGTTGAACTTAAAAACTATCGCGATGCGTACCGACGAAATAGAGACCTTTCTGTAATAATGTTTGCAGCCACCTATGCCCTAAACATTATAGATGCCAACGTAGATGCCTACTTCTTCAACTTTGATATCAGCGATAAATTAGCCTTCAGGATGGAGCCCACAGCCACCATTGCCTCTGTTGGGAATGGCTATTATTATACCGTAACCCCAATTGCTGGGTTCAATCTTTCGGTTAGTTTCTAATTTTTACTACTTTTACTTCGTTGAATTCTTTGTTTTTGTTGCCATTTCTCGATTCTACCTTTGATTTTGGTTGAATTATTGCCATTGCAAGGTTCATTCTTTAATATTATAAATGTTTAAAATTTTAAGCGAATGGAATTCTTTAAGGGTTGTGCTGTAACAATTTTGTTTGGTGTTGGGTTGTCAGTTAGTGGTTGGAGTCAAACAAATTCACTAAAGAAAATCCTACCCCTACCATTATCTGCAGCAGCGGCGGCAGCTTCCACCACGCCTACAATAAATGAAGAGAATCCCAATTCGGTAAGTGATAATACAAATCTTGATAGTTTACTCTCAATATACTACCAACAGCAGCAGGAGGATACCACAAATCTGATGACCGATTACAAGGATGAGGGGGATTCCCTGAACCTTGACCTGCCCGATTCTGTTTACATGCATCGGTTGCACAATATTATTTCACCGCTGGAACTCTCCTTTAATGGTGTGGTTAAGAGCTACATTAAGGTTTATACCCAAAAGCGAAAGGATAAGATGGAGGAGATTTTGGGACTTAGCGACTATTATTTCCCCTTGTTTGAGGAGACTCTTGATGCCTACAACCTCCCACTTGAATTAAAGGTGCTACCAGTTATTGAGTCGGCACTAAATCCAAATGCCGTTTCCAGAATGGGGGCCACGGGTTTATGGCAGTTTATGTATGGAACAGGCAAACTCTATAAGTTAGAGGTAAACTCTTTTGTGGATGAGCGTAAGGACCCCGTGGCTGCCACCAATGCTGCATGCCACTTTCTTAGCGATCTATACAGTATATACCATGACTGGACGCTGGTTATTGCCGCATACAACTGCGGACCAGGTAACGTGAACAAGGCCATTCGCCGTTCGGGTGGCAAACGTAATTACTGGGAAATTTACTACCTGCTGCCTAGGGAAACCCGTGGCTACGTTCCTGCTTTCATCGCAGCAACCTATGCACTTACCTATTACAAGGAGCATAACCTAGTGCCTAAGAATATTGAAATGCCCTTTGCCGTCGATACCATTCATGTTCATCGAATGCTACATCTAAAGCAAATTTCAGAAGTGCTCAACGTACCCCTCGATGCCCTTCAGGAACTAAACCCCCAGTATATAAGGAACATTATTCCGGGGAAGGAGAAAACTTACATTTTGAAGTTACCTCAGGTTCTGATTTCTCAATTCATCGATAAGGAAAATGAGATATACTCTTACAAGGATAGTATTTTCTTTAATCCAAAAATGTTGGCTATTCCCGGTAATTATGGTGGTGTTTACGATATTGCAGGAAAAAAGAGGGTTGTTTACCGGGTAAAAAATGGGGATAATCTTGGCTTTATCGCCATGCGTTTCAACGTTAGGGTTTCTGAGCTACGCTACTGGAATAACATTCGTGGACACATGATTCGGGCCGGTCAACGGTTGGTGATCTTTGTAAACAAACGAACTTCAGATAAGAGATTGTCTGAGTTGACAAAATAAGTAAGTGCTTTGATTTTAAAGATAGAGCCCCGAGAAATCGGGGCTCTTTGCTTACGCCTATAGGTGTGAGAGCACGCCGCAATGGCTCTTGCACCTGACTAGAACCTGTATGTAAACCGTTGCCAAAGCTAGAGCGTAAACATTAATGCCGCAATTGGTCACGCTGGTCATTTCTATTTTTGTTTCTGATCTTGATTGCTGAAAAAACAACTCAAAGGCTTGGTGTGGTTAGGTTAAGTTATCGCCATTGATAATACCGGCGTTGTCATGATTTCCGTGAGATTATAAAACCTATAACCTGTTTTTAGCCCAGAGATATTTGAGGTTTGTAGTAGTTTTTTGGGGGTAGTACGCAATTGCAATTTTACACAAACGAATTCTAGCTGCGCTAAGTGAGTGGTATCTGCCATTTTTATCCAAAAACATTTAGTTGTGGCTGTTGTTTTTACACTAGAAAATCTTTCAAGATGAAAAAACTACTCCTTATTCTGATGGTTCTGGGCAGCGTCTCCTGCAACGGCCAAACAGTCAATAATAAAAAAGTTACTACAATGGATACCTCCAAGTTTAAAAAACTCACCCTTGCTGAAGAGAATGTTATCGTGAAAAAGGGAACTGAAGCTCCATTTTCTGGCAAATACGATAAGTTTTCTGGCAAAGGTGTATATGTATGCAAGCGCTGTGGAGCACCGCTTTTTAGATCGTCCGATAAGTTCGATGCCGGTTGTGGCTGGCCCTCCTTCGACGATGCAATTCCGGGAGCTGTTAAGCGCACGCTAGATGCCGACGGTCAACGTATCGAGATTACCTGTGCCCGGTGTGGTGCTCACTTAGGGCATGTATTTATAGGCGAAGGCTTTACGCCAAAGAATACTCGATACTGCGTAAACTCCATTTCGATGGATTTTGTGCCGGATAGTGCTGTAAAAAAATAGATTTGCAATTAAGTTAATTAAGCCACAGCAAAAAAAATGTTGTGGCTTTTTTGCATAAAAAAACTCCCTCGATTTCTCGAAGGAGTCTTTGGGTGGAAGATGGGTCTCGAACCCACGACTTTCAGAACCACAATCTGACGCTCTAACCAACTGAGCTACAACCACCATGTTTTGCGGGTGCAAATATAGCTACTTTTTTTCTGCTTCCAAATGTTTTGCTCGAATCTGTAAAGGCAATTTTGCTCCAAAAAGGTCAATTCAGCAGCATTTGATGCACGCGCTTTAGCGATGAGGGTGATAGTGAGTTAAAGGTTAGGTGGGAAGCAAGCCTTGACACAATGTTGATCCTCTAACTTATTAAACCTTCTAATGATTAGGTGCATAGTAGTTTCAGTTCATTTGATATTGAGGGAACTTGCCACCGCTTTGACAGGGAAAACTATTGCAATCCCCGCCATTAAAGCCTAAGTAATTCGCACAGGTACAACTTCAGCCTTTCACCCATTAGCCTTTCATTTCATTTTTGTGCAACTTTTCAACCTTCTTTATTTCCTTTAGACATATAGCTCTTGTGTTTTTTATGACGAACGACTTGAGTTTTTTTCTCAATTATTATATATTTCGCTTAGTTATATTAATGTCAAATAAGTGCTTAGATAAGCCCTTTCGCCTTTCGGTTAAAAATTTCAGGTTCTTTACCGTGGTGGAGTTTTTCTAGGAGGCTAGCCAGTCTTTTCTGAATATGGAAATGGCAGACAATTGAAGCAAGCAGTAGTACTTCCAGATAACCAAGCGATAACTAGACTGAACGTGCTATGGATATCTATAGCACGTTATCCATTACATGAAAAGGTTAATAAATATTCCCATTGGGTGATCGACCAATCTTGGGCACCTAAATACAAGGATTAAGTTTTTTTTCAGAGACCAAATACCTTGACCAAAGAATCGGGAGGAGGGTATTCATAGTTTAATAAGCTGCTTGCTATAGCGCCAAAAAACTCCACTAATTACATTAATTGTGTTTTTAGATTCATTGCTAAATTTAATATTTACTAATGAAAAGAGTTCCCGTTTTACTGCTCTTTGTGGTTTTGTTACTAGGTGTTAATCAAAGTAGCAATGCACAGAATTTGGAAAATATCAAATCGGGAGGAAAAATAAAAATTTCCGGTCAGTTGGGTGCATCCATGGTGTTCTATAATGTTACTGGACGCGAGGCCAACCGACCAGCCTTCTCTTGGATGCTAGTTGGTAATCCTGTTGTAGATATTTATGGATTATCATTGCCCTTCTCCCTTACCATTAGTGAGCAGCAGCGAAGTTTTCAGCAACCCTTCAATAAGTTTGGCGTAAGCCCCTCCTATAAATGGGCAAAGCTACATCTGGGCTATAGGGATGTCAACTTTTCTAAATACACCTTGGGAGGCCACACAATGTTGGGAGTTGGAGGTGAATTTACCCCCGGAAAATTCAGGCTTGGATTTATGTATGGTCGGCTAATGAAGGCTGTTGATGCCGATCCCATAACCCAAAATGAACCCTTCACTAGTCGGATACCGACCTATCGTCGCGATGGCCTCAGCTTTAAGGTTGGATATGGAACCAACGCTAACTTCATCGACTTTGTTCTTTTTAAGGGTCACGATATTCTTAACTCTATCGACACCTTGAGCCAACATTCGGTGGCACCTGCTGAGAATGTTGTTTTTTCAATTATTACCAAGCAGCGATTTTTAAAGAAATTTGAGTTTTACCTTGAGTATGCAAACAGCATTTTTACCAAGGATGCCCGATTAGATAGCTTGCCCCCTAGTGGAATTTCATCGCCATTTTCAGGGTTAATTGCGAAGAACTCCTCTACGTCGCAGGGGAGTGCCATCGAAACATACTTTGGCTACAGTATGAAAGTGTTTAACATTAAGTTGAGATTCAAGCAAATTGACCCGGGGTTCAATTCCCTAGGAACTTATTTTATTCAGAACGACCTGCGCAACATAACCATTGAACCGGGAGTGAACTTGGCTTCGGGAAAGTATATTATTGGTAGTAGCCTCGGATTCCAGCGCGATAACCTCAAAAATACCCTAACTCAACAAACCAACCGCACAATCTGGTCGATGCGATTCTCTGCCAGACCAATTAACTGGTACAACCTCGACGTTTCGTATTCGAACTTTGAGATTAGCCAAAGCAAAGCGAACTATTCACTCGATAGCTTATATAAAATATCACAAACCACCCAGTCGATTACTGTCACCCAGAACTTTAGCGTTACAGGAACTACCTTTATGCACAACTTCCTTCTCTCGTTCAATAATCAGAAGCTAACCGATAACAATAAGGTAACTGAGAATACAAACTCCTACACCACAAATATGTGGATGGGCTCCTACATGGTTAGCTACATGCCCCTGAGGCTGAACATGTCGCTCACCTACACCTATTCGCACTTTAAGCTCGATATAATGGACACTAAGTACTTTGGCCCGGTTATCTCCTTTTCTACCTCGTTTTTTAAGAATAAAATGAATCTTGCACTGAGTGATAGCTATTTCAATAATCGGGTCAATAGTTTGGATGTTAGTAATATAAATATTTTGTCGTTTACTACCTCTTACAGGCTAAAAAAGAACCATCAATTTAAAGCAAGGTATAACCTGCATACCAATAATGCTATGGATGCAAGCATTAGCTCGTACAGAGAGACAACAGGTGAAATTGGTTATTCATTCATATTCTAAGGATATGCTGTTAAAAAATGTCAACACCCGGATACTCATATTCATTAGCACCTTGCTGCTAGTTTCTAATATTGAGGTCAAAGCCCAAGTTACAGCAAATGTTGTGGTAACTCCACCCTACAGTCCATATGTTGAGGATTATATAAACCATACTCATATTACCCTATCTGCCATTGATTTCAGTTCAACCAACTGTTTTCTCAACATTAAGATTGTTGGGGATAATGGCATCGAGGTGTATTCAAAATCAGATATCATATATCCTCACTTTACCCTTTACAATGCCACTCCGCTGGTGCTTTCTGCAATCGATCTTCAGGACTATTTTCAGATTCAAAATCTTTTGACGGTTGGCATTAGCCCAACCGACCTACAAAACAATGGTTTGCCAGCCGGCAACTATCAGCTCTGTGTTCGTGTTTTCGACAATGGAACCCCCGTTTCTGGTGATTCTCCTTTGGGCTGTAGCGGCTATTTCAGTATACCAAATTTATCGGTGAATGTGGCCACTCAGGTAGTTCCTCCTTTCATGGAGGACGTTACCCAATATGCCGACAGGGCTCTTGTAACCCTTACTGCTAACCGTCCGGCAAAGGTTAGGCTCAACTTAAGGATTGAGGGGGATAACGGCATCGTGCTTCGCACCAGCCCCACTTTTTCACCCGCAAATTTAATTTCACTATCAAATGTTCCTCAGCTAATCACTTCCGGTGATCTATTCGACTATTTTCAAGCTAACGCTTGGGTGGTTTCCGGAATTTCGAGCAGTGATCTCTTCAAATCCGGCTTGCCGGAGGGAACCTATAAGCTGTGCGTCTCTGTTTACGATAACTCAGGTATGGTTTCACCGGAGGGTGGTGTGGTTGGGTGTAGCAACATGTTTAGCGTGAGGTATCTTCAACCCCCCATGATTGTATCCCCGGCCGATCAAACCGTAATTACCAATAGCACCATTCAAAATATTGTTTTTAGTTGGACGCCATCGCCAGGTGCTCCGGTGTGGACAACCTATACGCTTAAAATTGTTGAGATATTAGATCCTTCCCAAAATCCAAACGATGACATGCTTTCGGCCACTACGCCCGCATTTTTCGAAACGGAAGTGCAGGGAACGGCCTTCTTGTATGGCCCGGCACAGCCACTTCTGGAACCCGGACGAAGGTATGCCTTTGAGGTAATTGCAAAGGATGCTGAATCGAACAGGCATTTTCAGAATTTTGGCCGAAGCGAAGTTTACTCCTTTACCTATGGAACCAGCACCACAAACATCTTTAACCCAAATGTTAGTGCTACTTCAACCGATTCGATAAACGGCTCCATAACAGTATTTAGCAACGATTTTAGCTATGTACCTGAAACGGTAATTAAGGGAAGACTATTCTGTAAATTCCCCGACAACCCCAACGGGCCAATTAGTTATATCAACTTGATAAATGGCTCCAATAGCCAAATTGTTATTCCAAACAACTATTCTACACACACACTTCAAAATAAAAATGACCAGAAGCAAGGAATTAATTATAACGATGCAATGCTACTGGGCATTAACATTGGCTCAAGTGTCAATCAAAATAGCATTACTGCAAATTATGGTGTTTCTTCTGCTAATAATTTGGGCAAGTATAATTTTAATCCTCAGACACTAACCTTCTTTGCATCCACCGAGACCATGGAGAATACCAAACCACTTCCAAACACAATGGTTAAACTGGTTGGTCGAGTGGCCTACTATAAAGATGGTTACCCCGAAAATGGTTTTATGCCAGATTATCATGGGCCCAATGCCAAGCAGCTAATTAAAAGCATTGTTGACATGAAAGGCAACGATCGTGGTGATGCCGACAAGATTATTAACGTTGTGCTGGCGGTAACCGAAACCGATCAGAATGGCAACTTCACCTTCGATTTTCAATCGGACTTTTTTACTGGTCACTTTACGACAGTTGATATTACTCACCCTCCGATTTCGACTGAAATTCAAACCTTAAATCCACTGGAACATTTGACTTGGGGAATGGATGAGGTTTTTCAAGGTGTAAACTACATGGGTGGAAATGTCGCATTGGGTAATGCTCAAAATGCTGGAATGGGTGGTGGTGGTCAGCAGCACACCATGAGTTTAACCATTGACGATCCTTCGCAATATGCTGGATACATTTGCCTAAAAGTGGAGGTTGTTAATGAGAAGTTTTGCAGCCCCGATGTGGACATTCTGGCCATGCCCGGCGATAATGTTCAGCTGCCCGATCAGGTGGCCAAGCTAAAAACCTATAACTTAAAGGTAGTTCCAAAGGCTTCTAACGTTACGGGTCAGGTTGCACCTGCAGGTCAGCCAATGGATAATGTGAGGGTTAGCATTATGCGTGATTCCCACAAGCTTAATCAAGAGTTGCCGCTTATTCTCAACTATGAAGGGGAACGCCTAACAACCCATACTGTGGACGATTATGGCTCCTTCAAGAATGTGGCCATCGACACCACTGGGAGTGAAGGCAATATCTATGTCAAGAACCTTGTTGTGCAAAGCGATATTAATCCGCAGTATCTTATTGAACTCTCCACGAGAGATAATAAAATTTCTAGCACCAGTTATGAAGATACTAAGTATAACTACCAAACCATTTTTGAGGCATTACCATCAAGTTCCCAAACGAGTGTCGACAACAACAGCTCGAACAACACCTACGCAGTTTACAACCACCTTTACACTATTCCCGAAGTTGAGTTGGATTACACCATGCAACCCCTAAATCCGGAGATAAAGGGGCGCATAATGGCAATGACCAATTCGCAAAATGCATCCGAAAAGGATGTAAGTGTTGAGCTAATCAATCAGGTCGATTATTTTAAAACCTTTAGCTCCATGGGCGAATTTGAGAATGCCTATGGTGGCATGAAGTATTATAACAATACATCCATCCTGAAATCAGAAGGTAGCACCACCTCTAATGAGATTGGGTTTTACCAGTTTAAAAATTTACCCATAAATAAAATTGGGGATCAGGTGCGTGGTCCCTATCGCCGATTGTTTATCCGACAGCCTGGATACCGCGATACTGTTATTCCTCCACTAACAATGCACGCCTATAATATCAGTTTAGGTCAGCTTCTCGACATTAAGGATGTAAACCTTACTCCCGTTCCTCCCATGAGGGGTTATGTTGTGGATGAGGATGGAAATGCCGTGGCTTCCTACGTTAAAACCGACTATACTCCTTTTTATATTACAGAACATCAAGTATGGTTTGGGAAGGACTACGAGATGTTTAAGATTCCAGTTCAATCGGTTCACAATACCATAACAGTTCAGCCTAAGTCGACCCAATACTACGAACGCGATACCTCCTTTTCAACCCTACCAACTGTTCCCATGAAGTTGATGGTGTTTAAAAAACTGCATCGACCTGAGATTGTGGTTAAGGATCCCAAGGGTAACCCTGTTCATTTTGCGAAGGTGGAAATTAATAACCAAACGGTATATACCAATAGCCAAGGTGTTGCACAATTCAAGTTTGCCTCAGCGGGCGATCAGTTTACCATTAAGATTACATCTTCGTCAGATTATGTTCCGGTTCAGGAATCCATTAGCATTCCGGTATCGAAAACTTGGACTCAGTTCGTTTATAATCTCGACTATGGCATAAGTATACATGGTGTTGTTACCGATAAATCGAATGGTCAACCTATTGCGGGGGCAGAGATCTATTCTGAACTAAAGAGTACCAATGGCACCGTACTTTACATACAATGCTCCTCTGGACAGGACGGCAAATACACGCTCAAGGGAATTCCACATGGACAAACAGCGTTTAAGTTTTATGCGGTGAAGAGTGGCAATAATCCAAGCTATGTGGGCGATTCCAAGACGATCAACCTAACGATGCTTTACAATGTGCTAAATCCCCCCTCTTACAACTTTGCGCTACAACGTATTACAGGTTGGAATTTAACCACCATTTGGAATTACCCAGTTGTCATAGAGTATTTTGCATTGGTTACCGGAAAAACGGATGAGGCCACCGTAAGTGGATATATTCATAATCTACCTACTACAGGTGACTTTGTTATTGAGCAATCCGATCTTAAGATACCATTTAGCGGTCTGCACGTTAAAAAGTTGCCGAATGGAAAGATGGAGCCGGTGAACGACTTCATAAAGCTAGATGTTACCGATATTCCATTGGTGGTTAACCAGAGCTTTTCAGGTGATCTAATCAGATTGGTTGGTGTTGCCGGAAATGTGCAAAAGTATACGAGAACACAACTTAGGATTGAGAAATCGGAGGATATGGCACAATTGAAGGGTATGGTGAAGCTTGATATTAGCTCCATTAATGTTGCCAGTGACTTTAATGCTATTTTGTATATAGGCAGCAGTAATCTAAATAACCAGCTGGTTGCCTTTTCAAATCAGGTCACATCATCTTCTAGTCAATACATGAATTTGTCTGGTCAGGGTTTGATAGCAACACCAAACCAAGTAGATGTTTCGGTATTTAAGAAACACTATAACGTGTTTAGCCTCGATAATTCCCTTGCGCCAACACCTGTTAAAAACTATAGGGTTTATGGCTTTAATGCAAGTTCAATACTTGGGAATTCATCCTACTTAATGGGAGATAAGATTTTTCTCTCTACCATCTTGCATACCGATATCGCAACGTGCCAAACATGCAGCAGTTTAGACTTAAATATGAGTGTTGGCGAGGTGACAATATCCACCTCCGGTATCTCCCTCAATCCATCTGCCAGCGCCCCCCTGAATTTCAACCTTGAGAAGTGGAAGGTCACCTCCCAGCAAGGATGGCATTTTGACTATAACGACGAAGCTATTGTTATTGACAAAGCGTTTATAAATACTGGTGTTGGTATTGATGCAACCATCAAAAATTTAAAGGTTAGGCCAACCTCCCTTAGCGAAGGAGTAATCGATATGTCCAATGGTGGTCTTTCGTTGGGCGGGGTTGCCACAATTAAACTCTCAAGCGGATTGACGCCTCTATTTAACTACGATAACACCGGTCACTACCGCATCAGCGTGGTGGGAAATTCGGCATCGAACCAACCAGCTGGCTATGTTGACAATCTTCCTGAGATGCAGCATGGTCAAAGGTTGGAGTTTGCCTCCATTGGGATAATGAGCGATCAGACCAACGTGCTCACCATTATGAAGACCTTCAGGTTCTACAACCTCATCGATTTAGAGGTGAGCCAAATTGTTTCGGGCAAGGACTATTTCGACCTCCAAGGAACTCCCGATCCTAAGATCCCCGGCTTTACCCCATTGATGACCGCAATGCGTTATAAATTAGATAATGGACACATTGTTGGCCGAATGCAACCTTTCCAAGGTGTGGTTGATTGTCCCGGTAATGTTGAATTTGAACTCGATACTTCTCAAACGTTCGAAACGGGAAAATACACGGCCTACGGAACGTTTAAGGTATCGCCTGTAAATTCGGGTGGTGCGCCATTCTATTTGAGGGGCAAACTCCAAAGGACCAATAGTTCCTGTAAGATAGATGTAATAAAGGTTGATGCCCTTAAGAAGTATGAGGGTGACAACGCTCAAGACTTTAAAGCAGGTAGTAATATTGTAAAAATAACAGATGGCAGCATTCACACCATAAACAATAACTCCGAGTGGAACAGCCTGGTGTTCAACGGAAACACCTCCGCTATTGATGGTTTGAATGGAGCAGGTGCAGATAACACCTTGACGTTTACTGTATATGGCGACGTAGATGTAAGTAGCTCCAGTATTAAGCTTACCAATATTGACGTGGGATTAGGTAACATGAGTCTGGTATTCGATTTTGAGAAGGGCAGCCTTTATGGCAACTTGGTGGTCCACGATGTGGATTTGGGCTATGCCACTGTTGTTTATGGACAGGTGAGCGTTAAGTTCGACAATAGCGGCTACTATTTGGCTATGGCTAATACCCATTTAAAGTTGCTTCAAGTGCTTGGCGTGCAGGGTGGATTACTCATTGGCAACTCCAGCTCTGTTTTGCCCGCTGATGTATCGGCCCTTATCAGTGGTTTTGAAGGCAAATTCAAACCCAACTTAAGTACCATTCATGGATTCTATTTTATTGGGCAGGCAAATCTTCTGGATATTAACGAAGAGGTTCCTGTTGTTCCGGTTTTATCCATTAATATTAAGGCAGGACTGGGCTCTTATGTAATGGGCGATTTTGATCCAGCCAATCGCAAGGTTAAAATTGGTGGGTATGTTTTCGCAAATGCTTCGGGTGGTTTTTCTGTTGGACTTTGCAGTTTTTCAGTTTATACCGGAGCTTCTGCAAATATGGATGGTGAATACAGTTTCAGTCCTAAAGTCCTAACCCTTCAGGCTTGTGCTGATGGTGATTTTGGTGTTCACATGTGTCTCTATGATGTGGATGTTGATTTCAACTTTAACCTCTATGCAAAGCATTCAAGCCAAACCGATGTTGGATATGGCTTTGGCTTCGGTAAATGCTCGATAAAGTAGTGTTCAGGAAAAAAATTTGAAAATGAGATACAAAATAGCAGCGTTAGTTTTACTTCTCCTCCCGTTGTGGTTGGAGGGTCAGGTTATCACCGGTTTTAATACCCTGAGTGGAACCAAGAATCCGGAGCTTTACTGGATAACGAAAAATATGTCCAAACCCAGCAATTTTAAGGTGTTTAGGTCGGGCATGGAGAAGAAGGAGTTCAAGGAGATTGGGACAATCCATCTCACTGAGATGAAGCACGACACGCTGGTATTCGTGGTAATCGACACTACCATTACCAAAGAGGGCCTTTACCAATACTATATTGAGGTAAAAACCGCTGATAGCACCATCGTTCACTCCGATATTCTCTTCGGTCATAACCTGCCAAATATTCCAAGGGTGATGCTTACCACCTTTACTGCCGAACCGGCCAAAGATAGGAAGGCTATTCATCTTCAGTGGAAGCTTACCTATGGCTTCACAGTAAAATCGCTGTCGCTATTTCGAAGTAAAAAGTTTGACACCGGTTACCAGATGGTTGCAAGCTTACCAGCTGATGCCGTGGAGTATACTGACCCGGTTGACTTCTCCAACGAGGCCTACTTTTACTTTATTCAGGTAAACGACTTTTTTGGCTACCAGCTGCCAAGCATACGTATTCATGGTTTTAGTACATTTAAGGAGACCCCATACCCACCGCAGGACTTTATGCTGGCGCATAAGGATGGGAGCGCGGAACTTACATGGAAGAACGTGGGTAGTAACGTTGTTGGGAATAAAATATATCGGCAAATTACCACTGCCACCAACAGTATGGTGACAAACAAATTTTTCCCTTGCACTGGTCTAATCAAACCGGTGGGTGAACGAGGGCGTTTTACCGATACCATTCTTAAGTCGAACCCTTCTGTTCAGGTGAGCTACTATGTGGTGGCCGTGAGCGATGGCTACGTGGAGAGCAATCCTTCAGAAACCCTAACGATTGTTAATCAGGGGCCAGTAGAAGCCTCCCCACCCAAGGAGCTAAGCTACGTAATTGATTCGCTGCAGAATTTAATGCTTATTTGGACTCGCCAAAACGATGACCCTCAAGTTGCTGGCTGCAACATTTATAAGTCGGGCGAAGGGTTAGCCACCACCAAGTTGAATAAGCAGCTGATACCCGTTGGCATAAACTACTTTACCGACGAGAATTTTTCCGGTTACGGCCAGTGCACCTACGAAGTGGAGGCGGTGAGTGTAACGGGTGCGCCATGCAAGGCTCGGGCTCACATAAACGTTGGTCCGGTTTTTCCTCGACCTCGCATCATCCTAACGCTGCAAAAAACTGATAAAGGAATTAGCGTAGAGTGGAGCAGCCTATCGGCTAAAGGTATTAAACGGATGGAGCTTTATCGGCAGGCAGGTGACGATAAACCGGCTCTGCTCACAACTATTAAAAACGGTGAAAAAACCAGCTACCTCGATTTAACCGCGAAGCCGGGTGCTTTCTATGTTTACTCGGTGGTTGCCGTTTTAAACGACAATACTAAGCTGGTAATAAACGAGGGGGTGGGGATAAAGGATTAATCCTATAATAGTTAGCAAATTATAGTCGTCATAAAGGTTCGTAACTTGAATCTATGTTTTATGGTGAGTGCATAGGAGCAACGGAAATCGGCTGAGATGCTCTCTACTCACCCCTTTTTTGTAATCACATACATTGGATATTCACCTATTTTACCAATCCATTTGGAGTGCTTTGTTTCTAGTTGCGAAATCCAATTAAGTAACTTTTCACCCCCGAGATGCTTGTGGACAAATATTTTAAGAAAGTATTTGTTTAGGCTTCGCCAGCAGTATGTTTCTATGTTTTGGCTGAACGAAAAGTGCGAATAAAACCATTGCTTACTGTGCGGGTAAAAGTATAGTCTTGGTTTTGATGCCGGACGAAGTTGCACAAAAGCCTTACCAGCAAAGTGCCGTGCAATTCGGTAGATTTGAACAGGCAAAAGTGTAATATTCATTAGCCAGCTGTGGTAGAATTGGCTGTATACAATAACGATTTTTGAATTTGGTTTTGCAACGCGGTACATCTCCTCAACGGCTTTACCTTGCTCGTCCTTTGGTACATGGTAAAGCGTATGCTGGCAAAGAACGGCATCGCAGGTGTTCTCCTTAAGTGGTAGATTGGCAATGTCGGCACAAATGAATATGCCTTCTTGGTTAGTCAGGTTCCACTTGGCTTGAATTAGCGCTTTGAAGGAAATATCGACACAAATCCGGACCGAAAAATTTTCTGAAAGTTTGATATACTCCTTTAATCCAATAGGGCCGGAGGCTACATCAAGAAGGTATTGACCTTTACTGCCCAAGTAATCTTTTGCTTTTATGAACGATTTCTTTAAGTAATTGGAAGAGACGTTTCGAAAGTCTACCCATTTGGCTGAGTCGGAGTAAATTGAGAAATTCTCATTTAGGATATAGTCTATTTCGTTGTAGTATTCGAATACTCTTTTTTTGTCGAAAGGCATCTTCTGTTGCTCGGGCAGCTCGTTACCAATATAAAATGCATACGATGGTAGGAGTAGGGCAATACCTTCGACTATGGGAAAGAAATAGGTGTTGTTGTCGTTTACCAACCCGTGGCTGAGGGTGAAATTGCCAAAGGAGTTGGGTACATCTGCCCTAGAAGGCAGATCATTAGCGCTTATTTCTCTGAGGTTTTGCTTGGTTATTGGACAGCGGAGTAGGTTGGTTTCAATGGTCGGCATGCTGATATCGGTTTAGCAACTAAAGATGAACAAAAAATGATTAATGGTAATGCTAATAAGTAAAAAAACTCCACCATTATTTTGGGTGGAGTTCTGTGTAGGATGTGCCCATTAATAGTAGAGAAAATTGTGGCAAATCATCATAACCAGTTTACAGTCAATGTGTTTATTGGATGCGCGTGTTGCTGGTTTCTTTGAGTATCCAAATGTTTTGTGCGTTTGAAATTGTCTGAAAACATGCAGGATTAGCGATTTCCTAAGTATTGCTCACCGAGAATCATTCTTTCCCCAGTGACAAGTTCATACCCCACAATTCCATACTTGTGCGTGTAGTAAAGTATGCTTATGTCGCTACTGCTGGTTGAATTATCTGTGCCTCTGTTGAGAATAAAAACATTGGAGATGGTCGTGTGCCCAGTTTTCAACGTATTGTTGAAAGAGGCCGTTCCGGTAATTGTAAAATCTATATTCCGAAAGTCGAGGTTGGTAGAGCTCATTCCCACCCGATAAATTGAAAAGCCAAAGCTGCTGGAATCATTGTTAGCTTTGATTTGGGTGGTGCTTACCTGTAATGTTTCAATGTTGTGCGTTTTGTCAGAGTTAATGGTTCTCTCTCGATTTTCAGTAACCAGAAAGGTGTCGCTCGCTGAGTTGCTGTAATATACTAGCGTATCTCCAGGGTTAAACACATAAAGTGTGCTTTTATCTAGGGTGTCGTTGGTAATATTCTGGCAGGCAAGTGCTGGAAGACTAAGAATGGCAATTGTAGCCAATGATTTTAAGACTCTCATTGTTTTACAATTTTAACGTTTGTAAAACTATCGTTGCAATATACAACTCTGAGAAAATAAATGCCATTCTGCAAGTCATTTAAATCAAAGTTGAGATTGTCTGTTACTGGTAATACTTTCTTAATTAGCATACCTGTTGTGTTATAGATTTCAATTCTGGAGATTTCTAGCGATGAAGAATTTTGAATGTTTATGTTTTTGGAGAATGGATTTGGATAAACAGAAATATCCTGGTTTGAATGCTCCAAGGAATTGTTTTGACTACTCATTGATTTTGCTAATACTTGTAATTTGTTAACAACTAGGTTATTACTGCATTGCTGATAATCTGTAAGAGAAACTTTTTGAAAGTTTAGAGGAACTTCTCCTTCTGTCATATTAGTGGCAATTCTTGCCGTAAATCCTTTGCCAACCTTGGCCTGCGCTGAAAATCCTGGCTTTAAACTTACGGTATTACCCGCAATTAAATAAACATGAAATAACAGAGAATTTATTGGTGAAGAGCAAGTGATTTGATTCCTCGCAATTGACATATACGGTATTCCTATGTATTGATGAAATTCCTGATTCTCGGGGTACCGAAAGTTGCATAGCCAATATAGATTGTGCAACAACATGTAATCAAGTCCATTATAATACCCCAGAAAAGAATTTTCTCCAAGTCGCTCTGGCCAAATTAATCTTGAAGGGGATGACCATTCATAATCATCATATTCCAGACGATTATTATTTGCTATTTTGTAGGGACCACATTCTGGTGCTTCATCAAGAAGATTTCTAATGTATTGTCTGTCTTCTTGCTTGATATAGGCAAAATTATTTGTTGATACCGACCATATTAATGGGAAATGTTCATATTTGTAAACTGGGCTTTCATTTTGTTTCTGTATTAATACTTCGTAAGGTGATTTCCCGCTAACTATGTCAATGTCTCCTGTTGCACAGAGAGATCTCGATTTATAATCGTCCAATATTTTCCACGAATTTGTAAGAGATGCGTCTGTCACATAACAAGGGATTTTTGCAATACCTATGTCTATGTATTTGGGGTATTTAATTAGTTCAAATACAGTTTCATCTCCAAAGGATAAAACTATATCCATATATGTAATTAACGGTAATGGAAGTAATGTCGTTCTTAAATAGGCTCCTAACTGTAATTCTTTTGCACCTACAGGGTGAGAAAGTAATGCTTTTGATATTTCATAACTAAATAGCATTTCATTAAATGCATCATATCCTAAAATTCTATTTCCAGCCTTGGAGAAGCCATATGATGCATACAGCATAGTGCCATCTCTTCCACCACCATTTTCATTTGGGATTAATCCTCCGTTAACCGGATTGGCTAGGTACCAAGTATATTGATAGAAATCAAAAATCCAAGGCACAGGAACAATTGGCTGTGGGTCACCTGGATGGTACATGTTTTGAAGTATTCTTTTTGTATTGTCTTGTGCGAGTTGCTTAAAGTTGATATTTATTCCATTAATAGTTTCATCATCAACTAATGCGTTTACCAATGAGAAAGATTCAAGATAATGAATACAATTGTCTAGACTATTTTGTGTGTTATCTCCTTTGTCAAAGGAGGTGTGTTGAAAATAAGGATTTATTCCATATTTATTATACTTGGTCCAAAAATCTGGCGTTGCATCATTCCTAATAAAAAATCCGTTTAAATCACTGTCAAATTGTTCTTTATTTGCCCTGTAGTATGACTCAGCGGTCTTGTCAAGTCTTTCAAAAGACTTCAGTGCATAGTATAAGGATTTTATTGTTTCAGAGTAATCTTGATGCGAGTTCTTTAATAATCTGTATTCTGTTGCTAATACAGAAATATACTGATTTAGTGCACCGTTACCATCATCCCAAGAAATAGTGTTTTTATCAGGACTTATAATTTCAGCAGGAATATTTGTTCCTGCTTCATCAAAGTTAGGACTAACATATACGAAATTTTTTAATCGCTCTCGGTAATACCAGTATTTCTTTAGGTTCTGATATGGACTTTGAGAATATATATTTGAACTAACCAATAATAGGATTAATGCAATTGTCTGTTTCATCGTTTTCATTTTTCAAATATTCAGATAAGAAAACCACCTATTTCTTCGAGTCGATTTTGTTTTTTAATTCTTTTATCTCCTCCTGTTGCTTTATTACATAGAGCGTTAACTCTTCAACCTTTTGTAAAAGTATGGCATTCATTTTGGCAACATCAACTCCCGATTCCTTAACTTCTGCTTCGCTTGGAACATCGGGTAAACATTTGTTTGTGCTAATGTATTCTTCAACCTTATCAAGACTGCGTAGCTTATAGTCTTTGTTAAATATGAAGTCGCTCCATACATCTGTTTTTATGTTTATTTGATTACTATTGTGGTTTCTTCGTTTTTTCGAATTTGAAATACAGTATCTGTCGGGACTGGCCAATATGAATTTGGAGAATCTGCTGTGTAATATCTAAACAAATAGGTACCTTCCAATAACCCTCCTAATTTTATTTCACGTGAATTATTCGTTTTAAGGTTAGAATACAGAGGTTTGTTGAAAGATGTTTGGTATAAATCTCCTTTAATTAAACCCTCTTTAGGCCAACTTGGTGGAGCGTATTGCTCTTTGATAATCAGCACAGTCTCTGTGTCTTTCTTACATGAAAGAACAATTAAAAATACGATTATTACGACACAAATATTTTTCATTTTATTATTATTTTTTTTACTACAACACTATTGTTACCTGTCAACTTCACTAAAATCAACCCCGATTTTACATATCTACCAATATTTAATTGTAAACTGCATGTGTTGGTATCTATTACGCTAGAGTATAGCACTACTCCCCCAATATCAGTTACAATGATTTTACTAAATCCATTGATGTTCATAATGTTAAAACTACCATCGCTTGGATTAGGATAAACTTCAACTTCGTTTTTCTGCAAATTTGACAGATCATTAACATCGTTCATGATTTCCTTTACGCTGTCGGCAATATTCTTATTGACTGTATCTAAATTATTGCTTTCTATGTTTTTTGAAGAGTTTGAGGAGGTAGCGTTTCTTAAATATGCTTGGTAATTATTAGTGCAATAAGTGCTTAACTCGTTACCAGTAACTGGCATTATTCTTGAATGATCTTCGTAAGGTAAGCCCAACTTTAATACCGTGCCTCGCTTAAGAACTGCTCCAGGTTTAACAACAATCTGGTTGGCTTTAAATGTTATGCTTCCATTCGACAGTATTGCACCTAATGTGTGTGAAATCTCGATTTTATTCCAAGCTCCGATTGTGGCATGATAGGGTTGAGGATTGATTAAATCTTGAGAAGTCGCATAATCCATTTGCATAGACGTTATATCCTGAAAATCAGTATTGGCATCCTCTCCGTCCACAATATTTACTGGATAGGTGTAAACCTGCAATGTCTTATATCTTTTGCCGTATGAATTTGCATTAAACTCATATTCTATCATTAAGCGCAATTTGACATCAACAGGACATTCTTCCTTATACGAAGGACAATTAGGTGGGGTCTTAGAAACCATAAAAAGAATCTCTGGTGTAATTCTATCTAGATATTCAACTGGAACAAAAGGCGTTATATACACTTTTTGTTCATCACCAATTGAGTTTAAAGTTTCGACCAATTGAAGATTCTTTATTAATTCTGTACCAAGAGGGTTTTTTGCAGTTAAAACTAGAGCCGCATATATTTTTGTATTTGAAACATTTATATTAGCATCTGAATTAAATGCGTATTTAAATGTCCCATTAAATTTATAAATATGAAACTTATATATACCGTTCCCATAAGAAGGGGCAACGTTACTAGGGTCATGAGAACAACCATTAGATTTGTAACTAAAAGACTGGATTCGTGTACTTCTAATTACAGTAGGCATTTGCAATAGCGCAAATAGGCCCAATGGTTTATTATACAGAGGGTAGTATTGCCAAGACGCAGTTGAACTATTTAAACTGCCTGGTTCGACAATAATATTTGAACCGTTATTTAGTGGAGTGTTATCTGTAAGTGTCCCACTTAATGCCATTTCTCCCTCTATAAAACTAATGTTTGGTACCTTGTGTTCCGGAAATAACTCAGCTGATAGTGCATTTGCTCCTGCACCAACAATGCCTAAACCAACAGATTTTTGAACTTTATAAAAAGGCAGATCCTTGAATGCAGAATTAAAAACAATCGCTGCACCAGGGCCAATAACTTCCTTGTCAACATTACTTGCACCACCGATTAAAGCGGCCTTAAAGACATCAATTGCCGCTGCCTCAAGTGGATCAGTAATTGGGTTTTTATATTTTGCTACTAGTTTGTTGATATTACTATATGTTAAAGCCCCTCCTTTGACATCAAAGCCGTCTTTATATACTGCTGTTAAAAAATCTTCCCTGTTTAATAGGGGTGAATTCCCAGATGCGTCAAGTGGTACCGAAGTGGCAATTAATCGTCCACTTAATTTTAAATCAGCGTTATTTACAAGAGAGAAATCTGTCTCAATTTCAGATTTTTTATTGCAATTACATGGATCATAGCTCAATTGAAAATCAGCAGAAACGAATCCTCTATTTGAAGCAAAACCTGATGTTTGTGCTATCTCAGTTACATCTGTCTTTTGATCAAGTGGTTGTGCTGTTTTTCCATAAAAATTAAGTAGGGCAGAAACATTTAGATCTGAAATATTTCTAAAACGTAATGTTGTTTCTACCTTGTCATTAGCACCTAACCCATCAAATGCGGCAATCACCCTTAGAGTCCCTGTGTATTTGTTATAGAACATAAAATACGGTCCGATCCTGTTTTTAAGAGGATCCGTGATTAAATTGCCCCATGGGTCTATCCCGTTGTTTTTATATAATAACTCCCATCCATCTTTTGGATCGAAATTTAAGGATAGCGTTTCTTGTTGTTCTGTTAACGTCGTTTCGTAGTCATATAAATTAAAGTGTCTTTGATATATTTCTCTTTTGTAGTATGGATTACCAATGTCAATGGCGTTATTTCCATTGTTAAAATGTCCGTCAGGATGATAAACAGAAAAATTCCTTTCTTCCCAGTTAAAATGATTTGCCAATTCAGGCCTTTCTGTATTTATAGGACCTTTCGGGTCAGTCGTAATAATGGATTGAGAATAAACAAAATTACTACACAGCATGAACGATAGTAAAATGCAATTTGCTCGTTTCATCGTTTTTGTTTTTCAAATTTTCAGATAGGAAAACCACTCTATTTCTTCGAGTCGATTTTGTTTTTTAATTCTTTTATCTCCTCCTGTTGCTTTATTACATAGAGCGTTAACTCTTCAACCTTTTGTAAAAGTATGGCATTCATTTTGGCAACATCAACTCCCGATTCTTTAACTTCTGCTTCGCTTGGAACATCGGGTAGGCACTTATTTGCGTTAATGTATTCTTCAACCTCATCAAGACTGCGTAGCTTATAGTCTTTGTTAAATACGAAGTCGCTCCAAACATCTGTTTTTACGTTTATTTCTGTAGCGTATACCGTTCCATCAATTCTTACAGTTTTGTTGTTGAGAATAGCGAACCAGTTTCCATTCTTTCTGTCACCAAATTTGATATAACTATTCCCGTCTCCAGTATTGTTTGTAATATGGAATATCATACCTTGTCTGTCAGTATATGGCGCTGATACATTAGTGGAGAATGTTCTAAAAACGACATCTTTTTGCTTTGAGTTTTCAACAAAAGACCAATCACCTGATGCGACGCCAATAAGTAGACCATAATTGTCACACCTAAGTTGAAATCCTGGATTGGCATTATTGTAGACTGCAAACGTTACATCACTTTGGTCTCGTCCAATTCCTACACATCCATTCTGTTTAATGAATATCCGACTAGTCCCTCCTGTTTGAAGTTTTAAGTCGAGTCCACTGTAGGAACTTAGTGCTCCATTCATAACAATTCCTTTGTTAAAGTAGTGAAAAGGTAGACTGGTATTGTTGTGGCTATAGGAACTATTTTGCGCACCTATCTCCGTTGTACCATAGTTAGTTGTGATGATAAGTGTTCCCAATGAGCCATTGGAGGTAGATCGTTGCGGTGCAGAACTTTTCGGGGTTAGTGCTTGAATGGTGTCGCTTTGAACATTCAGCGTTGTATCTTTGTCTTGTGCAAATGTTGTGCTGATAATAATTAGCAATAATGTAAGTAAGGTTAGGTTTTTCATGGTTTCAATTATTTTTATGTATTTGACAAAAATATTATATACGATGACGAAGGTCAATTTTTATCGTATGTTATTTAACATAAATTAACATTTATGATTAAGAAAATATCATTTGTATTTTTATTGGTTATTCTTTTTGCAACCCTTATTTTGTTATGCTCGTTCCCTAGAGTAAAATCTCATATATCTGAACGTGTGCTAGTTTCCGAAACCTTTGAGAAGTTTCCAGTGGGGAAACTTTCATTTGCATCGCTGGCCTCCGATATTGGAAATACAGAGCTAGCCTGCGGTAAGCTGGACTGGCTGAAGTTTGAGTTGGGTATTACGCCATACCCTATCTTTATAAAATGCGATACAGGAAATAAATACCTGAGTGTGCTGCTGCAGCTGGGGAACACTATGCCGGTAACTGGCTCTCAATGGGATGTGCTGCTCGACTCCTCCTACCGGGAGCTAACCCTGTCGTATCGGGTTAAGTTCGACAGCTCGTTCGTATTTAAACCCGGGAAGTTGCCCGGAATAAGAGGCGGAGTTCAGGTGGCAGGTGTAAGACCTAATGGGAAAGACGGATTAGCCGCTCGCCTAATGTATTGGAAGGGAGGACGGCTGAGCCTTTACTTATACCATCCAGAGCAACCACGTGGCTTTGGCGATATTCTCTTTACGAACGGGAATGACAGTTCCACCTTCTGCTTTTCCGTAAATCGATGGTATGAGGTGGCGCTCCACGTAAAACTAAACGACGTTGGAGCACGCAACGGGTTGGTGTATGCAACGATTGATGGCGTTGAGGTGCTGCGAAAGGAGAACCTCCGTTTTCGCGATATTCCCACGTTGGGGTTGGATAAGCTCAGCTTTTCTGTTTTTGCCAACGAGATTGCCCCGTCGAAGGACGAGCATATCTACTTTGATGATTTGGTGCTTAATACAAACTAGGCAATAGGTTGCTTGAACTCGTATTTTTCCAACCTCTTTATCACCTTTGCCGGATTCCCCGCCAGCACCTGATCGCCCTCGGGGAACGACTTGGTAACCACCGCTCCGGCAGCCACCACCGTGTGCTCGCCTAACGTTACTCCGGGAAGAATAATGCAGTGGGTGGTGAGCAGTGAATCTTTCCCAATAACAATTGGCTCCTCAGCTTTATATTGGAGGTAGTTGGTGAGGTTATGATCCATGCTTATGATGGAGACGTAGGGGCCGATCCACACGTTTTCTCCAATAACAATCCCATTTCGTCCATCGAGGTAGCACCCCGGTGAGAAGCCAGGGGCCTTGGTTCCCCGTGCAATTTTTTCGGGAGCCTTTACCTTGCTGGTGAAGTGCACCGGCCAGGGAACGCTACCGTTGATGCGTAGAATTTTTTGGTAAAAAATCATGGCCAGAATCGTTCGCTTAGAGTAGGTGTCGAAGTTGAAGCCGGGGTAAAAAAGCCTAGCGAAACAGGTGAATAGCTTATTAGTATAGTTGTTCATTCCTCAGCCTTGTGGTTTTTTACAAAATAGAGTCCTAGCAATGCAAGTAGGAAATAGAGCGTTCCTGCAATTGCAGCGTAGTAAGCAATAAAGGTATAAAAGTTTTGACTTCGTCCAATTGCAACCCAACTTGCCATTATTGCAAGAAATGCGGCCTGCCAAATTAGCAATTCCCTGTTTTTTCCAATGGAGGCAAAGGCCATGCTTACGCACCTTGTGCCAAAATTAAAGATGGCCATTGGCGCCAGCAGTCCGGTGATTATCCCTGCTGAACCCCAATTTGCACCCAGCACGAAGGTGGTGATGGACTGTCCCAAAAAGATGAAAGGCAGCAATATGATGGTGGCCCCCGCTAGGGTTATGATAAGTGAAGTGATATACATTTTTACCTTCTGCTTCGATAAGGTAAACCGTTGGTAGAAAATGGTGCTGAAGGCTGCTCCAACCATTTCTAATGGAATGTATACAAGTTTAAATGCACGTTCATATTGACCCGACAGTGCACTTCCCCAAATAAAGCCAATGGATAGCAATAAAAGGTTCACCGAGACTAGATTAAGGAGATTCATCGGCATGGAGTAGCGAGGAAATCGATTGTATTCCTTAGCCTCGGAGGGCAATTTATTTATTTTGGAATGGCGAATGAGATGGCGCCATTTTCGCCAGTGTTTTTTGGATAGAATGACAATGGAGGCTAGCTGAGCCGAAAAGTAGCTAAAGGCCAGTCCAAATATTCCTGTAGGGTATATGATTCTTGGTGTTCGTAGTAGGTTGGTTGTGGTCGATGAAGCAAGCTGCGCATTGGCTAGCCTACCATAATCTCCGATCCTGTTTAGGTAACTTTGAATAGTATTTACAGTTCCATTAATTAAAATAGCAGCGGGAAGAAACCAAAGTAACACTCGATGCTCAATGGAGTAGCCTGCGATGTTTGCAATGAGAACAAATATTACAATGGCGCAAAAAACAACAACAGATGTCCACAATGTGGAGAATAGCGAAAGCAAAAATAGATTTCTAGCCTTTTTCTCCTGCTTTGGAAGCATTATGGCTTGGTCGTACTTTCCGGTAGCCGTTGATCCAATAATATTTGCAGTGGCAATAAAGATGGCGAATACGCCCAACTCTATGTCGGAGTATAGCCTGGATATCACCGCAATAAAGGCGAAGTTGATTATCTGCGCAGCAGCTCCACCACCAAACAGTCTTGCAAAATCCTTTACAAAGCCATTGCTGGAAATTGATGAGATTAATCTGCGCATGGAGCAATTTTTATGTAGAGAAAAAATAATGTTAAGCCCAAAGGCTTTTTACTAATTTTGTCATCAAATCTACAAAAATGAATTCTTCCGAGAAATTCTTTAAGCTGCTGGGTGAACTTTTTCAGGAAAAGAATGGCCAGGTTGCCGAAACCATGCTCAACCTTGGGGTAATTTACAAGGTGAACTACGGCGTGTCGCTGGCAACCATCAGGGCGGTTGCGGTTAAGTATGGTCCCGACCACGAGTTGGCGCTGCAGCTCTTTGAGCACGACTCGCGCGAGGCCAAGATTGCAGCAACGTTAGTGGATGATCCGGCGCAGGTTACCCCTGAGCAGATGGATGGCTGGGCACTAGAATTTCTCAACGGGGAGCTGGTGGAGCAAGTTTGCGCCAACCTCTTCCGGCACGTGGAGTATTCGCTGGCTAAGAGCTTTGAGTGGTGCCTCTCCGAAAAACCATTTTTGAAAAAGGCCGGATACCTACTCTCCGGCTATGCTGCAAAAAATGCCGACTACCGCAACCAGCAGCAGCTACCCTATCTCGAAATGGCAGAGAGTGATGCTCCCCATAGCGACGTTCACCTGAGAACGGCCATTGCCTTTGCCCTTCGCGAAATAGCCCTACGGAACGAGGAGTGTAGCCTGGAGGTTAAGGTGCTGCTCGCCAAGCTTTCATCCAACTCCGACAGCTCCTCCGCGTGGATCGTTGAGGAGGTTGCTGGGCTTATTGGTTAGCAGACTAGGCTTTTACGGAATTTCTTATTGATAGCGACACAGAGTCCCACAGGGTTTAGGTTAAAGATTGTAGGTGGCTCTTGGAATCTTTGGTGGTTGCAGTGCATGGCAGCTGGAGTGCGGTGAACAATATTGGAGCGTGCACCGCTCCGTTTTGGAAGGTGAGGTCAACCCCGCCCTAAAGTGCGGGGAAAAGATAATGGTGTTGTCACTCGTCACTCTGTAACCCATCACTTTTCAGTCACCTGTCACTAAATAATGTTTTGGGGAAGGGTTGTAAAATATATGCTTTAGGTTTGCCTTTGCACAACTTCAAATTCTCTAACTTCTCTAACTTCTTTGACTTCTTTGACTCCTTTGACTCCTTTTTTCACCCATCGGTGATTGCGGTGCATTGCTACTGCAGAACATTAAACACCTTTCGAGCGTACACCGCTCGGTTTTGGAGGGTGACGTCAACCCCGCCCTATAGTGCGGAGTAATGATTACCAGCCTTATATCCGGTCTTTTAGTAACCTGTAACTCTGTAATCGGTCACTCTGCGTAACTTGTAACTTTGTCACTCGTTACTTTATTACCGGTCACTTTTCAGTCACCTGTCACTGAATAAGGTTTGGGGAAAAGGCTTCGGTCTCTATATTCAAATAACCTATTTTAACTGCATAGTTTTTAATTTTATTTCTAAAAATATTATCTTCGCCGCCTAAAATATTTAACAAAAAACGAATATGGCACTTTTTGGAAAGACTTCAAATCCGGCCATGCGCAGCGAAATATTTGCGTCTGCAAGCCGCGATACAACCTCTACTGAGGTAATGACCGTAAATGGCGCAATCAACAAGTCGTTGCTGCTGCTCCTCCTGATTTTACTTGGTGGATCGTACACTTGGAAGGTGGCTTTTGACAACCTAAATCCAGGCGCAGTTACCCCATGGATGATTGGTGGAGCAATAGGTGGACTCATCACCGCTCTAATCATAATTTTTAAACCAACCACCGCTAGAATTGCTGCACCCATCTATGCCATTTTTGAGGGGCTTTTTCTAGGTGGTATTTCAGCCTATTTCGAGGCTGCCTACCAAGGAATCGTAATTCAGGCTGTTGCGTTAACTATTGGTACATTGCTTATTATGCTCTTTGTATACCGCACTGGTATAATTAAGGTGAATAAGCAGTTTATGGCTGGAATTGTAGCGGCAACCGGAGCCGTTGCGCTTTTCTACATCATCAGCATGTTTATAGGTTGGTTTGGTGGCAATACTTCGTACATAACTGGTAACAGTAACCTTAGCATTATTATCAGCGGGGTTATTGTTGTTATTGCTGCCCTTAATTTAGTGGTCGATTTTCATATTATTGATGAGGGCGCAAAGCAAGGTGCTCCCAAGTATATGGAGTGGTATGGTGCGTTTGCTCTCATGGTAACCTTGGTTTGGTTATACCTTGAGCTGCTGAAGTTGCTTGCAAAGGTTTCAAGCAGAAGGTAGAGCGCAGTTGCCCTTTAAAAATTTCAAGGGTAACCCTTTGAAATTTTGATAATAGTATTTACTTTTGCAGGCCGCTGGCAGATGGAATTGGCAGCGTTAAAAAACAGGTAAAATGAAAAAAGGAATTCATCCAGAGAACTATAGGATTGTGGCATTTAAGGATATGTCCAACGACCACATTTTCCTTACCAAGTCCACCGCTGTAACCAAGGAGACAATCATGGTTGACGGTACTGAGTATCCCGTAATAAAGCTTGAAATTTCAAGTGCTTCGCACCCATTCTTCACCGGTAAGATGAAGTTGGTTGACACTGCTGGCCGTATCGATAAGTTCAAAAATCGCTACAAGGCTCACCTCGACAAGCAGGGCAAATAAGCACCTTAGACATAGAATTGAAGCTCCGGTCTCGGGGCTTTTTTTATATCTTTACCTCTTCAACCATTATTCGTAATACAATGTCAAGCCTTGTCCTTTTCGATAGCAATCACCGCGATTTACTTCCGTTGACCTTTACCCGGCCGGTGGCTGAAATACGCGTTGGCATTCTTACCATCACCCGGAAGTGGGAGATGTTTTTGGGGTTAAAGGCTTCATTTTATACTGAAGATTACCTGCAGGAGAAGTATCCGATGGTTCTTACCGACGATAACCTGCTGGTAAATGGTGGCGTTATTCCAGAAAGAGAACTTGCCAAAAGAGTCAGCACGCTTAGCTTTGGAGAGGCTCTCACATGGAAAGGCGAGCTCATTGCTGCCAGAGCCAGCTCTTCTGAGGCTAGTAAAATACTCTCGGGAGATTTAACTGGTCTTCGCGTTCACAATCTCGATGCCGAACCAGTAAAAGTAGCTCGGCCCTACGATATTTTTAGGTTAAACGGTCAGGCCATTCACCTCGACTTTGAGGAGCTTACCCTTGGAAGAAAATCGGCATCCCTCAGCTCTACCAACCGGGTGATTGCACCCGAAAATGTGTTTGTAGAGGAGGGAGCCTATGTGGAGTGCTCTATAATTAATGCCTCTACTGGTCCTATTTATATTGGTGAACATGCCGAAATCATGGAAGGATCGATTGTTCGCGGGCCATTTGCCCTCTGCGAGCACTCTTCCCTTAAAATGGGAGCCAAGATTTATGGGCCTACCACCATTGGGCCCTACTCCAAGGTGGGTGGCGAGATAAATAACAGCGTAGTATTTGGCTATAGCAACAAAGCCCACGATGGCTTTTTGGGCAATTCGGTAATTGGCGAGTGGTGCAATTTGGGCGCCGACACCAATAACTCAAACTTAAAAAACAACTACGAAGAGGTGAAGCTCTGGAGCTATAGCGAAGAGAGGTTTGTTAAAACCGGTCTTCAGTTCTGCGGGCTCATCATGGGCGACCATTCAAAGTGCGGAATCAACACCATGTTCAACACAGGAACCGTTGTGGGGGTTAGCGCCAATATTTTTGGTGATGGTTTTCCACGCAACTACATTCCGTCCTTTTCGTGGGGTGGGGCAGCGGGTATGGTGGATTATCTATTAGAAAAAGCGCTTCAAACTGCGGAGAAGGTGGTGGCACGGCGTGGTATTGATCTTTCAGAAGTTGATAAAAAAGTGCTGCAGCACATTTACGATAACACGCCACGTTATCGATAGCCTTTTTGGGAGTGCTGCAATGATGCTTTTTACGTCAAGGTGATAGTGCCTTTCCTCTTTGGCACGATGGTTGCCTTAATCAGATTCCATTTATTTATATCCGCAAGGGTGACAAATTGTCTTGGTTGATAGGTATGTATAACATTAAAATCGAAAATATTTTGTTTTCAAACGCATTAGACAACGATTCAGAGTTTATCCCGATTCTCGCTGAAGAGGATGAGGATTCACTAAATAAGCTTTCAGTTCCAGAGGTGCTGCCAATTCTTGCACTTCGGAATACCGTTTTGTTCCCCGGTGTGGTTATCCCCATTACGGTTGGTCGCGATAAATCGCTTCGGCTTGTGAAGGAGGCTTACGCTGGAAACAGGCTACTGGGGGCGGTTTCACAGATCAATCCTCAGGTGGAAGATCCTCATGGAAAGGATCTTTATCAGATAGGAACAGTGGGAACCATTCTTAAGGTGCTTGAGTTGCCAGATGGGTCACACTCAGTGATTATACAGGGAAATAGACGGTTCGAGGTGAAGAAGATGGTGTCCGAAAATCCATACTTCATGGCAGAGGTTGCCTTGCTAAACGATGACCTGCCATTTTTACCGTCTTCGGAGTTTGATGCCATTGTTGGCTCCATCAAGGATTTGGCGTTTCGCATCATTAAGCTATCGCCAAGCATTCCTCCCGAGACGGCCTTTGCTGTTAAAAATATTGAAGGACCTCGGTTCCTAATCAACTACATTAGCTCCAACACCGACCTAACCCACGTGGAGAAGCAAAAGTTGCTGGAGATTAATGAGCTTAAGGAGAGGGGGTACGTTCTGCTTCAGCATCTTACTCGTGAGGTGCAGCTGCTGGAACTTAAGAACGATATTCAAACCAAGGTAAAGCTCGATCTTGATCAGCAGCAGAGAGAGTACTTTCTACAGCAGCAAATAAAAACAATTCAGGACGAGTTGGGCGGTAACCCCATTGAGCAGGAGATTATAGACCTAAAGCTGCGGGCAAAGAAGAAAAAGTGGGGAAAAGAGGTTGCCAAGGTTTTTGAGAAGGAGGTGGCCAAGCTGGAACGAATGAACCCTGCCGCTGGCGAGTATTCAGTACAGCTCACCTACATTGAACTGTTGCTCGATTTGCCTTGGGATAAAGTTAGCAAGGACAACTTCGATTTGAAGCATGCCGAAAAGGTTCTTGAAGAGGATCACTTCGGGCTCGAAAAGGTGAAGGAGAGAATATTGGAGCATTTGGCTGTGCTAAAGTTGAAAGGCGACCTGAAGTCACCCATTCTCTGCCTGTATGGCCCTCCCGGTGTGGGTAAAACCTCCCTTGGAAAGTCAGTTGCCAGAGCTATAGGCCGCAAGTATGGTCGTATTTCGTTGGGTGGGTTGCACGATGAGGCTGAGGTTAGAGGTCACCGCAAGACGTACATTGGCGCCATGCCCGGCCGTATTATTCAAACCATAAAGAAGGTACAGACCTCCAACCCTGTTATTATTCTCGACGAGATTGATAAGGTGGGAACAGATTTTCATGGCGATCCGGCATCAGCATTGCTAGAAGTTCTGGACCCTGAGCAGAATAATGCATTTCACGATAACTACCTCGAGGTTGATTACGATCTCTCGAAGGTTCTTTTCATTACCACGGCCAACAATCCGGCAACCATTAGTCCTGCATTGCGCGATAGAATGGAGATGATTGAGGTGAGTGGATACATTGTGCAGGAGAAAATTGAAATTGCAAAGCGACACTTGCTACCTAAGCAGCTAGAAAATCATGGGGTGAAGAAAAATCAGCTCATGTTGGACGACCAAGTGCTTGAGTTTGTAGTCGACAGCTATACAAGGGAGTCTGGCGTTAGGGCCATGGATAAGAGGATTGCTAAAATTGTTAGGCACATAGCCCGCAAAATTGCCTTTGAGGAGAAATACAATAAGCATCTCACCAAGGAAGATGTCCAACAAATTATGGGCATTCCCGATTTTGAGAAGGACAGCTACCAGGGTAATGAATTTGCTGGCGTTGTAACAGGACTTGCTTGGACTGAAACTGGAGGCGAAATTCTATACGTTGAGACGAGCCTCAGCAAAGGTAAGGGAGGCTTAACCTTAACTGGTAATCTCGGCGATGTTATGAAGGAATCGGCCGTGATTGCTCTCGAATACATTAAGTCGCACGCTGAGAGTTTTGGCATCGATCCAGAAGTTTTTGAGCGGTGGAATGTGCATATTCACGTTCCAGAGGGAGCCATTCCAAAGGATGGACCTTCGGCAGGAGTGACCATGGCAACCTCTATTGCCTCGGCATTTACCCAGCGAAAGGTGAGAAATAACTTGGCCATGACAGGTGAAATTACGCTTCGTGGCAAGGTGCTTCCGGTTGGTGGAATAAAGGAGAAGATACTGGCTGCCAAAAGAGCAGGTATTAGCGAAATTATTCTTTCGGCTGAAAATCAAAAAAATATTGAGGACATAAAGGATATCTACCTAGAAGGGGTGTCGTTCCACTACGTTAAAACCATTTCGGAGGTGATTGGCTATGCACTTTTAGAGGAACTGATTGATAAGCCACAGGTGATAAGTTAGAACTCAAATTCCAAGAATATTATTGAGGCTATGGCAAGGTGCCATGGCCTTTTTTTTACGAGTTAGGTTTTCGGCATTTCGTTTAACGAAAAAACGGCAGAGTCTTACGTTCTCTTCATATGGCTTGCCATTTAAAAGAAAATGATATTTAATAGCATTTTTATTCTTAATATTGTGTAAGAACATTATGATAGAGTACCAATGAAATTTGCGGAAGCCGAAAAGCATTATAGAGTAGGCACTACTAACCTAATTTCTTTACCATGAAAGTAAAAGTACTATTATTGGCTGTCTTTGCATTTGTTGCAATGAATGTAAAGGGTCAGGACCTTAAGTTTGGAGCTAAAGCCGGCTTGGGTATTTCGAATATGGGTGGCGATGCAGATGCAAAGTCGAAGGTTGGATTTCATTTTGGTGGATTTGCCCAGTATGGCATTAACGAGAATATGCTGATTCAGCCTGAGGTGCTCTTTTCCTTCGAAGGAGCAAAAAGCAAGAGCGATGACAAGAGTATTAACATGACATATCTGAATATTCCTATAATGGTCGTTTACAAGATCGGGGCTGTTCAGGGGTTGAGCGTTGAAGCTGGTCCTCAGCTGGGTTTTCTGCTCGGAGCAAAATATGATGGGAATGATGTTAAGGATAGCTTTAAGGGAACCAATTTCTCACTCGACCTTGGTGCAGGCTACGCGATCAACGATAATATTTCGGCAGGAATTCGTTACTGCATAGGGTTGTCGGATATCAATGATATTGGTTTAGGCGGTTCAATTACCGAAAGCAACTTTATGATTAGTTTGGCTTATAAGTTTTAAAATACATAATAGATAGATTGATATTAGCCACCACAAAAATGTGGTGGCTTTTTATTTTGACCGATACCATTTATTGAATTATTGATTCTTCTGCGCTGTTAAAATTATTATCTTTCGGCGTTACAATAACTTTGATTATGCCGAAATCAGTAGCCGTATTTCCAGGTTCGTTCGATCCGTTTACCATTGGCCACGAGTCCATCGTGCTGCGCGGTCTCGACCTTTTCGACCACATTATTGTTGCCATTGGCTATAACTCAAGCAAGCGTAGCCTCTTCCCTCTTGAAGCACGCATTCGGATGATTAATAAGGTGTTCGAAGGGAATAATAGAGTCTCGGTGGATAGCTACCAGGGGCTCACGGTTGATTTCTGCCGGAGCATTCATTCTCATTTTATTATTCGTGGTCTCAGAACTGCTGCCGATTTTGAGTTTGAGCGCGCCATTGCTCAAGTAAATAGAATGATGGATAAGGATATGGAATCGGTATTTCTGCTTACCTCCCCTGAGTTTACCCCTATTAATTCAACCATTGTTCGCGATATTCTTGTTCATGGAGGCGATGCAGCCATGTTTCTCCCTTCTTCAATAAATATCGAAGATTATGCCGATGAAATGAATCGGTAAATAATTTTTGCGATAAGGCATCGTTTCTTAAGCACAAAACCTCTGGCATGCGTAAAATATTTGGTTTTTCTCTTTTGGCCACTCTCTTGTTATGGCCAAGTTTTCTTATGGCTCAGCGTGTAACTATCTCCTCTTGCGCCCCTGAATACGATGGCATGAATCTGGTGTTCTATCGCTACTCCGATAGAATTTCTAACACCACCGATAGCTTGGCTGGTGCTAAGCTCGACTCGAATGGATGCTTTACAGCTTCCTTTGTGCTTGAGGAAACCACTTGTGTTTATGTTGACTTGGGAGCAAACCGAGGCTATTTCTTTGCCGTTCCCGGGAAATCCTACCATCTTATTTTGCCACCGTTTGCCCCACTCCGTGAAGCAGATAGGCTTAACCCTTTTTTCAAACCGGAGCTGATGCAGCTTGGAGTGGAGGAATCCCAACCTGGTGAGCTAAACTATATGATTGGAACCTTCGACATTTTTTTTAACGATAGCTATAACAATGCCGTTGATGAGGCATACTCTCTGAAACGACCAATTGTTGTAGATACACTAATTGCCAAGCTCGATACTATTTATCAACGATACAATAATTCCTACTTCAACAGCTATCGCTACTACCGTATTGGGTTACTCGAGCAGATGACCCTCTACAAAAAAGCGCGGGCACTTTCGGATGCATACTTCCTCAACAAGCCCGTTGAATACACGAATCCTGCCTACATGGACCTATTTAACAAGGTATACGACAGATACTTCGTCTTCTTTTCGCGCTCTAAAATGGGCAGTCACATATTTTCCGCCATCTCGCAGCATCAGAGCTATGCTGAACTCAAGCGCGTTTTGCGACAGGATAAGGTACTCGCAAATGACACCTTACTTGAGGCGGTAATTCTGAAAGGGCTGCACGATGGTTTTTATGATGATAAGTTTCCTCGCTCCTCAATGCTTGTTATTCTAGACTCTTTATACTTTAACACAACCATTCCGGAGCATAGGATTATTGCTGAGAATATTAGAGAGAAGGTTACAAAGCTGCTGCCCGGTTTTATACCTCCCAGTTTTGTGCTTACCGATGCTAACGGAAAGAAGCGGAGCTTGGCAGATTTTAAGGGGAAGTACATCTACCTGAATTTTGCTACCTCAGCCAGCTACACGTGCCTTGAGGAGTTTAAGGGTATGAATAAGATTTACCAGAAGTATGGAAAGTATCTGGAGGTGGTTTCCGTAATGGTAGACGAAAGCATGGACGACGTGAAAAGCTTTTTGGAGCAAACGGGATATCGGTGGACCTTTCTCGACTACAAGGATCATCCAACGATTATCAAGGATTTCGATGTTAGGGCTTACCCAACCTATTTCCTCATTGGTCCCGATGGAAAAATGTTGCTCTCCCCTGCACCAGGACCCACCGAAAATTTTGACCTGAAATTCTTTGATATTCTTAAGGAAGCTGGTAAGTTATAGCATGGTAGCCACACCTCGTTGAATTACATCTATTAAGGATGCATACGTGTTATCAAGGTATTGGTCAACTGCAGTTGGTTTAACCCATTTAACTTCTTGAATGTCCTCCTCTAGCTGGGGCTGGGGCTGTTCGTTACCCGAAAACTGCATTAAAAACCAGATGGTCTTTTTCATGGACGGAATGCCATTAAGCTTATAGGTGTGATAGGTTTCGCCCAAAGGTGCTTTGATAGTAAGGTTTTGAATGCCGCACTCCTCTTGAACTTCACGTATTGCAGTTTCGCTTGGTATTTCACCCTTCTCGGCTTTCCCCTTAGGAAGATCCCACTTTCCGTGGCGGTATATGAGTAGAAATTCGCCCTTTTCGTTGGTAACAAATCCTCCCGCTGCTGCAATCGACATGAAATGAAAGCTGAAAAACTTGAAGGTCTCTGCAGCATCCTCCGAAATAATTATTGCCCGATGGATGTCGTTGGTGTTGTAAAAATACTTTAGAATTCGCGAAAGCTCAGCGGAATGGGTGAGGTGGTAGTAAAAACCATCTTCCAATGTGGTTGGATTATACCCTTTACCAACAAACTCAATATATCTATGGTTGAAAAAAACTTTATACATTTGCCCCATGAAAAGAGTTGAAAAGGATATTGCCCGCGATCTTTTGCAAATTAATGCAATTAAATTAAACCTTGCAAGCCCGTTTATTTGGGCTTCCGGCTGGAATTCTCCCATATACTGCGACAATAGAAAAACACTTGCCTACCCGAAGGTTAGAGACACCATTCGGGACCATTTTTGCGAGATAATTCGTGAGCAGTTCCCCAATGTTGATGCCATAGCTGGTGTGGCTACCGGAGCCATTGCCCATGGAGTTTTGGTTGCAGAGAAGCTAAATCTTCCCTTTTCCTACATCCGTTCGGCACCAAAATCGCATGGACTTACCAACCTTATTGAAGGGGAAGTGAAGGTAGGGCAAAAGGTTGTGGTGGTGGAGGATTTGATTTCTACTGGAGCCAGCAGCCTTGCTGCAGTGGATGCACTTAGGAATGCCGGTTGTGAGGTGCTAGGTATGGTTGCCATTTTCACCTATGGCTTTCCCCAATCGCAGCAGGCGTTTCTTGCGGCTAACTGCTCGCTTATAACGCTCAGCAGCTACAATTCTCTCATTGAGGAGGCGCTCGAAATGGGCTACATAGAGAAGGCGAGCATGACGCCACTGGCAGAATGGCGCAACAATCCTGAAATCTGGAAAAAATAGTTTATCAATGGATAAGTTCGAAAGCAAAGTCGTTACCTTGAATCGTAACGGCGAGGATATTTACAACTTCATTTCAAAGTTTAGCAATTTCACTCCATTTATTCCTGCCGATAAGGTGGAGGGGTGGAGCGCTACCGAAGACACCTGCAAGCTAAAGGTGCAGGGGATTGAAACTGGCCTCAAAATTATTGAGCGTACACCATTTCATACCATAAAAATTACTGGCGATGGGGCTCCACTTGAGTTCTTCCTGTGGGTTCAGTTAAAGCAGGTGGCCGAGAATGATACAAAGATGAAGCTTACCATTAATGCGGAGCTCAACTTTATGATGAAGGCTCTGCTTAAGAACAAACTTTCAGAGGGGCTCGATGCGATGGCTGACCAGATCGCAATGGTTGTCAATAGAATGTAGGAGGATGTAAGCCCAATGGCTATAGCACGTAGCCAACCTCCTTAAAAGCATAGGCGGCTTGATCACCGTTGACCACCTCGAGTATAAGTTCGCCTGTTCTTTTAACGTCTGCTATTTTGGCAGTAAACTGCCCCTTGTCCGTTTCGAAGGTGTGATAGCCCTCTTTCCTGAATAGGCTGTAGCGGTACTCCTCGTGCAGGCTAGCAATCTTGTGTTCGTTAAGCATTGCATAACGCGCAAAGAGGTGCTGAATTGTAACCTCGAGCAACTCCTCCAGATCGAATTCTTTGCCGCTCTCCATGGCGAGCGATGTTGGGTTCGGCAGGTTGGCAGGGAAAATACGTTGGTTTACATTTATTCCTATGCCGATCACGGAGGTCTCAATAAAGGCACCCATAATGGAGTGTTCAAGGAGAAGACCACCAACTTTCTTGGCACCAAGGTAGATATCGTTTGGCCACTTAATGGTCAGTTCTTCAGTATCTATTAGGCTTGCAATAGCATCCAACACTCCAAGTGCAGTTGCCTCCGAGAGTGAAAATTGTTGATTTACTGCCAGCTGTTCAGGGAAAAAGGCCAAGCTAAATGTAAGGTTTTGTCCGGGTTCAACTTCCCACCTATTTTCTCGTTGCCCCCTGCCTCCAAACTGGTCGAGGGTCCAGATTACCGTGTCAGACTCAATGCTATGCTCGGCTAGCATTTTCTGGGCCAATAGGTTGGTTGAATTTACTCTTGGAAACTTCAGAATTTTAATTTCCTTGCTCATTTGGTGGTTGGTTAAAAGGACAAAGGTAGCTAAGAGTAACTGCATTGTCATGGTGGTTCGTATTAAACGATTTAGAACGTGCCAAAAAGGCAAGGTTTTGCGGAAAAAGGTTACCTTTGCCATGGTTTAAGTAAAATTTTGATAAGAAGTTAGAGGATGAAGCAGAGTGTTGATACAGAAGAACTTTTAGCAAGAATTGTTGAAGGAATTCAGGAAAAGAAGGGTAAAGGAATTGTTACTCTTGATTTACGTAAGCTCGATAATGCCATTTGCTCATACTATGTAATATGCAACGCCGATTCTGGCACGCAAGTTGAAGCAATAGCCAACTCAGTGGACGAGGTTGTGCGGGAAAAATGTGGAGAAAAACCATGGAGAACAGACGGATTCACCAACGCAATTTGGATTGTGGTTGATTACTTCGACATTATGGTTCACGTTTTTCGTACCGATGCTCGCGACTTTTACAGGTTAGAGGAAATGTGGGCAGACGCCAAGGCTGTAGTTTTTCAGGATGAGAACTAGCCTTGATGCTGCTTTGTAACAAAAAAAGAAATTTGATATGGATAATGAGTTAAACAGCGGTAAAGCTCCTAAACCAAAGTTTAGCATCTATTGGGTATATGGTATTGTGGCCGTTGCGCTGATAGGTATAAACTACTTTTATACGGCAGGAGGCCCTGTGGAATCCAACTGGCAGGAGGTTAAAACCCAAATGCTGGACAAGGGTGACATCCAGAAAGTTGTCGCTATACGGAACAAGGGAAAGGTTTACATCTACATCAAACCTGATAAACTTGCAGACTTCAAGGACAAACTTTCGAAGGGTATAGGCCAAGTGCCTAAGGAGGGCCCACAATTTTACTTCACCATTGGTTCGGTGGAGACGTTTGAGAAAAATCTTGCCGAAGCACAGGTTAATGTTCCTGATGCTGCTAAGATATTTCCTTCCTACGAAGAGGAACCCGACTACTTTGGGAATATTGTTGTATACCTGCTGCCTATTCTCCTGATCATTGGATTTTGGGTATTCATGCTTAGGCGTATGAATAAAGGTGGCGCAGGTGGTGGCGGCAACATCTTCAGCGTAGGGAAGTCTCGGGCTCAGTTATTCGACAAGGAGTCGAACGTGAAAACCAATTTCAACGATGTTGCCGGACTTGAAGAGGCCAAGGTTGAGATAATGGAGATTGTTGACTTCCTCAAGAATCCTAAGAAATACACCGACCTTGGAGGCAAAATACCAAAGGGTGCTTTGCTTGTTGGTCCTCCCGGAACTGGGAAAACCTTGCTGGCAAAGGCAGTGGCAGGAGAGGCAAACGTACCTTTCTTCTCGCTTTCGGGCTCCGACTTTGTGGAGATGTTTGTGGGTGTTGGTGCATCGCGCGTGCGTGACCTCTTCCGCCAAGCAAAGGAAAAGGCTCCCTGCATCGTTTTTATCGACGAAATCGACGCCATTGGTCGCGCTAGAGGAAAGAATGCCAACTTCTCATCCAACGATGAGCGGGAGAATACTCTTAACCAGCTGCTTACCGAGATGGATGGCTTTGGAACAAATAACGGGGTGATTATCCTTGCGGCTACTAACCGTGCCGATATTTTGGACCGTGCATTACTACGCGCGGGTCGCTTCGACCGACAGATTCATGTGGAGTTGCCTGATTTTAAGGAGCGACTTGAAATTTTCAAGGTGCACCTTCGACCACTAAAGCTCAATGCCAACTTCGATATGGCATTTCTTGCCAAGCAAACTCCAGGGTTTTCTGGTGCCGATATTGCCAACGTGTGCAACGAATCGGCGCTAATTGCTGCACGTAAGAACAAGCCATCGGTTGACAAGCAAGATTTCCTCGATGCCGTAGACAGAATTGTTTCCGGACTTGAGAAGAAGAATAAGATTATTTCTGTAGATGAGAAAAAGGTAATTGCTTTTCATGAGGCAGGCCACGCCACCGTTAGCTGGCTGCTGGAGCATGCCAATCCATTGCTCAAGGTTACTATTATTCCTCGCGGAACCTCGTTGGGGGCTGCATGGTATCTGCCTGAAGAACGCATGATTACTACCAAGGAGCAGCTGCTTGATGAAATGTGTGCCACTCTTGGTGGACGTGCTTCAGAAGAGATTATCTTTAGCAAGATTTCCACCGGCGCTGTTAACGATTTGGAAAAAGTTACCAAGCAGGCTTATGCCATGGTAACCTATTTTGGAATGAGCGAAAAGGTGGGGAACCTCAGCTTTTATGATTCAACCGGTCAGTCGGAATTTGCTTTTGGTAAACCGTATTCTGAGGAAACCTCCAAGGTTATTGACGCTGAAGTAAAGGATATGGTGACCGCATCCTACGAGAGGGCAAAAGATGTGCTTCGTGAAAACGGTGAAGGGCTGAACAAACTGGCACAGTTGTTACTTGAGAAAGAGGTGATCTTTAGCGAGGATCTGGAGATGATTTTTGGAAAGCGTAAGGGGATTACCCCACCGGAGTTGGAGCGTGCATCGCCTGAAACAACGATTCAACCGGAAGGTCGAGTTATTGAATAGCTCAATAGATATACAATATGGAAGGCTGGGTTCTGGTACATTCATTCAACGACGTATTTACTGCTGAAATTGCCCGGCAAGTTCTGCTAACCTCTAATATTGAGGCGGTTGTGGTAAATAAACGGGACTCTTCTTATGTAACTTTAGGTAATGTGGAGTTGTATGTAGAGCCTGCCAATGTGGCGATTGCTAATGAACTCTTAAAGGAATTTTAAATTGAAGTTTAGCAATTTTGTAATCAGAACAATCAGCGGGTTGCTATTTGCCTTACTGGTAATCGGGAGTGTTTACCTTGGACAAATCAGCTTTGCAGTTTTAATGGGAGTCATTTTGATTGGCTCCCTTTTTGAGTTTTACCGACTCTCACTAAAAGTTAGGGTTCGTCCTCAAATGTTCTACGGCGTTGCCCTTGGCCTTCTGCTGTATACCACAACCTATCTTCAAGCAAGTGGGTCGTTGGACTTACCAATTATGTTCTACGCCTTTGTGCCGTTGAGCCTAGGGGTGTTTATTGTGGAGATGTACCGCAACCATAGCCGTCCGTTTACCAATATTGCTTACACCTTGCTTGGTGTTGCGTACATTGCTGGGCCAATGGCCATGATGAACTACATTGCTTTTACTCCATCCATTGGAGGTGCTGTTTACGATTTTCGTTTGGTGATGGGCTTCTTCTTTTTACTTTGGGCCAACGATACGGGAGCATACTTGGTGGGCATGTCGCTGGGAAGAAATAAACTGTTCCCGCGAATATCTCCAAAGAAATCCTGGGAAGGATTTATTGGTGGAGTGGTTATTGCAGTTGCTGTGGGAGCATTGCTCTCTCTGTTCTTTACCGATTACTCACTTAACCTCTGGATTTCACTTGGATTTCTGATCGCTGTTTCCGGCGTATTCGGCGATTTGGTGGAGTCGATGTATAAGCGAAGCTTGCAGGTAAAGGATTCGGGAAACATAATGCCAGGACATGGTGGTTTTCTTGACCGATTTGACGCAGTTTTCTTTGCTGCTCCAATAGTTTTCGTTTATTTGCAGCTTATCGTTGTTTAACCATATATCGTTTAACCGCATGCAGATTCATAAAGAAGGTTACGGCATTTTACGAGTGTTGATTTTCGGACTTGTGGTATTCAATTTGTTGATAGTATTATTGTTGCCCTTGTTTGTTCTATACATCACCGCCTTGGCTTCATTGCTAATGACTCTATTTACACTTCGCTTCTTCAGGGTTCCAACACGGGTAGTGACTTACCAAGAGGGTGTATTAATTGCACCTGCTGATGGCACTGTGGTGGCCATTGAGGAGGTAATGGAGAATGAATTCTTCCATGAACCACGTAGGCAGGTATCCATTTTTATGTCGGTGTGGAACGTGCACATCAATTGGTTTCCTGTTTCCGGCAAGGTTGATTATTTTAAACACCACCACGGAAAGTATCTTGTTGCTTGGCATCCGAAATCATCTGAAGAAAATGAGCGAACTAGCGTAGTTGTTTCAACTCCAACGGGTAAGGCTATTCTGCTTCGCCAAATTGCAGGGTATGTTGCTCGACGCGTTGTGTGCTATGCTACAGTTGGTAATCCGATTACTGCTGGTGACCAGATGGGATTTATTAAGTTTGGTTCGAGGGTTGATATTTTTCTCCCTCTTGACGCCCAAGTGGAGGTTGCTATTAACCAGAAAGTTGTGGGGACACAAACAGTTCTTGCTAAACTCTAGCAATTTTTGAGTTTGGCAATGAAAAGGAGTTTGGCAATTGCCATGCTCCTTTTTTTGTTACGAAAGTTAGGCGTTACAAGAAGAAGAGAGACACCCCAACCAGAGAGATTATTGCTCCGAGGAGTTCTATCAGGTTGAACTTCTCCCTAAAGATTAGAATCGAGGGCGGAATAATTAAAACTGGCACAATGGACATAATGGTGGAGGCAATTCCCGTGGTGGTGTACTGAACCGCTAGCAGTGAAAAGGAGACGCCAAGAAACGGTCCAAAAAATGCACCAAGGGTGATGAACGACATTGCCCTTCTGTTTTTTACAGTGGTCACCGTTTGGTGTAATTTGCCAAGAATAATGAAAAGTATTGTAAAGCCAATAACACCGGTTAATACCCTGATTTGAGAGGCGGCAAATGGGTTATACGAACCCATGCCCAGCTTACTAAGAACAAGTCCACCACCCTGTCCGATAGCTCCGCCAAGCGCCAGCAGCAACCCCCCAATGGGGTATTTTAGCCTTAATTTTCTCGATTTTTCGCCGTTTTCATTTTCTTTTCGCTTGAGCACCACAATGCAAATACCAGCGAAGGTGAGCATAAGAGCCAGCAGCTGCTTGGCGTTCATGGTTTCTCCCAATACAAACCACCCAATCCCGGCTGCAACAAATGGAGCTAAGGCCATAATAAGCATTGATATTCTGGCACCAATAACCACGTATGCCTGAAATAGAAAAAGGTCGCCCAGCACAAAGCCAACCAGACCTGAAATGGATAGCCATATCCACTGCGACGCCGTGGCATCTATGGGGAATGGTAACCCTCTAACAACAAAGTTGTAGCCTGTTAGAAATATGAAGGCAATTACCAATCGGATAAGGTTAACCGATAGGGAGCCAACTTTTTTCCCTGCAATCTCAAAGACAATAGCAGTAATGGTCCAGAAGAAGGCAGTTATTAGAGCCGCAACTTCGCCAATGTGGTTGGTTAGCATATAATTCAATGGGGGTTAAGTGACTTGCAACAAAAAAGTTTATCTTTGATACGTTTGAAGCAAACAGGTTTAATGCCGTAAAGCTACAGAATTATGAATAAGTTGGCACGCTATGTTATCGTAATTGCCGTTGCGGCTTTAATCGGCTTCTTGGTTTGGTATTTCAAAACCATTGTGGCCTATGTTCTCATTGCCGCGGTACTGTCGCTTATAGGCAAGCCACTGGTAGATATACTTGGGAAGGTGCCGCTGTTTCACTGGCGTTTACCAAAGGCGATTCGAGCGGCCTTTACGCTTATGCTCATCTGGTCGATAATCATTCTGTTCTTCCGAATATTTGTCCCCTTGGTAGCTAACCAAGCAAACCAACTTTCCAACGTGAACATTCCCATGCTTGTGGATACTTTTGGCAAGCCTATCATGGGTGTTGAGAAGTTTATTCAGGAGAATATTCCAGCAACTGGTACTGGATTTTCGTTGACCTCTTTGATGGAGCAGAAGGTGTCGTCGGTGCTAAACGAGGCAATGCTGACCAATCTTTTTGGGTCGATTGCCTCCATGCTTGGCAACTTTTTTGTAGCCGCCTTTTCCATTTCATTCATCACCTTCTTTTTTCTAAAGGACGATCGCCTCTTTTTTGAAGGGGTTCTTCTTTTCTTCCCTGAAAAGTATGAGGAGAACGTGACCCGAGCCCTCGACTCCGTAAAGAATCTGCTTACCCGTTACTTTATTGGGATTGTGCTCGACGTATTTTGTATAATTGTACTGGTCACCATTGGCCATACCATTGTTGGTATCTCCTTCAGCCATGCCTTGGTAATTGGACTGCTTGCGGGGGTTCTTAATGTTATTCCCTACGTTGGGCCCATTATGGCAGCATTGCTTGGAGTATTAATTGGCGTTGCAACGCATCTCGATGCTACCTCCTCTTCGCAGCTGGTGCACCTTGCCATCTACATGGTCTTGGTTTATATTGTAGTTGATATGATTGATGCCTTCTTTTTCCAACCTTTTATTTATTCATCAAGCGTAAATGCACATCCACTGGAGATATTTTTGGTGATACTGGTGGCAGGCAGCGTGGCTGGAATTGCAGGTATGTTGTTGGCGATTCCATTTTATACGGTATTAAGAGTATTTGCCAAAGAATTTTTTTATAATTTTAGAGTTGTAAAAAAATTGACGGAGAAGATTTAGACTGTGTTTGCCATAACTGGCTGGTTGTTATTAATTTGAATTTGATTTAATGGCGAAAAATCTAATTGTAACTGTAGCTCTGCTTTTTATAGGAGGCGCTGCAGTGTCGCAGTCAACCGATTTTAATTTTAAACAAATTGAACCATCTACCGACTGTAAGCCAGTAATGCAGTTTGATGCAGTTTCGCCAGCTGCTACTTCTACCTACGATTGGGATTTTGGTGACGGCAACACGGCTACCGGAAGTAGCGTTACCCACGATTATGCTGCAGATGGCCCCTTCACAGTTACTTTAACTACTGATGGCGATGTTGCCAATGCTATGGTTAAGCAAATTCAGGTACAGCCATTCAATTTCTTTACTGCCGTGCACGATAGCACCGTTTTTGGGAACAGCACATACGCATATAAAATTGGATCTCAATTCTTCACAACAAATTCTGCAGGTTTTACCTTCAACTGGGCCATTGCTGATGGAAGTGGCAACGTAGTGGATCCAGCAAGCACCAACTATGCATTCGACTACACTTTTGCTCAGTCTGGGATTTACAATATCACTTTTATACTTACCTCACCCAATGGCTGTTCCGGAACCTTAACTCGCCAACTTGCCGTTGTTGATACCCTTGTGGTTCCCAATGTTTTTACCCCAGACGGTGATGGCGTCAACGACTTTTGGGCTGTTAAAAGTAATGGCGTTGAAAATCTATCGGTAAAAATATTTAGTCGCTTTGGAAGCCTCATATATGAAGACTATGCGGCAGTAATCCTTTGGGATGGCAAAACTTCCTATGGCGAAAAGGTACCTAGCGGGGTATACTACTATGTAATAAAACGCGACGACGCAAATATACCTGCTCAAAAGGGCTTTTTCTACCTGCTTAGAGGAAAGTAATATTCCGCAATTACTCTTTCAATTTATTAAGGAATTGGCTAAGCGCCTCGCTCAATGTGAGGTTGGCTACCAATGGCAGTGCGTTTTCAGCATTGCTCTCCGTCATCTCGAAGTGATGAGCCGTGTATATAATGTCGGGCTGAGCCATTAGCGATGAAAGCTCTTCAACCACCATATTTAAGGTTGAGCTATGGCTTACAAGGTTGAAAATACCTGCCGACAGTTTTCCTGAAATAGCCGATTCAACTTTGCCAATAACCTCTTCTAACCTCGTATAGTCAAAGGTTCCATTTCCACTACCCACAATTTGAATTTTGCCAATAAGGAATCCATCAGTAATCATCTTGTTGAGGAGAGTATCAGTTCTCAAATTGGTGCCATACCCAAAAACATCGGCAAGCCGAAGAATGGTAGCCAATTTTTTCTTTACTAGCCTTTCAATTTCCTCCTCAGCCCTTGCAACCGAAGAGGCATAGGCCGAAGTATGGTTTGTGGCACCTAAGGCTTCGGTGGAGGAGAGGTAAATTAAATATGCTTGCGGGGCATTGGTCTCCAATGCATGCACTAGCTCTGCCGTTCCCCAGTGGTTAACCTGTTCTAGCTGATGGATATCAAAATCGTTGGATGTGTAAGGGGTACCAATTCCTGCTGCATGAACCACCATGCTGCATCCCGAAATTTCTTTGGCGAGGGTTCGGCTGTCGAGAATGTCGGCTTTAACAATTCGCAGCTTGGTCCGGTTGAACTTACCTCCAAGCAACCCTTTTGTTCCTGCTGCAAAGTTGTCGTATACAACCACCAGTGAAACTGCTTCCAGCTGGGTCAGCCGTTGCGCAATTTCGGTGCCTATATAGCCGGCTCCACCGGTAACCAAAACCTTCATTTCTTTAATTTTCAGGGTTAATTATTAGCTCAGTATTCAATCCACACTCTGTCTTTTTCTGACCAAACCACCGCCCATCCCTTTCAGGAAAGTCTAGGCTTGGCTTTTGGGTACAGGGCTCGCAGCCGATACTGCTATAGCCAAGTGGGTCCATGGGGTGCCGGGGAAGATTGAATTCCTTGATGTATTGATAAATTTCCTGCTTGGTCCAGCTAAGCATTGGATGATAGCGAATTATACCGTGAGGAGCCTTTTCTTCCTCGCTCATAGTGCTTCGTACGGCGGTTTGGTCGGCGCGAACACCGTTTATCCAAACGTCGAATTGCGGTAGCAAGCTGTCCAAAGGCAGTACTTTGTTAATGTGGCAGCATAAGTCCGGGTTGCTGGTAAAGAGCAGGTTGCCATCAATATCTTTCTGCATGTTTTTTGGAACTGCAGGTGCTAAGTCAATAATGTTTAAACCAAAAAGGTCGGCAATTTGATCACGGTATTCAATTGTTTTTGGGAATAGGTAGCCAGTGTTAATAAAATAAACAGGGATGGCTTTGTTGATGGTGCTCAGAATATGGAGCAGAACAACGCTGTGCGTTTGGAACGAAGAGGTTGTGAACATGCGCAACCCACGTTTCTGGTAGCCTAGGAGTCTGTCTTTTATGGGGTCAATATCTTTTGCCATAAGTTGCAAAGGTAGTAATTGTCAGTAAATATTCTTTTTGCTCAATTTTATTGGATGAAGGATATATTAGGTTTTTCCTACACCCTTCAAACAACTGAAGAGGAGCGGTGTTTAAAAAGCAATCTTTTTTTATCGACCTAAGCAATTTTATCCTAAATTTGGTTGGAACCTATGAAGAAAAAAAGTTGGTTGTATCGGGTGTTTATGTTTTACTACGAGGGCTTCAAAAGCATGACTCTCGGTAAGACGCTATGGGCATTAATTATTATCAAACTGTTTATAATGTTTGTCGTTTTAAAGCTCTTCTTCTTTCCCAATATTCTTCAGAAGAACTTCAAAACCGACAAGGAACGCAGTGACCATGTGATAGAACAATTAACAAACCCTAAATAAGCTTAAGCTATGATTGGAAACATTGACCTATCGGTTGTTGACTGGTCCAGAGCACAGTTTGCGCTGACGGCAATCTATCACTGGATTTTTGTCCCGCTTACGCTTGGACTCGCGTTTATTGTCGCCATTATGGAGACTCTTTACGTGAGAACTGGCAGCGAAGAGTGGAAGAAAGCCACCAAGTTCTGGATGACTCTTTTTGGTATCAACTTTGCCATTGGAGTTGCTACTGGAATTATTCTGGAGTTTGAGTTTGGTACCAACTGGTCCAACTACTCCTGGTTTGTGGGCGACATCTTTGGAGCTCCATTGGCCATCGAAGGAATAATGGCCTTCTTTCTGGAGTCTACCTTTATTGCAGTTATGTTTTTTGGGTGGAATAAGGTGAGTAAGAAGTTTCACCTTGCCTCCAGCTGGCTTACTGCCATTGGTGCTAACCTTTCTGCACTTTGGATATTGGTAGCCAATGCCTGGATGCAATATCCTGCCGGAATGGCCTTTAACCCCGACACGGCTAGAAATGAGATGGTGAATTTTTGGGATGTTCTTTTTTCGCCGGTGGCCATTAATAAGTTCATGCACACCATAACCTCGGGTTACGTCCTTGCTTCGCTTTTTGTTTTGGGAGTAAGTGCTTGGTACCTGCTTAAAGGGCGAGAGATTCTTATGGCCAAACGGAGTATCGTAGTTGCTGGTGTTTTTGGTTTGCTTAGCTCACTCTTCCTCGCTTTTACAGGTGATGGTTCGGCCTACCAGGTTGCGCAAAAGCAGCCGATGAAGCTGGCGGCCATGGAGGGTTTATACACTGGCAAGACCAACGCTGGTCTTGTTGCCTTTGGCATACTTAATCCTGGGAAAAAATACGACGATAGCACGAGTGCATTTGCATTTAAGATTGAAATACCTAAGCTGCTTTCGATGCTTAGCTACCGCGATGTAAATGCATTTGTCCCCGGTGTTAAGGATGTGGTAAATGGTTATACCTACGTTGATGCCGACGGCAATGCTCAAATTTCCCTTTCGGCGCAGCAAAAAATAAGCCGTGGAAGAGTAGCTATTCAAGCGCTGGCCGATTACCGCAAAGCCAAGCAGGATGGGAATAAGGAGTTGATGAATTTCAGCAAAATGGTGCTTGAGCAAAACTTTCAATACTTTGGTTACGGCTACCTTAACGATCCTTCTAGTATAATACCTAACGTTCCACTTACCTTTTATAGCTTCCACATTATGGTGGTCTTGGGTTTCTACTTCATTATCCTTTTTGCCGTTGTGCTTTGGTTAGTATTTAAGCAGCGGTTGCAAAAACAGCGCTGGATGCTCCGACTTTTAATTATTTCGGTGCCCTTGGCCTACATTGCATCGCAGGCTGGATGGATAGTGGCCGAGGTAGGACGTCAACCATGGGTAATTCAGAATTTGCTGCCAACAGTTGCCGCTGTTTCGCGCATCGATGCTAGCGCAGTTCAAATTACTTTCTGGCTGTTTGGCCTCCTCTTTACCTTGCTGCTTATTGCGGAGCTAAAGATTATGTTCAAGCAAATCAAAATAGGAACTAAAGAGGGAGGACATTAAAATGGTAGACACAACCTACATGCTGTTGCAGCAATACTGGTGGTTCATTGTATCACTGCTTGCTGCCCTTTTGGTGTTTTTGCTTTTTGTGCAGGGGGGCCAAACCCTTATTTACACGGTGGCCAAGAACGAGGATGAACGACGAATGTTGGTTAACTCCTTAGGCCGTAAATGGGAATTTACCTTTACAACGCTAGTGACATTTGGTGGTGCCTTCTTTGCATCCTTTCCACTGTTCTACTCTACCAGCTTTGGTGGAGCTTACTGGGTGTGGATGGCCATTCTTCTAGCCTTTGTTATTCAGGCAGTATCGTACGAGTTCCGCTCCAAACCAAGCAATTTCCTTGGGGCAAAAACTTTTGAGATATTCCTGTTTCTGAATGGATTGCTGGGGACAATTTTGCTGGGAACTGCTGTGGGGACTTTTTTCTCCGGATCGGCCTTTTCGGTTGCCAAGGATAACCTCACTAACCTTGCTCATCCTACCATCTCTGCATGGGAAGCCCCTTTCCACGGGCTAGAAGCGGTGCTGAATGTTCAGAATGTTGCTCTTGGTTTGGCCGTCTTTTTCCTCTCTAGAGTGCTTGCTACACTTTACTTTATGAACAATATTGATGAGGAGAATATTTTTGCTCGATCGAAAAAACAGCTACTATACAACGCAATACCGTTTCTTGTTTTCTTTCTCTACTTCCTGATTTCTGTATTGCTTTCGCAGGGATTTGCCGTTAATCCGTCCAATGGGAAGGTGTTTATGGAAGACTACAAGTATTTCCATAACCTAATGGCGATGCCAGCGGTGCTTGGAGTTTTGCTTGTTGGCGTTGTGCTGGTGCTTTGGGGTATTGGTTCATCACTTTTGAAGCGCAGCACCAAGGGAATTTGGTTTGCGGGACCCGGTGTGGTGCTAACAGTGTTGGCACTTTTCCTTACCGTGGGCTACAACAATACAGCCTACTATCCTTCTACTTTCGACTTGCAGAGTTCGCTTACCATTTACAATAGCTCCTCGAGTAAGTTTACCCTAACGGCCATGAGCATAGTGTCGCTGCTGGTTCCATTTGTTGTGCTCTATATCTTTTATGTTTGGCGAGCCATCAATAATAAAAAGATTGATGCTGCCGAGATGAATGAAGATATTCATGTTTATTAATCCTATTGGTAACCAACCTTATTTACGTAAGGTGAGTCGGAACTTGAAAATTTAAAAATTACACTGATGAAATATCTAACTGAAATATTGGGTTTGGTAAGTTGGCCGGTGCTGATTTATGTTTCATACCGAGTGATAGTGTGGGCCATCGAGAAATTTGAAGAACTCGAAAAGGCTAAACCTGAAGAATAGGTTTCTTGAATTTACTCTCGGGGCTGCAACTATTTGCTGAAATGGTTAGCAGCCCCATTTCGTTTTATATGTTTTGTGGTAATTTATAACTTTGAAGAAAAAATTAATGCTCGATATTGTTTCAACCAACGAATGGTTTGGTGAGGAGTTTGGCCGGCCAATAATCATTGCAGGACCATGCAGCGCTGAAACGCGGGAGCAGGTAATGGCCACTGCAGAAGCGATTGCCCTTATTCCTAGCGTTTCCATTTATCGTGCTGGTGTGTGGAAGCCTCGCACTAGACCTGGAACATTTGAAGGAATGGGCTTGCAAGCGCTGGAGTGGCTTGCCGAAGCAAAGGAGAAAACTGGACTCAAAATGGCTGTTGAGGTGGCAACCCCTGCCCATGTTGAGGCTGCAATGAAGCGGGGAATCGACGTTCTCTGGGTGGGAGCGCGCACCGTTTCAAATCCTTTCTCCATTCAGGAGTTGGCGGCTGCGCTTGGCCGAGTGGATGTACCGGTGCTGGTTAAAAATCCAATTAACCCCGATATTGAACTTTGGATTGGTGCACTGGAAAGGCTCAACAAGGAGGGATGCCGTAAGCTGGCAGCCATCCATCGTGGATTTTACCCATTCGAAAAACGTGGTCTTCGAAATATACCAAGGTGGGAAGTCCCCATCGAGCTTAAGCGTCTTTTTCCCAATCTACCGCTTATTTGCGACCCTAGCCATATTTCTGGTAAGTGGGAGTTGGTGCAGGGTATTGCCCAGCAAGCCCTCGACCTCGACATGGATGGGCTGATGATAGAAACCCACATTAACCCTCCTGCGGCGCTAAGCGATGCCCGTCAGCAACTTACGCCACAGCAGCTACAAGAGGCGCTTACGACAATGTCGTTTCCAACTAGCACAACGGCGGATAGCGACTTTTCGCGGTGTATTGAAACACTTCGGCAGCGAATAGACTCCATCGACGGGCAGGTGTTGGAATTACTTGCTCAGCGGATGAAAATTGCCGAGGAAATTGGACGGTTTAAGCAGCAGCAAAATGTTACCATTTTGCAGGTTAGCCGTTTCGAAAAGATGCTTCGAGATTGGTTGGAACAAGCTGAACCACTTGCTTTGAGTCCCAGCTTTGTGAAAGGCCTGCTTGAGATGGTGCACAAGGAATCCATACTTCGTCAGGAAGCAGTAATAAGAACTAGTAGCAGCGAGAAGAAATTTCCTTGTTAAGCAATTTACTTTCTCTGGGTAATGAGCGACATAAGGATGTAGAGAGGTATTATGCCCAGCAGTGCCATTTCGTGAAGTAGCACTATAATCACGGCTGATAGTCCCAAGAAAATGTAGCGAACCTCGTTTCCTTTCCATTTCATGCTCTTTATTTTCAGAGCAAACATGGGAATTTCGGCAACAAGCAGTAGCGAGAATACAATCGCCACTACCAACAAAATGTATGGATTCAACACTATCGATTTCAGGCCCATGTTGCTTGTATAAAGCAATCCAAAGGAGAGAAGAAAAAGTGCATTAGCTGGTGTAGGCAATCCAATGAATGAGGTTGTTTGGCGAGTATCAATATTGAATTTGGCCAGTCGAAGTGCCGAAAAAACAGCAATAACAAATGCGAGGTAAGGAGTGTAGTCGGCAATGATGCCTTGGGTTCCGGAAAATCCCAGCTGCATCAGTTTAAAAAATATTACCGATGGAGCTACACCAAAGCTTACCATATCGGCGAGCGAGTCGAGCTCTTTTCCAATGTCGGAGTATGCCTTTAAAAGTCGAGCAGTCATGCCATCGAAAAAATCGAAAACAGCAGCTAGTAGAATAAAGGCGGCAGCCATATCAAAGTTGCCGTTGAATGCCATGGTAATGGCAATACACCCAGAGAAAAGGTTCAGCGAGGTTATCGCATTAGGAATGTGACGTGTAATGCTCATGATATAAAGGAATGTTATGCAATAAGTGTGGTAAAGTTAAGTTATTTATTGTAGTTTGGATAAAACCGTCCATTTGTATAAGTTTATTCCCCGAATTTACACCTCATGAGGCTTAAAACCGCTATTGCCATTTTGCTTGTTTTGTTAGGGTTTTCAAACGCTTTTGCACAAACGGCTCCTAAGTATAGTAACGATTTTCTACAGATTGGTGTAGGGGCGCGCGCACTGGGCATGGGGACAGCCGTGTTAACTTCCGATGGTGGCGCATTTGGTGTTTACTGGAATCCTGCGGTTTTGGCTACTTCACCTCAAAAGTATACTGTGGGTGCCATGCATGCCGAATACTTTGCTGGAATTGCCAGCTTCGACTATGCAGGGTTTACATATAGGGTCGACTCTGTTTCTGGTTTTGGATTGAGCTTCATTCGCCTTGGTGTTGACGATATTTTAAATACTACCAACCTTATCGATAAGGATGGAAACCTCGACTACAACCGCATTTCCCTCTTCTCAACCTCCGATAATGCATTTATGCTGAGCTATGGAAAGCGGCTTGCTTCGTTGGGCTTGGACGTGGGCGGAAGTGCAAAAATAATTTACCGGCATGTGGGCCAGTTTGCTGCCGGCTATGGTTTTGGCGTTGACCTTGCCGCAAAAAAATCGTTCAACGGATGGGTGGTCGGAGCCAACTTGAAGGATGTTACCACCACCTTTACCTACTGGACTTTCAACTCCTCCAATCTTGAAATTGCTGTTGGGGATTCAGTCTTTAATGTGGCTCCCTCACAAAATGTGGAGCTCACCCTGCCAAGGCTGGTGACGGGTGTTTCGCGATTGGTTAAGGTGGCCGGCAAAGTTACGGCGTTGGCCGAAGTTAATCTCGACGTTACATTCGATGGGAGACGCCACACGCTCATCTCCTCGAATCCAATTAGCATTGATCCCAAGGTTGGGCTAGAGGTTGGTTACAACCAGCTAGTCTTTCTTCGCATGGGCATTAACAATATTCAGGAGGAGCAGGATTTTGGCGGAAAAAAGAGCTATACCTTTCAGCCAAACCTAGGAATGGGTGTGAGATGGCACGGCTGGACGCTCGACTATGCCCTTACCAACATTGGAAGTGTGGGCGTTGGTCAGTATTCTAACATCTTTTCGATAACCTATAGCTTTAATCGCTTAAATTTGGGCAATTCATTTTAGAGACAATATGGTAAAAGTTGCAGTCGATTTTGACGGAACAATTGTTGAGAATGCTTATCCGGCCATTGGCCAGGAGATGCTTTTTGCATTTGAAACAATGAAGTTGCTGCAGCGTAGGGGATTTCTGTTGATTCTTTGGACATACAGAACTGGGAAGCAGCTGGAAGAGGCGGTAGAATTTTGTCGGCAGCATGGAGTAGAATTTTATGCAGTGAATAATAACTATGCCGAGGAGGTTCTCGATGTAACTGTATCGAGAAAGATCGATGCCGATATATACATTGACGATAAGAATCTTGGGGGATTTCCCGGCTGGAGAAGGGTATGGGAGATGCTTTGCCCCGAAGAAACTGCGATTGATCCTCAGCAGGAAAGGCGTGCTCTTAAAAGAAGAAGTAAAAGTTTTTGGAACATATTTAGAAGATAGAACAATGAATAGAATGTTGATTCAGGCATTCACAACCATGTTGTTAATGGCATTCATGGGTTGTGGCAACACTAGCGAAAAAACCACAAGCCCCACCTCTTCAGAGGCGGCAAGTGAGGTGAAACTGTTTTCTGTTTCTAACCCCTCCGATGGGTCGGTGGTAAGGGCAGGAGAAGTCGTTCCGTTTACTATTGCTCCTAAGTCGGAGAAATATCCGATCGACTCGGCAAGATTATTTGACGGCGCTTTATTATTGGCAAAATTTTCGAAGAACGATGCTACGTGGAATACCCAGAATGCAAAAATGGGAATTAGGCAACTTCGCGTTGTGGCCTATTCTGGCAAGGAGGTCAATTCACAATCGGTTACCCTAAAGGTGCTGCCAAAGGAAAAACCTATTCGACTGAATTTTCGCATAAAGCATATTTACCCTCACGATATTGGCGCCTACACTCAAGGATTGCTCGTTTACAAAGGCGATTTTTTGGAGGGAACTGGACAGCTGGGTGAGAGTAATCTTCGACAGGTTCAAATTACCACGGGCAAGGTGCTGCGGCAGGTTTTTATTCCAGCCGATATGTTTGGCGAAGGGATAACCATCCTTGGTGATAAGATTTATGAGCTAACATGGCGTTCCAATGTGTGCTTTGTTTACGATTTGAACACCTTTAAGCTGATTAATCGATTTAGTTACCCTACCGAGGGTTGGGGCATTACCACCATTGGTAACCAGCTGGTGATGAGTGATGGGTCAAACATTCTTTATTACATGGATCCTGAATACTTCACTGAAAAAAGCAGAATTCAGGTTTACGATAACGAGGGACCTGTTCATAATCTCAACGAGTTGGAGTATATCGACGGCTATATTTGGGCTAACGTGTATATGACCGACCGCATCGTTAAAATCGATCCTAAAACTGGGCAGGTGGTAGCCGATGTGTTCTTCAGCAATCTACTGAAACCATCCGACAGGAAGGAGAATACCGATGTGCTTAATGGCATTGCTTACGACTCAACAACACATCGCATGTATATCACAGGTAAGTATTGGCCAAAGCTTTTTGAGGTGGAGGTTTACTAGTAGCTCCTTATTCCTAAAAACCTAATACCCTAATCAGTTATCTGCCTTTTTTATTCCACAAACCATGGTGTTCTGTGGTGGAAAAATATTTCATAACTTGTCGTAAGTTTTTTCAACACCATGCAAAATGAAAAGGTCAAGATTATTGGTAACCGCATTGCTTTTTTTGTCTCTTTTTTCGAGCCATTTGTTTGCTCAAGAAAAGATACCAACTTTTGTAACTCCCGGGCTTCGTCCAACGACGCGCCAGCTTGCCGATATGGCCAACTATGATGTAAAGTTTTACCACATCGACCTTAGTGCTACCAATACAAGCACCACCATTGCCGGGTTTACAGAAATTAAAGTTGAAAGTAACGTAAGCAACCTTTCAACAATTGTTTTTCAATTGCTCAATCAGCTTACCGTATCATTGGTGCAGGTGAATGGCGTTGATGCAACTTTCACCCATCAATCCAATGAATTGCAGATTACTCCAGCTACACCTATTGGCTTGAATGAAATGGCGATGGTACATGTCAACTATTCGGGAACACCAGTGGGAATGGCCGGTATTCAGAGCACCAAGGATTACAACTGGAACCAAACCATACTATGGACTCTCTCCGAATCGT
>Ga0307375_10000125_pt1 | contig 101585 bp, 82 predicted proteins | sample TR1MG_FD_202531 | JGI IMG/M metagenome (GOLD analysis project Ga0307375, IMG submission 202531) | Soil microbial communities from Risofladan, Vaasa, Finland - TR-1 | ecosystem: Environmental > Terrestrial > Soil > Coastal area > Acid sulfate soil | place: Finland: Risofladan, Vaasa | collected... | reverse complement strand
AAAGAATCGAGTATTTGAGTTCATAATGTCTATTTATCAACTAGTTACGATGCAGTTATACTATCGCTAACGGGTCGAAAATACCAGTGCTTTTTGCGGGCAATTGCTTAAGTTCGGAGCATTGCCATTGGCGCTGCTCCTGCTGTTAGTGGCGCTGGTGCGTATCCATGGCTTGGTGGTGGCCGGCAAGCCCTATGCGCCAAGCCGTAACACGCCGCCAGTGCTGCGCATTGGCAGAGGTGTCGCTGGCGCCTTTGCGGCCGGCGGTGGTCTATACGGGTCACGCGCCATCGCCGGGCGCGCGGACTGGATGCAGGCCAGGGCCAGCTTGCGCGGTTGCGGGCCGGGTCACCCCGTGGCGGGTCTGCGGTTGGCGTTGGGTGGAATATTCATGCCAACTCATTTCATGGGTTGGCTGCGCAAGAACATGGTGATGCTGGCTGCCGTCTTGGCGGTCGGTGGCTTCATGGTTTGGCAGGCCTTGGGCCGTACGCATGAGCTATCGCCGATCAGTGGTCGGCACAATGAGCAACTGCTCGTGTTGTCAATGCTTGCTGGTTTCGCCTCGGCGTCCATGACGTTCCACTGTCTGATGGGGTTATTGCAGCGCTGGCGAAACCCTAGTGCCGAGCTGTCACTGTTGGCCCTGTTGCCGGGATTTGGCCGCGCCGGTGCTGACGTGAAACGGAACCTTCTGCTGGCCATCCTGCTACCGCCATTGCGCATCCAACTATCGCTGTTAGCGGCCTTGATGGTGCTTGCGCTTGGACTGCATGCGGCGGCGTCAACGGACGTGTTTGTGCTGTTGAGCCAGCTCTCGGCCGCTGCGGCCGTTGTCGCATACGCACTGCTGATCACGGGTGGTCAGGTGATGGGGCGTTGGCTGAATCTGGGCATCGGCCTCCTGTGGACTCTTCTCCTCATGCGCCCGCTGTTTGTCTCCGTCCGCGACCTGCACCTGGGCAATCTGACCGCGAGCCATCTGACATTGCTGTTTGATGCCGGCTGGATCTTGCTCATCGTGGTGCTGCTCTGGCTTGGCCTGCGCGGCTGGCGCGGCTTGCAGCAGCGACCGCATCCGTTTTTGGTGGGCTGAGGACATCGGGATGAGATTTGTCACAGGACGACAATTGCAGCGTGAGTTCCAGCTGCCGAAGGTGCTGGCCGGCGAGATCGAGGTTGAACAGACGCGGCAGGTCTTGCGACGCCGCTGGCAACCGTGGGCATGGCTGGTGTGCTGGTTGCTGCCGGCGGCCGCATGCTGGTTTGGATGGCTTCCCGGGTATCCCGGCTTGCATGCGCGCTTCGCGGGGAACGTGTGGATGATCATCGCCGGCGCCGGATGGATCGGCATCGCACGCTGGCTGGCGGCTCCGGCGATGCTGGCTGCAGCGAACGACAAGGCGCATCGGCTTGGCTTTGCGACGAGGGAGCAGGCAGGCACATGAAATGGATCACGTTGAAATCGTTGCAGCGGGAATTCGGGCTGCCGTGGATGGTATGTGAGCAGATCATCCGCGAGCAGGTACGACTGGTCAGCAAGCGCCGCTTGCAAGGCGCGCTGATCGGCGGCCTGTTCCTGGCCGGATTCATGTGGGCCGTGCTGGGCGCTGACTGGTTGTTGCCTTCCGTTCATGGCTGGCGGCGGGTGGCGGCGGAGGTTCCGGGGCTGGTGCTTGCGTTTTTTGCGCGCCTTGTACTGCCACGCCTGCTTGCAGGCGAAGCGATCCTCGCCGCGGCGTGGGCGCATGCCAGTCAGCAACAATCCACCGGGATAACAACGCCATGAGCTTGTACCGCGTATTGCTGGCGCCATGGATCGCTACGCCGCGTTCCTCGCGCTGGCTGGTCGTGATTGTGCTGGTTCTTCTGCTGGTGGGTGATGTGCTGGCCCGGGTCTTTGGACACGCAGCGCATCCGTGGGTAGTCAGCGCGATGTTGCTGGGTGTCGGCAATGGGCTGTGCTGGACGGTATTGATACCGAACGGCTTGCTCTTGGCGCTGGATGCACAGCGGCTGGGCCTGCCGGGGATCGGGCGCGACGTGGTCTGGAGCCTGCCGTTGTATGCGGTGCTCACCATCGGCGTGCCGATGTTGCTGCAGCTACCTCATGGTCATGTGCTGGGCTTCGGCATCGTGCAGGTATTGGTGGCGACGATCGGTGCGCTTTACATGTTGTTGCCGGCCTATCTTGGGCTTGCGCTGTGCCTGTTGCCAGTGCTGAATGGTCCAATAAGTCGCGTGGTTGTCTTGTCCGGACCGACCGATCCGCGCTTCGTGCCGTGGGGCGCCGGAGCCGCCCTGCTGCTGTTGCTTGCGGTAGCTTGGCGCTGGGGTCAGCTATTGCGTGGTGGCGATGTTCCCAGGCGCGGAATGCGTGCCCCGAACATGATCAATTTGCGCCGCTCGCTCAGCGTGTCCCGCTCTGACCCGCGCACCAATGCCAGTGCGCTGCGAGCCCGGCCGGACTGGTTGTTCGCGCGGCCGGACCTTCGCTGCGTTGGCCCGCAGGCACCTATTGCCACGCTGCGCGTGGTGCTGGGCGGTATTTACCTGCCGTAAACCATCATCAGTCGGTTTTTTGATTCGATTCTCGCTGCGCTGATCCTGGCGTTTTATGGCTTGCTCATCTTCGGCATTACGCGTTTTGACGCTACCACCGAGCAGTGGGTGCAGTACGTGTTCAGCCGCCAGGGCCTCCTCTTCGCAGGCATGGTCTGCGCCATTTTCTGCTTTGCACTGGTTTTGGGGGTAGTCGAACTGCTGACGTTGCGTTGGAGCCGGGTGAATGCCGAGTTGTCCCTGCTTGGCTTGTTGCCCGGGTTGGGCAAGACCGGTGAGATCAAACGCATGCTGCTGCGCACGGCGATCCAGCGGCCGGCCAGCCGACTGGGCTTGCTCTGCGTGGTTGGCTTGATCGTCGCTGCCCACCTGCATGTGGGTCGGCCGGTCGAGCTGGCGATGCCGCTGATCGCCTTGGCCTGCCTGGGCTATCTGGTGGCGACGGCGCTGAACATTTTTGGCGGCCGGCCGCTGCCCGGTTTCGGCAAGGCGCTGCTGATGATCGGCATGGTTGTGTTGCTCAGCCTCACCCTGCTTTTGCCGGTACTGTGGCATGACTGGTCCGGGCTGTTCGTAGTCAGGGCAGGCGATGCGCTGGGTGCGACGTGGATCGCCTTGGCGCTATTCCTGCTCTGGCTCGGCCGCCGCGGCTGGCGCGGGCTGCAGGCGCGGCCGCATCCGTTTCTTGCCAATGACTAGCCCGGCCAGCCCTTCACAGCGGCTGGCATCGGGCGGTGCGCCTGCGGGAACGCCGGCGCACTATCCGTGGTCAGACCGGCGAGTTTGCCTTTTTTCAGAGACCCCGGCCGGCGCCGCGTCGCACCGGGGTGTTTCACCACCTGCGCGGCGCCTTCCCATTGATCCACGTTACTCACAAGGACAGATCGAATGAAGCATCAAGTCATGCAACTGGCCGCCGCGATCGCGCTGGCCCTCGCCGCGGGTACGGCGACCGCCAGCGGGGCGAACGACGTCACCCGCGCCACCCTGGACAACGGCCTGCGTGTGGTGATCGTGCGCGACACGCTGGCGCCGGTGGTGACCACCGAGATGAATTACCTGGTCGGTTCGGACGAGGTGCCTGAAGGGTTTTCGGGCACGGCGCACGCGGTGGAGCACATGATGTTTCGCGGCAGCCCGGGGCTGAGCAAGGATCAGCTGGCGGCGATCGCGGCGAACATGGGCGGCGCGTTCAACGCCGATACCACCCAGGGCGTGACCCAGTATTACTTCGTGGCGCCATCGCAGGATCTGAACGTGGCGCTGCATGTGCAGAGCCTGCGCATGCGCGGCGTGGACATGGACCCGGCGGCATGGGCGAAGGAGCGCGGTGCGATCGAGCAGGAAGTGTCGCGCGACCTGTCCAACCCGGCCTACAAGTTCTACGAGCAGTTGCAGGCGCAGTTGTTCAATGGCACGCCGTACGCGCATACCCCGCTGGGTACGCGCGAGTCGTTCGACAAGACCACGGCGGCGATGCTGAAGCACTTTCACGACAGCTGGTATGCGCCGAACAACGCGATCCTGGTGATCGCCGGCGATGTCGATCCGGTGACCACGCTGGCGACGGTGAAGGCGGAGTTCGGCGATATCGCGCGCAAGACCCTGCCGGCGCGGCCGACGTTCGCGTTCAAGCCGGTGCAGGCGAAGACGATCACTGCGCCCACCGACAGCCCGTACGGTTCGGTTTATCTCGGCTATCGCATGCCGGGCACGCAGTCGAAGGATTACGCCACCGCGCTGGTGCTGGGCAGTGCGCTGGCGTCGCAGCGTGCGGCGCTGTTCGGCATGGGCATGGATGGCACCGCGCTGTTCGGCACCTTTGGTGCCGACCTGATGCCGCAGGCCGGCTTCGGCATGGCGGTGGGTATTTTCCCCAAGGGTGGCAACCCGCAGCCGATCCTCGCAAAGATGCGCGCGATCCTGGCCGAGGCAGCCAGCAAGGGTATCGATCCGGCCCTGATCGAGGCGGCCAAGCGCAAGGCGATCGCCGAGCTGGAGTTCAAGAAAAACTCGGTGGACGGACTGGCCAATGCCTGGTCCAGCGCGCTGGCGTTCCAGGGGCTGGAATCCCCCGATGCGATGAAGCAGGCGATCGAAGCGGTGACCCCGGCCGCGGTCGACGCGCTGGCGAAAGCCACGTTCGATCCGGCGCAGGCGGTCACCGCCATTCTCAGCCCGCAGAGCTCGGGCAAGCCGGTGGCCGGCAAGGGCTTCGGTGGTGCCGAGAGCTTTGCTTCCAGCCCGGACAAGCCGGTGGTGCTACCCGACTGGGCGGCGCATGCGTTCGACAAGCTTTCGCTGCCGCGCTCCACGCTGTCGCCGGTCAAGACCACGCTGCCGAACGGCCTCACCCTGATCGTGCAGCCGGAGTCGATCAGCGACACCGTGGAAGTGTTCGGCCAGATCAGGACCAACGAGGACCTGCAGGCGGCGAAGAACCAGGAGGGTGTGGCGGATGTGCTCGGAGGGCTGTTTCCATTCGGCACCACCAACCTCAACCGCTTGCGGTACCAGCAGGCGCTGGATGCGATCAGCGCGAGCGCGAATGCCGGTGCCCGCTTCTCGCTGGCAGTGCCGTCGGCGCATTTCGCCGAGGGCATGAAGTTGCTGGCCGACAACGAGCTGCATCCGGCGCTGCCCGAGCAGGCGTTCGCGGTGGTGCAGCGCCAAGTGGCGGGCATGGTGGCCGGGCAGATCCAGTCGCCGGACTTCCTGGCCCGCTATGGCATGGACAAGGCGCTGCTGCCGGCCGGCGATCCCGGGTTGCGTTTCGCCAAGCCGTTGAACGTGATGCGGCTGACCCTGAACCGGGTGGAGCGCTACTACGTGCAGACTTTCCGGCCCGACATGACCACGATCGTGATCGTCGGCAAGGTCGATCCGGCGCAGGCGAAGTCGGTGGTCGAGCAGACCTTCGGCGGGTGGAAGGCCAGCGGAGCCAAACCGGAGGTGGATTACGCCGCGGTGCCGGCGAACAAGCGCAGCCAGTTTCACGTGCCCGACGCCAGCGCAACGCAGGACAGCGTGCAACTGTCGCAGACCATCGACGTCACCCGTGACGATCCGGCGCGTTACGCGCTGAATCTCGGCAACGAGGTATTGGGGGGCGGCTTCTATGCTTCGCGGCTGTACCACGACCTGCGCGACAAGAATGGCCTGGTCTACAACGTGAGCACGGCCTTCAATCTGGACAAGCATCGCGGCACGTATTCCGTGTCCTACGGTAGCGATCCAGACAAGGTCGCGGCGGCGCGGGCGATGGTTATCCGCGACCTGAAACAGATGCAGAGCGAGCCGGTGACCGAGACCGAACTCAAACGCGCCAAGGGCATTCTGTTGCGGCAGATCCCGTTGGGCGAATCCAGTTTCGGCGCCATCGGCGGCCAGCTGCTGAGTTTGTCAATCGAGGATAAGCCGCTGGATGCGATGACCATCGCCGGTGAGCACTACCTCAAGCTCACCGCCAAGGATGTGCAGCAGGCATACGCCAGGCATATTCGCCCGGACGGCTTCGTCACCGCAGTGAAGGGGCCGGCGCCGAAGGGCTGAGTCACGCTGGCCGGCCAGCAGGCACAAGAAAAGGCCCGTCACCGACGGGCCTTTTCCGTGGGCGAAGCGGGCTGCCTATTTCAACAGCGAGCGCAGCATCCACGCAGTTTTTTCATGTTCGATCAGGCGACCGGTGACCAGGTCGGCGGTGCCTTCGTCGCCGGCGGCGTTGGCGGCCTTGGTCGTCTCACGCGCGGTGTGGGCGGCGATCTCGTGGCCTTCGACCAGCTGGCTCACCATCTCCTTCCAGTCCGGCACGCCGGGCTCTTCCTTGATCGAGCTGAGCTTGCCGAACTGGCTGTAGGAGCCGGGGGCGAACACGTCGAGCGTGCGGATGCGCTCGGCCACTTCGTCGGCGGCGAGCCACAACGCGTTGTACTGGGTTTCGAACATCAGGTGCAGGCTGTTGAACTGCGGTCCGGTGACGTTCCAGTGGAAGCTGTGGGTTTTCAGATACAGCGAATACGTGTCGGCCAGCAGTTTCGACAAATGCTTGGCGACGGTTTCGCGATCCTTCTTGGCGATGCCGATGGAAATGGCCATGAGCTGCTCCTTCCGGGTTGGTAAATTCGATGGATCAAACATAGTCCTTCGGCGGCTGGCGTGGAAATGAATCCTGCCGATGTGGTCGATAGGTGTTGGCTATCACGCGTCACGATTCTGTTCGTCGATGCCACGCAAGCGGGGCCAGCGGCTATCATGCGCGGCTGATGAACGACAAGACCGGTTCCCTTCCTCTTTCCGCCAATGCGCAGCTGCGTGCGCTGCGGCGGCAACTCGATCTGGTAGCCAGCCGCGACTTCGGCCGCTTGCTGGGCCGTTGGCGCGGGCTGTCGCGCCGGCCGGACGAGGGCAAGCTGGCGGCGCTGCTGGCGGAAATCGAGCGCTCGGCGGCCAGGCGGGCGGTGCGGGTGGCGGCGAAGCCTCCGATCCGGCTGGATGAATCGCTGCCGATCAGCGCCCGCGGCGAGGACATCATCAAGCTGATCCGCGACCACCAGGTGGTGGTGATCGCCGGCGAGACCGGTTCGGGCAAGACCACCCAACTGCCCAAGTTGTGTCTTGCCGCCGGTCGCGGTGAGGCGGGGATGATCGGTTGCACCCAGCCACGCCGGCTGGCGGCACGCTCGGTGGCGCGCCGGGTGGCCGAGGAGCTGGGCAGCCCGGTGGGCGAGATCGTCGGTTTCCAGGTGCGCTTCAACGACCAGGTGTCCGAGCGCAGCCTGATCAAGTTCATGACCGATGGCATCCTGCTGGCCGAGACCCAGGGCGATCCGTGGCTGAGCGCGTACGACACCATCATCATCGACGAGGCGCACGAGCGCAGCCTCAACATCGATTTCCTGCTCGGCTACCTGAAGCAGCTGGCGGTGAAACGGCCAGATATGAAGATCATCGTGACCTCGGCCACGATCGACACCGCGCGGTTTTCCGAACACTTCGACGGCGCGCCGGTGGTGGAGGTGGAGGGGCGGGCGTTTCCGGTCGAGTTGCGCTGGCGGCCTGTGGGCGGCGACGCTTCTGCAGGAGCGCACCCTGTACGCGATGGTCTTGCTGCAAGGTCGGCGAAGAGCGATCGCGCACAGGGTGCGCTCCTACAAAGCCAGCGCGGGAACATGCAGCAGGGCAGCGTCGAGCATATCGCCGCCGTGCTCGATGAAATCAGCGCGGATGATCCGCGCGGTGACGTGCTGATCTTTCTGCCCGGCGAACGCGAGATCCGCGATGCGCACTTGATGTTGTCGCGCCGGCAGTATCGCGAGACCGAGATCATGCCGCTGTATGCGCGGCTGTCGGCTGGCGATCAGGATCGTGTGTTCAAGCCCGGCATCAAGCGGCGCGTGGTGCTGGCCACCAACGTGGCCGAGACGTCGCTGACCGTGCCGCGCATCCGCTACGTGATCGATACCGGCACCGCGCGGGTCAAGCGTTACAGCCAGCGTAGCCAGCTCGAACGTCTGCATGTGGAGCCTATTTCGCAGGCGGCGGCAAACCAGCGCAAGGGCCGTTGTGGCCGGGTCGGGCCGGGCGTCTGCTATCGCCTTTACGACGAGGCGGATTTCAGCAGTCGCGTGGAGTTCACCGACCCGGAGTTGCTGCGCTCGTCGCTGGCCAACGTGATCCTGCGCATGCTGTCGCTGCAGCTGGGCGACGTGGATGCGTTCCCGTTCCTGGAAGCGCCCGATCCGCGCGTGGTGCTGGACGGCTATCGCCGACTCGCCGAAATTTCCGCGATCGACGAGGCGCGCAAGCTCACGCCGATCGGCCGCACGCTGGCCCGGCTGCCGATCGACGTGCAGCTGGCGCGCATGCTGGTCGAGGGCGAAAAGCTGCACGCGCTGCGCGAACTGCTCACCATCGTCTCCTTCCTCAGCATCCAGGACCCGCGGGAGCGGCCGTCTGACGCGCGTCAGCAGGCGGATGCCGCGCACACCGTGTTCGCCGATCCCAAGTCCGATTTCATGGGCGTGCTCAATCTGTGGCGCAGCTATCACGACGCGCACGAAGAACTGACCCAGTCCAAGCTGCGCGACTGGTGTTCGCGGCATTTTCTCAGCTTCATGCGCATGCGCGAATGGCGCGAGCTGCACCGGCAGTTGCTGCTGGTGGTGCAGGAGCTGGGCTGGAAGCTGGGCGACGCGGTTTTCGCTGAACCCGACGACGAGCAGCGAGGTGAGCGGGCGGCTGGACGTCCCGCTGCCCGCAGCGGTGCTGCAGCCACGCGCACCGGCAAGCGACCTTCCCGCGAGCAAGCCCGGCCCAGCCCAGGTCACCCGCCCGATGCGAGCGAACAAAACGCCGCTGATCGGATCTATGAGGCCGTGCACCGCAGCCTGCTCGCTGGCCTGCCGACTCAGGTCGGGCGCAAGGACGAGAAGGGTGTCTACCTCAGCACGCGCGAGCGCAAGTTCCATGTGTTTCCCGGTTCGGCATTGTCGAAGACGCCGCCGAACTGGATTTTCTCCGCGCAGATCCTGGACGTGGGCGGTCGCGTCTGGGGCATGAGCAACGCGCGGGTGGAGCCGCTGTGGATCGAGCAACAGGCGGCACACCTGTTGCGCACGCATTGTCGCGAGCCGCACTGGTCGAAAAAGCGCGGCTGCGTGGTGGCCTGGGAGCAGGTCAGCCTGTTCGGGCTGGTGCTGGTGGAGAAGCGCCCGGTCACCTTTCAGCAGCAGGATGCGGCATTGGCGCATGCGATCTTCCTGCGCGAAGGGCTGGTGCGCGGAGACATCGACAGCGCCGACCATGGACGGTCAAATGCCGCGAGCGCCCCAAAAGGGGGTGTCCAAAGAGCGGACACAGGATGCGCAGGAGCGGCCGCTGATTTCGTGCGCGCCAACCAGCGCGTATTGCAGGAGGCGGCCGATATCGAGGCGAAGCAGCGTCGCGAGGGACTGATCCGGCATGAGGATGACCTGGTCGCGTTTTTCGAGGGCAAGCTGCCAGAGGAGATCGCCAGCAGCCGCGCGCTGGATGCGTGGTACCGCAAGGCACGTCCGGCCGAGCAGGCGGCGTTGCGCTGGTCGCTGGACGAGGTGATGGCCGGTGGCGCGGGGCTGGATGCGAAGGCATTTCCGGCGGCGATGGACATGGATGTCCGAGTGCCGCGGGCGCCCCAAAAGGGGGTGTCCAAAGAGCGGGCACAGGACGCGCAGGAGCGGCCGATGGAAATATCACTGCATCGTTATCGACTGGAATACCGTTTCATGCCGGGCGACGAGGCCGATGGCGTGACCCTGCACCTGCCCTTGGCGATGCTCAATGCCTTGCCCAGCGCGCACTGCGAGTGGCTGGTGCCGGGCTTGCTGGGCGACAAGGTGGCCGAGCTGATTCGCGGCCTGCCCAAGGCTTTGCGCCGCAACTTTGTACCGGCCCCGGATTTCGCGCGTGCCTTCGTCGAAGCGGAATCACCGCGCGATGAACCGATGGCAAAGGTGCTGGCGAGCTTCCTCAAGCGTGCCACCGGCGTTGGGGTGACGGCCGCCGATTTTGCCGCCGTCGACCTGCCGGTGCATTTCCTGATGCGATACCGCTTGCATGATGGCGACAGCTCAGCCGGGCCGGGCAAGACCCTGGCCAGCGGCCGCGACCTGGCAGCGCTGCGTGGGCAGTGGGAGGGGCAGGCGCGCGCGGCGTTTTCGCGCAAGACCGATAGCGAGCTGACCCGCGAGGACGTGACCAGCTGGGACTTCGCGGAGATCCCGGCGCAGGTGCGTTCCGATGCCGGCCTGGTCGCGTTTCCGGCGCTGGTCGATCTGGGCGAGACGGTGGCGCTGCGGGTGTTCGAGCGCAGCGACGAGGCGCTGGCGGCGCATCGGCAAGGTGTCGTTCGCCTGCTGCGCAATGCACTGGCCAGCGAGGCGAAGCAGGCGCGCCGACGGTTGCCGATCGGCAACGCGCTGGCGTTGAAATACGCACCGCTGGCCATGGATGGCCGAGTGCCGCGGGTGCCCCAAGAGGGGGTGCCCAAAGAGCGGACACAGGACGCGCAGGAGCGGCCGCTGGGCGGTGTGGACGGCTTGCGCGAAGACCTGCTCGAAGGTGGCTTCGGCGACCTGCTCGAACGCCACGATCTGAACGTGCGCACGGCCGGCGCGTTCGAGGTGCTGCGCACGCAATGCACGCGCGAGCTATTCGGTGCCGGCGTGGAGCGCTTGAAGCTGGCCGAACCGATCATCGAGGCACAAGCCGAGCTGAAGCCGTGGCTGCAGCCGCCGCTGCTGGGCTTTGCCCGTGCCAGCTACGACGATTTGCGCGAGCAGTTCGATGCCCTGCTCACGCCGGGCTTCCTGCGTGAGCTGCCTTCGGCGCAGCTGGCCCACTTCCCGCGCTACCTGAAGGCGATGCGCTTGCGTGGTGAGCGCTTGCGGCAGGATCCGGCCAGGGATCAGCAGCGCATGCTGCAGGTGCTGCCGTACTGGCGCGCTTACCTGCAGCATCGCGCCGCCGGCACCACGGCGCTGGACGAGTTGCGCTGGCTGATCGAGGAGTGGCGGGTATCGCTGTTCGCGCAGGAACTGAAAACCGCCGAGCCGGTGTCGGCCAAGCGCCTGGCCAGGGCTCTGGAGGCCCTGGCCTGAGGCATGGCGACGGAGATACTCAGCGCACGCGCTTGACGTGCACGTTCTCATAGCAGGACGGCACATACATCATCCAGGAGCCCAGGATGGAGGGTCTGATCTTCACCTCGGTGTTGTCCGAGGGATTGCATGAGTGCGAGTCTGGATCAGTCACCACCCACCGCTGGCTGTTGCTCATGGTGAAGCTCTGTCCCTTGTTCCAGCCATCGAAGTGGCCGACGATCCTGGTCTCGATCGTGCTGCGCTTTTGGTTGCCTGCGTAGAACACCGGCTTGCCACTGGCGCTGACCATGCGCGTGGTCACTTTCGGATGGCTGCTGAGCCAGGTGTCCAGATTGGCCAGCTCCTGCGGCGACAATTTGTCCAGACCAGCTGCGGTGAACTCGGCTTTGCTCATGCGTTGCTGCAACCCGTTGGTTTGTTGCGCGACGGCGGGCAGGGTGGCGAGCGCGAGCAGGAGCGGCAGCAGGTGGCGTGGACGGATCAGCATCGGGTGAATCCTCTGGGCGCGGAAGGCTGATGGCGATTCTGCGCGGTAAGCCGTCGCCAGCCAAGCCTTGCCATCGGGACCGCGCTGCGGGTCGCTGCCGGGCACGCATTCGCGCTGGCTCTCGCTACTATGGGCTAACGCAAGGGACGTATCGTCAGATGGCTCAACCTGCAAAATCCTCCAGCCTGATCCAGTGGCGCGATCGTGCCGGCAGCTTGTCGCCGGTGCTGCTCGACGCGTTGCTGGCTTGCCAGTCTCATACGTTGCCCGAGGCCGAATGCTGCGACGTCCTGGATTTGCTGGGCATGCTCGGTTGCGATGCGCAGACCCAGGCGGCCGCCTTGTGGTTCGAGCTGGCGCGCGTCGACCCTGCCGCGTGGAAGGCGCAGGCCAATACGCTGCCGGCCGAGCTGCAGCGCCTGGTGACTGGTCAGCAGGCGGCGGAGCAGGTGTGGACGCTGCACGCGCAGCGCACGCCCGAACGCGGGGCCGAAGGCTTGCGCCGCCTGTTGCTGGCGATCGTGCGCGACCTGCGTGTGGTGTTTGTGTTGCTGGCGCGGCAACTGGCGCGCATGCGTGCTGCCGCATCGCTGCCGGCGGAGCAGGCTGCTGCGCTGTCGCGGCTGACGCGGGACATTCATGTGCCGCTGGCCAACCGTCTTGGCATCTGGCAGTTGAAGTGGGAGCTGGAGGACCTGGCCTTTCGCTTCCTGCAGCCGGATACCTACCGACGCATCGCCAACCTGCTCGACGAGCGACGCAGCGATCGCGAGAGCTTCATTCGCGAGTCGCTGGACGAGTTGCAGCGGGCACTGGAGGCAGCCGGCATTCATGCCGAGCTGGCCGGGCGACCGAAGCACATTTATTCGATCTGGAAAAAGATGCAGCGCAAGGCGCTGGACTTTTCCGACTTGTACGACATCCGCGCGGTGCGGGTGCTGGTCGACAACATCACCGACTGCTACGGCGCCCTGGGCGTGGTGCATGCGCGCTGGCCGCACCTGTCGAACGAGTTTGACGACTACATCGCGCGGCCGAAGGCGAACGGCTATCGGTCCCTGCACACGGCGGTGATCGGGCCGGCTGGCAAGACCCTTGAGGTGCAGATCCGCACCCACGAGATGCATCGCGCCAACGAACTGGGGGTGGCGGCGCACTGGCGCTACAAGGAGGGTGGCAGCGGCGACGCGGAATTCGAGGCGAAGATTGCCTGGATGCGCAAGCTGCTGGAGCCGCGTGGCGAGGACGACAGCTCGCTGGCGTCCGACCTGCACACCGAGCTGCTGGAAGACCGCGTCTACCTGCTCACGCCCAAGGGCGAAGTGTTCGACCTTGCGCGGGGCGCCACCGTGCTCGACTTCGCCTACGTGGTGCACACCGAGGTTGGCCACCGCTGCCGCGGCGCCAAGGTCAACGGTCGCATCGTGCCGCTGACCTTCCAGCCGCAGAGTGGCGATCGGGTGGAGATCCTCACCACCAAGCTGGGCGAGCCCAGTCGTGACTGGCTGTCGCCGCATCATGGGTACCTGCACACGTCCCGGGCGAAGGACAAGGTGCGCGCCTGGTTCCGGCGCATCGCGCACGATGCCAACCTGACGGTCGGGCGCACGATGTTCGAGCGCGAGTTGAAGCGTCTGGGGCAGTCCAATGCCGACATATCGCGCCTGCCTGCGCACTTTCATCTGCAGACCCAGGACGAGTTGCTGGTGGCGCTGGCGCTGGGCGAAATCACCAGCGGCCAGATCGCCCGTGTACTGCAGGAGGCCAGCCAGCCCGCGCCGCCGGTTGTTCCGGTGGTGTCCGTGGCACGGACTCCCGCGATTGACCACAGCGCGCTGACCATTGAAGGGGTTGGCAACCTGCTGACCACGCTGGCGCGTTGCTGCCAGCCGTTGCCCGGTGATCCGGTGCGCGGCTTCATCACCAAGGGCCGCGGCGTGTCGGTGCATCGCGCGGATTGCGCCAGTCTGGCGCGGCTGGCACGGCGTGACCCGGACCGGGTGATCGAGGTGAACTGGGGCAGCGCGGCGAGCCAGGCCTATGAGGTCGACATCGAGCTGCGGGGCTACGATCGCAAGGAATTGCAGAAAGACGTCACCAGCGTCATCAGCAATGCGGCAGCCCACATCATCGCCTCGTCCAGCCGCCTGCACGCGCAGACCGGAGAGGTGCAGATGCGCTTTACGTTGCGTGTGCGCGATTTCGAGCAATTGTCGACCCTGCTCGGCAAGCTGCTGGCGCTGCCGAACGTGGTCGATGTGCGCCGGGTCGGCGTGGGCTGAATGCTGAACGCCCGGTGCGGCGACCTGAGGCGCGCCGGTGGCCCGATGATAAGCTGGCGCGGATACCCCAACCGCCCCCGGATCATGAGCGTACGCCGAGACCTGCACGACGCCACGACGCACCACCGCACCGAACCCACCCTGGGTGATCTCGATCACCTCGATGCGCCCCGGGTGACGAAAGGTGATGGACTGCCGCATGTGACGGTCGAGCCCCGTCGTGAGCATCGTCCCAAGCTGAAGTCGGCCAGGTCCGAGCGGCGTGGTCGCCGCTGGATGGTGGTTGTGGTGCTGCTGCTGGTACTGGTTGGCGCGCTGTGGTTCAACCAGAACCGCCTGCGTGGCATGCTGCCGCGCACCGACCTCAACAACGTGCTCAGCCAGGCGCAACAAGCCTTGCAGCAAGGCCATCTGGATGGCCAGGACGGCACCAGCGCGCGCGAATTGTTCCAGCAGGCGGTAGCGTTGGAACCTGACAACGACCAGGCCCGCAATGGCCTGCACCAGGTCGGTGAGGCCGAGCTGGCGCAGGCCGATGCCGCGCTGCAGGCAGGCGACGTGAGCCAGGCTGCCCAGCAGGCGGCGGTCGCCCGCGAATTGCTGGGCGGTGGCAGCGATGTCGATCGGCTCGACAGCCTGATCAGCCGCGCGCATGCGTCACAAGTGCAGACCGTGGATCTGGTCGATCAGGCGCAACAGGCGCTGGTGGCAGGCAAGCTCGATGGACCGCAGGGCGCCGGTGCGCTCTATCAACGCGTGATGCAGGCCGACCCCGGCAACGCCGTGGCGGCTCATGGACTGGATCAGGTCGGGCGTGCGCTGGCCGTACAGGCGCGCGATGCGCTGGATGCGAACGACCAGGCCAAGGCCAGCGCCAGCATCGAGCAGCTCGCTGCGCTGCAACCAAACAACGGCGCGTTGCCGGCACTTCGCGCGATGCAGGCGCAGTTGCGGCAACAGAGGGATGCCGCGCGGGACAACGACATCGAGCAGGGTCAGGCCGCCCTGCGAGCCGGCCACATCGCCGGGGCGGGTGACGATACGGCGATGGCCTACTTCAACGCTGCGCTGGCGCTGGATCCGGGCAACGCGCAAGCCAAGGCCGGCCTGGGCGATGTGGCGCAGGCTCTCACCGTGCAGGCAAATGCATCGATCGACGCTGGCGACATCGCACAAGCCGCGCAGCTGCTCGATCAGGCGGCGACACTGGCGCCGAAGTCGGCGGATCTGGCCGCGGCGCGCGCGCGACTGGCCGGTCACGCCACGCCGCCGCGGGCGAACAAGCCGCCGGCTTCGGACAGCACGCTGGCGCTGGCCGCTCCGGTGCTGACGCCGCAGCAGAATGCAGCCATCGCCCAGTTGGTCAAGCGAGCACAGCAGGCCACGCGCCTTGGCAACATCATGATGCCCCCCGGTGACTGCGCCTACGACCTGTACCGCAGCGCGCTGGCGATCGATGGTAACAACGCGCCCGCCTTGCAGGGTTTGCAGGGCCTGCCGGCGCAGGTCGAGCAGTTGTTCAACCAGTCGCTGGCAGCCGGCAAGCTGATGCAGGCCGGTGACATGCTGGCCAATCTGGGCGAGCTGTCGCCAGGCGACGCGGCGCAGGCGGCGCTGGGCGCACGGCTGGCCAGCGCCTGGCTCGACAAGGCCGAGCATCAATTGGCCAGCGGTGATCGCATCGGTGCCCGCCAATCGCTGGAGCGTGCGCGCAAACTGGCACCGAATCATCCACGCGTGCTGGATCTGACCGCCCGCCTGCAGGCGGGTCAGTGAGCACGGCATGACCGTGCTGGTGATTGGCGGCAGCAGCCAGATTGGCCATTTCCTGTTGCCACGGCTGAGCGCAGGCGGCGAATCGATCCTGGCGCTGAGTCGGCACCCACGGTTGCCCGTGCCGGGTGTGGACTGGTTGCATGGCGCATTGCCCGACGGCATGTCCGACCAGCTGCCAGCGTTCTCGGCGATCATCAGTTTCGGCCCGCTGCAGGCGCTCGCTGACTGGCTGGCTCGCAGCCAGATCGCCGGCGCGCCGAGGGTGATTGCCACCAGTTCGATGAGTGCCGAAACCAAGCGCGATTCGGCGGTGCCCGCCGAGCGCGAAATTTCGCGTCAGTTGCGCGATGGCGAGCAGGCCCTGGCTGCCGCGTGCGCCCGCCATGGTTGTGCCTGGACCGTGCTGCGGCCCACCATGGTCTACGGCGCCGGCCTCGATCAGAGCCTGAGCCCGATCGCGCGGCGTGCGATGCGCCTGCGCCTGTTCCCGCTGCCCGCGGCGAATGGCCTGCGTCAGCCCGTGCATGCGGACGATATCGCGCTGGCGGTGCTGGCGGCCCTGGAATGTCCGGCGGCGGCGGGGCAGATCCTGCCGATCGGCGGTGGTGAGCGACTGCCATACCGGCAGATGTTTGCGCGGGTGCGGCACAGCCTGTCGCGCACCACCGTGCCGCTGCCGTTGCCGGCCTGGCTGCTGCGACTGGGGCGGCGTGCGCTACCGCGGCTGCGCGGGCCGCTGAGCCGCCTGGAAAGCGATCTGGTGGCAGACAACGCCGAGCTGCAGCGACTGCTCGGCATCCGCCCCAGGCCGTTCCGGCCCGAGTCCGAGATGTGGGTACCCCGCTGCTAGGTGAAACGCGGGCAGATTGCCCGCGTTTTGCCCGCGAAACGGCTCCCGCGTTCATATGCGCGCCGGGGTGCAGGCCCTATGATCCCCCCCACTTGATTGCCGGACATTCCCACGTTGGACTTTCTGACTCGCACACGCTCACTCGCCCATCGCAGCTGGCCATGGCTGCGTATCCCGTTCTGGATCGGCATGGGCCTGTTGTTTGGTTTCGTGTTGCCTTACACGCTGGTGTTGAACAAGCGCGTGCAGGATCGGTTCAACGATCTGGTGTTCGCGGTGCCCACGCGCGTCTATGCACGGCCCCTGCCGTTGCAAGTCGGCAAGCCGATGACGCCGGCCGCGCTCGAGCTGGAGCTGACCTTCGCCGGGTACAGCCATGACGGCAGCGGCCACGTTGCCGGCAGCTGGATGAAGCAGGGCTCGCGCTACACGATCTCCTCGCGCGGTTACGCCGGCCCGGATGGCGGCGAGCTGCCCAGGCGGATCCGTGTGACCCTGGGGGCCGGTCAGGTGCAGTCCGTGCAGGATGCCGCCAGCGGCAAGCCCATCGCTCTGACCCATCTGGACCCGGCGCGCATTGCGACCCTGTACGGCGCCACCCAGGAAGAGCGCCGGTTCGTGCAGCTTGCCGACGTGCCGCCGCTGCTGCTCGACGGCCTGCAGGCGGTCGAGGATCGGAATTTCAAGCACAACATCGGCATTGATTTCGGTGCCATTGCGCGCGCGGCACTGGCCAACCTGCGGGCCGGCCACACGGTGCAGGGTGGCTCCACGCTGACCCAGCAGCTGGTGCGCAATCTGTTCCTCAGTCGCGACCAGACCTTGACCCGCAAGGTCAACGAGGCACTGATGTCGTTGCTGCTGGAGGCGCACTACAGCAAGGGCCGCATTCTGGAGGCTTACGTCAACGACGTCTTCCTTGGCCAGCAGGGCGGACAGGCGGTGCACGGCTTTGCCGCGGCGTCGGAATTCTACTTTGGTCGCCGGCTGCAGGATCTGCGGCCGCAGGAGATCGCCTTGCTGGTGGGGCTGGTGAAGGGGCCGAGCTATTACGACCCGCGCCGCGCGCCGGCGCGCGCCTTGGTCCGGCGCAACCTGGTGCTGCAGGAGTTTGCCGACACCGGCCTGCTCACCGCTGCCCAACTGAATGCGGCCCAGGCGGCGCCGCTCGATGTGATCGCCGACGGCCAGCTGCCGCATAACCGGTTCCCCGCGTTCATGGATCTGGTGCGCAAGCAGATCACCGCCGATTTCGACGAGCAGGCCCTGCGTGAGGGCAACTTGTCGATCTTCACCACGCTTGATCCGGCGGCCCAGCTGTACACCGAGCAGGCGATCACCAGCACCCTGAAGGGTTTGGGTAAACGCGGCGTTGGCGTGCAGGCGGCGGGCGTGGTGACCAATGCCCAGGATGGCAGCGTGCTGGCGGTGGTTGGCAGCAGCACGCCGGGCGATCCTGGCTTCAATCGCGCGCTCGACTCACGCCGGCCGATTGGTTCGACGATCAAGCCGTTCGTGTATCTGGTAGCGCTGACCCAGCCGGAGCGCTGGAATCTGGCCAGCCTGATGGATGACAGCCCGATCAGCATGCGCCAGCCCAACGGCAGCGTGTGGACGCCACAGAACGACGACCATCGAAGCCACGACCCGCTGACCATGGTCGACGCGCTGGCGCATTCATGGAACCTGGCCACGATCCACCTGGGCATGGCCGTAGGCCTGCCGCGAATCAGGGCCTTCCTGCAATCGTTCGGCCTCTCCGACGTCAACCCCAGCCCTTCGTTGCTGATTGGGGCGATCGATCTGGCACCGTTGCAGGTGGCGCAGCTCTATCAATACCTGGCCGCCGATGGTCACGCCTTGCCTTTGATTGCCGTGCGCGGGGTGCTCGACGGCAACGGTCGCACGATCAAGCGCTATCAGGTGCAGGGCGGTCCCGGTGAATACCAGGAGGCGGTGCGCCTGGTCACCTGGGCCATGCAACAGGTGACCGAGTACGGCACCGCCAGTGCGATCGGCAACTCGGCGCTGGCTTCCCTGCATGCAGCAGGCAAGACCGGCACCAGCAATGGCCTGCGCGACAGCTGGTTTGCCGGTTTCACCGGGCAACATCTGGCGGTGTTCTGGATGGGCCGCGATGACAACAAGCCGACCACGCTGTTCGGCGCCAGTGGCGGGTTGCGCGCCTGGCGCGACCTGTTCGCCAAGCTGCCCACCACGCCCTTGTCGGCGGCGCCGGGCCCGGGGCTGGAGATGGCCTGGGTCAATCCTGCCGACGGCAAGCGCACCGAGCCGCAGTGCCAGGGTGCACAGCAGGTTCCCGTGGTGACTGGGAGCTTGCCGGCCGATACCCAGGGCTGCTTCTGGCAGGGCGTGCAGAACCTGTTTGGTGGCGGCGACAATCCTTCCCCTGCGGGCAGCACGCTGCCGGCCGCGTCCTCCACTACCCCGACCCGGAATTGATCATGCGGTATCCACGGCAACCGCTTGCGCGGATTTTCCTGCTGATCGCGGTGTCGTTGTCGGCCGGTTGCAGCCTGTTCGAGCCCAGGCCGGTCCCGCCCCCGCCGTTGTCGTCCGTGCCGAGCTACGACCTGGTGGCGGCAATCCGCGCGGCCGGGGCACGCGAAAAATCCGTCATCGACGTTAATCCGTTGAGGGATCCCGCGGTCACCGAGCTGCAGCTTGCAGCACAACATGATGAGCAAGCCGGCCACTACGCCGACGCCGCGAACAAGCTCGATCAGGCGCTGAAAGTCAGTCCCGACTCGCCTGATCTGCTGCAGGATCGCGCCGAAGTTGCGGTGTGGCTGAGGGATTTCCCGTTGGCCGAAAAGCTCGCCCAGCAGTCCTGGTCACTGGGCCCCAAGCTCGGCCCGCTGTGTGCGCGCAACTGGCAGACCATCGTGGAAATGCGTCTGCAGAAGCGCGACCAGAGCGGTGCGGCCACGGCTCAACGCTGGGTGCAGAAATGCCACAAGGCGGACGTTCCGCGCTATTGAGGTGTGGTGGGCGGCGGCGCAAGGACCGATCGGCAAGGAGGTGTCGTCGTTGCTTGCGAATTGCCGCGCAAATCCAGCGCTTTCCCATGCCTCGACGAAACCCGCCTGCCTTGAGGCGGGCGGATCCTTCCGTGATGGCTGAAGCCAGGGCTCAGAACAGGGCGGCGACCAGCATCACGATGCCGACGATGCTGACCGTCCAGATCAGCGTGCGCAGATAGGGTATGCCCGCCGCGTAGGCCGGCACGTAGGCCACGCGGGCCCAGAAATACAGCTGTGCGCCGAGCACGGTCATGCCGTCGTGACGCTGCAGTGCCAGGGCCAACAGCACCGCCACGGCGAACAGCGGGAAGGTCTCCAGAAAATTGGCGCGAGCGCGATCCAGTCGGGCGGCGATGCCGGTCAATGCCTTCGGCTCGCCATCGCGCGGGCCGGCGGCCCAGCCCAGTCCGCGCTGCGCTACCGAGCCGGTCGCGGCGATCGCTATCTGCACCAGGCCCAGCACGACACTCCACACCAGCATGCACAGTTCAGTCGTCATGACGCATCCCCCGTTCGAATGAGGTGGTCATGCTGGCCCAACCGACGGGCTGCTGCCAGTAGCCCGCTGTGGTATCGGTTTGCGCCTCGGCAACCGTGGGCGATACTGGCCGGATGATTGATTCTGATGCCAGCGATGGCGACGACATGGAGGCCTTGCTGGGTGCCGAAGGCCCGTTTGCCCGCGAGCTGCCGAACTTCGCTCCGCGCGAGGCGCAGCAGGTCATGGCCAAGGCCGTGCAGCAGGCGATTGCCGGGCGCGACACGCTGATTGCCGAGGCCGGCACCGGCACCGGCAAGACCTATGCCTACCTGGTGCCGGCCTTGCTGTCGGGCGAGCGGGTGATCATCTCCACCGGCACCAAGGCGCTGCAGGACCAGCTCTATTTCCGCGACCTGCCCAAGGTGCGTTCGGTGCTCGACGTGCGCTTGAAGACGGCCCTGCTGAAGGGCCGCTCGAACTATCTGTGCCTGTACCGGCTGGACCAGACCGTGCGCGAAGGCACCACCTACGAGCGTACGCAGGCGGCGCAGCTGGCCACCATCCGCGCGTGGTCGGCGCGCACCCGGCGCGGCGACCGCATGGAGCTGGCCGAGGTGCCCGAGGAGTCGCCGCTGTGGCCGCGCGTCACCTCCACACCGGAAAACTGCCTGGGCGTGGAGTGTCCGTTCTTCGATGACTGCCATGTGGTCAAGGCACGGCGCGAAGCGATGGAAGCCGACGTGGTGGTGGTCAACCATCACCTGCTGTTCGCCGACCTGGCGCTGAAGCAGGAAGGCTTTGGCGAGATCCTGCCGGGCGCGGCGGCCTTTATCCTGGACGAGGCGCACCAGATTCCAGAACTGGCCGGGCAGTTTTTCTCGCAGAGCATCAGTGCGCGCCAGCTCGGCGAGCTGGGGCAGGACGCGCTGACCGAATGCAATGGTGTCACCGGCGCGATCGGCTTGCTGCTGGAGCCGGTGGAGGCGTTGAACGATGCGGTGCGGCGCCTGCGCCTGGCGATGGATGCGCTGCCCCAACGTGGCGCTTTCCAGCAACTGGAGGAGCGTGCCGGCGTGCGCGAGGGCCTGCACGACCTGCACGAGTTGCTGGCGACCTTGGTCGACTTGCTGGCGTCACAGGCCGAGCGTTCACGCGGTTTCAGCAACCTGCACGAACGGGCCAAGCTGCTCACGGGACGACTTGACCGCATCATCGACGGGCAGGGCGATCATGACGTGCGCTGGTACGAGCTGTACCCGCGAGGGTTCGTGCTCTACGCCACGCCGCTGGATCTGGCGCTGCCACTGCGCAACCTGCGCGAACGGACCCAAGCCGCGTGGATACACACCTCGGCGACCTTGTCGGTCGCCGGCAACTTCGATCACTTCGCCCGCCAGCTGGGGCTGGAAGAGCCGTGCACGCTGAGCTTGGACAGTCCGTTCGACTATGCGCAGCAGGCCCTGTGCTACCTGCCGCCTGCCTTGCCCGACCCGAATGCCCGCGATTACACCGACCGGCTGATCGAAGCGGTGCTGCCGGTGCTGCAGGCGTCGAACGGTCGCGCCTTCCTGTTGTTCACCTCGCACCGCGCGCTGCGCCGGGCCGCCGAGCTGTTGCAGGAAAAAGTGCCGTGGCCGTTGTTCGTGCAGGGCACGGCGCCGCGGCCGCGGCTGCTGGAGGAGTTTCGTGCCAGTGGCCATGGTGTGTTGCTGGGCGCGGCCAGCTTCTGGGAAGGCGTCGACGTGGTCGGTGATGCGCTGAGCGTGGTGGTGATCGACAAGCTGCCCTTCGCCGCGCCGGACGATCCGGTGCTGATGGCGCGCCTGTCGGCGCTGGAACAATCGGGCATCAACCCGTTCATGGGCTGGCAGGTGCCCAGCGCCGCGATTGCCCTGAAGCAGGGTGCGGGGCGATTGATCCGTGATGTGCGTGATCGCGGCGTGCTGGTGCTGTGCGATCCACGGCTCACCAGCAAGGGCTACGGCAAGCTGTTCATGGCCAGCCTGCCGCCGATGCCGCGCACGCGTGAATTGCAGGACGTGCAGGCATTCTTCGCAGGCCTCGCCGAACAGGTTCCCACTGCAGGGGAAGACGACCGGCTCGAACCCGATGCGGTCGAGCCGTCGTCGTAAGCGCCTCAGCCCAGTTTCTGTGACTGCTCGCGCAGCGCGCCCAAGGTGGTGTTCCAGTCGCTGATGCGCTGGCGCTCCTGCGTCACCACCTCCGCCGGCGCATTGGCCACGAAGCTGGCATTGCCGAGCTTGCCCTCGCACTTCCTGATCTCGACCTCGATGCGCGAAATTTCCTTGGCCAGGCGCGCCTTCTCGGCGTCCACGTCGATCAGCCCGGCCAGCGGAATCATGACGCGCAGCGAACCCACCACGGCCACGGCGGCGGCCGGTTCCTCAGCACCCGATGCGATCCATGCCGGTGCCTCGACGCGGGCCAGGAAGCTGATTTGCGCCGCGAACTTGGCCGCCCGCGCACGATCGCTGGCATCGCCATCGGCCAGCAGCAGCGGGATCGTCTTGGCCGGGGAGATGTTCATTTCCGAGCGGATGCGGCGGATACCGCTGAGCACGCTCTTGAACCATTCCACTTCGGCCGTGGCCGCGGGGTCGGCTACGATTTCGTCGGCGCGCGGCCACGGCCGCAGCAACAGGCTGTTTTCGGTGAGGCCGAGCTTCGGCGCCACCGATTGCCAGATTTCCTCGGTGATGAATGGGATCACCGGATGCATCGCGCGCAGCACGCTTTCCAGCACCACCAGCAAGGTGTGCCGGGTCGAAGCCGCCGCGATGGCGTCGTCACCATTCAAGGCCGGCTTGGACAGTTCGAGGAACCAGTCGCAGAACTCGTTCCATACAAACTCGTACAGCGCCTGCGCCAGGTGATCGAAGCGGTAGCTGACAAAATGCTGCTCGACTTCCACCAGGGTCTGCTTGAGGCGGGTGAGGATCCAGCGCTCCGCCTCGGTCACCGGCGTTGTGGGAGCGGCTTCAGCCGCGATGCCTTTCCCGGTGCTGACTGAGGGCATCGCGACTGAGGTCGCTTCCACAGGCGCATCACCGAGATTCATCAACACGAAGCGCGAGGCATTCCACAACTTGTTGCAGAACGCCTTGTAGCCCTCGGCGCGCTTGATGTCGAAGTTGATCGTGCGGCTGTAGCTGGCCAGCGCGGCGAAGGTGAAGCGCAGCGCGTCGGTACCGATCGAGGGAATGCCTTCGGGATAGTCCTTGCGGATACGCTTCTCGACCTTGGCACGCACCTGCGGCAGCAGCAGCGACCTGGTCGATTTCTCCACCAGCGGCTCCAGCGCGATGCCGTCGATCAGGTCCAGCGGGTCCAGCGTATTGCCCTTGGATTTGGACATTTTCTGGCCTTCCGCATCACGCACGATGGCGTTGATGTAGACCTCGCGGAACGGCACCTGGCCCACGAAATATTTGGTCGCCATCACCATCCGCGCGACCCAGAAGAAGATGATGTCGAAGCCGGTGACCAGCACCGCGCTGGGCAGGAAGATCTTGTCCTGCTCCCAGTTCGCCACGACCTCGCCACGCTCGTTCGTCACCGGGCCGTCAGCCGGCCAGCCGAGGGTGGAGAACGGCCACAGCGCCGAGGAGAACCAGGTGTCCAGCACGTCCTCGTCCTGGCGCAGCGCGCCGACCGGCGCGGTGCTGGCGTGGGCGCGTGCGTCGGCCTCGTCCTCGCCGACGAAGATGTTGCCGGCCTCGTCGTACCAGGCCGGGATGCGATGGCCCCACCACAGCTGGCGGCTGATGCACCAGTCCTGGATGTTGTCCAGCCACTGGGTATAGGTGTTGGCCCAGTTCTCCGGCACAAAGGTGATCTCGCCCGAACGCACGGCGTCCAGCGCCGGCTCGGTGATCGCCTTGCGTCCACCGGGGCGGCCATCGGCCAGCGTGTCTGAGGTGAGGTCGACGAACCACTGGTCGGTCAGCATCGGCTCGATCACCGCGTCCGAGCGCTGGCTCACCGGCACCTGCAACTTGTGCGGCTTGGTCTCGACCAGCAGGCCGGCGGCTTCCAGGTCGGCGAGCACGAGCTTGCGCGCGTCGTAGCGATCGAGGCCTTGGTATTTCTCGGGGATACCGATGTCATCAGCCATGTCGACGACGCCCGACACCTCAAACGCCGGCGTCGGGTTTGCCGACCGCTCCCCCGACTGCCAATCGAGATTGCCGACAATTTTTGCGTCCAGCGTAAAAATCTTGAAGATGGTCAGCTCGCGGCGTACGCCCATCGCGTAATCGTTGAAGTCGTGCGCCGGGGTGATCTTGACCGCTCCGGTGCCGAAATCCTTGTCGACATAGTCGTCGGCGATGATGGGAATCGGCCGTCCGGTAATGGGAAGGGTCACGGTCTTGCCGACGAGGTGGGCGTAGCGCTCGTCTTCGGGATGCACGGCGACCGCTGCATCGCCGAGCATGGTCTCCGGTCGGGTGGTGGCCACCACCAGGCTCTCGTCACTGCCCACGACCGGGTAGCGGATCGACCACATGTGGCCGTCGCGCTCGACGTTGTTCACTTCCAGGTCGGACACCGCGGTGCCCAGCACCGGATCCCAATTCACCAGCCGGTTGCCGCGGTAAATCAGCCCGGCGCGATACCAGTCGATAAACACCTTGCGCACCGAGGCGGACAGGCCCTCGTCCATGGTGAAGCGCTCGCGCGACCAGTCGGCGGCGGCGCCGATGCGGCGCATCTGGTGGGTGATGGTGGAGCCAGACTCCTCCTTCCACTTCCACACCCGCTCGACGAAGGCGTCGCGGCCCAGGTCGTGCCGGGTCTTTTCCTCGACGGCAAGCTGGTTCTCGACGATCTTCTGGGTTGCGATGCCGGCGTGGTCGGTACCGACCTGCCACAAGGTGTTCATCCCGCGCATGCGCTGGTAGCGCACCAGCATGTCCATCACCGTCTGCTGGAACGCATGCCCCATGTGCAATGTGCCGGTGACGTTCGGCGGCGGCAGCAGGATGCAATACGGCTTGCCCTGGCCCGAGGGCTTGAACGCGCCACTGGCCTCCCAGTGCGCATACCACTTGGACTCGATCTGGGCGGGTTCGAAACTCTTTTCCATCGGGATTGGGCTCGGTAACGCGCGCAGGGCGCGCGCTTCTGTCATGGGTGAACGGGTGATTGTACGGGGCGGGCGCCGGGCTGCCAAAAGGCGGTTCTTCAGCAGATATGGCTCACCCATGGGAAAGCACGATGGGCGTTGATCCGGGCAAGCGGTTGACCCGGTTGGGCAATGGGAGGATCGTCGACCCGTTGCGGTACCAGCGGGGGGCTGGTGCTCCAGTGGGTGAATGAGATATTGCGCGCAATCCGGGACCTGTCCAGAAAACGATGACAGTTTTCAGGGGACGCCGCATCGGCCAGACGACTGGAAAGCCGGTCTGGCGGGAGGTTCCGGTTTGCATAAGGGGCATCTGTGAGGATCGTCTGGTTTCACGCCTGCGGTCAACCGGTCCGGCAGCACAGTGGAGTCGGTTCCGCGCGGCACCATGTTGTGAATGTCGTGAGCCTTCCCTGACGAATGAGCCACTGAACGCATGAACTCGCTCGCCGAACTGGTTGCCGCGTATCAAGCCGCCAAGCTGAAGCTTCCGGACGTTTTCGAGGCGTTGTCACAGCGCGGGGCGTTGCCCTCAGCCCAGCATCGAGCTGAAGTGGAGCTGCTGAATCAGTGGCGTGCCGACGAAACTCTGCGCCCGGCCATCATCGATACCCTGCTGGCCAAGCTGCAGGCTGTTCAGTCCACGCCGACTTCGACTTCGACTCCAGTGCCAGCGGCTCCAGTTGGAGACGCCACCGTGGTCAAGCCAGCGACCAGGCCAACGCTTTCCGCGCCGAACGAAGATGCCACCCAGGTGAAGCCTGTTTCGCTGTCGCCGAAGCAGGCGGAAAGGCCGCCGGTTGCGGACAGCGACGCCATCTCCAGCCTCTCCGCTACCGGTTCGAACGTAGCTGGCAGTGCATCGAGCTGGCAGCAGCTCGCCGAGGCCGAGGCTGGCGAGGGGGTGGCCGAGGGGGCGCTGCTGAAGGGGCGTTTCTACCTGGAGAAGGAGATCGGCCGTGGCGGTATGGGCGTGGTTTTCAAGGCGCGCGACGAACGCAAAGTGGAGGCGCGCGACCGTGATCCGTACGTCGCGGTGAAGGTCCTGAACGATGAATTCCGCCGCCATCCCGATTCGTTGATTGCGCTGCAGCGGGAGTCACGGCGGTCGCAGCAGCTGGCCCACGACAATATCGTGCGCGTGTTCGACTTCGACAAGGACGGCACAGTCGTCTTCATGACGATGGAGTACATCGACGGCTCCGATCTGAAGCAGCTGATCCACGAACGGGCTTTCAACGGCATGCCGCTGGCGCAAGCGCGGCCGTTGATCGAGGGCATGGCGCGCGCGCTGGCGCGGGCGCACTCGGCGGGTGTGGTCCATTCGGACTTCAAACCGGCAAACGTCATGGTCACCCGTGACGGCGTGCCCAAGGTATTCGACTTCGGCATCGCGCGGGCTGGCAAGCACGTGGGTGAGGTGGTCGGCGAGCAGACCGTTTTTGACGCCGGTACGCTGGGTGCACTGACCCCGGCCTATGCCAGCCTGGAGATGATTCAGGGCAAGGAGCCGACACCCAGCGACGACATTTATGCGCTGGGCTGCGTCGTGTTCGAGCTGCTTACCGGCAAGCACCCGTTCGACAAGGTCAGCGCCGAAATCGCGATGAAGGAAGGGCGCAAGCCACCGCCGGTCCAGGCCCTGACCACGCTGCAATACAAGGCGTTGTGCGCCAGCGTCGCGTTCCACGGCGAGCAGCGGCTGAAAAGCGCGAACTCGTTGGTCGATGGCTTGCGTGACATCGGCATGCGCGAACGGGTCAGGCCATACCTGATATACGGCATTCCGGCGGCGTTGCTGGTGGCCGGCGGCATCTGGGGCTGGTTCACTTGGCAGCATCGTCAGCAGCTGGCGCAGGTGGCGACGCGTTTCGAGATGACCCGACCCGATCACTATGCGGATGAGTCACAAGCACTCGTCGCGCTGAACAGCTTGAGCGAGGACGACCGCAAGCGGCTGATCATCGATCAAGGCAAGCTGATCCAGGGCTTTCTGCTGAACCGGATCGGGGCTTACTGGGATCCGGCCAGGGATCGCTACAACTATGCCGGGGCGCAGCAGGTGTTCAAGCTGCGCGACGACCTGCAGCTGTATTCGCCGGCACTGGACATCAAGCGCAGCGCGGTGGACAAGGAAAAGAACGACCTGCTCAACGCGCTCGATACCCGGCTGGCGCAGCAGATCAACGACAACGCGATCTTCGAGAACCAGCCGGGCAACGTGGTCGCCACGCTGGCGCAGATCCGGGCCATCGATCCGGCCAGCCCGTTGCTGAAGAACCGCGAGCTGGAGCTGAAATACGATGTGGCGGTCGGCCAGTCGATCGGCCGCGGCCAGCTCGACGAGGCCAGCAAGCAACTCAAGCTGGCGCAAGCACTGTTCCCGGTTTCTGCGCGGCTGCAGCAGCGACAGGTGCAGCTTGGCGAGCTGGCGGCTGCGAGCGCGCCGGCCAGCGTCGCCGGCACCACGGCACCGCTGCGTACGCCCGCTGACGCCAGCAAGGCCCTGCTCGTGCTGAGCACGGCACCCGGTATCGGCGGCGCGGAATGGCAGGCCAGCGTGGCGGCGGCGATGGTCGCCCTGCACGGCGACAACTCGGCGGAGACGCAACATGTGGTTGACGCGGTGGTTGCCTCGATCGCCAACGACGTGGCGAAGCAGACCAACCCGCAGCAGCTGCCGCTGGCACGGGCCGAAGTCGATTTCGGGCTGAAATACGCGCCGACGTCCGCGCCGCTGCTGGTGCAGGGCGCACGGATCACTGCGCTGCAAAAAGCCTCCGATGAAAACCTGGCCCGGGCCAGTGCGGACGCCGAGGTGACGGCGAGGATCGAGTCGATGCGCAGTGCCGCCGCTGCCGATGATGTCGACAAGGCCAGCCAGTCGCTGGAGCGGATCCGCACACTGCAACCGGACAATCCATTCCTGCAGACCGAAGCCCCCAAGTTGCTGGCGGACGCTTACCTCGGGTTGGCCCGTGACACGTTCCAGAAAAGCCGCTATCAGCAGGCTGCTGACGTGCTGGCCAGGGGTTTGGGTGTGTTGCCTGACAACTCGTCGCTGCGGGCGGCCAAGGCGCGCTACGATCTGGTGGTGGCGATGATGGCCGCCGGCAGGCAACCACCATCGAGCAGCACCTATGAAAAGCTCCGGCAGCAACTGGATGCTGCGCGCAAGGCCGATCCATCCGGATTGAGCGAGCTTGAGTCGGATATGAAAATCCGCGGTCAGCTCCCGGCGGGCTCGCTGGCCCAGCAGATCGGCCGGCTGAATCCGGACAAGGCCGCCACCCAGGCGCAGGACGCGACGCTCGCGCTGGTGCGCAAGGGGCAGCAGGCGTATGTGAAGAAGAACTATTCGGCGGCCATCGCGAATGCGCAGGCGGCGCTCAAGCTGAAGCCAGGCGATCCCCAGGCATCGCAATTGTTGAGCAAGGCCCAGAATGCACAGCAAGAAGCAATGAAGAGTATTTCCATCCAATGAGCGGAGGGCTTGTCATGAGCATCAATACGCGGCGTTTTCCATCAATCGGCATGCTGGCTGGCAGTATGTGTTTTGTCGTGCTGTCGGGTTGCGCCCAGATGCCTGCGCAATCCTCGGCGAGCAGCACTGCATCGAACGAGAGCAGCGCTGCCTCGCCGCCGTCATGCAACCCGGTGGTGACCGGGACAATCGGTGCTGTAGTCGGCAGTCTCTTCGGCAAGAGCGGCAAGGACAAGGTGGTCGGTGCCGCCGTCGGCGCCGGCGTCGGTGCGCTGGCCTGCATGGCCTACAACTATCACGTCAAGCAGGTACGCGACGCCAAGGCGGTCAGTGCCGACTATGTGCGCCAGCGCGGTGCGTTGCCGGCCACCAATACGGTTTCCTCGTATATCAGCGAGATGGCGCCGTCGAGTACGGTCAAGGCAGGCACTCAGACCGAGATGCAGTCGAAGATCGTGGTTGTCAACGGCACCAGGGACGTGACGCCGAAACTTTCAGAGACGCTTACGCTCTATTCGCCGGACGGCAAGCAGCTATCCACCGTGACCAAGCCCGCCACGGAAATCAGTGGCACCGGCGAATACCAGACCAGCTTCATCTTCAACCTGCCCAAAGGCATCAAGGAGGGACGCTATACCGTGCGCTCCACGTTGCAGATGAACGATCACACGGTCAGCAGCAACGAGGTGCCGATGACCGTGGTCAGCTGATCCGTCTGGCAAGCTCACCGCCGGCAGCGCTGGGGTCGGGTGCTTGTCGGTGGCGTGTTGCACAGGGGGATGTCGCGCGGTCTGCAAGCAAGGGCGATCGAGCAAGGGCGATCGAGCCGCTGCGCGGCCCGAGTCACTTTTCTCTTGCGTGGCCAAGAGAAAAGTAACCAAAAGAGAAGGCTACCCCACTTTGCCGCACAGGGGCCCCGGGTAGAGCAGCGCGCCATCCTGGACCAAAGTCCGCGTGAAGCGCTTGCTGGGGATGGCCAGCACTCGTTGAATCTGCGCAGAATTCGCTGGAGCCTCGAAGGCGGCGTAGCGAAAGAAGGAATGGATGGCGGTGAGGCGCAGATTGCGGCTGCGGACGCTGATGCCTCGACGCTTCTCCAGGTCATCGAGAAACGCCACGACCAATGGGGCGTCGATCTCCTCAAAACTCAAACGTGACGGCGGCATGTGCAGCCGCTTCTGAATGAACTTCAGGAATTGACAGAACGTGTCGCGATACGAACTGATGGTATGTGGGCTGGCTTGGCGCTGTTGCATCAGGCGCTGGGTGAAGAACCGCTCCAGCAGCGATGCAAAGCTCGCGGGCTTGATCATGGCCGACTCTCCCAGCAACGCTCGAGCCGGCGCATTGCCTCGCGCATCAATTCTGGCGAGCCGCTCAAGTACCACTGCGTATCTTCGACGTGTACATGGCCGAGATAGGCAGACAAGATAGGCAGAAGGCGCTCGGGTTCCTGATCGGATCTATACCAGTGCACGAGCGTGTTCGTGGCGAATCGATGCCTCATGTCATGTAGCCGCGGCCCGTGAGCGTCGGACACACCGCGCAGGCCGATCTGCCTGGACAACGCATAGAAAGTTCGATGAATATCACCTCCATCCAATTGAGTACCCCGGCTGGAGACGAACAAGTAGGAGGACACTTGACGATCTGCCCAATGACGGCCGCGCCTGGTGATGTAATCGGCGAGCACTTTGCAAGTCGAGGCATGCAATGGGACGAGGCGATCCTTGCCGAACTTGGCGCCACGGATCGTCAGTACCGCGACCTTCAGATCGACATCTTGAAGCTCGAGGTTGCTTGTGGCCCTTGCCGTGCAGGTGAACGCAAGCTGCACCGTCGAGTATTACGTCCGCGACGCGCACGCCGATGATCTCGGATACCCTCGCGCCGGTGTTGTAGAGCAAGCCCAGCAGCAGGTGGTCGCGTTGGCTGGTCCAACTGCTGCCGGATGTGCCGATGACCGCAAGCATCTCCTCGCGGGACAAGAAGCCCAACAGCGGTCGCTCGAAGCGCTTCATCGGTACGCCAAGCGATCGTTCGATGACCGACAGCGCGGACAGGTCGCGACGTGCCGCGAACTTCAGGAACGCCCGCAGTGCCGCCAACCGCGCATTGCGACTGCGCACGGTATTGTGCCGTTCCTGTTCCAGGTGATCGAGGAATGCCAGGATCAGTTCCGGCGTGAGGTCGGTCAGCTTCATGGCTGCGGGCGGCTTCGCGCAATGCGTGGTTGCGAAGTCAAGCAACAGCATGAACGCATCGCGGTACGCCGCGACCGTGCGGGGACTCAAAGCTCGCTGCCCCGTCAGGTACTCGGTGAAGAACGCCTGCACCAGTGCGGCGAAGGTCGGCGGCAGCGACGATCGAGTCCTTGTGCACGTCCAGGGCGACATGGACCGTGGTGGTGGTATCGTTTTGCATGCTGACCTCCGCGTAGGGAACCCACGATGAGCGTAGCTCTTGCACACTCATGCGGCTCTGGCTTCTGGCTAACCCGCGACTATGGTCTCGCGGAGGTCAGCTCTGGCCTCGAAAGTCATACTGTCTAGCCACTCAGACAACGCGGAGAACCCAATGGGTCAGCGATTCAACGAACTATCCGAAAAACATGCCCAGTTCATCACCGAACAGAAGATATTTTTTGTCGGAACCGCTACCGCAGACAGTCGTGTGAATGTTTCCCCTAAGGGCATGGACTCGCTAAGAGTTCTAAGCAGCACCAATGTCGCTTGGCTAAATGTTACCGGCAGTGGCAATGAAACTTCCGCCCATGTACAGATAGACCCACGGATGACCGTCATGTTCTGTGCCTTTGATGGCCCGCCGCTAATCTTGCGCCTCTATGGCACCGCGAAGGTCGTTCACAAGGGCGATCCCGAGTGGAATGAACTTTTTTCTTTGTTCAAGCCATTACCCGGCGCTCGGCAAATTTTCGACGTCACGATCGATCTCGTGCAAACCTCTTGTGGAATGGCTGTTCCCTATTTTTCATATGCCGGTGATCGAGAACTGCTCTCTGACTGGGCCATAAAAAAAGGGGACGAAGGCTTGAAACAATATTGGGATGAAAAAAACAAAATGAGTATTGACGGTATTCCCACACAGATCGTTGTCAAAATTGGCTAACCAATCATTCCGGCCGACCTGTGCAAAAAGCTGCGCAGGCCGGTGAATTCAAACGTTTAGCGTCAAATCAGTTACGGAGATGTGTTCATGAACTACAAATATGAAGTTCAACTGTCAGCTACACCAGAGGCTGTGTTCAAGGCTCTTACCACTTCAAAGGGTGTGGCGGGCTGGTGGGCTAAATCGAATAGGCTATGGAAAGAGAACGCCGACGAGTTTCTTTCTGTAGACTTCGGACAAGTAAGAAAACTAATGATGGTAGAAAAAACTACGCCACTCTCCGGACTGACATGGAATGTTCTGGAATGTACGCTTCATGAATGGCCTGGCACTCGAATAACATTCAAGATAACCACCACATCGAATGGATGCTCTCTCCTGAGACTGGAACATAAAGGACTAAATCCGCAACTAGAATGCTTTGAGTCGTGTTCTTCAGGATGGGAGTATTTCATGGTCAGCCTAAAGCAGTACGTTGAAACCGGAAAAGGAACACCACATTAACGCCGCCCAACCCATCATTCGAGCGGACCTCGCGCATAAAGCCGCGCGAGGCCGCTCAATTCAGACGCTGGCCCCTGAGGAACCATCCCAGCCATGCAAGAGAATTTTTCAATTCGGCCCATTCGGCAATCGGACTACGCAGAATGGCGTGTCTTATGGGATGGCTACAACGCCTTTTACGGCCGGAGTGGATCCATAGCACTCCCGGAGGAAATAACGCAGGCAACTTGGACAAGGTTCTTCAATTCGTCAGAGCCAGTTCACGCCTTCGTTGCAGAAGATTCTGGCCAAGTCGTCGGCCTCACGCACTACTTGTTTCATCGCAGCACCACGCGCCTACAAGACGTCTGCTACCTGCAAGACCTCTTCACAGCGGAGAATCATCGCGGTCTTGGCGTCGGTCGGCATCTCATCCGGGCCGTTTACGAGGCAGCGCGAAGTGCCGGTAGTTCGCGTGTCTACTGGCAAACGCACACCACAAACCAGGCTGGCCGCACGTTGTATGACAAAGTAGCCAAGCATCATGGCTTCATCGTCTACTCGAACGACCTTTAGTTCGCCGCGGCAGGGGCCTAACCCGCGGGCAACCGGACCTGCCTTCGGCTGGCCGGTTGCCCGCAACGAAAGGGGAGGAAGTCTCTTTTTACTCGTTGGGCGTCACCATTCATTACCGGAGAGTATTCTTGAAGATCATCGGCCTAATCGGCGGCATGAGTTGGGAGTCGACTGTTCCGTACTACCGACAGATCAACGAGACGATCAAGGATCGCTTGGGCGGGCTGCATTCGGCGAAGATCGTTCTGTACAGCGTCGACTTCCATGACATCGAACGACTGCAGCATGCTGGCGATTGGGCGGCAGCTGGAGCTATGTTGGCCGAAGCTGCCCGCTCGCTCGAAACGGCAGGTTCCGATTTTCTGGTCTTATGCACGAACACCATGCACAAAGTAGCTCCCAGCATTGAGGCGGCTGTCACCATTCCGCTGCTTCACATTGCCGATCCAACCGCTGCAGAAATCAAACAGGCCGGCCACTCCACCGTCGGCCTGCTCGGGACGCGGTTCACGATGGAGGAGGCCTTCTACCGCGACCGCTTGAGCGAACGTTACGGGCTTGACGTGATTGTCCCGAACGCAGAAGGTCGCGATATTATCCACCGCATCATTTACGAAGAACTGTGCCTTGGGGTTGTCTTGCCTGAGTCCCGTAACGAGTATCGACGAATCATGGAAAGCCTGGCATCACAAGGTGCAGAGGCCATTATTCTTGGTTGCACAGAAATATCCCTTCTTGTCAGCCAGCAAGACTCCAAGGTTCCGCTGTTTGACACTACGACCATTCACGCGCGGGCGGCTGCAGAAGAGGCACTTGCCTAATGACGCCCAACCCTGCATTCGAGCGGGACGCGCCAAAAGCGGCGCACCCCTCAATCTGAACGTTAGGAACGGCCTGCTATTGCCAGCATTTTCAAGCCACACTGAGGTTTCGCCCATGTCCCACCAGGCCTTGCTGCCGCGCTACCCTGTCCCCAATCTCAACGTGCCATTTGTCGGTGGCGGGCGCTTCGTTCTGGGTGCTGTGGCCGCGGATACATTTGATCTCATCGTTTTCTATCGCGGCCTGCATTGCCCGGTCTGCTTCAAGTACCTGTTGGAACTGGAGAGACTATCTGCGGAGTTCGCCGCTCGGGGTGTGCACGTGCTGGCGGTCAGCGGTGACGTGGAGAGCCGTGGGCGAGAGATGGCCGAAAAGGTCAAGGCCAAGGGAGTGAAGTTCGGCTACGGCTTGAATCTTCGTTCGGCGCGTCAGTGGGGTCTCTATATCAGCACTTCGCGCGGCAAGACTTCCCTTGGCATCGAGGAGCCGCCACTTTTCAGCGAGCCCGGCGTGTTTCTGGTGCGGCCTGACGGGACGCTGTATTACGGGGCTGTCCAGACGATGCCGTTCGCGCGCCCTGCGTTCCAGGATCTGCTGGGCGCCGTGGACTTTGCCATTGCGAAGGACTACCCGGCGCGCGGCGAGTTTACCGGCGACGTGTGAGAGTTCAGGCCTGACCCTGGCGCAACATGATCGCGCGGACGTCGTCGGCGCCAACGCCTGAGGACGTTCGCATGGTTGGCTACCGGGTGTTCTCCCCGGGTGTGGGGCTGGAGGCCGGCCCGCCACTTCGCTCTGACGTAGAGCCGGTGATGCCATTGCGGTGATCGTGATGACACGGTTGCCGGCGGGCTGCCGGACAGGGTGATTCGGCCACCGGTCAGGCTCATCGGTTAACAGCTGGGTGGCACCATCGGAAGTTGCGGCTCGTGTTTGCTACAGCAGGCGCAGCAGCTCCTTCATCAAGGGCAGGCGGCGCACGCGCACGGCGCTGGCGCGGAATACGGCATTGGCCAGCGCGGGCGCGGCGGTGGGCATGGCGAGGAAGCTGGCGCCGGTGGGTGGGCGATCGCTGGCCACGGTGATCACTTCCACGGCGTCGGGCAACTGGGCCATGCTGGCCAGCGGGTAGTCCTTGTAGCTGTGCTGCTGGATCTGGCCGTTCTTGAACGTGATGGCGAGATTCAGTGCAGTGGAAAGCGCGTCGAGGGTGGCGCCGGCGACCTGGTTTTCCAGGCCCAGCGGGTTGATCACCTGGCCGACGTCGACTGCGCATACCACGCGCTGGATGATCAGCTTCTCGCCCTGCATCGCCGCCTCGACGGCGTGCGCCACATAGGCGCCATCGACATGCCAGCAGGCAATGCCCAGGCCATTGACGGTGCGCAGCCAGTCCTTCCACTCGATGCGGTCGGCGACCAGCTGCAGCACATGGGTCAGGCGACCGATGTCCAGTGTTCTGCCAGTGTTCAGTGGCAGCTGTCGCGGCTGGCCGAGGATGCGCAGGCGCGTCTTCAGCGGGTCTTCGCGCATCAGGTGCGCGATTTCGTCAATGAAGCTTTCGACCGCGAAGGCGTTGCTCAGATACGGCATGCCACGAAACGGGCCGCGCGGTATCGACGACTGTTGCGCGTACCAGTCACTGCGGTAGTTGGGAATCAAGCCGGCGGGTAACTGGTCGGCTTGCAGTTCGGAATCCCACAATTGGCTGTCAGGGACGCCGCGATGGGCGAGCGCCGAGGCGCTGACCATGCGCTGGTTCCAGCCACTGATCTGGCGCTTGTGATCAATGGTCGCGTTGAGCTGATGGACGCTGCCGGAGCGGTAGTAGTCGTGCGTGAAGTCCTGCTCACGCGTCCACATCAGGCGCACCGGCTTGTCGACGGCCTTGGCCAGCATGACGGCTTCGGCAACGAAATCGTGATCGAGGCGGCGGCCGTAACCGCCGCCAACGCGGGGTACGCGAATATCGATCTGGTCGGGATTGAGGCCGGTCAGGCGCTGCACCACCGCCCACGCCTTTTGCGGCGCCTGGGTGGGCACGACCAGCTTGGCCTGATCCTTGTCCAGGCGCACCAGGCAGTTCATCGGCTCGGCCGTGGCATGTGCCAGCCAGGGTTGAAAATAGGTGGCGTCGAGGCGCCGCGCCGCTTTCTTGCTGGCGGCATCGACGTCGCCGTCATTGCGCACGCGCGTGGTGGGCTCGGCCTGGCTGGCGAGCAGGGCGGCGGCCTGTTGTTCCAGCGCATAGCTGCCTTCACTCGCGCTGGCGCCCGGCGCCCATTCCAACTTGAGCTTGGCGCGGCCCTGCAGGGCGCTCCAGGTGTCCTTGGCCAGCACCGCCACGGCCGGGGCGATGACGGTGCTGCCCCAGGGCTGGCCTGGCTCGGGCTTCAACTGCAGCACTTTCACGACGCCCTTGATGGCCAGCGTCTCGGTGCTGTCGACCTTGGCCAGAGTGCCATCCGGCCAGGGGCAGTGCGCCAGTACCGCGACCAGCTCGTCGGCGTAGAACTGGTCGCTGGCGTAGTGGATCTGGCCGGTGACGATTTCGTGGGCGTCGACATCGCCAGCCGGGGTGCCGATAAGGTGATAGTCGGCAGCGGCCTTCAGCGCCGGCACGGTGGTGGGCAACGTGACTTGGCTGGCGTCGGCCGCCAGGCTGCCGTAGGTGACACGGCGTCCATCCGGCGCAATCACGGTGCCGGAGTCGCAGCGCAGCCGGTTGGCGGATACGCCTAGCCGGCGAGCGGCGGCCTGCAGCAAAAGCCAGCGCGCCAACGCGCCGACCTGGCGCAGGTCGGCCCAGGCGGCGGGTATCGAGCTGCCGGTGCCGCCGACCTGGTGACCGTAGGTCCAGCGCGGCTGGCCGTTGTTGTTGCTGACGCCCAGGCCCAACTGCACCACGCTGACCCGATTCCAGTCGGCGTCGAGTTCGTCGGCGATGATCCGGGGCAGGGAGGTGGCCACGCCGGTGCCGGTGTCCGGATCGCGGGCGCCGATCAACACGTTGCCGTCGACATCGATACGGACATAGGCGCCGAGGTCGTAGAACGTGTCGCCGAGCAGGGCCGGCGGCAGCGGGGCATCAAAGGCCTCGGCGGTGCCGATGCCGACCACCAGGGCGCCGGCGGTGCCGGCCAGCACTTGCAGAAAGCGTCGACGTGACAGCTGGATCCGTCCGATCGGGTGAAAATCGCTGGTCTGGCTCATGGCTGGCCCGCCTTGCCGGCGGCCGTGCGCTTGATGGCCAGGCGAACACGGGTCTGGCATCCGCAGCGACACAGGTTGGGGAGCTGGTCGATGTCGTCGTCGCTCGGTTTGTTCTTGTGTTGCAGGAGCTCCACGCCGGCGATCAGCCAGCCCGGCGTGCAGTAACCACAGCCGATCGCATCCTCGTCGATAAAGGCTTGCTGCAGCGGGTGCAGGGTGCCGTCGTTGGCACTCAGGCCCTCCACTGTGGTGATCTGTTTTCCCGTCAGGTCTTTCACCGGTAGCGAGATCGCCGACGCGGCCCTGCCATTGACGAGCACCAGATCCGCACCATTTTCGCCGTGCTCACCACCGTACTTGGTACCGGTCAGGCGCAGGATGTCGCGCAGATACCAGAGCAGGGGCATTTGCGGATCGCCGGTATGGCGGAAGTGCTCGCCATTGATCTGCAGGTCGACGCCGTCACGCACCTTTTCGGGCACGATGCCGCTGTCCGCATGGGTCGGCAGGGCCTGGGCTTGCACGGGCGCCATTCACTTCTCTCCTGAAAACGGTCTGACTATTGTGGCATTGCCGCCGGCTTATTAGGGGCGTGTGCGGCTGAACACCCGGCGCCAGAAAAAGTACACCGGTCCACCGGCGGCCATGATCAGCATGCCGATGCCGGCGTTGCGCGGGTTGTCACGCATCGTCATCACCACCACCCAGGCCACGATGCCGATGAACAGCAGCGGCAGCCAGGGGTAGGCGGGTACGCGGAAGCTGGCGGGCTGATCGTGCTGGCGGCGATACCAGAACAGGGTGGCCACGCCAACCGCGCAGGCCAGCCAGTCGCCGAAAGTTGCGTAGTCCAGCAACTGGCCGTAGCTGCCCGACAACGCCAGCACGATGGCCCAGCTGCAGAGCAGGAGCAGGGCGGTGTTTGGTGTCTGGTAGCGCGGGTGCAGCCGGGCCACCGCACGGAAAAACAGGCCGTCCTCGCCCATCACCTGCAGTACGCGCGCGCCAGCGACCAGGGTGATATTGCAAAAGCCCAGCGCCGAGATGGCCACCCCCAGCGCAATCAGGCGGGCGCCGGTCGAGCCGAGCACGTGTTGCATCACGTCCGCCGCCGGTGCATGGCTGGTCGCCAGGCCGGCATGTCCGAGCACCGCCAGATAGGCCACGTTGACCAGCACGTAGGCGACGATCACCAGCAGCATGCCGAGCAAAAGGGCGCGCGGCAGGGTGCGCTGGGGCTCGTGCACCTCACCGGCGAGGTTGTTGAGATAGGTGAAGCCGGAGTAGGCGAACAATACCGGCAGCGCCGCGCCGATGAAGCCGACGCCGGCGTGCGCCGGATCGGCGGCGAGCACGCTGCCATGACTGGCGCCGGCCAGGAACAGGCCGCACACCACCAGCACCGCCACCGCCAGCAACTTGAGCACGGCGAACAGGTTCTGGATCTGCGCGCCCAGTCGAATGCCGAACAGGTTGATGCCACCGACGAAGACCAGCGCACCGATGGTCAGCGGCAGCGCCATCGCGGGCGACAGGCCAAACAGGGCGCACGCGTAGCTGGCGAAAATTGTCGCCACTGCGGCCGTGGAGCCGGAATAGATCACCAGCAACATGGTCCAGCCGAACAGGAACCCGGCCAGCGGCCCGAACGCCTCGCGCAGGTACACGTAGGTGCCGCCGGCATGGGGCCGGCGTGCACCGAGTTCGGCGTAGCACAGCGCGCCGATCAAGGTGAGCAGGCCGGCACCGACCCAGACCAGCAGCAAGGCCAGCCCCGATTCGGTGCGCTGGGCGGCAATGCCCGGGTTGAGGAAGATGCCACCGCCGATGATGCCGCCGACCACGATCAGGGCGGCGTCCCATGGGCGCAGACTGCGCAGATAGCTCGTGTGCGGTGTCGACCTGGGCGTCGGCATGGGCATCGGGTGACTCGGCAGGGACAGGCGCGACAGCATGGCGGCCGTCGCCTGCGACGGCAAGGTCGGGATTCAGTTCACCGGCAGGTTCAGCTCGCCACGCACGCCGATGGCGCAGGCGCCGCCGATCGTGATGGCACCACTGGAGGCGTCCCGACTCACCTCGACATAGCCGTCGCGGCCGACTTCACGACCTTGGCTGGCGCGGTAGTGCAGGCCGTAGGCATCGACATCACCGCGACTGGCCAGCCACGCCATGATCGCCGCGTTGGCGCTGCCGGTGACGGGATCTTCCGCGATGCCGTCGGCAGGGCAGAACGCGCGCACCGCCATACCCGCGCTGCCGTCGTGTTCGCGCCCGAACACGCTGACGCCCACCGCGGCCTGCTGCTCGCAGAGCGCGGCGATCGCGGCCATGTCCGGCTGCAGGGAGCGCACGCTCGTGGCCTCACCCAGATGGCAGATGATCCAGTGCGGGCCGTTGTCGACATGGCTGGTTTCGTCCTCGGACAGCGCCACCCGCAGTGCACTGGCGAGTTGACTGCGCAGCGAGGCGTCGACGGCGTTGATCCGGGCTGGCGGCGCCTGCACGTGGATAAGTCGCGACGGGCCGCTGCCGACGACCTGCACGCGAAGCAGACCGGCGGCGCACTCCTGTATCAGCGAGGTCTTGTCTGCATCGATCAGGCCGGTCTCGATCGCGGCATAGGCGCTGCCGACACTGGGATGCCCAGCAAAAGGCAGTTCCTGGCGAGGCGTGAAAATGCGTACGCGGTAATCCGCCGCAGGCGTCGTGGGCGGCAGCAGAAAGGTGGTTTCGGAAAGGTTGGTCCAGCGGGCAAAGGCCTGCATGGTGCTGTCGTCCAGGCCCTCGCCATCAACCACGACGGCGAGCGGGTTGCCATGCATCAGCTGGTGGGAGAACACGTCGAGCTGGAGAAAACGGCGGGTGCGATGCATGGTGGTGTCCGGGCGGGCGGAGGGTCCAGCGAACATCGCATCGCCGATGGCTCCCTGCAAGGGGGTGCTGCAACGCGGCCTGCCCCGATGACTCAGAAACCGTTGAGCAGGAACGGGTCGAAGTTGGCGACGTTCAAGCAGCCCAAAGCTGGGCCTTGGTCGAAGGCGGCGTCCCTGCTGGTTACCAAAAAAGCGAGTGGACTGGTCTGGCACCCCGTTGGCGGTAGTGGCTTCATGATCGGCACAGCCGTGACGGTGGGATCGGTGCCGGATGCGGCCGTTGCTTTGTCTGGCTTGGCGGCTGCGGCACAATAGGGCGCTTGTGTGCCGGGATTTGGCTTCCGGCGCATCCCCTCAGCCAGTTGAAGCCGTGCCCATGTCCATCATCAAGCAAGAAGACCTGATCCAGTCGGTTGCCGACGCCCTGCAGTACATCAGCTACTACCATCCGGTCGATTACATCAAGGGTCTCGCTGCCGCCTACGAGCGCGAGGAAAGCCCGGCCGCGAAGGACGCAATGGCGCAGATCCTGATCAACTCGCGGATGGCCGCTGAGGGCCATCGGCCGCTGTGCCAGGACACCGGCATCGTCACGGTGTTTCTCAAGGTCGGCATGAAGGTGCAGTGGGATGCCACGCTGAGCCTGGACGAAATGATCAACGAGGGTGTGCGCCGCGCCTACAACGACCCGGACAACAAGCTGCGTGCCAGCATCCTGGCCGATCCGGCCGGCAAGCGAATCAACACGAAGGACAACACGCCGGCAATCATCAACGTGTCGATCGTACCGGGTGACAAGCTCGACGTGATCGTGGCAGCCAAGGGCGGCGGTTCGGAGGCGAAATCGAAGTTCGCGATGCTCAACCCGTCCGACTCGATCGTCGACTGGGTGCTCAAGACCGTGCCCACGATGGGCGCCGGCTGGTGCCCGCCGGGCATGCTTGGCATCGGCATCGGCGGCACTGCCGAGAAGGCAATGTTGCTGGCGAAGGAGGCGCTGATGGAGCCGATCGATATCCAGGAGCTGATCGCCCGTGGTCCCGTCAATCGCGCCGAGGAGTTGCGCATCGAGCTGTACGACAAGGTCAACGCGCTGGGCATCGGCGCGCAGGGCCTGGGTGGCCTCACCACCGTGCTCGATATCAAGGTCAAGGACTACCCGACCCACGCGGCGAACCTGCCGGTGGCGCTTGTCCCCAACTGTGCGGCCACGCGGCACGCGCACTTCACCCTGGACGGGTCCGGCCCGGTGATGCTCGATCCACCATCGCTGAAGGATTGGCCCAAGCTCACCTATGACAGTTCGAAAGGCCGCCGGGTGAACCTCGACACCGTGAGCCGCGAGGACGTGGCCAGCTGGAAACCGGGCGAAACACTGCTGCTCAATGGCAAGTTGCTGACCGGTCGCGACGCCGCGCACAAGCGCATGGTCGAGATGCTCAACAAGGGCGAGCCGCTGCCGGTGGATTTCAAGGGGCGCTTCATCTACTACGTCGGTCCGGTCGATCCGGTGCGTGACGAGGTGGTCGGCCCGGCCGGCCCGACCACCGCCACGCGGATGGACAAGTTCACCGAACAGGTACTGGCGCAGACCGGCCTGCTTGGCATGGTCGGCAAGGCCGAGCGCGGCCCGGCCGCGATCGAGGCGATCAAGAAGCACCGGTCGGTATACCTGATGGCGGTTGGTGGTGCGGCCTACCTGGTCTCCAAGGCGATCAAGGCCTCGCGCGTGGTCGGCTTTGCCGACTTGGGCATGGAGGCGATCTACGAGTTCACCGTCGAGGACATGCCGGTGACCGTGGCGGTCGACTCCGCCGGCACTTCGGTGCACCAGACCGGGCCGAAGGAGTGGCAGGCGCGGATCGGAAGGATTCCGGTGGTTGTGCAATAAGGATGCGCGCAGCGCACGCTTCCGCCTCCTCACCCTGTTGGGGAGACGACTGCATGGATGCAGGCGGTAGAGCCAATGAAGGGAGCGATTGCGAAGGATTGAGGTGAGGGGTGCTCTTTTGGGTGGTGCGTTGACTGAAAAGCGTTTCACCCTCCTGCGGAGGGCGAGTCCCTTTCTCTTGAGTCGCCAAGAGAAAGGGACCAATAGAGAAGGCGACCCCGCTTCCGCGCCTTCCTGGCCTCCGGCCCTGCAGGTTCGCAGCCGGGCTGCGGGGTTTGTCGACAGGGCATCCTGGCCTGACGCCAAACTGGCTCGCCTCCATGCGAGCCACCCTGCGCTTTTCCTTCGCCCGCCTGCCGCTACGGAGGGGAGTGGGTAAAGCACGCGCTTGCAGCGCGCCTTCCAATAGAGCCGTGGCTCGCTTCTCGCTTTGTCTGGTGCGCACCGCGCATGCTTTGGATTCACTACCCCCTTGTGAGGCGGTGAGACGGGGACGACAGGCCCGCAGGGGCATTGGCAGGGATGCCAATGCCTTTTCGCCAGGACAGGAGTCCTGTCGAAAAGCCCGGCCACGGCTCACGGACTTGCCGGGCAAGGCCCGGCAAGCGCTGAGGAGGGTGCCCCTCTCTCTGGTTACTCTCTCTCGGGCAAGCGAGAGAGAGTGACTCGCGCTCCGCAGGAGGGTGAAACGCTCTTGGTTTCAAGACCCGGAAGCCACGGTATCACTTGGCCAAGGGGCATCGGCGTGATCAGGTGAGATTGCAACACTACATCAAGGCTTGGAAGTCTAAACGTCCAAACACCAACTTTCACGAAACCATTGCATTTGCTTTGCCGCAGCGCAACACTGTCGGACGCCTTTTTTCCTTCAACGACATCGGATAGCCGTGAGCCTGCCAACCCCTGAGCCGCTGCCTGCCACCGCCCCCTGGGTGGTGATGAAGTTCGGCGGTACCAGCGTCGCTACCCTGCCACGCTGGCAGAATATCCTTGAACTGGTCGCCAGCCGTCGTGCCGAAGGTGCGCATGTGCTGGTGGTGGTATCCGCGTTGTCGGGCATCACCGATGCGCTGAAAGCGTTGTGCAAGGTGGAGGATCGGAGCAAACGGATCGAGGCGGCCCGGGCGATCAGTCAGCGTCATTACGAGCTGCTGGAGCACATGCAGCTGGCGTTGCCCGAGACCCTCGGTGCGCGCCTGCGTGACCTGGCCCAGCTGGCCGAGCAGGGGCCCTCTGCGCTGGGCGAACTCGCCTGGCAGGCACAGGTGCAGGCGCATGGCGAGCTGATGTCGAGCGCGTTGGGTGCGGCTTTTCTGAGCCATAGCGGCCTGCCTACGCAGTGGCTGGATGCGCGCGACTGCCTCAGCGCCGTGGCGCTGCCGAACCAGAACGAGCGCACGCGGCTGCTGTCGGCGATGGTGGATGCGCGACCCAATCCGGCGCTCAATGCCCGGCTGGCGGTACTGGGCGAGGTGTTCATAACCCAGGGTTTCATCGCCCGCGAGGCTGACGACGGCAAGGGCATTGGCCGCACGGTGCTGCTCGGCCGCGGCGGCTCGGATACCTCGGCCTCGTATTTCGGCGCGTTGCTGAAGGCGCAGCGGGTGGAGATCTGGACCGACGTGGCGGGCATGTTCACCGCCAACCCGCGCCAGGTGCCAAGTGCGCGGCTGTTGCAGAAGCTCGATTACGAGGAGGCGCAGGAAATCGCCTCGACCGGCGCCAAGGTGCTGCATCCGCGCTGCCTGTCGCCGCTGCGCGAGCCGCGCGTGCCGCTGTTGATCAAGGACACCAACCGTCCCGAGCTGGAAGGCACGGTGATCGGGCCGCAGGTGCGCGAGCATGCGCCGAGCGTCAAGGCAATCAGCGCGCGCAAGGGCATCACCCTGGTGTCGATGGAGTCGGTCGGCATGTGGCAGCAGGTCGGTTTTCTTGCCGACGTGTTCGCCCAGTTCAAGCAGCACGGGCTGTCGGTGGACCTGATCGGGTCCGCGGAAACCAATGTCACCGTCTCGCTCGATCCCACCGAGAACCTGCTCGATTCCGACGCCATTGCCGCGCTGGCCAGCGACCTGGCCAAGGTGTGCCGGGTCAAGGTGATCGCGCCGTGTGCCGCGATCAGCATGGTCGGCCGCGGCATGCGCTCGATGCTGCACACGCTGTCCGGCGTGCTGGCGGAGTTCGGTCAGTTGCGCGTGCACATGATTTCGCAGTCCTCCAACAACCTCAATCTCACCTTCGTGGTGGACGAGAGCGTGGTCGACGAGTTGCTGCCGCACCTGCACGAACTGCTGATCGGTGCCGGCGCGCTGCGCACCGACGACAGCGAGTTGTTCGGGCCCAGCTGGCAAACCTTGTACGGCCGTGGTGACCTGCCGCCGGCGGCCGACGCCTGGTGGCGTACCGAGCGTCGCCAGCAACTGCTGCAGCTTGGCGCGCAGGCCACGCCACGCTATGTCTATCACCTGCCCACCGTGCGCCATCAAGCGCGTGAGCTGAAGACGCTGGCGGCGGTGGACCGGTTGCATTATGCGGTGAAGGCCAATACGCATCCGGCAATCCTGGTGGCGCTGGCGCAGGAGGGTTTCGGCTTCGAATGCGTTTCGCCAGGCGAGCTGAAGGCGGTGATGGCGGCCGTGCCGGCATCGGCGCCTCTTCTGTTCACGCCCAACTTCGCCCCGCGCGAAGACTACGCCTGGGCGCTCACCACGCGCGCCACGGTGTCGCTGGATTCGCTGTATCCGCTGGAGCGCTGGGGCGAGCTGTTCCGTGGCCGCGAGATCGTATTGCGGGTGGATCTGGGGCGCGGCCTGGGTCATCATGAAAAGGTCCGCACCGGCGGCGCCGGCAGCAAGTTCGGCTTGCCGGTGGAGCAGATCGACGCGTTCCTGCGCCTGGCCGACGCCCACGGCGTGACGGTGCGCGGCCTGCACGCGCATCTGGGCTCGGGCATCCTCGACGAAGGCCACTGGGGCGAGGTTTACGCCCAGCTTGCCAGTCTCGCCGAGCGCATCGGCAGCGTCAGTTTCATCGACATTGGCGGCGGCCTCGGGGTGCCTTCGCATCCGGGTGAGGGACCGCTGGATATCGCTGCGCTCGACCGCGTGCTGCGCGAGGTCAAGGCGGCGTATCCGCACTACCAGCTGTGGATGGAACCGGGCCGTTACCTGGTGGCCGATGCCGGCGTGCTGCTGGCGCGGGTGACCCAGCAGAAGGGCAAGGGCGTGCTGCGCTACCTCGGCCTCGATACCGGCATGAACAGCCTGATCCGGCCCGCGCTGTACGACGCCTGGCACGAGATCGTCAACCTGACCCGGCTCGACGAACCCGCCACCGGCCTGTTCCAGATCGTCGGCCCCATCTGCGAGAGCGGCGACGTGCTCGGCACCGACCGTCGCCTGCCCGAGGCGCAGGAGGGCGACGTGATGCTGGTGGCCCAGGCCGGCGCCTACGGCAAGGTCATGTCGAGCCTCTACAACCTGCGCGATGAGGCCGAGGAAGTCATCATCGACGAACTGCCCCCTCTCCCCCGCGGGGAGAGGGGGCAGTTCGCGCCGGAGAGTGAAGAGTGACCACAACGATGCAACCGCGCCTGACCCAGGTGTTCCGCTTCACCCGCTGCAGCTATGCCGATGGCGTGGCCGAGCTCGGCTATGCGTTCGACGATGGCGAGGAGCTGGTCGAGCGGATCCGCTTCCCGCAGGCGCCATCGGTTCCGGCCGGGCGCCGTGCAGCGTTCGATGTCGCGCTGAAGCTGCTGCATCTGATCGCTGGCGTCAGCTACTACAAGGCCGGCGTGCCGCCGAAGATCGAGCTGGCCGATGGTCTGCTGGACGACGCCACGGCTGACCTGCTGCAGGCTTTGTACCTGCACGGACTGGCCGAGTTCGCCTACCGCAACAAGCTCGATTTGCGCGATCGCGTGGCCTTTCCGCGTGGCGGCGAGAGCGGGCCTGAGGCCATGGCCTTGGGACTGCCCAGGCGCACCCTGGTCCCGATCGGTGGCGGCAAGGACTCGCTGGTGGCGGTGGAGGCGATCAAGTCGATCGGTGGCGAGGCAACCGCGGTGTGGGTCGGCAATTCGCCATTGATCGCGGCCTGTGCCGAGCGCACCGGCCTGCCCACCTTGAACATCCAGCGCGAGCTGGCGCCGGGGCTGTTCGAGCTGAACCGGCACGGTGCCTGGAACGGACATATCCCGGTGACGGCGGTGAACTCCGCCATTCTGGCGGTCGCCGCGATCCTGTATGGCTATGACTCGATCGCCTTCGCCAACGAGCGCTCGGCCTCGGCCGCCACGCTGGAGTACGAAGGCCAGCAGGTCAACCACCAGTGGAGCAAGGGTTACGCGTTCGAGCAGTTGCTGGGCGACTGGCTGCACACGCACGTGGCCGCCGATCTGGACTACTGCTCGTTGCTGCGGCCGTATTCGGAGCTGGCGATCACCCGTGCGTTTGCGAAACTCACGCCATACTTCGACACCTTCTCCAGCTGCAACCGCAACTTCAAGCTGCTCGGTCCCAAGCCGGCCGACCGCTGGTGCGGGCAGTGTCCGAAATGCCACTTCGTGTTTCTGGCGCTGGCGCCATTCCTGCCCAAGCCGCGGCTGCTGTCGATCTTCGGTCGCAACCTGCTGGACGACGAGACGCAGGCGGCCGGTTTCGACGCGTTGCTGGAATACCAGGATCACAAGCCGTTCGAATGCGTGGGCGAGGGCGCCGAGGCGCGGGCGGCGATGTACGTGCTGAGCCAACGGCCGGAGTGGGCCGAGGATGCACTGGTAGCCCGTTTCCGCGGTGAGATCCTGCCCCAGCTTGACGCCTCGCAACTCGCGATCGAACCATGGTTGCAGCCTAGTGCAGAACACCGCGTTCCCACACGCCTGCAAGCCGCGCTGGCAGCGATCGGCTGATGGACGGCGCACACTCCCACCTGTGGGAGCGACTTCAGTCGCGATGCCTTGCCCGTGTGTGTAGGAGCGCACCCTGTGCGCGATGCCTTGATGCCGACCGGAGCAAAGAGCTTCGCGCACAGGGTGCGCTCCTACGGTGTGCCCTCGAAGAGTGCTCTTGGAAGTCATTCGCATGGACAGGCTGGTCGGGCGGCGTATGCGCATAGAGGAACTCGGCGGCAAGCGCGTCGCGATCTGGGGTTTTGGTCGAGAGGGCCGCGCCGCGCTTGCGGCCCTGCGCCAGCATTTGCCACAACAAGCCTTCACCTTGTTCTGCAGCGCGGCCGAGGTCGATGCGGCGCGGGCGTTCGATCCCGCGCTTGAGGTCATTGCCGGCGCACCGGATGCGGTAGCACTGGGCGGTTTCGACATCGTGGTGAAGTCACCAGGCATTTCGGCCTACAAGCCGGCGTTGCTGGTGGCGCAGGCGCAGGGTACGCACTTCACCTCGGGCACCGCGCTGTGGTTCGCTGAGAATCCCGATGCCCGCGTGATTGCCGTGACCGGCACCAAGGGCAAGAGTACCACCAGCGCGATGCTCGCCCACCTGGCGCGCTCGCTCGGCCTGCGCACCGCGCTGGCGGGCAATATCGGGCTGCCGCTGTTGGAGCTGGGCCATCGGGGCGCTGATTTGTGGGTGATCGAGCTGTCCAGTTTCCAGACCGGCGAGGCCGGGCCGCTTGAATTGGGCGTGATCACCAGCTTGTACGAGGAGCACCTCGACTGGCACGGCACGCGCGAGCGCTATGTCGAGGACAAGCTGAAGCTGGCGGACGTGGCGGGGCAATTGTTGATCAACGCGCGGCAACCGACCCTGCTGGCGCACACACAGCAGCACCCGCATCGACTGATGTTCGGCCAGCCGCACGGCTGGCACGTGGCGAACGGTTTTATTCGTCGCGGCGAGCGCGGGGTATTTCCGCTGGCACAGCTGGCGGCCCCGGGCCTGCACAATGCCTTCAATGCCTGTGCTGCACTGGCTGCACTGGCTGCGCTCGGCATGGACGCCCTCGCGGCAGCCCCGGCACTGGCCAGCTTTAGCCCGTTGCCGCATCGGCTGCAGGCACTGGGTGAACGCGACGGCTTCGATTGGGTCAACGACTCCATCAGCACCGCGCCGCAGGCGACCCTGGCGGCGCTGGACAGCCTGTCTGGCCGCGCAGTGACCGTACTGGTCGGTGGCCATGATCGCGGGCTGGACTGGACACCGTTTGTGCAGGCGATGCTCAGCAAGCCGGCGCACGCGATCGTCTGCATGGGCAGCCAAGGTGCGCGTATCGCCGAGGCCTTGCGCGCTGCTGGAGTGCCCTGCCCGGTGCTATCGGGCGATGATCTGGGGCAGGCCGTGGCCCAGGCAAGGTCGACCACGCCATCGGGCGGCGTGATCCTGCTCTCGCCCGGTGCGCCCAGTTTCGATCAGTTCAAGGATTACGCTGAGCGTGGGCGCCGTTTTGGCGAGCTGGCGGGATTTGAGGGTGCCGCCATCGCGGGCATTGAAGGTGTCGGTATCAGCTGAGTGCGGAGCAATTCCTGCGGCGGCTGGCCCATGCGGCAGCCGCCAAGTCGACGCGCGGTACCAGGTATCTACTCAAACCGAGGAGTCGCCATGAACGATAAATCCGTCCGCTACTGGTTCCCCGCCAAGCGCTATGGATGGGGTTGGGGCTTGCCCAGTGCCTGGCAGGGTTGGGTGGTACTCGTCGCCTATCTCGCCGTCGTGGCAGGCATGGCCTACGTTTTTCCGCCGGCCCACCATGCGCCCGCCTTCTATGCCGGGCTCGTCATCACCACCGTGGTGTTGCTGCTGGTGTGCTTGCTGAAAGGCGAGCCGCCACGGTGGCGCACGGGTGGAGGCTGAGTGCATCCAGCGCCAGTCGATGGTTGACCCGGCTTAACTCATGAGGGTTCTTCACGCGGCGAGAGGTGGGGTCAGTGTCCGCCTTCTGATCGAGCGTCGGCGCCCCATGCCCGGCGCCGCTGAAGCAAGGCTTTGCATCTGCCGAGGTCTGTCGACATGACTCTCTCGGGGCCGGTGTTCCATCAGTCGATGTGGTGGGCCGATTGAGAGGTTCCCTATGCCGTGTGCAGACCTTCCCTGCGCACGGCATAGGGTCGCCAAGTCTCAGGCCGCTTTCTTGGCTGAGGTCTTTGCCGCCTTCCTGGTGACGCCCTTCTTGACAGCTTTCGACGGCGCCACTTTGGCTGCGCCATCGATCAGGAGATTCTCTGGCGTAACGCCACGCTTCTTGAGGGCTTGCACAAACCACAGGGGGCGCTTGCCACGACCTGACCAGGTCTGGTCAGCGTTCTGTGGGTTGCGATACTTGGGAGCGACGGGCGATTTCGGCCCCTTGGCGCCTTTGCCACCACGCATTTGGTACACGTCTGCCAGAGTCAGGCTGTTTGCCTTCAGCAAATTGTCGATCTTTGCCCGGACTTCCTTGACGTGATTGACGCGTGCGGCCTGCATTTGCGATTGAGCATTTGCGATGAGTGACTGGAGTTCGGCGGGGGACAGCGTTTCAAGATTAATAGCCATGACTTTCCTCTTTGGCAGTGGGTCAACAAACTATAGTCTATCTGAGAACCTTGGAATTGACCTACAAAGCGGCCGGTTATTCACCTGCAAATTTTTCTGTGGACTTCTCCCTTGTGTCGCCGCCCGGGAATCCAGCTTCATCATTGCCCTGCTTGTCGATGGTGCAATCAGACGAGTGATAGGTGCGACGGTGAAGAATCACCCGCTGACCTCTCCAGCATGAACGGCCCACCATTTCGATGCCACCAAGGTTACAGCGGCGCGGGTGCAGAAGATTTAGACATGGTGGGAATGTTCTTGATGGCTGTGAGCTGATCTTGTGGGGTGGATACCCACAGGGCAAGCTGTGAGGGGACGAGGTCGAGTCGATAGCTGCTATCGACATCTACGCTCAATACCTTGAAATCAGGCAGGGATTCATTTCGACCCACTGCAGGAAGGTAGACATTAAAATGCTGGTGAAATCATTCCCGGTAAGCAGATGGAAGCGGCCAGGGTGGTGAACTTTACTCGGTGTAGTTGCCGCGGCAGCTGTAGCCATGCTCGTTCTGAATCCAGAACTCGCGGTTCTCGGTTTCCTGTTCGATCGAGTGGTGCTTGACGTAGCCATCATGTTTTTTGGTACCAAGCTTCTACTGTTCAATGGTCAGATTCGAGCATTTTCAACTGCAACATATTCCCTCGTTCTGCGCCGCTTGAAGGCACTTGGGTGGAGGCGTTGAATGTCTGCAGCTTGGCTGCGGGCTACCTGCGCGACCACCATGGCTTGCCTGGCAAGGCGCGAAGGATTGAGGGCGACTCATTTCAGGCATTAAATCTCGTAGCACCATTCAAGATTTATCGCCTGAGCTGGTTTGGTCTCGGTGCGGGAATCCGGCAAGTGATCAAGGCGGTTGGCGGCGTTGAAATACTCCCCAGGCACAAGGTGTCGTGTCATTGCGGCGCGGTGGAGCTTGTGCTCGATCTTTCCGATGGAATCGTAGACCCCAGGCGATGCGACTGCTCAATCTGCAAGCGCAAAGGTGCCATTGTTGCGTCCGTTGGGCTGGCGGGTATTCGAGTCGTCAAGGGTGGCGACGTGCTCAGTCTCTACCAGTTCAACACGAACACCGCCAAGCACTATTTGAGCTCAATCTGCGGCATCTACACTCATCACCAACGTCGATCCAATCCTGAGGAGTATGGGTTCAACGTAAGTGGTCTTGAGGGTGTAAATCCATTGGACATTCCAAATGTCCTCACTATCGACGGTACCAAGCACCCGGCAGACCGGCGGGAGCTCTGCCCTCGATTCGCGCAAAACGAGCACCAAGGGATGGCCAGTAGCAAGCTCCAGCCGCATGACATACGACAACAGTGATTGGCCTTGACCGGCCAAGCCTGGCGCAAAAAAGGCCGCACTTGCATGCGGCCTTTTCGGTTCAAACAGCTAAACGGGTTACCAGATCTTCACCCGATCCTTTGGTGCCAGATAGAGCTTCTCACCTGGCTGCACCTTGAACGCGGGGTACCAGGCGTCGAGGTTGCGCACGGTCTCGGCGCGGAAGTTGGCGGGGGCGTGGACGTCGGTGGCGAGGCGCTGGCGCATGGCGGCATCGCGGATCTTCGAGCGCCAGGCTTGGCCGAAGGCGAGGAAGAGGCGCTGGTCACCGCTGAGGCCGTCGATCACCGGAGCTGGCTTGCCGCCCAGTGACTTGTGATACGCGAGGTAGGCGATGGTGAGGCCGGAGACGTCGGCGATGTTTTCGCCCAGGGTCTGCTCGCCGTTGACGTGCAGGCCGGGCAGGGCCTGGTACTGGTTGAACTGCTGCACCAGTTGCTGGCCAGCGGCCTTGAAGTGGGCCAGGTCGGCCGGGGTCCACCAGTTGTCCAGCTTGCCCTGGGCGTCGAACTCGGCGCCGAGGTTGTCGAAGCTGTGGCTGATCTCGTGACCGATGATGGCGCCGATCGCGCCGTAGTTGCTGGCGGCGTCAGCCTTGGGGTCGAAGAACGGCGGCTGCAGGATCGCCGCGGGGAAGTTCAGCGCATTCTGCAGCGGCAGGTTGACCGCGTTGACGGTCTGCGGCGTCATCCACCACTCGCCCTTGTCGACCGGCTGGCCGAGCTTGGCACACTGGTGTTCATACTCGTATTTCTCGGCCCGCAGGTGGTTGCCGAGGGCGTCGTCGGGGGTGATCTGCAGCGAACTGTAGTCGCGCCAGGTTTCCGGGTAGCCCACGCTGACGCGCAAGGTGGCCAGCTTGGCCTTGGCCTTCTCGCGGGTGGCTGGGGTCATCCAGCTCAGGGTGTCCATGCGCTGGTTGAAGGCGGCGATCAGGTTCTTCACCAGCTGTTCCACTTCGGCCTTGGACGAGGCGGGGAAGTAGTGCTTGACGTAGAGCTGACCCACCGCGTCGCCGAGGTCGCTGCTGGTGGCACCGACCGCGCGCTTCCAGCGTGGCTGCTGTTGCGGCGTGCCTTGGAGGGTGTGGTTGTAGAAGTTGAAGTGGAGGTCGGCGTAGGCCTTGGGCAGCAGGCCGGCGCTGTGGTCGAGGGTGTGGAATACCAGCAGGTCTTTCCAGTCCTGCAGCGGCACACTGGCGGTGAGCGCGGACAGGCCGGTGATCGCCGCCGGCTGCCAGGCATCGATCTGCTGCTGGCGGTCGAGGCCGGCAGCCTTGAAGTACGCAGCCCAGTCCAGCCCCGGTGCTTTCTTCGCAAAGTCGGCCATGCGCCACAGGTTGTTGGCTTTGTGGATGTCCTGGCTGTCGATCAGGCTGGTCTGCGCCTGGGCGATCCGGGTTTCCAACGCCACGATGGTTTTCGCGTTGGCCGCGGCGTTGGCGACGCCGGCCTGCTTCAGCAGCGCACCGACATAGACCAGGTACTTGGCGCGGAACGCGGCCATGTGCGGATCGCTGGACAGGTAGTACTCGCGGCTGGGCATGGCCAGGCCACCTTGCAGCAAGTAGGCGAGGTTGTGCGAAGGATCTTCCAGGCCTTGCGTCACGAACAGGCCGAACAGGTTCTCGGTGTGGAAGTGGGTGGCGTTGATCGGGTCCACGTCGGCGCGCAGGCGGCTGCCCAGGACGCGGGCCAGGTCTTCACGCGAGGCGATTGCGTCGATCTGTGCCAGTTCCGGCTTGAGCGGACTCAGGCCGTGCTTTTCGATTGCCTTGGTGTCCATCCAGGCGGCGTAGTAGTCGGCGATCTTGCGCGCGTTGGAGCCGGCGGCGGGATGGCTGGCGCCGGCATGGCGGATCAGCTCGGCGGTGTCTTTCTCGGACTGCTCGAAGATCTTCAGGAAGGTGCCGGTGCTTGAGCGGTCGGCGGGGATCGTGGCGGTTTTCAGCCAGTCGCCATTGGCATAACGGAAGAAGTCGTCGCCGGGCCTGACGCTGTGGTCGATGCCGCCGAGGTCAATGCCGATCGGGCGGGCGCTTGCCGTCGCGATGGTGGGGGGCGTGGCGGCCCAGGCGCTTGAGCTGCACAGGACGGCGGCGGTGAGGATCCAGCGGATGTGTGACATGGGATTATCCGGGCAAGAGGTAACGCGCACGATAACTGCCTGTGCGAGGTTTTGTGGCGATGACGGATGGGCTATGCGCCGGCGATGGCGGCTTCCAGCGTGGCCAGTACGGCCGTTTCGCCGACGCCGCCCACGATCTCGGCGCGACCGATGCCGCGCCACAGGATCAGGCGCAACTGGCCGGCGCTGTTCTTCTTGTCCAGCCGCATCAAGGCCAGCAGTTGCTGTGCATCCATCCCGGGCGGAATCGTCACGGGCAGGCCGAGGCTCTCCAGCAGGCGCTGCAATCGCGTGCTGTCGGCTGCACTGCTCATGCCCAGGCGTTCGGACAACTGCGCGGCCAGCAGCATGCCGATCGCCACGCCTTCACCGTGCAGCAAGGTGGTGTAGTGGCCCGCGGTTTCCAGCGCATGGCCGAAGGTATGGCCCAGGTTGAGCAGGGCGCGCTCACCTTGTTCGGTCTCGTCGCGGGCGACCACGTCTGCCTTGTACTGCACCTTGCGGGCGATCGCTTGCAGCACGGCGCTGCTGTCGCGCGCGGCCAATGCGGGGGCATGCTGCTCCAGCCAGGTGAAGAACGGCTCGTCACCAATGGCAGCGCCTTTCACTACCTCGGCCAGGCCGGCGCGGTATTCGCGCTCGGGCAGGCTGGTGAGGGTGTCGATGTCGGCCACTACCGCACGTGGCTGGTGGAAGGCCCCGGCGAGGTTCTTGCCCACCGGCAGGTTGACTCCGGTCTTGCCGCCGACCGAGGAATCGACCATGGCCAGCAAGGTGGTCGGCATCTGGATAAAGTCGATGCCGCGCATCCAGCAGGCGGCACTGAAGCCGGCGAGATCCCCGACCACGCCGCCGCCGAGCGCAATGACGCAGGCATCGCGGGTGGCGCCGAGCTGGCCCAGCGCTTCCAGGGCGCGGCCGACGTTGGCGAAATTCTTGTGCGCTTCGCCATCGTCGAGCAGGAACGAGGACCACTGCAGACCCTCCAGCCCGACTTCGATCCGTGGCAGGTACAGCGGCGCCACGGTGGTATTGCTGATTACCAGCGCATGGCGGCCGCGCAGTGCGCCGCGCCAACGGGCGTGATCGGCGAGCAGGCCGCTGCCGATCCATACCGGATAGCTGCGCTGGCCCAGGGCGACGGTGAGGGACTGGATGGCGGATGTGTTCATGCGGTCTGCTGTGCTGAGGCAGCGGGCTGGCGCTGCCAGTGCTGGTCGATGAGGGCAATGCAACGGGTACTGGCGGTGGCCACGCTGCCATGTTCGCCAGGCACCCGCAGGTCGGCGACACGTTCATACAGCGGTGCACGGATCTGGGCCATGGACTGCAGCCGTTCGCGCCGATCCACGCCGGCCAGCAAGGGCCGATGGGTATCGCGTTCGAGCCGCTCCAACTGTTGCTCGATTGTCGTCTGCAACCAGACCACGTAGCCACGTTCGGCCAGCAGCTGCCGGTTGGCGGGATCGAGTATGGCGCCTGCGCCGGTGGCCAGCACCACGCCGCGGCGCTGGCTGCATTCGTCGAGCATGGCGCTTTCGCGTTGGCGAAAGCTGGACTCGCCCTCGATCTCGAATACGGTGCTCACATCCGCGCCACTGTGGCGCTCGATCTCCTGGTCGAGATCCAGGAACAACAGGCCATAATGCTCGGCAAGCCGTCGCCCGATCGAGGTCTTGCCGGCGCCGGTGGGGCCAATGATGAAAAGGTTGCATGACGGATTCATGCGCAAATGCTAACAGGGCAGATGCACGCCTGGTGGAGAGCGAGGTGATGGTGGGCGAACGGGTTTTGCTGGCTGGTTGTGGCGACCTCGGTCTGCGTGTGGCGCAAAAGCTGCATGCACGCGGCGACGAGGTGTGGGCGCTGCGCCGCCGGCCACCCGCGCACGCCGCTGATATCCAGTGGCTGTGCGCCGATTTGACCGATCCGGCCAGCCTGGGTTGCGTGCCCAGGGGCATCACCCAGTTGGTGTATTTGCCCACCCCGGATCGCCGCGATCCCGCGGCCTACCGTGCGACCTTTGTGGACGGGCTGGCTCATCTGCTCGACGCGTTGGGCGTGGCATCGCTGCGTCGGGTGCTGTTCGTTTCATCCAGTGCGGTCTATGGCGAGCATGGGGGCGAGTGGGTGGACGAAGAGACGCCGGTGGCGCCAGCGGGGTTCAATGGTGCGGCGTTGCTGGAGGCCGAGCAACTGTTGGCAGCGCGGTGCAGCGGTTCGATCGTGCTGCGGTTGGCTGGTTTGTATGGCACCGGGCGCATGCAATTGATCGAGCGGCTGCGTGCCGGGCAGGTCGCCGTGCCCCGGCAGACCTCGCACTGGGCCAATCGCATCCATGTCGACGACGCCACTCGTGCCATCGCGCACCTGCTGCAGTTGACCGATCCACAGCCGTTGTACCTTGGGGTGGACAGCACGCCGCTGCCGCTGGATGTGCTTTACGACTACATGGCTGGCCTGCTCGGTGCACCACAACCGGCCGCGGGAGCGGCGCCGACGGGTATCGGCAGCAAGCGGCTGAGCAACCAGCGCCTGCGCGACAGCGGATTCGTGCCGCGCTGGCCAGACTCACGCGCAGGCTATGCCGCGCTGCTGCAGGTCTGAATCCTTCACCCCTGAATCAAGCAACCGAGGAGAACACGCATGGCCAACCCCATTGCGCACCATCAAGTCAGCACCAGTAACGAAATCATCGGCCACCGGATCGTGCGCTCGTTCGGCATCGTGCGCGGCATCACCGTGCGCTCGCGCAGCGTGGTCGGCAATCTCGGCGCCGCGTTGCAGACGATCGTCGGCGGCAACATCTCGATCTATACCGAACTGTGCGAGAAGGCGCGTGAGGAGGCCTTCGAACTGATGCTGCGCCACGCTGCCGCGATGGGCGCCAACGCTGTGGTGGCGATGCGCTACGACGCCAACGACGTGGCCCAGGGCGTGACCGAGGTGCTGGCCTACGGTACCGCGGTGCAGGTGGAGCCGGCGCCATGATTGAATGACGCAGTGCGGCGTGTCCTTGCCGATGGCGACGGGGCAGACCCGGCCTTCAGGGTGGGGGAGCGCCGCGTGCCGCTTGCGCGCGTGCATGGGAGATCCACATCATGTCAGTTGCCAAGGTCATTGAACTCAATGCGTCGTCCGCTAAGGGCATCGAAGATGCCGTGCAGCATGGACTGAGCAAGGCATCGGAGTCGGTCAAGAAGATCAAGAGGGCCTGGGTCAACGAGATCAAGGTGGTCACCGGCGACAAGGGCAAGATCACTGAGTGGCGGGTCAACATGAAGGTCAGCTTCGTGGTTGACTGAGGCCCAGCAAAGCAGCGGGGGGAGCTGCAATCAAAAGCGGGGCGGTGGGAGTGCGATGCTCTGCCGTTCCCCGTTCCCCGTTCCCCGTTCCCCGTTCAGTCGTGATTGAGCGCGGTGACGTGGCGCTCGTCGTCGTATTCGACGCAGGTGTCCGCCAAGGATGGCAGGGTGGCCAGTGCATGCCGGCTCAGCCGCTCGAAGTGCTGCAGGAATCGCTGCAGCGCCAGGGAGTCCATGGCCAGCGGGGCATGGCGCGCAAGCAGATCCTGTTCCTGTTCGCCACGCCAGCGGCGAACGATGTCCCAACTGGGCGCCTGCAGCACGATCAGCGCATCGAATTTTCGCCACAGTGGCTGATAGCTACGCAATTGCTTGTTGACCCAGTGCCGCCAGCTGCCGTCGGCGTCTTCCTCGCGTTCGAGCGAATTGATGGGTTTGTTCAATGCGGCGAGCGGTTGCGGGCGGATGCCCAGTGCCCAGCCTTCAACGATCACCAGTTTCGGCGGCTGCGTGATGCGCGGCCAGCGTGAAGGCGAAAAGCGGGTGTCACGCCCCTTGTTGAAACGCGGGTGGACCACCGGCAACCTCGCTGAGGCATGCGGCAAGCCCGCCAGGACCGACATCAGCAGCTCGATCTCATGGGTGCCCGGAACCCCGCGGCTGCGCAACAGAGGGTGGATCTCTCGGGCCAGCGCCTCGCGATCGCTGCGGGCATAGTAGAAGTCGTCCAGCGAGAGCACCTCGGTGGCCCAGCCGCGTGATGAAGCCTGCAGCTTCATGACGCGGGCAAGGGTGCTCTTGCCGCTGCCTTGCAGGCCGGACAGGCCTAGAATATATGGGCGCCGCGTGCGTGCGATCCGGCCGGCGTAGTGGTCCAGCAAGTGGCCGGCCAGCGCCTCGATCTGCATTTCGGCGTGCGACATCATCCGCGCTGGAGCCCGCTTTCGGGAGCGACCTTGGCGGCGCGTGGATCGCGCTTGTCGAGTGTCCCAACGACGCGGGCGATGCGCAAGTCTTCACATGTCATCGCGGACCATGGCGGCGACATGAGGGAAGCTGCGATCATTGCACTATCATCGGTCCGTTTCATTACTCATCATGATGGCGCGAGTTGGCCACGATTCAAAAGGAAAGTTTCAGACATCATGCTCACGCCAGAAATTCTTGACACCTTTCTCGAACTGCTGGATCAGGCCAAGGCCAGCGGTGATCGCGACGCCACCGCGATGGACCTTTCCACTGTCGACAGCTCCGGGCGCGTCGCCTCGCGCATCGTGCTACTCAAGGGCGCGGACGAGCGCGGTTTCCGGTTTTACACCAATTACGAAAGCGACAAGGGCGGTCAGATTGAGGTACATCCGCAGGTTGCGCTGTGTTTTTACTGGAAGATGCTGCGCAGCGGCGTTCAGGTGCGCGTGGAGGGTTTTGCGCGCAAGCTTCCGGGCGAAGAGTCCGATGCCTATTTCGCCAGCCGGCCACGGCTGAGCCAGATCGGTGCGTGGGCTTCGTTGCAGTCGCAAACCTTGCCTGATCGGGAAACCTTCGAACAGCGCGTGGCGCGATACGAACAGGAGTTCGAGGGCCGCGAGGTGGCGCGGCCGCCGCACTGGGGCGGATTTGTGGTGGAGCCGGACATGCTGGAATTCTGGTACGGCGCCGAATTCCGCCTGCACGAGCGCGTGCGCTGGAGCCGCCACGGACAGACCTGGACACACCGCCTGCTGTATCCGTGACCAGGCCATTGGCGCCGACGGTCGCCGGTGGTGCATGGGGCGAGAGGTGCTGATGCTGACCGCAGTCGGCACCGGTTCCCAGTTCTCTGTTCACCACGATCATTGCCTCAGCCCTGATTCCTGCCCCGTCTTTCGCCCCTTGCCCCCTGATGCCTGACCACTACCCGCAACGAATCGTCTGCCTCACCGAAGAGCCGACCGAGGTGCTTTACGCGCTGGGCGAGGATCGCCGCATCGTGGGGATCTCCGGCTTTACGGTGCGGCCGCCGCAGGCACGCAAGGAAAAGCCCAAGGTCTCTGCGTTCACCAGTGCCAAGGTGGGTGAGATTCTGAAACTCGAGCCGGATCTGGCGATCGGTTTCTCCGATATCCAGGCGGATATCGCGCGTGAGCTGATCAAGTCCGGCGTCGAGGTATGGATCAGCAACCATCGCAGCGTCGATGGCATCCTTTCCTATATCCGCCGCCTGGGCGCGATGGTCGGTGCCTGCGAGAAGGCCGAGGCGTATGCGCAACGTGCCGAGCAGCACATTGCCGAGGTGCGAGCCGCCGTGGAGCAACTTCCGCGGCGACCGACGGTGTATTTCGAGGAATGGGACGATCCGATCATCAGTGGGATCCGCTGGGTTGCCGAGATCATCGGCTTGGCCGGTGGCGATGACTGCTTCCCGGAACTGGCGCGCGAACCGCTGGCGAAGCAGCGCATCCTGGCCAATGGCGACGAAGTGGTGAGGCGTGCGCCGGACATCATTCTCGGTTCATGGTGCGGCAAGCGTTTCCGGCCGGAGAAGGTCGCGGCCAGGCCTGGTTGGGACACCATCCCGGCGGTGCGCCACGGCGACCTCTACGAAATCAAGTCGCCGATCATCCTGCAGCCGGGTCCGGCAGCGCTGTTCGATGGATTGGATGCGATTCATCGGATCATCGCGGAGTGGGCGCGACGCTAGTGCCGGTTTTTTTGCAGGAGCGATTCGTTCCTGCAAAAATGTGGCGGCGTTCGTTGCTCAGCCAGCCATCGCCAGCCGTGCACCCAAATCCAGCAGGGGTGCGGCGATCAGCAGACGGGCGAGCATCAGTCCCAGCAAGATCGCCATCGGGGCAAAGTCGATCTGGCCGGCAACCAGCTTTCCATCGAGTGGGCGCAGCACCGGGGTGACGATGCTGCCGACCAGGCGCAGCAGCGGTTGCCGTCGATCCACGGCGAACATGCTCAACAGCGACCAGCCGAAGATAAGCACGATATAAAACAGCAGGGTGAAATCCAGCAGTTCGGCCAGCGACCACACCAGCAGGCCGGGCAGTGCCGGCATCGCCCCGAGCAGGGCAAACAGCAGCAGACGCTTCAGCAGCATGGCCAGCCAGGCCAACAGCAGGGCCGCCAGGTTGATCCGGCGCCAATTCGGAAGTACGCGCCGAATCGGCGCCAGTACCGGGTTGGTGTAGCGGTAGACGAACTGGCTCAGCGGGTTGTTGAAATCGGCGCGACAGGCTTCGGCCAGCACGCGCACGAGGAGCAGTGTGATCATGGCATCGCATGCCAGTTCAATCAGCATCGACAGCGCATTCAGCAGATAGCTCATGGCAGTTTGTCCAGCTCAGCGGCCAGATCCGCTCCGCGCTGGGTGGCGGCGGCAACGGCACGGGCCACGATACGCGGCAGTTGGTCGGCACTGAAGCTTTCCAGTGCGGCCTGGGTGGTGCCGTTGGGCGAGGTGACGCGTTTACGCAGTACCGCCGGGTCTTCACCACCTTCGGTCAGCATGCGGCCTGCGCCAAAGCAGGTCTGGGCGGCGAGTGCACGGGCCGTGTCGCGGGGCAGGCCTTGCGCTACCGCGGCGTCTTCCAATGCTTCGACGAGGGCGAAGAAGTAGGCTGGCGCGGAGCCGGAGATGGCAGTGACGGTATCCATCAGCGTCTCGTCGTCAACCCAGCGGGTGATCCCTGCGGCGTCGAGGATGTGCTGAGCCTGGGCCCTTTGCGCTGGACTGACCCTGCTGTTCGCGCACAGGCCGGTGGCGCCCGCCCCGATCAGGGCGGGTGTATTGGGCATGCAACGCACGATCGGCAGGCCGTTGCCGAACCAGCGCTCCAGCTGATCCAGGCGGACCCCGGCGGCGATGGAGATCAGCAGCGGCCGGTTGCGCTGCAGCGTGTCGCGCAGGTCGGCCTGGATCGCCGGCATGATCTGTGGTTTGACCGCCAGCACGATGACCTCGGCATCCGCCGCGGCCAGTCGGTTTTCTGCGTAGCAGGCCACGCCGAATTCACGTCCAAGGCCCTGACGTGCCTCGGCCATGGGCTCCGCCACGCTGATGGTCGCCGGCGCGATGCCGGTCTTCAGCAAGCCGCCGATCAGGCTTCGCGCCATGTTGCCGCCGCCGATGAACGCAAGTCGTGTCATGCAGAACTCCTCAAATATCCAGACTGCATACCTTACCGGAGCCGGCGTGAGTGCGCAGTTTTGCGGTCGGTGTCAGGCAGGAAACAGGTTGGGTCAGTAGGCTGCTGCCTGACCTCGGCGGCGTGTGGATCGATCTGTTTCATGGGGAGTGTGCAAACCGGATCGACAGTTTGCGCATCGACCGCGGGAAAGGCTGGCCGCGCGACCCGTTGCGCGAGTAGTATCAGCCGGGCTGCAGGGGGAGTTCGGATCGTTCGTCAAGCGGGTTTCATGGCGCTTGCGCTGCGCGCATCGGCGCACTTGGCGGACAAGGATCTGGCCTGCCCCCGGATGTGGTACCCGACTTCATGCCATCCAGACAATCGGTTGAGGGGAACGACAGATGGACATTGCCGAACTACTGGCCTTCTCGGTAAAGAACAAGGCGTCCGACTTGCATTTGTCTGCAGGTCTGCCGCCGATGATCCGTGTTGACGGCGATGTTCGCCGCATCAACATCCCCGCGCTTGAGCACAAGCAGGTGCATTCGCTGATCTACGACATCATGTCGGACAAGCAGCGGCGCGATTACGAGGAATTCTACGAGACCGACTTCTCGTTCGAGATTCCCGGCCTGGCGCGCTTCCGGGTCAACGCGTTCAATCAGAACCGCGGTGCCGGTGCGGTGTTCCGCACGATTCCGTCGGAGGTGCTGACGCTGGAGGATCTGGCCTGTCCGCGCATTTTCAAGGAGCTGATCGAACAGCCACAGGGCCTGATCCTGGTCACTGGCCCGACCGGCTCGGGCAAATCGACCACGCTGGCGGCCATGGTCGACCACATCAACAAGAACGAATACGGCCACATGCTCACGATCGAGGATCCGATCGAGTTTGTGCACACTTCGCAGAAGTGTCTGGTCAACCAGCGCGAAATCCACCGTGACACACTGGGCTTCAACGAGGCGTTGCGCTCGGCCTTGCGCGAAGATCCGGACTACATCCTGGTCGGCGAGTTGCGCGATCTGGAAACCATCCGGCTGGCGCTCACCGCCGCGGAAACCGGCCATCTGGTATTCGCCACCGTGCACACCAGCTCTGCCGCCAAGACCATCGACCGCATCATCGATGTGTTCCCCGCCGGCGAAAAGCCGATGGTGCGCTCGATGCTTTCCGAGTCGCTGCGCGCGGTGGTCTCGCAGTCGCTGCTGAAGAAGGTTGGTGGTGGACGTATTGCGGCGCACGAGATCATGGTCGGCATTCCGGCGATCCGTAACCTGATCCGCGAGGACAAGGTGGCGCAGATGTATTCGTCGATCCAGACTGGCCAGCAGTTCGGCATGCAGACCCTGGACCAGTGTCTGCAGGATCTGGTCAAGCGTGGGCTGGTGACCCGTCAGCAGGCCTCGACATACGCCAAGAACAAGGACAGTTTCAAGTGAGGCCGGGAACGGTGAATGGTGGGCGGGAAACGCGCAGTTTGCGCTGGACTGGCATTCACGGCGCCGGCGTGATGCTTGAGCAGAGCGGGCGCCCCGATTTTCCACCGTGCCCCTGTTTTCCGTTTCCTGTTCCACGTTTCCCGCTTTGGGAGGAGCCACGTCATGAGCGATTTTGATTTCACCTCGTTCCTGAAGTTGATGGTGCACAAAAAAGCATCGGATCTTTTCATCACCGCCGGTGTGGCGCCGTCGATGAAAGTTCAGGGCCGGATCGTTCCGATCACGCAGAGCCCGCTCAGCGTGCAGCAATCTCGCGACATGGTGCTCAACGTGATGACGCCCAGTCAGCGCGAGGAGTTCGAGAAAACCCACGAATGCCAGTTCGCGATCTCGGCGCAGGGTGTCGGCCGTTTCCGCGTGTCGTGCTTCTATCAGCGCAATTGCGTCGGCATGGTGCTGCGCCGGATCGAGTCGAAGATCCCCACCCCGGAAGAGCTGAACCTGCCGCCGGTGATCAAGCAGCTGGCGATGACCAAGCGCGGCATCATCGTCTTCGTCGGCGCGACCGGCTCGGGCAAATCCACTTCGCTGGCGGCGATGGTCGGCTACCGCAACCAGAACTCGACCGGCCACATCATCACAATCGAGGATCCGATCGAATACGTGCACAAGCACGAGGGCTGCATCATCACCCAGCGTGAGGTCGGCATCGACACCGACAGCTGGGACAATGCGCTGAAGAACACCCTGCGCCAGGCGCCAGACGTGATCATGATCGGCGAAGTTCGCACCCGCGAAGGCATGGATCACGCGATCGCGTTCGCGGAAACCGGTCACTTGGTGTTGTGCACGCTGCATGCGAACAACGCGAACCAGGCGATGGACCGCATCCTGCACTTCTTCCCGGAGGACCGTCGCCAGCAACTGCTGATGGATCTGTCGCTGAACCTCAAGGGTGTCGTGGCGCAGATGCTTATACCCACGCCAGACGGCAAGGCACGTCGAGTGGCGGTGGAAATCTTGCTGGGTACCCCGCTGGCGCAGGATTACATTCGTCAGGGCGAGATTCACAAGCTGAAGGAGCTGATGAAGGAGTCCACCCTGCTGGGCATGAAGACCTTCGATCAGGCCTTGGTGGAGCTCTATCACGCCGGTGAAATCAGCTACGAGGACGCTCTGCGTTACGCCGACAGCTCCAACGAAGTACGCCTGCGCATCAAACTTGCCCAGGGCGGTGACGCGCATACCCTGTCGCAGGGGCTCGATGGCGTGGAGCTGGAAGAAACCCGCGACTCGACCAATTTCGGCGGTGGCAACCTGATGAACAGGTGATGTTGGGAGAGAGGGGGCGGTGGCGTGGCGGGCATTTCATCGGTGTGGCGGCGGTATCAGTGGCCGCTCTTGTCCGGCGAGGGCATGCTGTTCGACTCGGCCGCGACGGTCAGGCCGCTTGCATTCACGCTTTTCACGCCCTTCACCCTTTTGGCGACGCGAATGGCGTGCAGTTTCTCCTTGGCTGTGCTGACGTTGCCGCTGAGCGTCACCAGGTCGTCGCTGGTGTCTACCGAAATGTCGCTGGCCGAAATTCCCTTGGTGGTCGCCAATTCGGATTTCACCTTGGTGGTGACCCAGGCGTCAGCCGCCTTGTCAGGCACGGTCTGGTTGTCCGAGGTTTTTGCATCGCTGCGCTGGGGTCCTGAGCCAGTGCCTGGCCAAGCGGAGCCGCTGCGAACGCAAGCATCAGGCCGGCGATGACCAGGCCTTGGCGGGACTTCGGCTGTTCAAGCATGGCAATCTCCTCGCTGGGTGGAATCTGTCGCTGGGACAGCCGGAGCCGCAGGGGCATCCGTGAGGGCATGGCAACAGCCGAAGCGTGAATATGACGTGCCCTTGGGTGTCGCTGGTTCAGTGGCCGATTACCAAGGCGAGTGAGCGGTCACGACAACGTTCGCATGTCGTTCACCGGATGGGCGGGCGCACAACAAAAAACCCGGGACGCCGAAGCGTCCCGGGTTTTGGTGAACTGCCAGATTACTTCAGTACGGTTTGGCTGGTGATCACCATGCCGCCATTGTCGACGTGCATTTCAGCATCGATGCTGTCGATCCGCTGTGCCTGGGCTTTCATTGCCTCGAATTGCGCCTTGGACCGGGCCGCGCTTTCGGCCAACTGGGCGGCGCTGTCGCCAGCGTCGGTAGCGTCCATCGACGGTTCATCGCTCTTGCTGATCGTGGCAGCGGCCGAGGTCAGGGTGTCGAGCTTCTTTTCCATCAACTGCAGCCAGTCAAGATACATCGCACCACTCAGATGCATGCGGCTCATCTGTCCGGCATCCCCGCCGGGGTCCTTCAGGGTAGCGGCCAGCTTGGCATTCTCGCCCGCGCCGATACCGAGGGCCAGCGCGTGATCGCTCATGGCGACCCAGGCTGGCTGTCCCAGCATGGCGGCCATGTCTTTGGGTAGCGGTTGGGGGGTGCCGTCAGGAGTGAGCTTCAGGCGCGCCAAGGCGGGGACCATCATTTGTCCCATCGCGAGCAGGGCCGTCGGATTGCTGCTGCCGACCACCAGCCGACCGCTGAACGCGGGAATGCTGGAGTTCGGGTTTGCGGCCAGTGAATCGAGTGCAATACGCAGGCCGAGCATGTCACCGAAGGGCGGGATGGCCGCCTTCTGCATGGCCGGGCCGAGTTTGGCAAAGCCGTCGTTGAGGTCGATCAGCGACGGGCAGGTGAATGGCTTGGCGGCGATGGCGTCGGACTGGGCCAGCCAGAACGTGCGCAACGACGACACCGGCAGGGCCAGGCTCAGATCAAACGGGGCCGTACCCGCATGGCCCAGTCCCGGCAGCGCCACCTGCAGGCCGGCAAAGGCCTTGCTGATGTCGTCGGCCAGCGATACGTCGAACCGCAGGCCCTGATGCTTTGCATCCAGCTGGGTGTAGCCGAAGCTGATGTTCGGCACGCGAGCGGCAATGCGGGAGGCATCGGCAACGCAGCTTGGCGAGGTTTGCAGTTGATTGGCCACTGGTTCGCCGGTCTTGGCCGAGACGGCTTCGGCGCGTGCCTTCAGGATCGCGGCGATGAGCGGATCCTTGCCGCTCATCGCCAGTGGCAGGGCGCGGGTCAGGTCCATATCACCAACCAGCCAGGATTGATAACCCTTGGCCTTGGCCAAATCGCTCAGGCGGCCGTCGTCCTGCAGGTTTTTCTGTGGCCGATCCAAGCCCAGAGCCTGACGCAGCAATTCGACAGGCGCATCGGCCGGCAGCAACGCAGCCACCGCCTGCTTGTTCACCGTGGCCAGGATTATCTGCGTGCCGGAGGCGACGAATACATGCTTGCGGTAGCTCTGCTTGCCTATCATGGCGACGTCGAGCTTCTTGCCGTAGGCGGTTTCCAGCCTGCCGATGAAGCCATCGAACGCGACCGGGTCACTGAGCTCGAAGCGAATGACCGGGGCGAGGCCGAGGCCGTAGAGCGCGGTGTATCCCTTCAGATTCAGCCCGGCTCCCTGGGCGAAACTCTCAACCGTCTTGCCTTTGAATTCGGCACGTAGCGCACGAATCAGTCGCGCGCCATCGGGGTCCTTCGCAGCCAGGTGGTCAGCGGCCGCGTCCATCTGGTTCAGCTGGGCCGGCAACTGGGCATCGGCCTGGGCGAGCAGCGCGGCGCGCGTGCTGTCGCCCATGATGTCCAGGTTGGCTACCACGTAAGGCGTGTCCGCGGGTACGAACGCCAGCGGAGCATCCTTGTCCTTGTGTGCGCAGGCGGCCAGCATGAAGCCGGCAAAACCCAGCGCAATAAAGCGCGTCGTCGATCGCATGGTGATCCCCATTGAAGTGTGAATGGTACGTCGGACATTATGCCCATTTGCACCTCGCTGCGCCGAGTTTGGCGCAGCGTTTCCGTTCCTGTCCCTGTTCAGCGGGCGAGCAACTCGTTCAACACGGCCATGCGGATGAAGACACCGTTGCCGACTTGCTCAAGAATGCGTGACTGCGCGCCGTCGGCCACGTCCGGTGCGATTTCGACCCCTCGATTGATCGGCCCCGGGTGCATCACCAGGCAGCCGGGGGCGGCGAGCGCCAGGCGACGCTGGTCGAGCCCGTAGTGGGCGAAATAGGCGGCTTCGTCCGGCAGGTCGATGGCGGCCATGCGCTCCTTCTGCAGCCGCAGCATGATCACCGCATCGACGCCTTCGATGGCCTGGTCGAAGCTGTCGTAGCGGCGCCCTTGAGGTACCTCGTCGATGCCAGGCATCAGTTCGGCCGGGCCGCACAGACGGATCTCCCTGACCCCGAGCGTGCTGAGGGCAGTGATATCCGAGCGTGCCACCCGCGAATGCTTGATGTCGCCGCAGATCACCACGCTGAGGTTCTCGAAATCGGGTCGGTGCTGGCGGATCGTCAGTGCGTCGAGCAGGCCCTGGGTGGGGTGGGCGCGGTTGCCGTCACCGGCGTTGATCACCGACACGCCGCTCATGGCATGGCGCACCAGCTCTTCAGGCGTGCCCGATTGCTTGTGACGCACGATGATCGCGTCCAGGTGCATCGCCTCGAGCGTGTGCAGGGTGTCGAACAGTTCCTCGCCCTTGCTGGTGGAGGACAGGCCGATATCGAAATTGATCACGTCGGCGCCGAGTCGTCGCGCCGCCAGCTCGAACGAGGTGCGGGTGCGGGTGGAGGGTTCGAAGAACAGATTCAGCACGGTGCGTCCGGCCAGCACATCCAGCTTGCGGGTGCCGTGAGCACAGGCGTCGCGCAAGGACTCGGCGCGATCGAGCAGGCGCTCAATGGTTTCGCGCGGCAGGTTTTCCAGGGTGGTCAGGTGGCGCAGGCGAGGGCTCATGGCGGCGGCTCTGGAGTGGGGAGGGGTGGTGCTTTCAGTAATCGGCGGCGCCAGCTGAGGGCAAGCCGTCGCCGGCTAGCCAGCGTTCGAGAATGACCGCCGCAGCTTCTGCGTCGATGTGGGCTGCATTGCGGCGCCGCTTGAGCCCGGCGGCGCGTGCGGCAGCAAATCGTTGCGCGGCCTCCTGCGAACTGTGCCGCTCATCGACAAAAACCACCGGCAAACGGTAGCGCTCGGTCAGCTGCGCGGCAAAACGGCGTGCCCGGCGGCTGGCCGCTTGCTCGGCTCCCTCAAGGGTCAGCGGCAGGCCGACAACAAGGGTCTCGGGTAGCCATTCCTGGCGAAGTGAATCCAGGCGGCTCCAGTCGGCAGCGTCTTCGCGCATGGGAACGATGGTCAAAGCGCGGGCGCTGGCGGTGAAGGTGTTGCCGATGGCCACGCCGGTAATCCGCGCGCCAACGTCAAAGCCGAACACACAGCTCATGCGTGACCCGCGTAGCCGGAAAGCTGGCGCGGATCGACGCCAACCAAACCGGCAGCGGCGCTCCAGCGCTCCTCCAGCGGAGTTTCAAACACCACCCGGCCGCAGGCTTCGGTCGTCAGCCACGCGTTGGACATCAACTCCTGTTCCAACTGGCCGGCGTCCCAGCCGGCGTAGCCCAGTACCATGATTGCCTGCCTTGGGCCCTCGCCAGCGGCCATGGCGACCAGGATGTCGCGCGAGGTAGTCACCGACCAATCGCTGTTGATGCGGTAGCTGGACTCCCAGTCGCCGGCTTCGCGGTGCAGCACGAAGCCGCGCTCCTGCTGCACCGGTCCACCGATCAGTACAGGCGCATCGGCCAGCTCGCTGTCCACGCACTCCAGTTTCATCTGTGCCAGGACGTCGCCGAAGCGATATTCAGACAGCTGGTTCACCAGCAAACCCACGGCGCCATCTTCGTCGTGCTGGCACAACAACGCGACACCGCGGCAAAACGGTGGATCGGCCAGGTTTGGCATGGCGATCAGGAAGTGCCCGGTAAGGGTGGTGGGTTGTATGGCGACCATGCCCACATTGTAAGCTCAGTGCGCCGGCTGCGCTGCTTCAGCGTGTCTGCAGGATGTAATTGGGCTGGAATTGCCAAGTGCGGGTGATATTGAGTTCGTCGATCCGCTGGCCGGTTCGCGGCGCTGGCGGGAACGGTGCGGCCAGCCGCACGATCCGCTCGGCGGCGGAATCGAGAATTTTCTGGCCAGAACTCTGGATGACGTCGATGCTCTTGATGCTCCCGTCCAGGTTGAGCACTACGGTCAGCAGCACGTCACCATGCAAGCCGAGGCGGCGCGCCTCTTCCGGATAGTTCAAGTTGCCGATGCGTTCCACCCGGTCGGACCAGCCGCGCATGTAGGCGGCATAGGCGTATTCACGGGTACTGGCGGTCAGGTATTTGACCTTGGGCCGTTTGGCGTAGGCCACCTTCTTCTTGCGCAGTTCGGCAGCGAGCTGGGCGATGGCCTGCTCACGCTTCAGTTCTACTGCTGCCGGGGTCGCCGTTTGGGGGTCTACTTCGGTTTGCGCCGTATCGCTGGTGACACGGAAATCACTGGCGCCCGTCGTGGTGACCATGCGTGTTGGTGTGGCCGCGCGCGGCGGTGGCGTGGAAGCCTGCACCGGTTGCGGCGCAATGCCAGGGTCGGGCTTGGGCAGCACACCGGAGAAGATCTCCGAGGGGCGTGCGACGCGGTCGCTCTGGCCACCGCCGCGATTATTCGCCTGAGCCAGGAAATCCGCCTTGTCCGGGGCTTCCCGGTTCGCCACGTTGACCAGGGTGACGTCGAGAGTGGGCAGGCTCGGGCGGGGTTTGGCGAAATGAAAGGTGATGCCAAGCAACAATACGCCGTGCAGCAACAGCGAAAACAGCAGGGTTGCCCCGATCGGGTCAGGTCGGGCATTGGCGGTTGCGGTGGCGCTCACTCAGTATGGTTTCCAATGGCTTGCCGCTCGATCACGTCGAACAACTGACCCGCAATGTTAAGCCCGAACTGGGCATCCAGTTCACGTACACACGTCGGGGATGTGACGTTGATCTCGGTCAGGTAGTCGCCAATCACATCCAGGCCGACGAACAGGAGTCCGCGTCGGCGCAATTCGGGGGCGACCTGAGCCACGATCCAGCGATCACGTTCAGACAGCGGTACACCCTCGCCGCGGCCACCAGCGGCCAGGTTTCCACGGAATTCATCGCCTTGCGGTATACGTGCCAGCGCGTAGGGCACCGGTTCGCCGTCGATGACGAGGATGCGCTTGTCGCCGGCGCTGATCTCGGGAATGTATTTCTGGGCGATGACCAGCTGTCGGCCGCTACCGTGGGCATCGCCGCCAAGCAAGGTTTCCAGCATCGAATTGAGGTTGCTGTCACCGGCCCTGACCCTGAAGATGCCCCGTCCGCCCATGCCATCGAGCGGCTTCAGTACGACCTCGCCATGTTCGGCAGTGAACTTGCGCAACTCGCCTGCGTTACGTGAGACCAAGGTTGCAGCGATGCACTGTGGGAAAGCGAGCGCAAACAGCTTCTCGTTGCAGTCGCGCAATGCCCGTGGGTCGTTGACCACCATTACGCCCTCTCGTTGCGCGGCTTCGAGCACCATGGTGTCGTAAACGAATTGCGGATCGACCGGCGGGTCCTTGCGCATCAACACCACATTGAGCTCGCGCAGCGGCCGCCACTGCGACGGCCCCAGGGTGAACCAGTGCTCTGGATCCTCGCGCACCTCCAGCGGAGAGATTCGCGCCCAGGCGGTGCCATCACGAAGGGCGAGATCGCCCTGCTCGAAATAGTGCAGCGAATGACCGCGACGCTGGCCTTCCAGCAACATGGCCAGCGTGGTGTCCTTGGCTATCTTGATCGCGCCGATGGGGTCCATCAGCACGCCGACCGAAAGGGTCATGGGGGTTCTCCATGGAGGGTGGGTTGGTGTGATGGTAGCGGCAGGCTTGCGCCAGCGGGCGGCTATACTAAGACGAATCGTCGTCAGGCGGGTTGGTGACGAGCGATGGCGTTCGAGCTGCTGTTGTCGGTGAGCGGATGGTGCCAATATGTGGCAGCTTGTGCGTGTGCGGGGCAGCAGCGCCGATTATTGCTTGACAGTCTCGGCGGGCAGGCAGTAAACATCAAAGCTGAAGGGTCTTCCGTGGTTGAGCGGGTAAGGGATGGTTCGGTTCCCGATGCTTTCTACATGCATACTGTGCGGCATGGCTATTGCATGTCTTGGTGATTATCCTGAGCTCGTGGCGGGCAGCAGGGGGAGTAAGTGAATTTGAACGTGAGTGCTATTGACTTGGTTGGTCTGAAGGTCATGGTGATCGATGACTCCAAGACCATCCGCCGCACAGCGGAAACCCTGCTGAAAAAAGAGGGTTGCGATGTATTGACGGCCGTGGACGGGTTCGAGGCGCTGGCCAAGATTTCTGATCAGAAGCCAGCCATCATCTTCGTTGACATCATGATGCCGCGCCTGGATGGCTATCAGACTTGCGCGCTGATCAAGAACAACCCGCAGTTCCGGGCGACGCCGGTGATCATGCTCAGTTCCAAAGACGGGCTGTTCGACAAGGCGCGCGGGCGCATCGTGGGCGCCGAGCAATATCTGACCAAGCCGTTTACGCGGGATGAGCTGCTTGGTGCCATCCATCGGCATGTCAGCTCAACGGCAAGCCACTGACTGCAGATTCTTAGGGGGAACTGTGGCCAATATCTTCATCATTGATGATTCCCCGACTGATGTTCGGGTGTTCACCACACTGCTTGAACGAGCGGGGCATCAGGTCGTGGCCGTCAGTTCAGCAGAAGAGGGCATCGAGCGCGTTCGCAGCGATCTGCCCGACTTGGTGATCATGGATGTGATCATGCCTGGCATGAATGGTTTTCAGGCGACCCGGACCTTGACGCGTGACCCGGTCACAGCGGCCATTCCAGTCGTGATGATTACCACCAAGTCGATGGAAACAGATCGGGTCTGGGGTATGCGTCAGGGAGCCCGGGCGTTCATCACCAAGCCGGTGAATGAGAAAGAGCTGCTGACCTGCATCAACGACCTGCTGTCGAGCGAGAAATGAATCAGTCCGTCAACCGAACTCCATTCGAAATTCTGGCCCGTTACGAACGTCTCTCACTGGCGCACGCCTCGGATACGCAAGACAAGCTTGAGGCACCGGGTCTATGGCGTGGCATCGGCTTTCGCGTGGGGACACGTCTACTGCTCAGCGGTATCGACGAAATCAACGAACTTCTGGCGGTACCCGTACTTACCCCGGTGCCGGGTACCCAGCCCTGGCTGCTTGGCGTGGCCAACGTGCGCGGCAATCTGGTGCCGGTGGTCGATTTTGCCCGCTACCTGTTCGGCGAGCGCACCCAGCACTCTGATCGCACCCGATTGTTGGTGGTGCGTCAAGGTGGCGGCAGCGTGGCGTTGCTGGTGGACGAGGTGCTCGGTCAGCGCACGGTGGATGAACAGCAGAGACACGAGGCCGAGCAAGAGGATGATCCGCGACTCACGCGCTTCGTCGAAAGCCGGGTGGGCGAGCAGCAATTGGCAATTTTCAGCATGAACCGGCTGGTGCGTGCACCGGATTTCCGGCAGGCCGCAGCCTGATTTCAGGCCCGGTTGCAGTCGCGTGAAGGGCCGGCGCCAGTTTGGGCGCCGGAAACTTGGGGCAACCAGCCCTCGGCCAGTATTCGCATTCGTGGATGTTGCGAAGCGGGTCACGAAATTAGCTAGACGGATGAGGTGAACATGAGCACTACAGGGGGCGTCAGCCGGGAACGCGGGTATACCGCACTCATTGTCCTGCTGCTGGTTGCGATTGGTTTTGCGGCACTGGACTTCTTCCTGCTCAACCAGAAGAACGGTGAGGATCGTCAGGCTATCGCGCTGACTACGCAAATTCAGGTGCTGTCACAGCAGACCGCGAAATTTGCACTTGAATCCGCAGACGGCAACGTTGACTCCTTCAAGGAGCTGGAAAGTACCCGCAATGCCATCGATTCCGCGGTTCAGCGGTTGAACCAGGGCGATCCCAATAGCGGCATGCGGCCCTACTCGGACAAGAACAGTTCGCCGGCAGGTCGCGCAGTAAGTGCTCTCGACGCGTCCTGGAAACAGCTCGACGCTGATATCAGCAAGATTCTGTCCAACAAGTCGGTGGTGCTCGACTCTGGCCAGCGTGCTGCGACACTGGCCCAGCAGATGCCCTTGCTCAACTCCAGCATGGAGCAGGTGGTCAACATCCTTCAGCAGCGCAATGGCAGCTCCGAGCAGATGCTGGGTACCTCGCGCCAGATGCTGTCCGCTGACCGTATCATCCGGCGCGTGCAGGAAATCCTGCAGGGTGGCGACAACTCTCAGTCGGCGGCCGATGGTCTGTCGCGCGATGCCCAGTTGTACGGCAGCGTGTTGAATGGCTTGATCGAAGGCAATCCCGATAGTGGCGTCAGGCCCATCGGCGACGCCAATGCGCGCAAGATCCTCACGGATATGGATACGAGCTGGACCAAGCTGGCTGATCCGGTGGCCAAGCTGGTTGCTGCTTCAAGCAATATCGCCGACGTGAAGCATGCGGGTAACCAGGCGTCGCTGGACTCCCAGACCGTTCTGCTGCGAGCGAATGATCTCTCCGAGCAGATCGGCAAGTTGCCGCTGCGCCGGCTGTTCCCGAATGTGTGGTGGGGCCTGATTGGCGCCATTGCCGCGGTGGCGTTTGCTCTTGTGCTGGTGATTACCCTGGTGGGCGATCAGCGTCGTCGATTCGCCAGCAGTACCGAGCTCAACCAGCGTAACCAGGAGGCGATCATGCGCCTGCTGGATGAAATGGGGTCGCTCGCCGAAGGTGATTTGACGGTAAAAACCACCGTCTCCGAGGACATCACCGGCGCCATCGCCGACTCGGTGAACTACGCTATCGACGAACTGCGAACCTTGGTAACCACCATTAACGAGACCTCCGAGCAGGTGTCGTCTTCGGCGCAGGAAACGCAGACCACGGCGCGTCACCTGGCCGATGCGGCCGAGCAACAGGCGCAGCAGATCAGTTCGGCGACCTCCGCGATCAACCAGATCGTGAACTCAATGGACATCGTGTCGAAAGATTCCGCCGAGTCCGCCGACGTCGCGGAACGCTCGGTGAAGATCGCCTCGCGCGGCGCGGAAGTGGTGCGAGAGACAATCTCGGGCATGGATTCGATTCGTGACCAGATTCAGGAGACCTCCAAGCGAATCAAGCGATTGGGCGAGTCGTCGCAGGAAATCGGCTCGATCGTGGAACTGATCAACGACATTGCCGAACAGACCAACATTCTGGCGTTGAATGCCGCGATTCAGGCGGCTTCAGCAGGTGAAGCGGGCCGTGGTTTCGCCGTGGTGGCGGATGAAGTGCAGCGACTGGCAGAACGTTCCACCAGCGCAACCAAGCGTATTGAGACGTTGGTGCAGACAATTCAGTCCGACACCAATGAAGCGGTCAACTCGATGGAGCAGACCACCGCCGAGGTGGTTGCCGGTGCGCGCCTGGCCGAGGATGCGGGTAGCGCACTGGGCGATATCGAGCGCGTTTCGCACGATTTGTCGGCGCTGATTCAGAACATCTCGACGGCGGCGCGTGCGCAGTCATCGGCGGCGACCGAGGTGTCGCACTCGATGAATGCCATTCAGGAAATTACTTCGCAAACCTCGCAAGGTGCGAGCCAGACGGCCGACTCGATTGGTACGCTGGCGCAATTGGCGAGCGACCTGCGACGCTCGGTCGCGCATTTCAAGTTGCCGGGTTGAGGTCGATCGGGTTGAGCTCACTCAGCCCGATCGAGCGTATTGAAATTAGCATTTTGACGGGGGGCAGTCTCGCTGGTTGCAGGATGCTTGCGTTGTGCAATCGCTGAGAGAGGCGCATGAGACTTCAAGACCACATCGATTTCACCACACTGCAGTGGGTCAAGCCGGAGCTCGACGATACATTGTCGATTGCGCGCGAGGCGCTGGAGTCCTACGTCGACAATCCGACCAAGCGCGATTACATGCGCACCTGCGCGGATCACCTGCATCAGGTGCATGGCACCTTGCGCATGGTGGAGCTGTACGGCGCCGCCATGGTCACGGCAGAAATGGAGGCGCTGGCCAGCGCACTGCTTGAAGGCCAGGTCACCCATCGCGAGGAGGCTTATGCCGCCCTGATGCGTGGCCTCATGCAACTGCCCGATTATCTCGAGCGGTTGTCCAGTGGTCATCGAGATGTGCCAGTCGTGTTGCTGCCACTGCTCAACGACTTGCGCGCCAGCCGTGAGCAGGAGCCGTTGACCGAAGCGGCAATGTTCCACCCCAATCTTGACGCGTTCCTGCCAGAGCAGGCGCCGGCCGCGATGAGCGAGGCATACGCCGAGGCCCATCGTGCCGAGTTGGTCGACCTGCGCCTGCGTTTTCAGCAGCAGCTGCTCGCCTGGTTTCGTGGGCAGGATGCGGCGCAGCAGCTGATCGCCATGCGCAAGACTCTGCTGGCCATCACTGCGCGCTGCTATCACGTGCATGGTCGGCGACTGTGGTGGATCGCTGCTGGTGTCCTGGAGGGCTTGGAGCAGGGAGCCCTGAAAGGCCACGCCACCGAAGTGCGCCAGCTGATCGGCAAGGTGGATCGCAATATCCGCTTGCTGATCGAGCACGGCGAGAACAGCCTGCGCGCAAGCGATGCGGGTGACGTGGCTTGCCAGTTGCTTTACATCGTGGCCCAAGCCAAGCAACGCACTCCGCACATGGAGTTGCTGCACAGCACCTATGCGCTCGATACCTTGTTGCCGAAAACGGGCGAGCTGGAACATGCCCGCGGCTCGATGGCTGGTCACAACCGCGCACTGCTGGATTCCGTGTCGCGTGCTCTGAAGGACGACCTGTTGCGCGTCAAGGAAGCCCTGGATCTGTTTTTGCGGCAGCAGGATGGTGATCCGGCTCAACTGGCGAAGCAGGGTGAAGTGCTTGAACGTGTGGGCGACACGCTGGGCATGCTGGCGCTGGCGGTACCGCGCCGTGTGATCACCGAACAACGTCGCGTCCTGGACGAGATTTCCAATCACATGCGGCCGGCAGATGAGGATGCCCTGCTCGACGTGGCGGGTGCACTGCTATACGTTGAGGCCTCGCTGGACGATCACATCGAAAGCCTGGGTTCTGAGGAAGACGGCGCCTCGGACGAGGTGATGCACGGCCTGCCTCGCAGCGAGGCACTTGGCGTTGTTACGACGCTGATGCAGGAGGCGATTCGCAACACCGGTACCGTGAAGGACGGAATCGTCGCCTTTGTCGAATCTGGCTGGGAGCACGATCAGCTGGTTGGTGCACCAAGTCTGATGGACGAGGTCGCAGGCGCCATGCGCATGTTGTCCTCACCGCGACCAGCCGATTTGGCGGTAGGCATCAGCCGCTTCGTCGACTATGAGCTGCTGCAGGACCGGCGCGTGCCCAGTGGTACGCAGATGGATCATCTGGCTGATGCCCTGGCAGCCCTGGAATACTATCTCGAGGCTGCTCGCGAGCACCGCGGCGGTTTGGAGCATATTCTTGATGTTGCCGAGCACAGTCTGGGGATGTTGGGCTACTGGCCCGTCCCGTCCGTGCGCGAAGCGTCGAGCGTTTCCGTGTCGGCGACAGCATTCGGTGCGGCAGGTGCTGCCGACGATACCGGCTTTGCGGGGCATCCGGAGCTTTCGGAGTCTGTCAGTCTGCTTCCGGGCAACGATCTGAGCAGTCTTTTTGTGGGCGAAACGCACGTGCAGGAGGCAGCGTCGCACAATCTCGACGGGCTGCGCCTGGTTCAGACCGAGGCCACTTCTCCTGCCCAGTTGATCGACCAAGTTGCGGGTCAGGGTGATGACTGGGTCGAGGTCGAGGAAGAGATTTTTGAGCAGGTTCCGGTACAGGATGCCTTGGCCTCGAACACCCGCTTCAACGCCAATGCCGAAGGCATCGATGATGATATCCGGGAGATCTTTCTGGAGGAAATGCAGGAGGAAATCGATAACCTGCGTGGTGCCGAAGCGGCTTGGCTGACAAATCCCACCGATTTTTCGTCGCTGGTCAGTATTCGTCGCTCGTTCCATACTCTGAAGGGTTCCGGACGACTCGTCGGCGCTGGCGTACTGGGCGAGTTTGCCTGGAAAGTGGAGGATATGCTCAATCGCATCCTCGACAAGTCCATCGAGCCGGACCAAAACGTGCAGGCCTTGGTGCGGCACGCCGTTGAAGCGTTGCCCCAGCTGCTCTCGGCGCTCAAGGGTGAGGCCACGCCTGATGCACCACTGAGTGCCATCATGCATACGGCGGAGCAGTTGTCGGCGGGCAAGCCGGCGCGACTGGAAGATCAAGCGCCGCGGGCCATGGAAACAGTTCGACGCGTAGTAGTGCGGCGCGTTCCGCGCATGGATTTGGCGGCAGCTTCGGTGCCCGAAGCGGCACTCACTGATGCCAATGCGGCAAGCGTCGAACAACCCCCGGTCGTGCACGAGCAGGCAATCGAGATGCCGGTGATGCCGCCGGTTGATCCGGTGTTGCTCGAAATTCTTCGCAGCGAAGTCGGTCAATACCTGCACACCATTCGCACAGCGATCCAGCGCTGCGACGGTGAAATGGCTATCACCGAAGGGTTGTTGCGCGCGGTGCATACCTTGCATGGCGCCATCGCGATGGTCGACATCCCGTTGCTGACGCAGTTGCTGTCGCCGCTGGAGGGGTTGTTCAAGCGGCTGCGCGCGTCAGGGTTGCCGTTGACCGCGGAGGGTGTCGGCCTGCTCGATGAATCCATGCGCGCGGTCGATCACGTGATGGGCCAATTCGATGTGGCGCAGCCGAAGCTGCCTCTTGTCGACGTGCTGACGGCGCAGATCATCAGTTTGCGCGACAACTACCCCGAGTCAAAGGTAGCTCATGTCGTCTACGAACCGCACCTCACCGATCTTGCGTCCAACGAAGATGCCGCTGATGAGGCGCCAGCCCAGGTCCAGATCGAGGACGTATTCGATTCCCGTCCGAACTCGGTTGATAACGTGGGTGCTGAGGTAGCGTCGTTCGAAGATGGTTCGGACAGCGCGCGGGCGACACAGTCGGGTTCAGACGAGACCGAGCATGATGATCTCGCTGCTGAGCTCGTAGCGGCCCTGGGATCATTCGAAATACCCGACGCCGAATCGAAGCGGGTCGAGCGGGCCGCCGCGGAGCAGGCTGCAGCGGAGCAGGTCGCCGCAGAGCAGGCCGCCGCGGAGCAGGCTGCAGCGGAGCAGGTCGCCGCAGAGCAGGTCGCCGCGAAGCAGGCTGCAGCGGAGCAGGCCGCCGCAGAGCAGGTTGCAGCGGAGCAAGCCGCCGCAGAGGAAGAGGAGGCCGCCGCGGAGCAGGCTCAGGTAGCGGCCCGCGCAGATGCAGATAGCGAGCAGTCGACGGTGGTCGAACCACCATCGGCCGACATCGTGGCGGGCTTCAGCTCGATTGATGCTGATTTGCTGGAAGTCTTCATTGACGAAGCGCGCGAAATTCTCGATCACGCTGAGGGTGTGTTGGCGCAATGGCACGCAGAGCCGACCGAGTTGGCGTGTGTCCCGGAATTGCAGCGGGATCTGCATACGCTCAAGGGAGGCGCGCGCATTGCCGGCCTGGTACCAGTGGGTGATCTCACCCATGCCATTGAAACCCTGCTCGAAAAGCCGATCCGCGATCCACGCAAGACCGGTGCGCTGATTGGTGCGCTTGAGACCAGCTTCGATCTGTTGCACTCACTCGTGCAGCAGGTTTCTCAGGGGCAGGCGACCGACTATCCGCAGGCCATGATCGACCGCCTGTTGGAGATGGCTGGTGAAAAGGTCATGGCTGATGATGCGGTTCTGGCGGCGGTAGCCATGCCGGTGGCCGCGGTGACGCCGGATGTTACGCGCGTGGTCGTGCACGCAGAGCCGAATAGCCTTGATCTGCCCGATTTGTTGCCGGAGATCGAAGAAGAAGTCCATTCTTCCCAGGAACAGATCCGAGTTCGCGCCGACCTGCTGGACAGCCTGGTCAACCATGCCGGCGAGGTGGCGATCTACCGTTCACGTCTGGAACAGCAGGTCGCAGGTTATCGCTTCAACCTCGTCGAACTGGAACAGACTGTGGCACGTCTGCGCAGTCAGCTGCGCATGCTGGAAATCGAGACGGAAGCGCAGATCATCGCGCGATTCCAGCGCGAACATCGTGAGGCTGGTCTGACCGTGTTCGATCCACTCGAGCTCGATCGTTATTCGCAGTTGCAGCAGTACTCGCGAGCACTGGCTGAGTCGGTATCCGATCTGGTCTCCATCCAGAACATGCTGGACGAGCTGACACGCCAGGCCGAGACCTTGCTGATCCAGCAGTCGCGCGTCAGTACCGAGCTGCAGGACGGTCTGCTGCGTACACGCATGCTGCCATTCGACACGATGGTGCCCAACTTGCGTCGCACACTGCGTCAGGCGGCCCAGGAAGAAGGCAAGAATGCGCAGTTGTACGTCGATGGTGCGCACGGCGAAATGGATCGAAACCTGCTTGATCGCATCAAGGCACCGTTCGAGCACATGTTGCGCAACGCCATTGCCCATGGGATCGAGACGCCGGCCGAACGTCGCAAGGCAGGCAAGCCGGCCGAAGGCTCGGTAAATATCAAGGTCGCCCGCGAAGCGACCGAGGTGGTCATTCGGGTCAGCGATGACGGGCGCGGCTTGAATCGCGAGGCGATCCGCAAGCGCGGCGTCGAGCGCGGGCTGCTGCGTCCGGATACCCGGCCGACTGACAATCAGTTGCTTTCACTGATTACGCAGGCAGGCTTCTCCACTGCAAGTCAGATCACCCAGTTGGCCGGTCGCGGCGTCGGTATGGACGTGGTTGCGAACGAAATCAGGCAGCTCGGTGGTTCGCTATCGATTGAATCGGAAGAGGGCAAGGGCAGCACCTTTGTGTTGCGCCTGCCGTTTACGCTGGCGGTTACCCAGGCCATCCTGGTGCGGATCGGTGAGGCCACTTTCGCCATCCCGATGACCTCGGTTCAAGGGGTGGCGCGAGTCAACCCGGAGGACCTGGCGGCGCTGTTGAACGAGGACGAGCCCTCGTTCCATTACGGCAGCGAGGATTACGGCATCCACGATCTGGCCGATCTGCTGGGTCTGCCGCCAGGGCTGCCTGCTGAAGGCGAACAGCAGCCACTGCTGCTGACCCGAGCCGGTGACCTGCGCGCAGCGATCCGTATTGACGCTGTGCTCGGATCACGTGAAATCGTGGTCAAGTCGGTGGGCCCCCAGATCAGCTCCGTGCCGGGGCTGCTGGGCGCCACCATCATGGGCGATGGCTCGGTGCTGATCATTCTTGACCTGGCACCGCTCGTGCGTCACGGCATCATTCGCCGCGAACAACGATTGGCCGAAGGCCTCAGTGCGGTCCAGGCACCGATCATCGAAGAAGTGAAAGAGCGGCCTTTGGTGATGGTGGTGGATGACTCGATCACCATGCGCAAGGTCACCAGCCGAGTGCTTGAGCGTCACGAATATGAGGTCAGCACCGCCAAGGACGGTGTCGACGCGATCGAGAAACTGCATGAGCGTGTCCCCGATCTGATGCTGCTTGATATCGAGATGCCGCGCATGGACGGCTACGAGTTGGCGACGCATATGAAGGCCGACCCGCGCTGGCGCGACGTGCCGATCATCATGATCACCTCGCGAAGTGGCGACAAGCATCGCCAGCGTGCGTTCGACATCGGCGTGGAGCGCTATCTCGGCAAACCCTATCAAGAGGCTGAATTGCTGGTGCAGATCAACGAGGTGCTGGAGCAGCGCGCGTCGGAGCGGGGCAATGACTGAACACGCTCCTGCGGTAGCGCTGCTGTTTGACGACACCGAGTTGGGAGCCCATTTGCGAGAGGCCCTGAGTGAGCGCGGCGCCCGCATCGTGCATGAAGGCGGGGTGTCAACGCTGAGTCACGAGTTGCTGCAGAGGGTTGCGGCGGACGTGATCGTGGTCAACCTGGATGACAGTGCGGATGATGCGCTGGATCGCCTGTATGAGCTGGTCGATGGTGATCGGCCCAGGTTGGTGTTCAACGATGCCCAGGCCAGTCGCAGCCTGAGTGGTTGGGATCGGGCACGCTGGGCGCGCCATCTGGCGGTCAAGGTCCTCGCGGCTGGCGATATCGACCCCCCCCGTCCGCATGAATCGAACGCTGTCGAGGTGCCGCCGGGCACCGTCTCGGCAAAGCCGGTTGCCGACGACCTGGATGCGGTGTTGGTCGTGCCCGTCGATGACGCCGTCGAGGAGCCGGTCGAGGCCGTTCAATTCAAGGCCGAGCCGAACTCCGAGGAGTCCGGTTTCGTTGCGTATGATCAGGCTGGTCTCTCCGCCGGGCAAGACGCCGTGGCGGAGTCGGAGAGCCTGGCCAGTGAGCTGGAGGCGCTGTTGGCGTCCGGCGAGTTGCCCGAGGAGGCGGAGCTCGCCGGCCCAGGCATGCGCTATCTCGACAACGATGCCCTGCATGATGGGAACTTCGGCGAACAAACGCCGCCCTTCGAAGCGGATGCTGGCGTCGACGTCGACGAGGGTGTCGGAGCGGGCCCCGGCCAGCCACAAGTGCCATCGGTGGCTCCGATGCCGCCCGAATTGAAGTTTGATCATCTTGAGCTGGCAGCATTGACCGAACCGCCACTCGGCACCACCCCTGCCTCGGTTGCCGACGAACCTGGCTCGGTGGTATCGCCGCCTGCGGTACAAGCGCCGGACGCCTGGGCGCTACTGGACGATGAGACCCCTCCTGCCGAGAGTGCGCCGGAGGGCAAGCCCGACGCCGCTGCGTTTGGTATCCAGAAAATGAGCGCGGCTGATTTTCTTGCCCCTGAGAGTGAGTCGATCGCGCCGGATTTCGAGCCTACGATGAGCCTCGAATTGGTCTCGATGGCGGAGGCGATTGCTCCTCAGGCTTACGCGCATGATCGTGAACACGAGATGGTTCTGGACGAGCCAGGCTCGGCCCTGAGCCGGGTCGTGCTGCTCGGTGCCGCGGTGGACGGCGTCGAATCGGTCTGCGCTTTCCTTGCCGCCCTGCCGGCATCGACCCGACTGACGTTCCTGCATACCCAGCATCTGGGCGAGCATTCGGATATCGCTCTTGCGGAGAAGCTTGGCGAGCACTGTGCATTGCCCGTGCGGTTGGCGAGTCCGGGTCGTCGAGCAAGCGCTGGCGAAGTGCTGATGGTACCCGCGGGGCAGCAGGTGCGCCTGCGTCGCGACGGCAGCGTCGAGTTGCAGTCGCTAGGCTCCGAGACAGAACTCGATCCGTCGATCGACAGCAGTTTTACGATGGCTGCCAATGCCTTCGGTCGTGATGCCGTCGCGATCATTTTCGCTGGCCGCGGCAATGATGCCGTTGCAGGTGCACAGGCCATTCATGATCGCGGTGGCGAGGTCTGGGTTGAGTCGTCGTCCGGGGAGCATTTCGCAGACATGGTCAGCGGGATTTTTGCCGAACGGCTGGTCCGTTTTTCCGGTACGTCGTCCGAATTGGCGGCGCACCTGCTTGAGGTGTGTTCATGAGTGATATGTTGCCGCGTGAAATCCGCTGTGTACTGGTGCCGGTCGGCAGTTTGCGACTGTTGTTGCCCAACGCCACCATCGCCGAAGTCATCACTCAGAGCGCACCCGAACTGGTGCCGAATTCACCCGCTTGGCTGCTCGGCCGTATCGCCTGGCGTGGCTGGCGTGTGCCGCTGGTATCGTTCACCGAGCTTGCGGGTGTGCCTGAGGGCGATGGCGAGCTGAGCGTGCGCGTGGCGGTGCTCAAGGCACTGGGTGGCAATCCGACGCTGCCGTTCATCGCCGTGCTCACCCAGGGCTTTCCGCGCCTGACCACACTCAATGCGGAATTGATCATTCCAACCAGCGATGGAAGCGAGCTGCCACCTGGCGTGCGTGCCCATGTGCTGGTGCGCGATGACGTGGCGATGATCCCGGACCTGGAGTGGGTCGAGTCCGAACTGCTGTCCCTGCTCGGTGACGAGGAGACGGTGGACGCGAACGAAACCTCGACGCCGCAACAGGCTGCTGACAACCAGGACTGAGTCCTGGTTGCGCCGCGAGCGGCCCTAGCCGTCGCCGTGTAAAGCCTGCAAGGCAGCCAGTGCGGCCAGCCCGGCCGTCTCGGTACGCAGGATTCTCGGCCCCAGTCGCAAGCCCTGGAAGCCTGCTGCACTGAGTGCGGCTATGTCACGTTCGCCCAGGCCGCCTTCGGGTCCGACCACGAGCAGACCGCCTGCGTCACGGAATTGAAGCTCGCGTGATGAGTGCCTTGCCTCCGGTAACAGGGCCAGGCGCAATGCGCCATCCTGGCCCAAGCCGGCCAGCCACGCGCTCAGAGGCAAGGCCGGCACAATCTGCGGCAAGGTGGCCCGCCCACTCTGTTCGCAGGCACTGGCGGCCACCGCTCGCCAGTGCGCCAGGCGCTTTTCGGCACGGCTCGCGTCCAGCTTCACCTCCGATCGTTCGGTCAGCAGTGGCACGATGCACGCTACGCCCAGTTCGGTCGCCTTTTGCACGATCAGGTCCATCTTCTCGCCGCGAGCAACGCCTTGTGCCAGGGTGAGCTTCAGCGGCGATTCGTTGGTCAGTGCCTGACTCGAGCTGATACGGACCGTAACTTCGCGCTTGCCTACGGAGAGGATGCTGGCCGCGTACTCGCAACCGTCTCCGTTGAACAGGCTCAATGGGTCTCCCGCCACCTGTCGCAGCACGCGCGTGACGTGTTCGGCAGCCTGCGCCGGCAACGCCAGTTCGGTGTCAATACTGAGTGGAATATCCACATGAATACGGATGTTTCGCATACGCCAGTTGATCGGCAAAAGGAAAGCATAGCGGAGCTTTTTGCCGATTGGCTGCAACGGCTGGAAAGCTGAATGCCGACGAGATGGCTTCCTCGGCGGGATTGTCTGTCGGTGCTGATCGGCGCAGCATGAATGGACCTCTCCACAACGATGACGAGGCCTCATGCCATGTCCAGATTGACGATTGCCTCCATTTCGCTGTTTACGGTCCTGGCTGCCAGCGCCGCCGCGTTCGCGCAGACGTCGCCGCCGGTCCGTGCTGAGCAGGCCAGCCAGATCGAGAAGCAGGCATCAACGAGCGGGCATCGGCTGATCAAGCCAGGTGATCGCAATTGCCTGCGCGATACGGGTAGCCACATTCCCGCCAAAAAGGGCGAGTGCTTGTCGGTAACCGGCCGCAGCTACAGCCGCGAGGAATTGCAGCGCACGGGTGCGCCGAACAATGCTCGCGCGTTGCAGATGCTTGATCCCAGCATCAGCGTGGGACACTGATGCGGTAGCGTTTCTGGCAAGGCCAGGGCATTCCGCTTTCGCTACCCCTCAGTTCATGAGCGCCTGCGCAATGCCGCTGATGGCGGTGTCCACCAGCAGGTCAATTTCCTGCTCGGTTACGACGTACGGCGGCATGAAATAAACCACGTTCCCGAGCGGGCGCAGCAGCACGCCGTGCTGCAAGCCGTGCAAGTAGACCCGCAGCCCCCGTCGCTCGGCCAACGGGAACGGCCGGCGACCGGCCTTGTCGGCGACCAGTTCGATCGCCGCGATCATGCCCGTCTGGCGCACGTCGGCCACGTGCGGGTGATCGCGCAGCGGCTCCAGCCGTCGGGCCAGATAGGCAGCGAGTTGGCGATTGCGCTCCAGCACCGGCTCATCGCGAAAAATCGCCAGCGTTTCCAGCGCCACGCGGCAGGCCAGCGGGTTGCCGGTATAGCTGTGTGAGTGAAGAAAGGCCTTGCCGGCGCTGTATTCGGCGTAAAAGGCCTCGTAGATGCCGGTGTTGGTGAGTACCGCCGACAAAGGCATGAAACCGCCGGTCAGCCCCTTCGACAGGCACATGAAATCAGGTGTCACGCTGGCCTGCTCACAGGCGAACAGGGTGCCGGTGCGGCCAAAGCCCACCGCAATCTCATCGGCGATGAAGTGCACCGCGAACTCATCGCACAGGACGCGCAGGCCGGCCAGGTAGTCGGGGTGATACATGCGCATGCCGCCGGCGCACTGCACCAGTGGCTCGACGATCACGGCGCAGGTTTCATGCGCGTGCTGCTCCAGCAACGCGCGCAGTTCGCCCAGGCGGCGCGCGGCGACCTGCTGCGGCGATTCGCCGGGCTCGCCCTCGTAACTGTCCGCGGAGGGCGCCAGGAACGGGGTCAGCAACAGTGGCGCATAGGTCTTGCGGTACAGCGCTACGTCGCTCACCGACAACGCGCCCAGGGTCTCCCCGTGATAGCTGCCGGTCAGTGCAATGAAGCGGGTTTTCTCGCCGTGTCCCTGGTTGAGCCAGTAGTGGAAGCTCATTTTGAGTGCCACTTCGATCGCGGCCGAGCCGTTGTCGGCGTAGAACACCCGATCCAGTCCAGGCGGCGTGACCCGCACCAGTTCCTCGGCCAGTTCTATTGCCGGCGGATGGGTGAAGCCGGCAAAGATGACGTGCTCCAGCTTGCCTGCCTGGTCAGCCAGTGCGGCGGCGATACGGGTATTGCCATGGCCGAACAGGTTGGTCCACCACGAACTGATGCCGTCCAGGTAGCGGTGGCCATCGGCATCGATCAGCCAGGCGCCCTCGCCACGCACGATCGGCACCATCGGCACACTCTCGTGATCATGCATCTGGGTACACGGATGCCACACGTGCTTCAGGTCGCGCGCGGCGAGCGCGGCGTTGCTGTTTTCGGGATTGCTCATCCGGCTATGATCCTTGTTGCGGGATAGGCACTCAAGCCTGCCTGTGAATGACCCGGAAACCGACGCTTGAAGCTTCTGCGAAATTGCCTGATCGGTCTCGCATCACTGGTATTGCTTGCCACACTGTTGCTGTGGTTTTTGCCGGCGCGATGGGCGCTGCCGTGGTTGCAGCCACGTTTGCATGGGCTGCACCTGCAGCGCGTACAGGGATCGCTGTGGGATGGCCGCGCGGACAAGGTGGTTGGCGCAGATGGCAGTCCGCTGGGCCAATTGCAATGGCAACTCTCACGCCGCGCCCTGTTCGGCAAGCCGGCGCTGCGGCTGGCTTTTGAGGGTCCGCAACTGACCTTTTCCGGTGACTTGCAGCGACGTGGCGATGGCCAGATCGAGGCGCGTGGGCTGAGTGCGCGTGGTGATCCCGCAACGCTCGATCATTATCTGAAATCACCACTGGGTCAGCCTCGTGGTGAACTGACATTGTCGGTGGACCACCTGCTGCTGGAAGGTGGCTGGCCGATGGAGCTGCTGGCGCGGGCCCGGTGGCAGCATGCGCTGGTACGCACCGGTGAGGGCGACGTCCGCCTGGGTACGCTTTTCTTGGTGGCCAAGGCCCAGGGCGGCGTGATCGAGGCCACATGGCACGATGATGGGCACGGCCCGCTGCAAGTCGAGGGGCAGTTACAACTGAGCCCATTGGGCTGGCGACTGGACTCCACCCTGCGCGCCCGACACACTGACCCGCTGCTGCGCCACTGGCTGACCCGGCTGGGGCGGGCATCCAGCGATGGCAGCGTGCATATTCAATACCGTGGTGGCCTGGCCGGCAGCGTGCCGGTGCCACGGCCAGACTAAGGACACAACACAACCATGAATCCCGATATCGCTGCATCGGCTTTGGCAGCTGCCCGCGAGGCAGCATCGGCCGCAGCCGAGGTGATCAAGCACTACTGGCGCCGTGGTGTCGAGGTGGAGCTCAAGGCCGACGCCACACCGGTGACGATCGCCGACCGTGAGGCCGAGCGTGTGATCCGCCAGATCCTGCAGGCCGCCTTGCCGCAGGCATCCATCTATGGCGAAGAATTTGGCATGGACGGCGAGCGTGGTGGCTTGCTGTGGCTGGTCGATCCCATCGATGGCACCAAGAGCTTCGTGCGACGCACGCCGTTCTTTTCGACCCAGATCGCCCTGATGGACGGCAACGAGCTGGTGCTCGGGGTATCCAGTGCGCCCATCTATGGCGAATGCATGTGGGCCAGCGCGGGCACTGGCGCGTGGCTCGATGGCGAGGCCGTGAAAGTGGCTGAGACCAGCACCATCGAGGCGACCTCATTGTCCATCGGCAATGTCAGGTCGCTCACCGCCGACGCTCGCTGGGAGGCGCTTGGCGCGCTGATCCGCGACAGCAACCGGATTCGTGGCTATGGCGATTTCTGTCATTACCACCTGCTGGCGCGTGGCAGCCTGGATCTGGTGATCGAGTCGGATGTGAACATCCTCGACATCGCCGCGTTGGCGGTGATCGTGCGTGAGGCGGGGGGAGTATTCACCGATCTGGACGGCGCGCCATTGACACTGGAGACGCGCAGCGTGCTGGCCGCGGCACCGGCGATCCATGCGCAGGCACTGCAGCGCCTGTGTCCGGGCAGCACCACGCGGTAGAATGCAGCGATGCAAAAGCTACCCATCATCCATGCCACGCGGGACGTCACCGACAGTCATTTCCTGCATGTCGAACAAGTCGATCTGGAGTTCTCCAACGGCGTGCGGCGCACTTACGAGCGGCTCAAGGGCAGCGGTTTGGGTGCGGTGATCATGGTGCCGATGCTCGACGATGAGACTGTGCTGCTGGTGCGCGAGTACGGCGGCGGTGTCGGTCGTTATGAGCTGGGCCTGCCGAAGGGCCGGCTCGATCAGGACGAAACGGCCGAGCAGGGCGCGAATCGCGAGCTGAAGGAAGAGATCGGCTACGGCGCGCACAAGCTGAAAATCCTGCACAACCTGTCGCTGTCACCGGCGTACATGACCCACATGGCGCATGTGGTGTTGGCGCAGGATCTGTACCCCGAACGCCTGCAAGGTGATGAGCCGGAGGAGCTGGAAGTCGTGCCGTGGAAAATGTCCGAACTGCATACCCTGCTGGGCCGCGATGACGTGACCGAGGGGCGCTCGATTGCCGCATTGTTCATGGCTCGCGAATACCTCGCCGGGCGCTTTCAGCGCTCATGAGTACGCCACCGGAGTTCGCCCGCCAGATCGGTGAGATCGCACGTGCCGCCGGTGCCGCGATTCTCGAGGTCTACCACAGTGATTTTGCGGTGCAGACCAAGGACGATGCCTCACCTCTGACGGCCGCCGACCTCGCCGCTCAGCAGGTCATCCTGGCCGGCCTGAGCCACCTCGATCCGTGCCTGCCGATCCTCTCCGAGGAGGCCACGGCGCTGGACTGGTCCGAGCGTCAGCACTGGTCGCGCTATTGGTTGGTTGATCCGCTCGATGGCACGCGCGAATTCATCAAGCGCAATGGCGAATTCACCGTCAACATCGCCCTCATCGATCAAGGCCGCTCGGTGCTCGGCGCCGTGCTGGCGCCCGTGACCGGCGAGTTGTACCTCGCCAAGCATGGGCGCGGTGCATGGCTGCAGGAGCAACCGGGCGGAGAATGGCAACGCCTTCAATCACGTGCGTTGGCACAGCCGGCGACGGTGGCGGGCAGCCGATCCCACGGCGGTACCCATGGCGGATTGCTGGAGCAGCTGATCGGCAATGACTACGAGATGCTCCCCCTGGGTTCATCGTTGAAGTTCTGCCTGATCGCGCGCGGCGCGGCGGATGTCTATCTGCGTATGGGCCTCACCAGCGAATGGGATACCGCGGCGGCGCAATGCGTGCTCGATGAAGCCGGTGGTGCCGTGCTCGACCTCTGCGGAAAGCCATTCCGCTACAACCGCGGCGAGTCGCTGCTGAATCCGGAGTTCATCGCGATCGGTGACAGCACGATCGATTGGGCGGCGCGGTTGCAGGCGGCGACAGCTGAGAAGTGAGTGCGGAGGAGTGAGAAATGAGTGGGGAGCGGAGCGAATGGCGAAGAACAGAAAGCAGAATATTGCCCTCTTGCGTGGTCGTTCCGCGCCCATGAGTAAGCTCGGGCGCGGTTATATGTCGATGACTCTCATTTCTCACTCCTCTGCACTCGTTTCCCGCTTTCAGTCATGAGCCAGCACACCATCGACGACCTGGTGGCGATCATGGCGCGCCTGCGCGATCCCGAGAACGGGTGCCCGTGGGATGTGAAGCAGGATTTCGCCTCGATCGCGCCGTACACGATCGAGGAGGCCTACGAAGTCGCCGATGCGATCGATCGCGGCGACTTCGATGATTTGCGCGACGAACTCGGCGACCTGTTGCTGCAGGTGGTGTTCCATGCGCGGATGGCGCAGGAAGCGGGTCGGTTCGATTTCAACGATGTGGTGCATGCGATCAGCGACAAGATGCGGCGTCGCCACCCGCATGTATTCGGTGATGTCCGCTATGCCGACGAGGTTGCTCAGAAACAGGCTTGGGAAGACATCAAGACGGCCGAGCGCGCGGGCAAGGGTGAGCAGGCCGACCACAGTGCGCTCGCCGGCGTGTCGGCGGGCCTGCCGGAATGGCGACGCGCGATGAAACTTCAGCAGCGTGCGGCCAGCATGGGGTTCACGTGGCCTGATCCGCAGCCGGTACTGGCCAAGCTGGCGGAGGAAGTGGATGAACTGCGCGCCGAGTTCGCCACGGGTGCCGACTCGGCGCGGCTGGAGGACGAGATTGGCGATGTGCTGTTCGTGACCGTCAACCTGGCGCGCCATGCCGGGATCGATTTCTCGCGCGCGTTGCGGCACGCCAATGCGAAATTCGAGCGCCGCTTTCGGCAGATGGAACAACTGGCGGCGGCCGATGGCCACGCCTTCAGCGAGCGCAGCCTGGCTGAGCAGGAACAGCTGTGGCAACGGGTCAAGGCGTTCGAGCGCGAGTGACGAACCCACCCACCGGTCGGTCCCGGTGGGTGGGGCAAAGCTAGGTGACCGACTGGCTCGCCTTACGGGGTGGCTGACGGCTTGGCGGCATCGTCGTGACGCTGCTTCCATGCACGGCGCATCTCTTCACGCTCGGCGCGCATCCTGGCTTCATTGGCCAGGCTTTCGTCGAGGCCCTTGCGCAAGGTGGCGATGGCCTGATCCAGATGGGTCGGACGCGCCTGCAGGCGGGCCAGGTGCTGGTAGGCATAGTCACGGACGCGCGCATCCTGCGACTTGGCCAGCACGTCGTTGTACACGGCGACCATGTCCTTGCTGCGGCCAGACATCATGGTCAGCCGCTCGAGTCCGCGCAGATCGCCGATCACGCCACCGGCATGCTCGGCGTGGCCACCCCACCGCCGCATGTCGGGGCCGAGACGATCGCCATGGTGTGCTGCCGGATCCATCATGCCCGTGCGTTGCGTGGTGCCGCCGGGCGCGGGCGGCGGGGAATCCTGGGCCATGACCAGGGCGGTCGAGCCCGCCATCAGAACAGCCAAGGTGGCAGCGAGCAGGGTTTTGCTGTGCATGGTGAGACTCCGGTCGGTGGGTAGGGATGAAAACGCGGCTGGTGCTGTCGGGTTGACGTACCGGGCAGGCGAGCGCGCAGGCGTGCAACCCTTTTCCGATCCGCGGCATCTCAAGCCGGTAGACCATCAAGGGAGTTCCGCCGTGCACCGTTTCGCCATCGCCACCTTGCTGCTTGCCCCGCTTGCCGCCTTCGCCTCGCCTTGCAAGTTCGAAGCGCCGCGTAACCTTCAATTGGATCTGACTGGCGTGCGCGCGGTGCAGATCGAGGTCCATAGCCAGGATCTGCATCTTGTCGGCAGCCATGGCAGCAAGGGCCTCACGCTTACCGGCAAGGCCTGTGCCTCGGATCAGGCGACGCTCGACCAGCTGCAGGTCACCCAGCGCCGCGAGGGCGATCAGTTGCTGATCGACATCGGCGGCAACAACCATCTTTCATTCGCCCTGTTTGGCAGCGCCTACGCCAACCTGGAGGTAAGCGTGCAGTTGCCGGCCAATCTGCCGGTGAATGTCAGCGTGGGCTCCGGCGATGCCGAGGTGCGTGGTGTGCAGCAATTGCAGAGCCAGGTCGGCTCAGGCGATTTGCACGTGCGGCAGATTGCCGGAAAGTTCGCGACCAGCGTGGGCTCGGGGGACGCGGACGCCACCGATATCGGCAGCCTTGATCTGGGCGCGGTCGGCTCGGGTGATTTCAAGGCCGAGGGCATCAAAGGGGACGCCAAGGTCGGCAGTATCGGTTCGGGTGACGTGGTGCTGCGCACGGTGGGTGGCAATGTCCATGCCGATACGCTGGGCTCGGGCGACTTCACGGTGAGCGACGTGGCTGGTGACTTCACGCTGGGCGCCAAGGGCAGCGGCGACGTCAGCCATGGCGGCGTGAAGGGCAAGGTCAGCGTGCTGCACGACGACTGATGGGGCGTCGAGGAACCCACTCGTGGGCGATGCTTCGGTCTTGATCTGCACATCGTGCGCCGGAGCAGAAGCATCGCCCGCCAGCGTGCTCCTATGGGGCAAGCCAGCGCCAGGTGAGATACACCAGCGGCGCAGATATCAGCAGGAACGGTATCGAAACCTTGTGCAACTGCCGCAGTCCGAGCGGCTGGCGTGCCAGGCGCAGGGCGATCAGGTTCGCCAGTGAACCGATCGCCAGACCAAAGCCACCCACGTTCACCGCGACCGCCAGGGCCAGCGGATTCTGCGCGCGATCGAGCAGCAACACCGTCGCCGGTACATTGCTGATCAGCTGGGAGGCGATGATGCCACTGACATACAGAGTCAGCGGCTGGTTGAAGTCGAGTCGGTCCAGCGCGTCGCGCACCGGCCCCAGCTCGGCGACGTGGCCCAGGCCAAGAAAGATCGCCGCAAACGTGACCAGCAGCAGCCAGTCGATGCGCACCAGGGTGCGCAGGCCAAACACGGCGAACAGCAGCAACAGCACCAGCGCGCCGCTTTCGGCCTGACCGATTTCCATCATCCACACCATCATCGCCAAGGCTGCACCCGATAGCGAGGCAAGCGGCATGGAGATGTCGTCGCGTGCAGCGTCGGAATGCTCCAGGTCGATCCGCGTCGTTGGCAGCCAGCACCAGGTCAATGCCATCAGCAACAGCATCATCACGGCGGCTGCCGGCAGCATGGCGCCGACGAAGCGGAAAAATGGAATGTGGGCGTGCTGCCACAGCAGGAGGTTCTGCGGGTTGCCGATCGGGCTCAGAGTGGAGCCCGCGTTTACCGCCAGCGCCTCCAGCACCACCATGCGCAGCACGGGCACATTGGAGATGGTACCCAGCGCCACGGTCAGCGGCACGATCAGGAACAGGCTCACGTCATTGGTCAGCAGCATCGACAGCAGCGCCGTGGCGGCCACCAGCAGCAGGCCCAGCGTGCGCACCGAGTGGGTCCGTGCGGCCAGCGCCGCCGCTGCGCGCTGCACCACCCCACTGTCGCGGATGCCCTGGATCGCGATCAGCAAACCGAGCAGGCCGGCCAGTGTTGGTAGTTGCAGCCAACGCCGGTAGCTCGCCAGCGGCTGCGGGTCGAGCAAGGCCAGCAGCATGACTGGCGTGCCGAACAGTAACAGCAGCCATTCCGCCTGTAGCCGCTGTCGCCAACGGGCACGACCGGGCGAGGTGGGCGTTGGCTCGCGGATATCAGTCATCAAGTCGAATCCGGACTGGGGGACACGAACGGATCACCAATCGCTGAGTCCTTCGATCCGGTAAAGCTTTTTCCAGCTGGGCCGGGCGCGCACCAGGTCAGCCAGCCGCTTCAGGGCGGGCCATTCGGTGACCGGGCGCGGCATGTTGCGCGACCAGCGCATCAGCATGGTCAGCAGCAGGTCGGCGCCCGAGAAGTCCTTGCCCAGCAGGTAGGGGCCGTTCGCCTGCAGCTGCGCGTCGAGCAGATCCCAGACGCCCTCGATCTTTTTCTGCAGCGCCTCGCGCACGGCCGGCGTGTGCTCGGCTGCACCTAGTTCAGGAGGGTAGAACCAGAACCGGTACGTCGACATCAACGTGTTGCTGAGATAGACGACCCACTGCAGCCAGGCTTCGCGCTCCGGCGTACCCGGTGCCGGGGCCAGCCTGGCTTCCGGGTGACGCTCGGCCAGCAGCATCAGGATCGCGGCGGACTCGGACATCGGCCGCCCGTCGATCACCAGGGTGGGCACCACGCCGCGCGGGTTGAGCTTCAGGTACTTCGCATCGTGTTGCGCGCCAGCCTCGAAATCGACCAGACGCAACTCGTGCGGTGCACCGAGTTCCAGCAAGGCCAAGTGCACCACCATGCTGGCGGCGCCGGGGGAGTAGTAGAGGGTGTACATGGCGTCTCCGAATGGGTGGCGTGCTGCGGTCGTGATGCTGACAGCGAGTTCAACCTTCCCGCAATAGCCGCATCGGCGAGGTCCGCGTCACCTTCCGCGTGCCGGCCAAGCCCAGCAGCATCACCACGAGGGCGGCGCCCAGGGCGGTCAGCGTCAACGGCCACAGCGGTGGCACGAAGTGGTCGATATGGAACACCGCATGGCCCAGCCACAGGCCGGCGCCGGCGGCGCCCAGCGCGGCCGTGAGGCCGGCGACCAGGCCGAGCAGGGCGAACTCGCAGGCGGCCGCCATGCGCAGCTGATTGCGGCGTGCGCCGAGCGTGCGCAGCAGGGCGGCCTCATGGCGGCGTTCGGCCGCGCTGGCCGCCAGCGACGCGGCCAGCACGAGTGCGCCAGCCAACAGGCTGAAACCGAGGATCCAGCGCACCGCGTTGCCGACCCGGTCGACGATATCGCGCACGCGGTCCAGCAGCGAGTCGACATCGATCAGGCTGAGGTTGCTGTAGTCGCGTGACAACTGCGCCAGCTCGCCGGCATGGCCGCGGGCCAGATGAAAACTGGTCAGCCAGGTATGTGGCAGTGCGTTCGCATGGGCCGGGTCGAGCAGGAGGAAAAAGTTGACCCGGAACGAGCTCCAGTCGACCTTGCGGATGCTGCCGACTTTCGCGTTGATGTTGCCTTCGCCGACATTGAAGGTGAGCGTGTCACCCAGTTTCAGGGCGAACATGTCGCGCCACATGGTATCGATCGACACCTCGGCCTGGGCCGGGGCGGGGCCGGCCCACTGACCGGCGATCACCTGATTCGCCGGTGGCAGTGCGCCAGCCCAGGACAGGCGCAGCTGGCGGTCGGCCCAGTCTTTCGCGCGCTCGTCGGCGAAGCTGAGCTGGTCGATCGGCTGGCCGTTGATCGCGGTCAGCTTGCCCACCGCCAGCGGCAGCATGTTGAGCTGGTCGGCACCGATGCGTTGCAGCGCCTGCTCGAAGCCGGTGCGCTGGTCGTCCTGCAGGTTCAGCGCAAACCAGTTCGGTGTGTTCGCGGGCAACTCCTGCCGCCAGCCTTGCAGCAAGGCAGGTGCGACCACGGCCAGCAACAGCAGGGCGCATAACCCCAGACTCAGCGCGGTGGCCTGGATCAGGCTCAGCGTGCGTCGCCTCGCCAGCGCGGCCAGGCCGAGTCGCAAGGCCGGGTGTGCGCCGGGAGCAATGCGACGTGCCAGCCACAGCAGGACAGCGGCCAGCAACGCAGCCACCACCGCCACGCCGAACAGGCTGGCGGCAAGGATGCCGGCGAGGGTCAGCGAACTGCTCTGGCTCCAGATCAGGCCCAGCGCCACCAGCACCGGGATCAGATACAACACATCGAAGCGTCGTGCCCGTCGCGGCATGCTCTGGCGGAACACCGCCACCGGCGGCACGTCGGCCAGTCGCGCCAGTGGCGCCAGCGCAAAGCCGACCAGCACGGCGATACCCATCGCGGCGGCGGCGAACGACGGCGCCAGTGGCAGCACCGTCGGCACGCTGCTGAACAACTGGCTGGCCAGCAGCCAGGCCAGTTGCGAAAGCCCCAGCGCCAGCAGCAGTCCGAGTGTGGCTGCGGGCAGGGCGAGCGCTCCCAGCGTGCCGAGCAGCAGGCCGAGTACGCGCCGACGCGAGGTGCCCAGGGCGCGCAGCAAGGCGACTTCGGCGGTTTTGCGGCGCGCGTAGCGTTGCGCGGAGAGCGCAATGGCGATGCCGGCGAGCAGGGCCGACAGCAAGGCGGTAAGACGCAGGAAGGCGCCGGCACGGTCGAATGCCGAGCGCATCCGTTCCTGGGTTTGTTCCGGCGTGATCAACTGCGCACCCTGCGGCAAGGTGATGGTCTTCGTCCAGTCGCGCCATGCCTGCACCGCGGCGGGCTCGCCGGCCAGCAGCAGGCGGTGGTGGGCGCGGCTGCCGACGCCGAGCAGGCCGGCTTGTTCGGCGTCGGTCAGGCTCATCAGCGCGCGCGGTGCCAGCGCCAGCAATTCGCCGCCATCGGGTTGGCGCAAGAGTTCGGCGGCGATCGTCAGCTGGCGACCGCCCAGTTGCAGCGGCTGGCCGACTTTCAGGTTCAGCGCGACCAGGGCGCGGTGATCGAGATAGACCTGGCCGGCGGCGGGAGCATGGCCGAGATAGCTGCGGCCCGTCCCGTCGCTGAGTTCCAAGGTGCCACGTAGCGGATAGCTGGCGTCGGTGGCCTCCACGTCGAGCAACTGGGTTTGCCCGTGGGCGAAGGCGACGCTGGGGAAGCCCGCGGTGCGGGTGACGCTGAGGCCATCGCGGCGTGCGCTGGCGGCATAGCTTTTCGGCAAGGCCTGCGGCGAACTGATGCCGATGTCGCCACCGATCAGCTCAGCGGCACTGGCCAGCATGCCGCGCTCGATTCGCGCGGCCAGCGTGGCGACGACGCCGAGCGCGACCACGGCCAGCACCAGCGACGCGGCCAGGGGGCGCAGTTCGGGCAGGTGCCATTCGCGGCGCAGGCTGCGCAGGGCGAGCAGCAGCATCTTCATGCGTTGCTGCCGGTGGACACCACGCGGCCTTCTTCCAGCTCGATCTGGCGATCGCAGCGCGCGGCGAGCGTGGCGTCGTGGGTGACCAGGACCAGGGTGGTGCCGTGGTCACGGTTGAGCGCGAACAGCAGGTCGCAGATGTGGTGGCCGGTGCGTTGATCCAGATTGCCGGTGGGCTCGTCGGCAAACAGCACCCTCGGGCCGTGCACGAAGGCGCGCGCAATTGCCACGCGCTGCTGCTCGCCGCCGGAAAGCTGGGCTGGGTAGTGGCGCCGGCGCGCCCCCAGCCCCACCGCATCGAGCGCTTCGCGGGCGCGCTGGCGGGCCGAACTGCTGCCTTCGAGCTCCAGCGGCAGCATCACGTTCTCCTCGGCGGTCAGCGCGGGCAGCAGGTGGAAGGACTGAAACACGAAGCCGACCAGCCGCCGACGCAGATCGGCGCGAGCCTCTTCGTCCAGTTGCTCCAGCGCATGGCCGTCCAGCGCGATACGTCCACTCTCGGCCGTGTCCAGCCCGGCCAGCAAACCGAGCAAGGTGGTCTTGCCCGAGCCGGATGCACCGACGATGGCGAAACTTTCGCCCGGCATGATCCGCAAGCTGACCTTTCGCAGGATATCGAGCCTGCCCTCGGGGCCGCTGACCGACTTGCTAACATCGCAGGCCTCGAGAAGCGGACCGGAAGAATCATTCATGCGTCGATGCCCTGGCTGGTGGTGGTGGAGCGGATTGATCTTGCTGCTGGTCATGGGCAGTGCGCAGGCGGCGGCGCCGACGAAGACGGTGCTGGTGCTGGGTGACTCGTTGTCGGCGGCCCACAACATTCCGGTGGAATACGGCTGGGTGCATCTGCTGGATGCACGTCTCGGCAAGATGGTGCCGAAGTGGACCGCGGTCAATGCCAGCGTCAGCGGAGAGACCTCGCTGAGTGGCCGCCATCGCTTGCCGGCCCTGCTGAAAAAGTATCGCCCAGCAGTCGTGGTGATCGAACTGGGTGCCAACGACGGCCTGCGCGGATTACCGTTGCCGGCGCTGCGTGACAACCTCGCCGCCATGATTGACATGGCGCAGCAGACGAACGCACGTGTGTTGCTGCTGGGCATCGAGTTGCCGGTCAACTACGGGCCGCAATATCGCGATGGCCTGCGCGAGATCTACGCCGGGCTGGCACGCACCCGGCATGCCGCCCTGGTGCCGTTCCTGCTCGATGGCATCGCGCTTGACCCTTCCTTGATGCAGGACGATGGCTTGCATCCGGTGGCCAGTGCCGAGCCGCGCGTGCTCGCTATCGTGTGGAAGCAGCTGCAACCGTTGCTGAAGTAGCCAACCCGCCTGGATGCCGTTGCGTCAGGTGGTGAAAAGCCGGCGGCCTGTTCTTCACGGTGCCATCACTGCCGGGTCGGTTATATCTTCACTAATGTGAAAACCACCCCGGTGAGGACGATATGACCGTACACGAAGAGCAGGCGGGACTGATTCTGCTGGTGGAAGACAATCGCCAGATTGCCGAGATGGTGGGTGAATTCCTGGAGCGACGCGGCTACTCGGTCGACTACGCCGCCGATGGCGTGAGCGGCCTGCATCTGGCAGTGTCCAACAGCTACGACGTGGTCGTGCTGGATCTGATGCTGCCGGGTCTGGATGGCCTGGAGGTGTGCCGCAAGCTGCGCAAGGAGGCGAAAAAATCCACGCCGGTGCTGATACTTACCGCACGCGACACGCTGGAGGACAAGCTGGTCGGGCTGGAGGCGGGCGCCGACGACTACTTGGTGAAACCCTTCGAGGTGCGTGAGCTGGAGGCACGACTGCGTGCGCTGATCCGTCGTGATCGTCGGCAGGTGTCCACCGAGGTGCTCACGGTGGGCGACATGACCCTGGACACCGCCACCCTGCGGCTGACCCGCGAGGGCCAGGAGCTGGTGGTGTCGCCGATCGGGCTAAAGCTGCTGGCGATCCTGATGCGTGAATCGCCGCGGGTGGTCAGCCGGCGTGACATCGAGCGGGAGATCTGGGGCGACACCTTGCCGGACTCCGACACCTTGCGCTCGCATCTTTACAACCTGCGCCGGATTATCGACAAACCCTTCGCGCGGCCCCTGCTACATACCATCCATTCGGCGGGTTATCGTCTGGCGGACCTGGAGTCGGAAGTGGCGTCGTCAACCCGGACCGCCTGACATCAATACGGCGAAAGTCATGGACAGCAGGGCGACGGGCCCCCTTACATTCCGCGTGGGAGCCTTCAAGCGGCGCATCGCCTGGGTCTTCGGGCTGCAGTTTGCAGCGGTTCTGATCATCGGCGCCATGGGCATCTACAATGTGGCGCCATGGGCTGCGGTGATCGTGGTGATCCTTGTCACCACGATCCTCGCCTGCCTGGCCACTCAGCGTGAGTGGCTGTCGATCAGGGCGTTGGCCGAGTTGATCGATCACTGGAGTGAACAGCGGCCCGAGCCGGACCTCTTCAGGCCGGATCGGCTGTCACACCGCACGGATGCCGACGTGGCGTCCTTGGCGCGTGGGCTGCACGGTTTTGCGACCCGCATCGCCGGCTACAACGAGCGCGAGCGCAACTTCACACGCGATGCCAGCCATGAGCTGCGCAGCCCACTCACCGTGATCAAGATGTCGATCGACATGCTGGCCGAGGAAGACCGGCTTAGTGAGTTCGCTGCACGCTCGGTGCGCCGTATCAGCCGCGCCTCGCGCGAGCTGGAAATGCTGGTCGAGGCCTTGCTGGTGCTGGCCCGTGATGCGGATACGCCAGCCGACAAGGAGCGTTTCATCGTCAACGAGGTGTTGCGGCACGAACTGCAGGCCGCGCGCGAGCTGCTGGTGGGGCGGCCGATTCAACTCGTACTGGAAGAGCCGACGAGGTTTGCGCTGGAAGGCTCGGTGCAAGCTTTCTCGGTGCTGTGCTGGCAATTGATCCGCAATGCCTGCCAGCAGACTGAACGGGGCAGGGTGGTAGTGTGCGTGATGCCGGGCGCGGTGAGCGTCAGTAACCGGGTCGATCTGCCCGGGTTGGGCGATGCGGTGCAGCCGTTGCGGGCACAAAGCGTCGATCGGCACGGGTTCGAACTGGCGATCGCGCAGCAGATCAGTGACCGGTTTGGCTGGCCGCTGGAATTGCAGTCGCGCGCAGGTGAGGCGAACATTGCGCGGATCCGTTTTCCGCATCCGCTGCCAGCGGGAGCGGAAGCGGCAGCCTCGAATATCCCTGCCTCGTAGCAGGAGCCCGAGCGCGGGCTCCTGCTCGTGACGTGGCTAGCGGGTCTCGAGTGAAGAATCCACCGTGAAACCGCAGCCGGTCTTGGCGCGCACCTCGTCCAGGGTGACGCCCGCGTTCAATTCGATCAGCATCAGTCCCTCGACCTTGTGCACCTTGAACACGCACAGGTCGGTGATGATCAGGTCGACCACCTGCTTGCCGGTCAGTGGCAGGTCGCACTGGTTCTTGATCTTCGGCGAGCCGTCCTTCGCGTTGTGCTCCATCAGCACCACTACGCGGCGCACGCCGCTGACCAGGTCCATCGCGCCGCCCGGCCCCTTGACCATCTTGCCCGGCACCATCCAGTTGGCAAGGTCGCCGCTGGAGGAGACCTCCAGCCCGCCCAGGATCGACAGGTCGATGTGGCCGCCGCGGATCATCGCGAACGAGTCGGCGCTGGAGAAGAAGCTTGAGCCGGGCAGGGTGGAGATGGTCTGTTTGCCGGCGTTGATCAGGTCGGCATCGACGTGCGCGTCGTCCGGGAACGGGCCGATGCCGAGCAGGCCGTTCTCAGACTGCAGGGTGACATCGATGCCCTCTGGGATGAAGTTCGCTACCAGGGTCGGGATGCCGATGCCTAGGTTCACATAGTAGCCGTCGCGCAATTCCTTCGCCGCGCGCATCGCCATCGCGGTGCGTACCGGGCTTTCCTTGCCGGTATTCGCGCCGGCTACGGTGCGGAACTCGATCCGCTTCTCGTACTTCGCACCCTGGATGATGCGGTCGACATAAATGCCGGGTACGTGCACGGCGTCCGGGTCGATCGAGCCAACCGGCACCAGTTCCTCCACCTCGGCCACGCAGACCTTGCCGCAGGTGGCGATCATCGGATTGAAATTGCGCGCGGTGGCGCGGAACACCAGGTTGCCGTGGGCGTCGCCCTTCCATGCCTTGACGATGGACACATCGGCATGGATCGCCTCCTCCAGCACGTATTCCTTGCCGTTGAATACCTTGGTTTCCTTGCCTTCGGCCAGCTTGGTACCGAAGCCGGTACGGGTGTAGAAACCGGGAATGCCCGCGCCACCTGCGCGCAGCTTTTCCGCCAACGTGCCTTGTGGGGTCAGGTGCAATTCCAGCTCGCCGGCCAGCACCTGGCGCTCGAATTCCTTGTTCTCGCCCACATACGAGGCGTACACGCGCTTCACCTGATGGGTTTTCAGCAGCGGGCCCATGCCAAAGTCGTCGACGCCGGCGTTGTTGCCGACGATGGTCAGGCCCTTGGTGCCCGCGTCAAGCAGCGCACCGATGAGGTTCTCAGGGATGCCGCACAGGCCGAAGCCGCCAGCAGCGAGGGTCATGTCATCGAACAGCAGGCCTTCGAGAGCCTTGTTCGCGCTGGGGTAAACCTTGTCCATAGCAAGCGTTCCTGCAGGGAGAGTCAGCTGCCAAGGATACGATGGATTGACCGGCGACCATGCGGTACCAAGGTCGCAGGGCGGGTCGGTGCTGGCTTGTTTCCCGCCTGGCGCCGATCAGGCGCAAACATGCTTGGGGCGGACGGCGATGGTCGCCGGCCGCCTGCGAGGTCAGAGAACAGCCTGCACGCGTTCGCTTCGATCCGATCTCACCATGCAACTCAGGGGGATGGCCGGCGATCCAGCAGGTCGTCGGCGAAATTCGCCGCGATCACGGGCATGCTGAAACGCGCCTGCACGAATTCACGCGCCGCCGCGGCCATCGGGAGCCGAACGGCCGGGTCGCACAGGCTCAGGATGGCATCGCGCCACGCATCCACCGCGCCAGGAGCCAGCAACAGGCCCGTCTCGCCGGGATCGAGGGTTTCGGGGATGCCGCCAATGTCACTGCCCAGCACCGGGACACCCGCCGCCTGCGCCTCGATGGACACCCGGCCAAACGTTTCCGGAGCGATGGACGGGAAGGCGAGCATGGACATCGCGCTGTAGTAGGGATGTACTTCATGGACCCAGCCAATGAAGTGGTGTCGTGATGCGGTCGGATGGGCCGCGGCGCGATCGCGCAGGGCCTGCGCATCCGGGCCGTCACCCAGCCACAGGCAATGCAGCCGGGGGTTCAGGGTCATGGCCGCGGTCGCCGCCTCAAGCAGGCAATAAACCCCCTTGCCGACGTGCATGCGACCGGAATATCCCAGCACGATGGCATCGTCATCGATACCGAGCGCGCGCAGGATCACCTTGCGCTGCTCCGCGTCGGGGCGACACCGCGCCGTGTTTACCGGGTTGTACAGCACGCGCACCAATTCCGCTGGAATGCCACGATCCAGGTAGGCCTGACGGGCGTAGTTGGAGACGGCGAAGAATCGCCGCGCCAGACGAGGGAGCAGGTAGGCTGAAATCGGTTTGAACGGGGGTGTGCGGTGGCGAAACAGCACGACGGGCACCTTGAGCAGGCGTCCGATGAGGATCAGCGGCCAATACTCCTTGCCGAAGTTGCCCACCAGCCAGTCGGGCCTGGACGCCCTCGCGGCGGCGAATACTCTGAGGTAGCCACGCAGGTCGAGGACATTGCGGAACATCGCGTGGTGCAGTTGCACGTTCGAATCGGCGAGTTCCTGTGCGATCAGCCCGCCAGGACTGGTCACCATGCTGACCTGGTGCCCGTTTTCAGCCATGGCTTGAGCGAGTGCGACAAAGTGGGTCGCCGCGCCGGTATTTTCCGGGTTGGTGCCGACAAACAGGAATTTCATGCGCGCCGATCCTCGTAGCCGGTCAAGGCACGCATCGCGAACTGGGGTAGAAAATGGTGTCGCGCCACCTGGACTCGCGGCAGTCGCCACAGATCGCTGCCGGGGATGACCCGTCCACGACGGGTGGCAGTGGCGGCGGCATAGCCCGCTTCGCGGGTGAATGCGACAACGCGGTCATCCATGGCGCCGTAGGGGTAGCAGAATTGCGTCACCGCGGCGCCGAGATGATCCTCCAGATCGAACTTGCTGCCCTGGATCTCGTCGCGCAGCTCGGCGTCGGTGCAATCGGTCAATCGCGGGTGAGTTCGCGTATGCGCGCCGATCTCCATGCCGGCGGCATGCCACCGTTGCAGTTGTTCGGCCGCCATCAAGGGCTTTTGTATGCCCAGCCGTTCGGCGTCCCATGCATTGAAGCGCCCGATGCCACCGCTCACCACGTACACGGTGGCACTGAAGCCGAGCGCCTGCAAAACCGGCAGTGCCTCGAGATTGTCGACATAGCCATCATCCAGCGTGATCACCGCCACCCGGCCCTGACGCTCGCCGCGCAGGTACGGCATCGCGGCAGACATGGACAGCCCAAGGTAACCGAGCTTGCGCAGCAACCACATCTGCCGGGCAAACGTTCCCGGGCTCACGTACAAGCTGCGATAGACGCGCAGATTCCGCGGCGCACGAGCAATGTTGTGATACATGAGGATAGGCAGGCGATGCGGGCCTGTCGCGGTTGATTGTTCCATGCACTAGCTCAAATTTTGCCGCGGTGGTTGACGAGCCATGAGCGACCTGTATGCATGCCGCTGAGGGTCGGTGAGTCGCAAGGTCGAGGGGATATTCGACGCGACTTGGCACTGACCGGGCGAACGCACGTCGTCTGTCTGGCAGCTGACGACGCGAAGTTTGCAGCAAATTGAGGCATTTGGGGCGTGACCAGCGGTTACCCTCACCCATCACCAGCAACAAGCAACGCTGATGACAGGTGCTTGTCATGGGTTGCCGGATCGGCGATGACATGCCAGCGCTGTGCGCTGGCATGGTTCTGGCTGAGCCAACTACCCCTCAGCGGGAAGGGTGACTATCAGTCGTTGCCGTTGTCGATGGAGTTTTCCAGGACTTTTCCGTCTTTCGCGTCCACGCCGATTTCATGCGTGACGCCGCCGGCCTGGATGTCGAACGAGTAGCGAAGGCCGCTGCCACCCTTTTCTTTCTCAAGCTCCTCCTTCACGATCTTTCCGGGGGATGCCTTCAAGGCGATTGCACGCGCCTCAGGCATTTTGACCTTCGCCTGTGCGTCCAGTTTGTGGGGGGTGCCTGCCATTGCTGCGAACGCTGCGATCGACAGGGCCATGGATGAGGCGACGATAAATAGTTTACGCATGGTGTTCTCCGTAGGGTTGAACTTGGCCACACAACCGGGCCTTTCATCGACAGGCCGCCAAGTGATCAAAGCGTAGGGTCTCGTGCTTAGCCAGCGCTTACACAGATGT
>Ga0307375_10000124_pt1 | contig 102381 bp, 87 predicted proteins | sample TR1MG_FD_202531 | JGI IMG/M metagenome (GOLD analysis project Ga0307375, IMG submission 202531) | Soil microbial communities from Risofladan, Vaasa, Finland - TR-1 | ecosystem: Environmental > Terrestrial > Soil > Coastal area > Acid sulfate soil | place: Finland: Risofladan, Vaasa | collected... | reverse complement strand
CTGGCGGTAACAACCGGGCCACAGCCTGATCCTTCAATCGTTGTGCGTATCGTGCCATCGTCCTTTCACCTCGCCCCCAGATTAACGATTAATTGAGGCGGCAACTACTGTGACACAGGGGGGTGCTGCCAACCAAAAAGAGCACGCGCCCTGTCACCTACCATATCCGGAATGTGCGAGAGGGCTTGGGCGCACTCCCCCTGGCCGCCATCACGTCCTCCGCCCTGGCAAAATACCGCGACCAACAGATGGCAAAGGGCTACGCGGCGCAGACCGTCAAACATGATCTGTCTCTGATCTCGCGCACCCTGAACATCTGCATTAAGGAGTGGGGCATCCCTCTCCCTGCCGGGAACCCTGTCTTGCAGGTTAAGATGCCGCGCGTGGCCAACGCCCGCGACCGGCGCTTGGTCGGCGACGAACTCCCGCGCCTCCTGGCCGCCGCCCACACCTACGGCGGCGAGATCGGCCCGATCATTACCTGGGCCATCGAAACCGCCATGCGGCGCGGGGAGATCGCTGCCATGCGTTGGGACCACCTGGACCGGCGGGCCCGGGTGCTCCTGATCCCGGAAACGAAGACCGGGACGCCTCGCCGGGTGCCTTTGTCTACGGCCGCGCTGGGGGTCTTAGATAGCCTGCCAAGGCGTATCGATGGCCGGGTGTGGGCCATGCGCCCCGACTCGATCTCCCAGGCCTTTGAGAGGGTCTGTGTGGCCAGCGGGATAGGGGGGCTGACCTTCCACGATCTGCGCCGTGAGGCGACCTCCAGGCTCTTTGAGAAGGGGTTGAACCCTATGGAGGTGGCCGCCATTACGGGGCACAAGACCCTGCAGATGCTCAAGCGGTATACGCATCTGCGGGCCGAGGATCTTGTGGGGAGGTTGGGGTAGCCAACGGTATGCTAACCCTAGCCAATCTTGCGTCGGTCTCGTATTGTAGGCAATACGCTACCACCATAGTAGGTTAAAGATATGAGTAGTTCCGATGACCGATTTATTCTCTTCGTCGATTTTCTCGGCTTCTCTGCGGCTACTCAAAGGTTTGCTAAAAGTGCTCCTGATAAGGAATTCTCAGATGAGGAGCGCGGTCTTTTAAATCTTCTTCATGATATTCAAAAGAGCGATTCGCGGCACTCTGAGGGCTATTCTCAATCCTCTCCAGAGTCATCGTCAGCCGTTATAAACATAACCCCGGAGTTTTCCGCTTTCTCCGATCATATGGTGGCAAGCTATCCGCTCAACTTCACGGATGACGTTCTTCCTGCTCCTGTAAGATGGGAATTGCTTCTGAAAGAGGCCTTAAGGATTATTACGCCAATCGCCCTTCGTGCTCTTGATTTAGGTTTTCTTATACGCGGGGGTCTAACTGTTGGTAAACTGCATCATGATGCGAGGGTTGTTTTCGGCGCAGGCTTCGTCGAGGCTTATGAAATAGAGAGAAGTATCGCAATTTATCCAAGGGTCGCTTTGTCACACAATCTTCATACGCGGCTCTCCTATGATGACCGCACCAATTATCTCATACAAGACCCAGACGGCATATGGCATCTCGACTACTTTAAGAAGATGTGTCATCAAGCACTAGAGACTAATTCTGATAAATCTGGCGCTAATGCAGGCAAGTGGAAGTCAGCGTCATTGGAGATGATTGATGGCCAGATTGAGTGCTTAGAGAGAAGGAATAAACTGAAGGAGAAGGCGAAATGGGTGTGGTTCAAAAACACGCTTAATGACGCCATTAGAAAGCAGAATCCAGCAAAGTTTGAGGATTAAAGCAAGATATTCAAGTTGCGCGCGACTGCCGTACGTATATTTCTAGGATACCTGCGTATGTGGTTTTTTAAGAAGCCGAAGAGAGACCCCGCACCAGTAATGGAGATCGTGGACGCAGCTACCATATTTGCTCGGTGGCAATCTTTTGCCGATAACGACATTCAGTCGCTTCGGATACACCACCCGCTGGGCGATTCAGTCTTGGAGAAAGCTTTATGGACTATGTGTACTGCCCGCCTTGATTCAGTTGTCGGCTTTACCACTTCATGGATAAAAGACCAAATAGATACTGAAATAGCGCCGCTTATTTATAACCACGCAACAGCGCTAAATAGGCAATATCAAAATCTACATAAGAAAGATCGCTATGGCGTCATAGACGATTCGGGATGGTTATCTGAGAAAGAATACTTCATAGAACAGATAATCGCCCCCATACTCACTGAACTCGCGAATAAGATAAAGACTTTGTATAGAGGAATGGGTGCTGATGATACCGCCTATAATGAGGCTTTTGACACTTTCGATGACAACTACTTGACGAATGATCTCCCAGTTTATCACCGCCATGTTCCTCTTAATGATGTTCAAAAACTCAGAGATACCGGTGCGGTGCGCACGATAAATGCACTATTTTGGAACTGGTTAGTTTCACGAGATCCTTATGGGAATGCCGACAAAATTACGGTCATACTTAATGGGCTCGATCAAATGACGCTTAGGCAAATTGATGAGATTATAGAAGGGGTTATTACCGGAACCGACACCGACAGCGCCAGTACTGATGATAGCCACGACGTTTTTAGAATGTCGCCCTATGACTATGAGGAATATTGTGCCGACATCCTAAACAAGAACGGATGGACCGCAACAGCAACAAAAAAGAGTGGCGATCAGGGGGCGGATGTTTATGCGGAGAAGGACGGTATCTCCGTAGTAATCCAGTGTAAGCTGACCAACACCCCTGTGGGGAATAAGGCCGTACAGGAGATCATTAGCGGGCAGAAGTATATGGCGGCCGATTATGCCGTTGTGGTGTCTCCGGCGACCTATACGCCGGGGGCGAGAGACCTAGCTAAGACCGCTCACGTTCTCCTTCTGGATCATGACGACCTTAAAGATTTAGCGCATATAATCACTCTCTCATTGTAGACAACGTCAGTGGGGGACATATGGATAATAACGAGCCAGAGAAGCTATACCGGTACTTCCCGTTAGGGCCAGACAATAAGACTTGGTTCGACAGGGTACGGGATACTTTGGAAAATCAGCGCCTATATTGTCCTTGCCCGACGCAGTTAAATGACCCGTTTGATTGCGCCATAAAGCTGGCAAACGGTGATAGCGATCGCGAGGCGGGCATTCAAGGGAGGATTGACAAGCAAGCGGGTGTTGTATCGTTTTCTGCGTGCGGAGATCACGTTCTGATGTGGTCTCATTACGCGAGCCATCACCGTGGCATCTGCCTTGAGTTCGATATGCCGGCATGGCCTCCGGAGGATCGTGAGGGCTATGTCCTCGATAAGGTTAGGTACACGATGTCCCGTCCGTTACCAACACTCTCCCCTCAGGAGCAGGCGGGGGCCATAACTCTTGAGAAAATCGCTTTTACTAAACACAAGAATTGGTGCTACGAAAACGAGTGGCGTATGGTCTGTTCCTTTAAGAATCGCTGCGATCCATACCTAGGGTTCCCGAGAGCAGCGTTAACGGGCGTTATATTCGGGTTAAAAATGACAGACAATGATCGATGCGTTATGGAGCAAGTTATTCGAGATGCAGGCTACCAAGGATTAACCATTTTTGAAGCCCGTGAGGACCACGATAAGTTTTGCGTAAAGGTATGCCCGGTCCTGTTGCCTGAGTCTGATAGTCCTACTATGACAGTCGAGTAAATGTATATTGTATGTGAGCGAGAACCTGGTGGGGATGGTGGGGGTAGGGCTACCCCCAACCGTCTGTCGCCGGTACTGAATGATCCCCAGCCGCCGCGCGACCCCTTTTGGCACAGACCCCGCATTTGCGGCCCCAGACCGTTACACTCGCCTCCACACCGCCACCGCTGACAGGTCGATAATCGCCGACCTCAGCGGCTGGCGCGGATCCCGCCGCGCCTCCTTCTCCGCCCTTTTGCGTGCCCGATAGCGTCTGGCCGCCTCGGCCTGCCGGATGGCGCGCGGGGTCGGGCTGGCGGGACGGCCGCGCCGTGGGGGCTTGGTTTTGTCGCCGCCGACCCGGTTGCCTGTCCCGATCACGGATTCCTCGGTTTGCCTGCTCATGGTGTCGCTCCTGTGCGGTTTCTGTGGCCTATTATCGGTGACGCGTCATCTGTAATCAAGCAATTGCGATGATGCGTCATCAAATATTTGGGGTTTTTGGGGTAGGTCGCCGACCGGGTCGCTTGTGTCCCCGCCTGCGCCCTGCCTTTTTGCCGTTGCTGTGGCCTATTATCGGTGACGCGTCATATTTACTCAGTCTATGTCGATGATGCGTCATCGAAAGTAGGGGCCTTTGTTTCAGAAATCTAGGCCGTCCTCTCTGACTTTTTTTCCCCAGGAAATAGCCGCCTGCCGGACGGGTGGTACCCAGGCGCGGGCGCCGCCGCCGGGGTTCCCGTTGTCGCCGTTGTCCGGGGCTTGGCGGCAGTCCCGGTTGCGGCTTGCGTCGCTGGTTTGGATTCCGGCGGTTCAAGGGTGCCAGCCGCCACCTTTTTTTTGGCGACGCGACAAAACGCGGCCGCCAAGGCCTTCGCGCGGTCGGCTGGCATGTTCAGTGCCTCCGCGATCTCGGCCATTTCCTTAGTCGTGCCCGGGCACGAGAGATTAGATGGAACAAATCACATCCATTTGCGATCGTCGGCGTCGGCCTCCTTTTCTTTGGGTGTTGGCGTCCTGAACCCGGTATCCTGGTCCACTTTTGAAGCAACGGCCTTTCCCTTCCCGACCCCGGTCTTTGGGTCACCATCGATAGGCTTCATTGCCCCCGTGGCGACCTTCCTGGAGATGCGGTTGAATGCCTCCCCAATCGCCCGACCGCGATCCGCCGGGAGCCCGAGTCCCTCCGCGACTTCCGACCAGCGCCACCTTTGTTGCCGGGCGCGTTCTATGTCCCGGAACCGCCGAAGCACTAGCGCCCCGATGCCTCGCGAGGGATCCGGGCCTACCTTGATCATCTCCTCTAAGTCCATGTCCACCTCCTCGTAATGCCGTTGTCGGCGCTCACAGGAAGACCATGGCGGAAATACGCGCGATGACGGTTTTGCCGCACATGACGTACGGAATCCGCATGAATGCAGACAATCAGTGCGATGACGTATGGAATCCGTGCAAATGCAGACTCTCGCGCTCACGACGTGCGAAATCCGTACGAAATCCGTACGTTTTACGTTTTGACGCCGGATGACGACGGGCCAAATCCGTATGAATTACGGGTGAAATACGGGTGAATGCAGAGGATCAGTCAGATGACGTATGAATTACGGGTGAAATACGGATGAATTACGGATGATGCAGACTTCCCATAGCAACCCAGCCTCGAATGACGCTCACCTATGGTGAGCTAAGGACCACACAACCGCACCCTGCGGGTGGGCTGTGTCCTCCGGCTTCGCTCGGAGGGGCGGATCCCTGCCAAGGCCGGATCCGACGGTCCATCCCAATGCCGATCTTGCCGCTCTGGCCTTTTCCATCGGCTTGCAAAAATGTGTAAGTTTTGACTCCCCAGCCGCCCCCCGCCATGCCTTCCCTTCGCGCGGGTTTAGATTTGATACGAAGTTGCAAACCGTTGAGCGCGGGGTCGGGGTGTATTGCGTCACGGTGACGAATCGATACCAAGCGAGGCAAGTTCACCCGCCAGCCCGACGAACAGCACCTTGCGGGACCGATCAGCACGACCGGCGTTCTTCCAGTCGTCCCGCCCGAGGGCGACGCCGAACACGAGGCCCACACGCTCGCACACCTCGCGCCCGGTGACCGTTTCCCGATCGAACCAGTCCGCGTTCAATATCCCTGAACGCAACCCTCTCAACACCGTGATGGCTTCGGCTCGGGCTAGATTCCCCCGGACCCGGACTTTAGCCTTCTTAGCGGCCGGACGCCTGGCAATGCGCTTGTGAACTTCGGCCACGTCGTCCGTGGTCTTGACCGCATCGGACCGTCCGTCGGTCGCCGCCCGCGCATTGGAAAAGGCATCGATGTTGACCCAAGGGCGTGTCTCATAACTCACATGCGCGTATTGGGTTCCATCGATCGTCACTGTCTCCATGCGGTCACCCCCTGGCATGGGCTCGCGTTTGTAGTCCCACTCCCAACTGATCTCCTTGGTGACCTCTTTACCCACCCCGTCAGCGTCATGCAGCACGTAATCCCTTGGAGACGGGAGAGAATGAAACCCGAAGCCAATACGCCCGGTGCGATTCAGGAAAAGCTCGGCAAGCGCTGCCGGTTTGCCAACTCGCTCGACCCGCTCCTTGACCCCCGCGCCAGACACCTTGTAGCCCGCGCCCGCGCTCGGCAGGGCGTGTTCGTCGATGGGCCCAATGCCAAACCCACCCCGGGTCTTTAACATCACCAGAGACCGCGCACGGTGTTTTAACTCCCATATCGTCGTGTCCGAGCCCACAAGCCCGCGCCGGGCCGCTTCAAACCCCTCCCTGAGGCCGTACAGGTCAAGGCCGGTCAGAACCTCCAGGGGGGCATCGGTCAGAAACCCGTCAGTGGTCACGGACGCGATGCGGTATCCGAGATCGTGCAACTGCATCATCGCGGCGCTCACAACGGCGCGCACAAGGCCGGTAGTAAGCGCCGCCTGGGGCGCGGACGTGATTGGGGAGGGAGGGATGGCCCGTGTGGCAGCATGGCGGGTAGAAAACGCGCGCTTGCCGGCCAGCCCCTGCGCCAATTTCCCGTAGGCGCTGTTGGCCCGTTCTTTGGCGGCCAATGCTTGGGCGCTTTTCTTCCCATACACCGCCTCTGCCTCGGCACGGGCCTGCACAAGCCCGCGCATGCCGTCACGGAGGGAATAATGCCCGGTTGTGGGCAGTAAGGAAGGCGGGTTGGGTGAGATCAACCGTACACCCGGCTTTGAGGGCCAGCCACAACTCGGGCGCACTGGCCCATGTCTCCCCCTCCAGGGGAAAAATGAGTCCCCGGCCGAACGGATCTTTGACGGGAAGGCAGGGGTACAGGGTCCCCGCCGGGAAACGAAATCGGACATGGCCAAACAGCCAAGAGTTCGGCTTCAACATGTCCCGCCCAAGCCGTCCGGTTAGCACTGTGGGCGGGGCCGAATAGTCGGGGTCCCCAACGAGACACATGGCCGTGGGATAGGCCCCGGCCAGATCGAAGTCCGACCATCCGGCAGAGGCATGGTGGATACCATATAAAAACCCCTCGTTGCGCCCCCCGAAATATGCATGACCCGCCGCCGTCAGTAACAGCGCCGCCTCCGGCCGGGGGACAATCACCTTTCGCCGCCGCATCTTGCCCGTGTCATCGGCGTAGGACTCGGCCGTTGTGGCCAGCCCACGCCATTGAAAATCGAAGTCCGGTTGAGACCACCCCCGCGCCGTCATGATCGCGTCGCGGAGTAAGGTGGCGGCTTGGCCACCCAATGTGACGGGCACATACACATTGCTTCCGACCATTTGCTCTATCCACCTCCGGGTGATTTCCGCATCCCGCGCCGCATAGCATACGAATGCGGCCGGTTCCTCTCGTCGCAGCCTTTCCATTTCGCTTTTATCGTGCCCGACCGGCAATGTGAGTTTAGGGCATTTCAAGGCATCGCCCAACTTCTCCACGCTCGACCCAGCCGGGGCCAACAGCATTGTATCGCGCACGGACAGAACAACCGGGCGGCATCGATTCCGATCTTCTGACCAAACCGTTTGATACAACGGCTTTTCAACCAACGCGAGGGTTCGCCGCAAGCTGTCTGTTTTTCGCAGGAGCTTCGCCTTGTCATAGGCCACAGTCAGATCGACGATAGAATAGTGGCCAGCAACCGTGACGTGGTATGGCTCTATATCCCCCCCGGGTGCGAAGTCTTGGTACCCAATGTAGGGCGCGAGATCAGAGAGAAACCACCCCAAGACTGTCTTAAATTCGAATCGGGTTTGGCCTGGATGCCAAAGAATCCACACACGCTCTTGGCCATCACGACACCTGCAGCTTAACTGGACGGACAGGATCCGACGTTTACCCGCGCTGGTCTGCCATTCCGAATCCAGACCCACAAGGAGGGGCGCACGCGGTGTGCCTACCATGCCGCGCGGTGTCAAAGGTGTCGTAAGCGCCTTGGGTGTGCCCATATGGCTTATGACACCATCATTTTTGCTTTGTAACTCAAGGACTTGTGAAGGTGTCGAGTACGACACATCTTTTTGTGTCGTACTTTTCGAGTCAGAAACGAGGGTCAAAGACGTGACGCGAAGGCCTGCTCTGGTGCGGTGGACTTGCTTGGATTCGACGAGGTATCGAGCGTCTTGGTACGCGATTAATTTCTGAGCTGAAGCTGATTCGGCGGGGTCGGGATCGGGATCTTTGCCACCCGAATCCGTCGCGCGGGCGGCGGTGCTCGGGGCGGTCCGGCGCGCACGGGCGTGTGCCACACGCCGCACTACCCCCCGACGCGGGTTTGCAGGTCGCCGAAACCGAGCCGCCCACCTTCCCATGGCCTTGTGGATTTTTGAGATTTTGGTCTTTAGGTCCGGGCTCATCTCCTCGTAAGAAGAATCATCTTCATACGGAATTGGGATTGCAATTTCGAGGCTTTCTCCTATGATTTCTGTCATGCCAGCGCTCCTTCACAGCCTGGTGGATACACAAGACCGCCGGCCACGGCGGTCTTTTTTTTGTCTACCGATAAGCATAGCTCATCTGCACGAAAACCACAACCGACCATCCTTCCGCTCTATTGTATGTGTTAATGTATGTAGGAAAGCACACACCAAAAACAGTAGTGATCGGACGCACCGAGAGCCGGGCGCTTGTAGGCGCCCAGCCTATTCACCGGGCCGACATAGGCTAAAACTCAAGTCAAAACAAAAAACCCGCGCGGGGGGGGTGCGCAAGTGTTGGGACATTTTTGGGACAATTCGTTGCCGTTTGGCGCCCCCGTGTGTCCGCTGGTGTCCGCGTAACCACTGGAATCTAAACGGGAAAGTACGCAACCCCTTGATCTGTAAAAGGGCTTTTTGGCCCTTTCACGGCGGTAACAGGGGTTCGAACCCCCTTGGGGACGCCAATACAATCAACAAGTTAGCCGATTAACGCGTGTAAACAGTCGGCCAACCCGCCGTAGGCCGAACGGCTAAGCGCAATTGAAGTCCAGCATGGTGGCGACCAAGACTGGCCTTCCTAGCCGCCTCGTGCCGCGCGCCATCCAAAAAGCGCCTATCCGTATGTGGTACACCGAAGTCGTTGATGGCACGAGCCGCCGACATCCGTGGAAAGTCGTTCGATCCGACAACGACCCCTGGTAAGGCCCATCGGCTCGCCCGAACGCAGCCCTGCGCACTCGACAGAGAACCCCCCCTATTAGGGTTTCCATTTCCGCGCGATATCGACCCGGGAGGTAACCGCCAGCTGAACCGAATCGGCCCCCTCTGCACAGATGGCGACCACCGATTCCGGCGCCAGCTCCAGCTAGTGGTCTACCATTCCGCCGACAATAAGCTACGGGCGGCATGACCGATGCCTTCGGACGCCATAGGATGTTGATCAGCAAACGCCGCCAGTTGGTGTGCCGTCAGGCCATTCGCACAGGCCAAACCGATTTCACCGATGAGATTGTCCGCATCAATGCCCACGACCCAACCCCCCATCAAACGCAGAGATGCTGGCTCAAAAAACAGCCGAAGACTCCCTTCGGTTTCACCGTAAATCTGGGCCCGCGAGTCCTCCGAGAATTCATACCCAGCCTCCAAAAACGTCATACCGTTTTGGGCCGCGGCCGTGCGCGTCATACCCACATAAGCCGCAGCCGGCAACGTAAATATCGTGGTCGGCACAGTCGTGAAATCCATGGTGTCAGTCGGCACGTCACCGGCAGCAATATTATGAGCAGCGACTAGAGATTCGCGGACCGCGGCGTGGAACAGCGGCACTCGCCCATTCACGTCGCCGCATGCATAGATATGGGGATGAGACGTCTGTAGCGCACTATTCACCACGATACCGGCATGACCGACATCAATCCCCAATGCAGTGAGCCCGTCCGGTATGACGGGCCTGCGCCCGGCGGCCATCAAGACTTGATCACTCAGGAGTTCCTGACTCCCGCCACCTTGGCGATAATGCACCCTCAAACCGCGTTCCATCCGCTCTATGCGATCCACATCTGCGTCAAGAATCCATCGAATATTGGGATCCAGGAGAGGCACAAGCATCGCGATCATGTCCGGATCCATACCCAGCAATAGCTGGCTACCCCGCTGCAACAACGTCACATGAACGCCCAATGCCGCATAAAAAGAGGCGGTCTCAACACCGATATATCCGCCTCCAATCACAGTAAGCGTCGATGGCAGGACTTTCAATGTCGGGTTCAACCGGTAAAAGTCGCTACTGGTGAGACAAAGTTCCGCTCCAGGGATCGGTGGCACAAAGACGTCCGAGCCACTTGCCACAATGATATGGTGAGCCGAATAGCGCCGAGTCCCCGTATCCGTCTCAACCGTCACCATATGGGCATCCTCAAAACCTGCCTTGCCTTTGATCAGTTCAACGTTTCTAGATCGCGCCAACTCCTCCCCATGCTGAAGGTAGCGACGCCGCTGCACATCATCCTTGTGGCCGATAATTTTGGCATAATCCACAGTGGTCTTGCCTCCCACGCCATAGGAATGGAAACGGCGATGCCGGGCCAAGTGGTGCGCCATCTCACGCACGGCCTTGGAGGGGACACAACCTTCTGCCAGGCAATTCCCGCTCAGGACCCCTTTGGGATCTACCATGACCACGCGCCGCCCCCTCCTTGCCAACCAAAACGCCGCGGGGTACGCCCCCCCGCCTGCACCAATCGTCAAAACATCTATCGTCTCAGGTTCCTGCATCGGCGCTCCTCGTATAAGCGTGTTAGTAGCATGCAATCTTTACGCATTGATCACGCGATCAATGCGTAGGATACTGCTAAGCGTTTTCACTTTGCGGCATTTTTTATGTGGCTTGCGCCAATAGCCAACCTCTGAACATCACCTCAGCGTTTCGGCCCAGCCATGCACGAGATGCCCAGTATCGCAATGGGTGCCTTGCGCCTGACAGAAAAATCCCATTCTTAAGGCCCTTCCCGGTTTCGTATGGGGCGCCCATAAAAGTCTCGTGATAGACGCCTCTTTGGCGAGTGGGATCTGGGCGTTCACGCCCTCTGCAGCGGCATAGGGGAACGATGTTTCGTGGTGAAGAGTTAACCCCCGCAGATAGCGCTTGAAGGTCTGCGCGCGGCCACGATGGGCGCCACGTGTGAGTGACTCACCCAGAAACTCGCAGTCAAAAAACTTGTGGGCCGATTTGGTATACCGGCGATCCCAAGCGCCAGCCTTGTGCGCCAAGATCGACGATCAGCCGGGCTCGTTCTTGACCCGACCGATCGAGGGCACATGGCCGTACCTGGGCTTGATGCCACCCCCTTTAAGGTGCACTAGGACGGACGGGGGTGTCGGTCGCCGCCATAATCGCCTGCGGGGTGAGCGGCGACGGCCGCCGGGGAATCCTGGAGCTTGTCGTCGGTGCCCCCCGTTTTTTAGCGCAAAGTGAGTTTGTGCTAGCCCGGGCCGGAATACTGCGGGGCACAATCCGGATTGACAACCCGCCACCGACGATCATCGTCCCAGTCCCTGGCATACAACGAAAGTTCTTTGCTACACTTTCGGCAATAGAGATTCAACATACAGCTCGGCGGGGGGGTCACCGCGCAACACTTGCGAGGTGCAGTGGGTAATGGCGCATAAGCTACCGTGCTCCGCTAGCGATGGTGGATATGTACCATGGCCATAGATACCGTCTTATCCGGGGTCCCGGATGTCGTCCTCGATCCTCCGCATGGCGTGGAGGTCTGTCCGGATTGCGGATTGGCGCAACGCCTGCCGCCCATGCAAAATAGGAGTCGCTTGTTGTGCCCTCGCTGTGGACACATCATAGAGCGTACGGCTGGTCGCAGCCTGAACGCCGCCCTGGCCATTACCCTGTCCGCATTGTTTCTGATCATCCCCGCAAACCTCCTACCGCTGCTCCGAGTGAATATTTACGGCGTCCACCATGAGAGCATTCTCGCCTCGGGCCTTTGGGGCGTGGCCGAGCAGGGCTGGCCACTGGTCGCCATTATTCTCGCCGCAGAGTTGCTGTTCTTGCCGCTGCTACGCTTCGCAAGCTTAGGTATCGTGCTTCTGGAACTTTATGCGGGCCGCCATCCGCACTGGCTTGGCAAGGTATTCCGCTGGTCGGAACAAATCGATCAATGGGCGATGCTTGATGTATTCCTCATTGGGTTCGGTATCGGCTACGGGCGCGTGGCACCGTTCCTCCCCATCAAGGTAGGCATCGGTGGCTGGTGTGTCATTACCTTGGCATTCCTCACCCTAGTAACACGCGCAACCCTGGAACGCCGCGAAATCTGGCGACGGATCGGCCCGACCTATGAGTCGATAGCCTCCGACGTCCGCCATATTGGTTGCGCCTTTTGCGGCCTACCGGCACCCGCCTACCATGAAGGTAAAGAGTGCCTGCGGTGCGGTACTAAGGTCTGGCAATACAAGCCCAACGCGACTATGAGGACTTTGGCTTTGACGCTGGCCGGTTTTTTCTGCTACCCGTTTGCCTATATTTACCCCATGGAGTACAACTATCAATTAGGGAGCCTTGAGGGATACACGATCATGACCGGCGTCATGAAGCTCGTTGACGCCCATTTCTTGCTGTTTGCAGCCATTATTTTCTGTGCCAGCATCGTGATCCCTTTTCTTAAGCTTTTCACATTGAGCTGGTTTTTTGTCTCTATCCATACTCGCTCGACAAAACGGTTGCGTCTAAAGACGCACGCCTATCGTAGCGTTCAAGCCATTGGCCGCTGGTCGCACGTGGACGTGTTTACGGTGACCGTATTTTTGCCGCTGATGCATCTCTCTGGCTTGCTTGCCGTTTATGTGGGCTATGCCCTACCGGCCTTTCTGGCTGTGGTCATACTTACCATGGTCGCTACAGATGTCTTCGACCCGCGCGTGCTATGGGCGGAATACGAACGGGTGCATCATGGCTAAATCCACTATCCCGACTGCGAAACTACAACACACCCGCTGGCCGGGCCTGATCTGGGCGGTGCCGATCGCCGCCTTGGCCATTGTCGGATGGCTCGCCTTGCGCAGCTATATGGCCGAAGGTCCGTCGGTTACGGTACGCTTCAACACCACAGGCGGCATCAAACCCGACAACACCGTGGTTCGATACCGTGGCGTGACTGTAGGCCATGTCAACGCCGTGCGGCTCTCGAAGTCCCTTGATGAAATATCCGTGACCATGCGTTTTGAGCCCTATATGGCCGGTCATTTGGGCAAGGGAACCCGCTATTGGGTAGCCGGCAAGACGGTGAGCTTCGCCGACCTGGACTCCCTAAAATCCCTTATCTCCGGACCCTATATCGGCATTGACCCGCACCCGGGCCGGACCATTACGCATGTCGTTGGTCTCAATCAAGAACCGGTTTTGAAGACCGAGCCCAAGGGCGTCACCGTTGTCCTGAAGGCCAAGGAGCTCGGGAATATTTCTCGGGGCGCACCTTTGTATTACAAAGACTATGCGATCGGTGAGATTCGCGGCGAGACGATGCTGCGCAACGGAATGGGCTTTGACATTTACGCGTTTATTCCAGAACAATACCTGAAACTCATCAACAGTCGCAGTCGCTTCTGGAGTTCCGGTTCCATAGGTTTCAGTTTGTTTGGCGCCCATTCCGGCGTGCACGTACCTGGTATTCCTGCGCTCCTAAGTGGCGCCGTTACCTTGTCCACGCCGGAATCCGGGGCCCCGGTACACAATGACGAGGTGTTCCCGCTTTATGATAATGCGGCCGCTGCGCGTAGCGCGCCCGATAAATACGACGTATCCTACCGGCTGGTAATGGCGGGGGGACCGCAAGGCCTCGTTGCCAACGCCCCGGTCCTGTTAGAAGGCGCACGGGTAGGTAGCGTTACCCACGTCTATATGCGCTATGACCCGCATCGTCATAGCCTACACACAGATATCCTTATCGCGCTCGACCCCAAACGTATCCCCCTCAGCCCGGGGAGCGCCTGGAATCTCATCCGTCCCCAAGCCCAGATGAATAGCATCCTGCGCCACCTGATTGCGCATGGTCTACGGGCTCAATTAAGCAACGAGGTCGCTTTGATTGGCCCCAAACTGATTGCCCTCAATCAATTTGGGGCGGCCCGCCCGGCACAGCTCATTGCGGGCCATCCGCCACAGATTCCTATGGTCGCCAGCGCTGGTATCGATGAGACCGTAAAACAGATCAACGCCGTGATGCGCCAAATTCATGGAATGCGCTTGCCGGAAATCGCGCGAAACATCCATACGCTGACCGCCAGGCTAGCGCAGCTCAGCCGCTCCCCCCAGACCCAGCAGACGCTAAAGCGCCTGGATCAGAGCATGACGCAACTAGATCAATTGCTGCAGACTGCCAATGTGCAACTGCCGGAGATCCTGGCGGCGCTCCATGGCACCGTGCAGCAGGCCAATAAAGCGCTTGGCGCCGCGAATGCCCTCCTGCACAACGGCGGGACCGCGGCCAGCGGCCCTGAGTCGGCCAGCCTACCGCATACGCTCTACGAGCTCTCGCAGACTGCACAATCTCTACGCGCCCTGCTAGATTATCTAGATAGCCATCCCAATGCCCTCGTTTTTGGAAAAAAACCATGAACAGAAAACTCTTAGCCCTGCTGCTCGGTGCCGCTTGCGGACTCAGCGCCTGCGTCTCCGCGCCCACCCAATATCTGGCGCTCACACCGAGAAGCGCACCGGCGGAGGAGGCGCCGCTCGCGAGCGTACAGAACAAAGGGCTCCCATTGCTGGTGGCCCACGTCCAGATGCCCGCAGACCTAGACCGCCTCTACCTCACCTACGAGCAGGACAAGGACCATTTTCGGGTCGCAGATCACGTCCGCTGGATCGCACCCTTGGGCGAAATGGCCCAACGGGTGTTAGCCCAGGACCTAGCAGCCACGCTGGCCCACAAAACGGTACTCATGCCGGGCGACCCCAGCCCGTCGGGGCCCTACCTTATCTTGCGGGTGGTCGTTCAGCGTTTTATGCCCGCGGATTCGGGGCAGGTTCAGTTACGTGCTGACTGGTTCGTACAAAATGCCTCGACGCAACATATCCTCGCCCAAGGACGTAGCGATTTGCAGACTACCAGCGGCGATCATCCGAGCGACCAAGCGGCCGCCATGAGCCGACTGCTAGGCGATCTCGCCCAAACCATTGCTGCGCGCATGCCACAGCCGTAAGGCATACACCACCATGGCCTTCTCTATTCTTGCTAAGTGAGCGAGCCCACACGGCAGGTGACGGGGCACCACTGTGCTGACTGCCCATCGGCCGGCCCATACCCCGATTAGTTCTTTTTCTGGTCCACGCAATCATGGCCGTAGGATTTCCTGGGCCATCCGTTTATGCTTTCTCGCAGGCACACTAAGGTAGGATCCCGCATGCACTCCCGATGGCTCAGTGCCTTCCTTCTATCAAGCACCTTGATTTCGGCCAGCCCCGCATTCGCAAAACCGGCCCTCATAGTCGCCTACGCCGGCTCTATGGGGGTCGTCATGGATCGCTACCTCGGTCCAACATTCTGCAAAATCCATGGGTGCGCTTACGAAGGTCAGGGACAAGGCGCCTATGGCCTGGCGCACCGAATCACAGCTCGCGCACTGTCAGCCGACGTTTTTGTATCCGTCACGGCCGGACCGATTCAGATACTAAAAGCCGCCGGGCTCCTCACGGCAGCGTTCCCAGTTGCCAGTACTCAGATGGTTATCGCCTACAGCCCGGCCAGCCCTTATACCGCCCTCTTTCGGCGCGCCGCCCACGGCGGCATGCCCTGGTATAAAATACTGACCGAGCCCGGGGTACGATTCGGTCGCACGGATCCCAGGACCGACCCGCAGGGCCAAAACATTGTATTCACGTTTCAATTGGCGCAACGCTATTATCACGATCCCAAGCTGGTCGCGCATGTTCTCGGGCCACTTATGAATGCCCGGCAAATCTTCAGCGAACCCTCACTTCTCGCCCGCCTAGAAGCGGGTCAGATTGCCGCCTCATCCGGATACCTAAGCGCCGTGCGCTCGGTGCACCTTCCATATATCAAGCTTCCCTCAAGGATTAATCTGAGCGATCCGCGATTCGCCCACTCCTGGTATGCCCACGCCCATATCACGCTCGCGACCGCTGGCCTGCGCCGAGTGTTGAGGCCGCAACCGCTCGTGTTCTATGCGACGGTGCCGACCAATGCCCCCCACCCCCGACTGGGGCTGGCCTTTATCCGTTTTATGCAAAGCGCAGCTGGCCAAAAGATGCTTCACATCACGAACTACGGCAAACCACATGGCCCGCCGTTGCGCTAAACTAGCTCCTAAAGGCCGTGGGATCCTGCGCGATGATACCGGGACGGGCGCAGGCACTATCCCTCCTTAAGTGGGTGAGTCCATGATGGTCTCGATGCCCGCCGACCGCGCCCGCGGAGATCGCCCAGGCGCGCAGATGCGGCTGTCCGCGCAGGAAACAGGTTTTTTTTAAGGACCGCAGTAAAGAGAGAACGACTTTGTAACCTAGAGCCATTATAATGTCGCCAGTTCCCAACGCCGAGTGATACCAATGCCCTTTCTTCTGATCATTTTTGAAAAAGTAGTCGACTGGGTTCTCGGTCTTATGCTCGTTTTCGTCTTGTTTGGGATCATCATTGGCGTGGGCCATCTCTTCATGGATCTAGCCCACATTATTACTCGCGGTCATATCACCTCCCAATATCTGGAGTTTGTCGGCCACGTCCTGACGCTCTTTGTTCTTATCGAGATATCGCGCTCGCTCGTCAGCTATTTCACAGTCCACCGCCTACGCATGACGTACATCGTCGACGCCGCCCTCGTATTCGTGTTGCGTAACGTCATGATCGGACTATTTGAAAAGAGCCTCCCGACGGACTCGATCTACGCGCTGAGCGTGCTTATCTTCGTCCTCGGGGCATTGCGCACGGCGGCGGTGGTGGTCTTTCAGCGAGAGAAGCCGATCACGGTTAGCGTCGCGAAAACCAATTAGGTCGCGAGTGGTGTCGACTTTAGGCCTCAGATCAGCGGCCCTAGTGGATCCGAGATGGCAGGAAATAAAGGTTCTGCGGACATGGTCGCACCCATCCGCAACCGGGAAGGGGGGCTTTAAGGCTCGAGCCTGTATGGCGTGGTCGCGACCGCACTCGATAAGATTTATGATCTTGCCACGCTAGAGACCCAAAAGGAGGGCGAGCGGGCCGATCGGAACCGGCGCGCTTAAGGCCTACCGTGCTCGGTCATACAGACCTTGGCTTCGGTGGCGAGTATAATCGCAACCTACCCATTTTGAGACGCCAGATGTTGACCTCATCTTAACCACCATCTTCGGGAACACCCTATGAGCACTACCCCATACATCTTTTTGCCCACCTTGCCCCCACCTCTCGAAGGACTTACGGAACTCGCCTTAGATCTCCGTTGGTCCTGGCACCACAGCGCGGACACATTATGGGAGCGCATGGATGCGGAGCTTTGGTCCGCAACCCACAATCCCTGGATTATTCTCCAAAACGTGTCCGGCGAACGTCTTCAGCAACTCGCAACCGATCAGGATTTTATCGCAAACCTTCAGGAGTCTCTCGAGACCCACAAAGAGCAGCTCGCGTCGGCGTCCTGGTACGAGCAGCAATACTCACCGGCGCCGGTCCGACAGATCGCCTACTTCAGCATGGAATTCGGGCTTTCCGAGGCCCTCCCCATCTATTCCGGAGGGCTTGGAATTCTTGCCGGCGACTGCTTAAAAACGGCTAGCGACCTCGGTGTGCCCCTGGTCGGCATTGGTCTTTTGTGGCAACAAGGCTACTTCCGCCAGACCCTAGACAGCCACGGGCAACAGGTAGAGCTCTATCCTTACAACGACCCGACGCAACTGCCGGTCGTGCCTGTGCGCGAGCCCAACGGAAACTGGCTCCATATCTCACTGCCGTTCCCAGGACGGACCATCATTCTGCGGGTATGGCAGGCACGCGTTGGCCGCACCAGCCTCTATCTCCTAGACAGCAATGATCCGACCAATCGACCTGCGGATCGCACCATCACAGCCGAGCTTTATGGGGGTGGTGCGCAGATGCGCCTAGAGCAAGAGCTCTGTCTTGGCATGGGCGGTTTCGCGCTTGCGAGCAAACTCGGGCTGAATCCCGAGATCTGTCACCTGAACGAAGGGCATGCCGCCTTTGCGGTCCTCGCGCGGGCCCGCGATTACCGAATAGCCCATGGCGTCGACTTTCATTGCGCCTTGAACGCCACGCGCGCTGGCAATGTCTTTACCACCCATACGCCGGTGGCCGCTGGCTTCGATCGTTTTTCACCCAAACTACTCACCCAATATGCCGAGGGGGCCCCGAGTTTATTTGGCATCCCGGCTGCTACCCTGTTGAGTCTCGGTCAGGAAACCCCCGGGGGTGAGGAGGAGCCATTCAACATGGCCTATCTCGCCATCCGCGGCAGTATCCTGGTCAATGGCGTGAGCCAACTCCATGCCCAAATCAGCCGCGGGATATTCCAGCCGTTGTTCCCGAATTGGCCGCAAGAAGAGGTGCCGGTCATTCCCATCACAAACGGCGTGCATACGCCGTCGTGGGACTCGCCGGCCGCCGACGAGCTCTGGACTGCGGCGTGCGGCGAAAAACGCTGGATAGGCGGACAGGACCACGTTGAAAGCGACTTTCGCAGCGTCTCCGATCAGGAACTGTGGACGCTGCGAGGCCGCGCCCGCCAACGACTCATCGACTTTACGCGCCGACGGCTCGTGGGCCAATTAACCGCAGCCGGCGTCCCCACCGAACACATACGGCGCGGCCAGGATGTGCTTGACCCGCACGCCCTGACAATCGGCTTTGCCCGCCGCTTCACCGCCTATAAGCGGCCCAATATGCTGCTTACCGACCCCGACCGCCTCTATCGGCTGCTCGCTGGCAGCCAATGCCCCGTGCAACTCGTGATCGCGGGCAAGGCCCATCCTCAGGACACGGTCGGTAAGGCCATGATCCAACAGTGGACGCACTTCATTACCCAGCATCCGGAACTCATGGATCGCCTCGTCTTTCTAGAAGACTACGACATACTATTGGCAGAGCAACTCGTCCAGGGCGTGGATCTTTGGATCAATACACCGCGCCGCCCGTGGGAGGCAAGCGGAACGAGCGGCATGAAGGTGCTCGTCAACGGTGGACTAAACCTATCCGAGCGGGATGGCTGGTGGGCCGAGGCCTACACGCCGGAGGTGGGATGGGCACTAGGCGATGGCGCAGAACACGACGAGGATCCAGTCTGGGATCGAAAAGAGGCCACTGACCTCTATGAGATCTTGGAGCGCTCCGTGGTACCGCTTTTTTACCACGACCGCAACCCGGAAGGCTGCCCCTCCCGATGGATCGCAAAGATGCGGGAAAGCATGGCGCAACTTACCCCACGCTTTAGTGCGAACCGGATGCTGCGCGACTATATTGAGCAGCTCTATATCCCGGCGGCCCGCCTTTACGGGGAACGCGCCGACGAGGGCCTAGTAGAGCGGCTGTGTACCTGGCAGGACACCCTGAACCGCTTCTGGAATCGGCTCCATTTTGGCGACTTCCAGGCCTACGAGGACAAGGATCAGGGGCTTTATCATTTCAGTGTCCCCGTCTACCTATCCAACGTTGAACCCAACTTCATCAATGTGCAGCTCTATGCCATACCTTTGCTCGGCAAGGGGCCAGACCTTCACCCCATGCAACGCCAAACTGCCCTCGGGGATATGCCGGATGGCTATGTATACACGCTGACGCTGCCTAAGTCTCGGCCCATTGAAGACTACACTCCGCGCATCGTTCCCGCCACGGATATGGGCTTTGTGCCGATCGAGGCCCCGCATATTCTTTGGTACCGGTAAGACTCAAGGTGTGTGCTCACGCGAGGATCCAGCCACATGCACACACCCGCCCCGCAGATGCCATGCTGACAACCGGGCTCAAGCGCGCAACGGCCTCGGTCTATGCGACTGGCAGCCAGACTTCCCCCGCGCCCAACCTTGGCCCAAGCCAATGGTTTTCATGCAAGACCAGCGGATAGCCAATACCATCGCGTGATTGGGCAGCACACATCGATTCATGCGCGCCATCGGCCCATACCTATGCTTCGTGCGCCCCACGCGCCTTCAGCTCTCCTTGATAGGCAATGAGGACCGGAGAACGTGAGGAAACCGGATGAGGGGCCACGAATGCGACCGCTCGGCATGATTCCCGTAATCGCACCACTGCCCACTCGAACTCATCGAAGACCGCCATCAATTTCCGTTCCTCGTAGGTTTCGGATGAATTCGAGCGCGCCGGGGACGGCCTTCCCGGAGACGGATCTCCGCAAGGCCCGGCACCATCGCGCAGAGCCTTCACATCACGCACTAAGCGCGAAACTACTTCATCGACTGCGGTTAATAACTCAGTCTTCGCCACCCTGACGTGCTCTAGCGCGCCCGTACAGCCGTCGTCTACCTGCCTCTCTATCTCTTGCTCCCACATATTACCTCCTTGTCGGTTCCTTATCGCCAGTCGCGGCGCCTCCCCTTACTTCTTCCTTGATGCGGGGTGGCCTAATTTGGTACCTGGTGATTGCCGCAGACGCCTTTGCACCAATTCCTCGGCCTTCAACCAATCCCCGAACGCGCCGTCTCCCACAAAACCTCTTTCCTCTGCTAGGAAATAGGCCGTTTCCGCCACCATCGCACGGAGTTCTTGATCCATCACAACCGGGGTTTCCTTTACTTTAACGGGCCTTTTGCTTAGTGGTTTCGGCGTTTGACGCCCACGCGTTACCACCACCGCCTTTTTGCTGCTCTCTTCCCTTAGCATGTCCTACCTCCTGGAATACCTTCTTCATTATCCGGAACTCGCCCTAACGCCCCGCCCGACACCATAACGAACCGTTATCCTTATGATACTTCCCGTGCATGGCAAAATGATGATGGGGACCATAACGCCAGGGACGATCTGCGCGTTGCGCCCTCGCCACCTATTGACCTCAGTATCACCCAGCATCCGATCTGCGACAAACGCCGCAGCCTATGCACCACCGAATTGCCAAAGACTGAAGAAGCCAACATCCTCACCGTCTTGTAACCAGATCCACGGCCAGCACACCACCCGCGACCTTCTTTAAAGCCGTTTTTGCACCAACCCTGGCTATGAACCATACTCCTAAAATCCATGTAATAATTCCATATACGCTCCTTATGGAACCCGCGTCAATAATATTCCTAGATAGCCAATCTGTCCAGAACGGCATCGCCATAGACCATTCCCCGTCCGCGAGGATACACGCCGCTTTTGCTAAACATTAGCCATTCATGATGGTCGCGCCCGCGCACCAACCTTTCTTTAGTGGCGCCCGCCGAGATCCGAGCCTCCACCGCCTTCCCAGGCCGCGGCTAGACGCTAGCGAGCAACCAGTATCGCGCTCGCGCGGGGCGCAACATGATAGGCCGAAAGCGGATTCCAAAGCCCTTCGCTATCGGCCACCGCAAGATCATGGGGCGGCGGGAGCCCGGTATCCACGGCCACATGCCAATAGGCGCCGCTCGGGGCGCGAGGAACAGAAAATACCCCCGCATCGGTGCTCGCATTGAACATGAAAAACAAGGCCTGGTGTTCGCCTTCCGGGATCAGACAGGCCAGCTGCCGCGCCCCGGGGTCGGCCCAGTCCAGATCCTGCGCGGCCGAACCAAACCAACGGATATCGGCATCTGTGTAAAACCGCTCGGCACTCAAGACGGGGTGGGCTTTACGAAACGCGATCAGGCCGCGCGCGAATCGGTATATTTCCTGATGGGTCTCTAAATTATCCCAGTTGTACCAACTCATATCGTTGTCCTGGCAATAGGCGTTGTTGTTGCCGCGTTGCGTACGGCGAAATTCATCACCGCCTAGAATCATCGGCACGCCCCGTGAAACCAGTAGCGTCAGCAGAAAGTTCTTGATCTGGCGTCTGCGGACCAAGTCGACCTCGGCATCCTCGGTCACGCCTTCAATACCATAGTTGGCACTGAAATTCTCGTCTGCCCCGTCACGGTTATCTTCCCCGTTGGCCTCGTTGTGTTTAGATCGATAGCTCACCACATCGTTTAATGTGAAGCCATCGTGGCAGGTGATAAAATTGACGCTGCACTCCGGACCTTTTCCCGACCTCGCATAGACATCGGCGCTCCCGCATAGGCGGCTCGCCAACACACCAAGCATCCCGTCATCGCCGCGCCAGAAACGACGAACGTCATCCCGATAACGGCCATTCCACTCAGCCCAGCTCTGCTGAAAAAAGCTACCGACCTCATAGGCGCCGGCGGCGTCCCAGGCCTCGGCGATGAGCTTCGTTCCGCGCAAAATGGCGTCCTCGGCGATCCGCTCAATGAGCGGCGGGTTCGCCAAAAGATTTCCCGCGCTATCCCGGCCCAGGATGGAGGCCAGATCGAAGCGAAAGCCATCGATATGCATCTCTACTACCCAGTACCGCAAGGCATCCAGGATATGTTCCTGGACCACGGGATGGTTGGCATTGACCGTATTGCCGGTACCTGCATAGTCTTTATAGAAACGCTTGTCTTCCTGAAGCATATAGAAGATCACGTTATCTATTCCCCGCAGGGAAAGCGTCGGACCACGCTCGTTTCCTTCCGCCGTGTGGTTAAAGACCACATCGAGTATCACCTCTATATCGGCATCATGGAGAGCGCGCACCATTTCCTTGAACTCCAATTTTTGCTGGCCACGAGACCCGGCGCTACCGTAGGAGCCCTTGGGCGCAATAAAGGCAACCGGGTCGTAGCCCCAGTAATTGTTTATTGGCGCCCCGCCTTGGGGATCAAGCCCGATGGCCCGGTGATCATTAAACTCATGCACCGGCATAAGCTCTACGGCGGTCACCCCTAAATCCTTCAGATAGGGGATTTTTTCCATGAGGGCGTGGTACGTACCGGGGCGCTCGACGCCTGAGCTTTCGTGAACGGTGAGACCGCGCACATGCGTTTCATAAATGACTGTCTGCGACCAACTGTGTCTTAGTGGTGCGTCCGTGCGCCAGTCAAAGTGCTCATGCGTAAAGACACATTTTGGCATGGCACCGGCGTCATCGACTTTCGATAAAGCAGGAACGAGATCTCGTCCCGATAATTCATAACCCACCGCTGGGGTAAAATCCCAATCAGGGAGCGCAGTAATCGCCGTAGCGAAGGGGTCCAAGAGAAGTTTATTGAAGTTGAAGCGATGCCCCTCGCTGGGTTTATAGGGGCCGTCTACCCGATAACCGTAGAGTTGGCCGGGGGGCAGTCCGTCTACCCACACATGCCACACATCCCCGGTGCGATTACGAGTCGGATCGAGATCGATGACTCTGGCCGGCATGGCGTCTTCGGGGCGGTCGAACAACTCCAGCCGAACGCGGTAAGCGTGACGGCTAAATAGGGAAAAATTCACCCCGCCCATAGATTCGTGCGCACCGAGCGGCAAGGGCGTCCCCCGACGAATCTCAGTATGTTCGGAGATCTCGGCCATGTAATCCGGTAATAGACGCTCCGAGCTTGTCATACGCCTAGCGCCATGGCACCCATGTCGCTGGGATTGACCTTATACCTGCACACCATCTGGGCTCTCCGTAACGAGTACTAAGAAACCACTATTTAACGCCCGCATCATCACCTAGCTCGTACCGACCGCGCCTTGCGTTTATCGGTCAGACTGTGCACCTCGCCCAATCGTGTTTGCCGACTCAAGACAAGCCGCCCGTTGCGATAAACACGCAGTTCGCCGGGCTGAAAGGGTACCCAGTTGTCGGTAGTCAAAGGCACGGTCGCGAGCGCAACCGCCTGCGTGTCGGCACTGCTGAAGTCGAGGTGGTGCAAATGGTCATGGCCATAGGCGATCAAATAGCTGCCATCGGAAATCAAGAAGTTGAACCGGCCGTGCGCTGCGACCAACTCGACGATTGGCGTAAAGCTATCCGCCTGAGCCTTAAGGTCGCCCTCTGCGGCTATGTCGACATGTGCGGCGATATTTTCAAGGAGATAACAGAAGGCGTATTCCGAATCGGTCTGCCCTAACGGATCACAGCCCGCGCGAAGACGCGTATCGGGCTTGGTCATCAGCTCCGAGACCAGCCCGTTATGGGCGAACACCCATTCTCGTCCACAACATATACGCATAAACGGGTGAGTGTTCTCGATGCTGTTCACGCGCGGATGGTTCGCATGGCGCACATGCCCGATCACAAGAGACGACCGAACTACGCCGCAAAGCGTGGTGAACAACGCGCTGTGAGCGCTCGGGGTGGGCGCCTTGTAGAGTCGAAACCCCCCGTCCCGCATATAGGCCAACCCCCAGCCATCAGGATTGTTGGCCGTCTCGCCGCCCCGCGGCTGAAACCGACACAACCAAGGGCCGACATCCACTACCCGGCTGGCGTTTATGCCCAGAAGCTCACACATAGTGCACCCCCTTCTCTGGCTGCAATATGGCGCCCACCTATAGCAACTATCCGCCGTCCAACGGCTGGAGCCCGCTAAAGCCGTTGGACAACAGTTACCACAAAGATCCGGGGCCACACCGCGGAACCAAAACGATCCATCGCTTAACCGCGCGCCACGCCTTCGTTCCGACCCTATGCCTCGCTAAAAACCGTTACCGTAAATGCCCCGTGGCGGGAACATATACATCTCTAAAGTATACGCCGGTCGTCCAGGCAATGGCATTGATCTATCATCCGCTCGTGCGTAGGCCAGAGGGTTTACGAAGGACGCCGCCTACCCATATCGAGCCCGCTCCTTGGAGCCGCCGGCACAAGCGCCAGGTGCGGGGCTAGTTCCCCGCCAGACGGCGACGGATCTCGGGCAATAAGCGTGCGTGAATATCGTCGCGCACCCGGATGAAGCTCTCCAGCGGCTCGCTATGCGGATCATGGAAGGCCATATGAAACATCGGCACGGCACGCGGGAAAACGGGGCAAGTCTCCTTTGCGTTATCGCACACCGTGACGACAAGGTCGATCGGCTCGTCGATAACGGCATCGATCGTCTTCGGTCTGAGATCGTGCGCAGCTAGGCCTGCGAGCTGCAGGGCCTCGATCGCGCCGGTCGCCACCTGGGCCCCCGGCTGAGTGCCCGCCGACAGCGCGCGAATGTCAGGGCTTAAGTAGGCATTCACCAAAGCCTCGGCCATCTGGCTGCGGCAGGAGTTTCCCGTGCACAAAATCAATACAGTCTTTGCCATTGAGCCCCACTCGATCATGATGAATTTACCGTCCCACCCCGCCGCCTCGGCCGTGGCCCTAGCCAGCAGAGTCCGCAAACTTACCCGGTCCTATTCCGGCGCCTGACACGGGGGTCTGCGCCATCGCCAAAGCCGCCAAGCGTTCCGGGCCGATGGGTGGCTCGATCTGCCAAGGCACAAGGATGGTGTATGGCGCGAACTCACCAGTGACCCGGTCGATCCAATGACGCTCCAAGATCTGGCGATGCCTGATAACCGGGTCCCGGGAGGCGAGCGGCGCGAGGCTTTGATTGATGACCCAGGCAGACGCAGTCATGCCGGCGCGTTTTAAGTCCGCCTGCAAAGCAGCGGCTTCCTGCACGGGAGTGGCCTCGGGCAACGTCACTACCACGAGTTGCGTGTAGTCCGGATCGCGCAGCCGGGACAACAGGTTACGCACCGACTCTGGGACCTCCGCTGTCGTCCGATCGATCTCGCGCTGATAGGCCTGCGTGGCATCAAGCAAGAGTAGGGTGTGGCCGGTCGGGGCGGTATCCAGCACCACGAAACCATCCCGGCCTTCGGCCACGACGCGAGCAAACGCACGAAAGACCGCGATCTCCTCAGTACACGGGGAACGAAGATCTTCTGCCAACAAGGCCAAGCCCTCAGCATCGACGCCGCTCGCCCGCGCACCCGCCAGTACCTCCCGCGCATAGGCTGCGGTCTCTACGGACGGATCAATGCGACTCAGCGTGAGACCCGCCGGCACCGCAGTAAGCGTTGCCTGAAGGTGTGCGGCCGGATCCGTGGTCGTCAGATGAACGTTGAAGCCACGCGCCACCAACCCCATGGCGATGGCCGCCGCCACTGTGGTCTTACCAACCCCACCTTTGCCAAGAACCATGACCAGACCACGGCCGGGGGCCGCCAGCGCGACCACGAGTTCGGGAAGCGCTGGGAGCACCGGCGCGTCCCCAGCGACCGAATCCATCGGCGCCAAGGCCACGGGCGGAGAGCTGATGGCACGCAACCCTGCTAGACCGACGGCGGCTACCGGCGACAGTGGGATATCGGTGCGCCGTAGGCGTGCAAGCCCCGCCGGTAGGCGGTCGAGCGCTTGGCGCCCGCGCGCCTCCATGGCTGCGGCTACCGCATCGTGGCGAGTCGTTGCGTGAAAGACCCCATTTAACACAAGAATGGGTTGCTCGATACCAATCACGGCCAATTCGCCGCGGGCGCGCTCGGCCTCCGCAAGACTCGCGCGATCCGGGCGCGCGACCAAGATCAGGCGCGTGCGGGTCGCGTCCTGAAGGTTTGCGAGGCTTGCCGTATAAAGGGCTTGCTGTGACTTAAGGCCGGCCAGCGGCCCTAAACACGATGCCCCGCCCATGCTCGTCTCGATAAACGACTGCCATGCGCCAGGCAGCTGCAGAAGGCGCAGCGTGTGCCCGGTAGGAGCGGTATCAAAGATAATATGGTCGTAATCGACCGTCAGAGAGTCATCGCCCAGGAGTCTAGAGAACTCGTCAAATGCAGCGATCTCGACGGTACAAGCCCCCGAGAGCTGTTCTTCGATACTGCGCAGCGCCGTATCGGGGAGCACGCCACGGTAGGGCCCGACGACCCGTTCACGATAGGCGCTTGCGGCCATCTCCGGGTCGATGTTGAGTGCCTGAAGGCCCGCCGCATCGGGCACCGGTGTTGCCTGTCCCGTCAGCGCCACGCCCAATACCTGATCCAAGTTAGATGCCGGATCGGTGCTAACCAACAACACACGCAGCCGCCGGCTTGCCAAGACCAAGGCCGTTACGCACGCCATCGTGGTCTTACCGACCCCGCCCTTGCCGGTAAAGAAAAAGAACCGTGTCGGGTTATCAAGAAAAGCGAGCTCAGGTGCCCCAAGGGTGCTCGCGTTCATATCAACAACACCCCGTCGAACCGTTCGGGTCCTGCTCCTCGGCCCCTTGCCCACAACAGCTTCCAGCCGACACCCTGGGTGCCGCAACCGAACCATTCAGGGCTTTGCCAATACCCGCCCAACCGGCCAGTAGCGCTCGTGTAGGATAACAGCTGCGGCTCACCTCGACACCGTCAACAAAAATCACCGGGAGTGCGTTTTCGCCATCGCGCTCAAGCGCTTCGCGCACCACGGCATGCCCTGCAAAGACACCGGGCTCCTGACTTAAATTGTAACGGCGTACCGTCACACCCTGACGCCGTAGCCAATCCAGGTCGGCGGCAAATTGGCTCAGTTTGGTGTCGCTTGTCGGCCCACAGACTCCCGTTGCGCAACACATGGCGGGGTCATAAATCTCGAACGCTATTCCCATGTCTCAAACCCCCTCTATGGGCGGCCGCACCGGGACCGCAACCTTAAGGGCCCTAGGCCCCGATCTTTGAAAATGCATGTGAAAAATGGGCGTACGGCCCATATGGGCCTAACATACGCTTCTTCAGATATATGCGCAACCAGATATATGGGCTGGCAGAACTGACCCCGGAGGGCATAGATCCGCGGCGTCTGTGCGCGCAACTACCCGGCACCAACGCGCCCGATCAGCGGCTTCCGGTAAGGTCTGCGAGGATCGGATTCTTGAGCTCACTTCCGCGAGCTGCATCACCCTGCTGCGGCCTACGACATAGCGCTATTATTGGCGGGAAAGATTAGGAGAACCGGGCCCTTTCTCGCTACGCTCTTTGGCGTCGCATGAGATCTGTCGCAACACGGCTCTGGCCTGCTAGGGGCCCGTCGGCAAATAACTGCTCGGGTCGATCCCATTGGTCCCGGCCGCCAAAACGCGGCGGATTTCTATGGGGCGCCCGTTCTCATTTGTTGCGACATGGGCGAGATCCAGAATAGTCCCATGGGGGTATGGTTCCTTGTTCTCGTCAAAAACCAGCGAGATCCTTGGTCGTAGCCGTCTGTGGCGGTTGACGGTAATCACAACACCTATGCTGCCCGTATTCATTTCCACGATACTGCCGATTGGGTAGACCCCCATACACTGTATGAATTGATCCACCAACTCGCCATGGTAATCCTTATTCCGCCCTCGGTAGAGGTTTGTCAGCGCAACATAGGCCGATATGCCCGCGCGATAGGCCCGATCACTCGTGATCGCATCGTAGGTATCCACGATCGCGCCAATGAGACCAAATAAGCCAATACGGTCACCAGAAAGGCCGGCTGCATAGCCCGTACCGGCGTAGCGCTCGTGGTGACAGCGCGCTACATCAATCGCTGCCCTAGGAATACCGCTGCTCGATTCGAGGATCTCCACGCCATGCGGAACGTGCATTTTCACGATCTTGTATTCTTGCGGGGTCAGTTGCCCGGGTTTATTGATGATCTCGTTAGGGATCTTCAACTTTCCGATATCATGCAAAAGCGCGCCGATGCCCAGGACATTAAGATCCTCAACCGATAGATTAAGGTGGCGCCCGAACGCCAAGGCGATAATGGCAACCCGAACGCTATGGAGTGCCGTGTATTCATCCTTGATCCGTAGTTGCGTTAACCAGACCAGCGCATCGGGATTGCGGGTAATACTATCAACCATATCAACGATCATGACGCGCACGCGCTGTGAGTCCACGCTATGGCCTAGGCGAACGTCATCCATGATCGAGTAAACGAGTTCCCGCATGCCGATCTCGATCGTGCGCGCGACCGGCATCTCCTCCTCTAACGTGGTCAAATCTATGTAGCGCGGGAGCGCTATAACCTGCCGTAAGGGTAGCTTAAGTATTTCGGCGTGCGTGAGTGCGGTTGAGGGCGGGGACGGCGTGTTTAATTGTCCGGCGGTACGATGTGCTGAGCGGCTCGTTTGCCCGAGGTTCGTATCAATATACACATACTGACAGAACTGCTGGAGTTGGATGATCTGTTCATCCGAACGAATCTCAAACCCCTGGAAGAGAAACGGGGTCCCGGCCCACGGACGATCCAGCTCGGAAACATACATCCCTTTCTGGAGATCATGAACATTTACCTGCTTAGTCATAGAGTTACCGCCTCGCAGAGCCGCTCATATCCCGGGCTGCCCAGCCCACCGCAGACCGGCACACTTCGGGCTCAGTCTACCATTTTTTGATCTACCCCGCCCAGTCCCAGGGTCTTCGGATCATAACAGGCTCTCGCTTGCTTACCGGCTCAGCTATCAAAGACTGACGGCCGCAAGGCCCCTGGTTGCGACATAACGCGCCCCTGGTGTCGGAAAAAGATGACGCCATGTTTGGGACCCTAAAAGCCCCCACCTTGAGACGCACAGACAGCGTCCGGCTTTTCTGGCCGGCACTCACTCGTAACGGCCCCTTAAGATAAGCAAGCGGCGAGACTTTTTGGACATCATGTTCCGCACGATACGATCGCTGCACAATCGCGCCAAACGCCGCTCATTACATGGATGAACTCGGGCCAAGGCTTCGCGGGGACCGCTGTGGTCGTCGCTAACCCAAGATCGCTTGAGGAATCGAGAAGGCACTACCGCCACGTTCGCAGTGACGGCTGGGAATGCTCCCGCCGTTAGCTATCAGCGGCGTGGCGCTCATAAGTTACCATGAAGGCCGATACGAGGGCACAGGTTAACGCTACCGGCACCAGTATCCAAATCGCACCCCGTATGCCCAGAACGTGAACCGCGGCACCGAAGCCAAGCAACAGGAGCGCGCCGATACTGTTCCCGAAACCAAGCGCAAGTCCGGAGCCCAAGCTCCGGCTTTCTGGAAAAATATCCTGACCGACAATAACGGAGACGGGGAGCGCGCTAAAAATCACTATGCCGAGAAATCCAAGGGTCACCCACACTACCCACCCGCTACTCATCATGTAGAGCGTCACAAATAGGGCGCTCAGAAGACTCGATCCGACTAAGACGAAACGCCGCCCGAAGCGGTCGGCCAGCAGGCCCCCGCTCACATTCCCAATGACCCCAACCATCAACAAGACCGTGATCAGGGAGGCGCCGCCAACCAGCGAGCCGCCGGTCTCACGCCATAGCAGCGGCAGATAGGTGACCAATGCATAGAGCAGGAACGCGCGGAGTGAGACATAGAGAACCAGTGCCGCGGCGGGTTTTGCGTGCCGTCGCCAGACAATAGGCTCAGCATCGACATGGCGTGCGGGCAGCCTGGGCAAAAGGACTGCCACAAGCGGAATACTAATGAGCGCCGGTACGGCGACCACCCAAAGACCATCTAGCCCATAGGTCGCGACGACGAGGCTCGCCACCAGCGGATAGAGGCCGCGACCTATTTCCCCGCCGACGAGGAAGGCGGACATTATTGCACCGTGGCTGGTTCGGGCAAGACTCCTGGCTGATGCCAAGGCCTGCGGGTGAAACATTGCGTTCGAGATCCCAATCAGAAACAGCACGGCAAGCAGCATGCCGATATTGGTGCTGGTACCCACGAGCACAAGACCTAGACTGGTGCCGCCGACCCCCAATAGCACAAGCGATTTTCCACCTACTCGGTCAGACCACCACCCCATAAACGGTTGCAACGCCTGACCGATCAGTAACGCTGCCATGATCTCGGAAGCACTGCTCGCGCTGCGATGTAAAATCACCAAGATAGCGGGCAGGATCCCAGGCAAGAAGTTCGCCGCTCCGTCATTCAAAAAGTGCAGCCACGAAAGCCCTAAAAGGGCGGTGATTCGGTGGTGCGTCGGCGCGGGTTTTTCGACGAGGGTCGACTCGTGCATCATGGTGTCTTGTCTCATCTGTGATCGATACGTGATACAACCTAAAGCCGCCCATCGCAGACGAGCGTAAACGGAACTGAGCAGGCGGCTCTACCCAAAAACCTCCGCGTCCAACTCCACCCTGCCTCTTGCCTTTGGATACAGCGAATAGCTTAGGCGCACCCCACAACGTAGCCGAGCGCGCGGCGGTGGCCGGCGGAAACTGGCCCCCACATCATAAGTGACTCGGGAGCCCGAAGGGCGTGCGTTCGGGTTCGCGGGACATCTCATGCGCCCCCGGCAGTTAGCCTCGTCGCGCCCAATCGCTGCGGCTTGCAGGATTCGCATAGTACGCCAAGTTAAGCGCGGATCAGCATCGCCCGCGCCTCAGGCATCGGGGCTCCTCGTCATAAAAGGAGTTCATGCTTCGGGACGCCACGAAACCGCCGCCGTCGCTAGTCGGCACCCCAATATTTGGTGGCGATTCCTTCACCGAGATCATATCCAATCAACCGGCGGCGCACCTCAAGAAGCTTTTCGATCAGCGCTGGCTCGGCGCGCTCGTAGGCGGCCGCATCGGCGGTCCGCTTGACCACCACCCCGAGCAACTCCGTAATGGCGTTGCCAATCGAGTTCTGGCTGATAGTGACAATGAGCTTGCCGGTATCGTTACGATAAATGAGCTGCTTGAATGCCGGTTGCCAACGGATCGAGCTCGCATATCTTGCATCGGTAATACAGCGATCTCGCACCATCTTCGCGGTCTTCAGAAAGTCGTTGTTGAAGAGCAACCGACTCTCGACCAGCCTCGGGAAGTAAATATCCCGTGCCAGGGGTGCATTGCGAATCGACACCTGTCCGAAAAAAGTGCGGTAGAAATCGATAAATCCCTTCAGTATGGTGTCGTATTCTTCCCAAAAACGCACATTTTTCAGTGCCTCGACACCCCCCTGTACCTCCCAGCTAGGCAACCCCTGCGGGTAGCCCGTCAAAGCGATCTTGCAGGAACCGCGTTCGCACGACTTCAGTATTTCTAAATCCAGATCGCCAAAGAAGGTGCGATAAACGTCTCGCATGTGGGCTTGAAACAGGGAATGCTGCCCACCATCCGTCAAATTGGGATCGTTCAGATCGGCGATCTTCGCGTCTTGTAACTGTAATTTATCGAAGACCATAAAATGGTTGTGCAGCATACGAATGCTCGGTACCCCTGGCGAGCTAAGCGGCCAAGTGGCGTCAAGGCTCGCTTCGCCCGCCAACACCAGCGCTGTTTCCGGATCGGGATAACGCTCGAGCATATAGGAGATGATAACCTCGTTCATCCGATTCCAGATGTTCTTAACGTGCCCTGGGACCTGGGTGCGGCGCGCGGGCCGACCAAGTGGGTCGAGGATGCTCTGCGATGTGTTATAGATGACTGAGGTATCGAATTCGTTGCTGTGGCCGAGCGCCTTGCGATAGAGCAGCAGGCCCTCTGGGTTGCGTAGCAGGCCGTTGTTGTTGGTAAGGTCGTTCAGATTTTCGGTGCTGTTGAAAAACTCGTTCGGCTTCATGCCCTCTGGAACATCGAGCGGAATCGGGCGGAATGGATTGGTGATCTCTCTTGGGCCTACCGACATTTTATTGCACCTCGTTTTAAATCCAGCAATCTTCGGGGGAAGACCAAGGGAAGTCTTCTGTGTGAACGACAACAGCCTATCTGCCCGTTCGGACGAATAGCGACCTCCAAAACCACCCACAAAAACAATAGCGCGTCCCGTCGTTAAGGGCGCGCGCCAGACAGAGGGTCTACGCCCCCATGCTAGGCTCATCATGCCCCGATTGGGCGATACCGGAGACGCGCCCTATGGGGATTCACCACGAGTGAAAGGTCCAGAATGAAGGGCGGGCCGATCTTTGATTAGGCTTTTACGACCAGACCCCGGCATTATACAATCTCGGTTTCTTGTTACCAAGCGCCATCTGCCCCCGGTCAGCGTATCGGTAAGGCTCGGCGCTCATGAGGCAAGCCGATTCCGCCGCACACCAAGATTCATTCTGAAACTCCCGTTACGCCACACCTCCCAAGCCAGATTGTTTCGCGTCAGAAAGAACGAGTTAAGGCCGATTGTGGTGCGTTGTGCGAGGCTGGCTCCGGACTTGGCGGCAGATGGCGACTAATTGCCCTTATGTTGGGCGAAACGTGCCGTGATGCTCCCGAGGAGGCCCGTTGCGTGCACCACAGACGGGCGTGGTTTGTTGGACACAAAGACATCAATTTGGTAAAACAGCACACGGATTGACCTCTCAAATTTCAAGCCCCTAAGTGGGGACAAGTAGAGAACAAATACGGAGAATCGCAATGGTGTATCAAGTCAACGGAAAGGTATTGGAGAGCACTGAGACCGGTTATCTCGTGAATCTGAGTGACTGGGACAAGACTGTTGGCGAGGAGATCGCGCGCCAAGACGGCTTGGAGCTGACCCAGGATCACTGGGATGTCATTGAATATTTACGCGACCAGTACTTGAATCATAACGGCGAGTTGCCTAATAACCGTCACATACTGAAGGGAATGCAGGAGATCTGGTCTGGCCGGAAGGTGGACAACAAAACCCTATTTGACCTGTTCCCCGGGAATCCATCGAAACAGGCCGGCCGCATCGCGGGACTACCGGAAAGCATGCGCAAGGGCGGCTACTAACCCCACGCAAGGTCAGGGTAGCGGTAGGTGAAAACGGCCCAGGCTTTGAGCCCGTGCCGACATCAACGCGACACAGAACGCCCTAGGCGCCATTACACGCCAACGGTAGGCTGTTTCGCGACGTAGGTCGCGAGGTTGGCCCAAACCGAGAGGAGTGGGCCAACCGAAGCGGCTGACAGACAACTGCTACTTGTAATATAAATCCTTATTTTCGCCACGGGGAGGATCCGCTAATCCCTGAGAAGTGCCCCCCAAGTCCGCAGATTCCGCCCAAGCAATGGCGTGATCGCATAGCGCGGCGATCGGATGCCGGCTGCTACCTGAAGGGCAGCCCGTGGCGTCGGCAATCTCTTCAACGCTCGCATCGTATGCCTTGCGCACCTCAGCGCGCACCCCAAGGTCGCGCCCAGTGGCACTGACGCCCACTAAGCCTAGTGATATTCGCTAACGAGCGGCGGCGCATGGCAGCGCGCACCGATAACGGTTACTCTTTTGGTGGCACACGGAATGATGCCGGATGTCGGCGCCGGAGGTCCAGCTAGGCGAGCATGGGAAGAAGATAGGCCCTACCCGCACGCCGGGCTTCGGCCCCGCTTAAAAACAAGAGGGCTACTGCGATGAACAAAAAAGGAATGAGCCTTACCCCCAAAAGTTTGCTATTTGGCGCGACTCTCGGAACAGTTCTTATGCTCAGCGCCGGATGTGCGACCACTGCCCCCCAGAAGAATACGGGCCCGTCTTTCAGCGACTCGGCCATCACCTCAAAAATAAAAACGCGGCTGCTGGAAGACCAGTCGCTTCAAGGGTTTCAGATCAAGGTGGACACATACAGTGGGCATGTGACATTAAGCGGTTTTGTGAACGAAGCGAACGAGATCCAAGAGGCCTTGCAACTTGTCCACAATGTCCCGGGGGTCGTGAGCGTGCGTAATGATCTGGTAGTCAAGAAGACCTTGCGGTAGCCACTAAGGCCAGCTAATAGGCAGTCTTAGGCCGCGCAGGCGTGTAATGGTCGGACTGAGGCAATGAGCCACGAACTGGTGGCGCATCGTGTTGGCCCGGGCCCGCGCGGCCCAGGGGCCATTGGGTAGGCCTGCATCCCGATAGAGACTTTCGGGTGGGTAGTAAAAGGTGCTCACAAAGCGTCTTAGTAAGGCGCTGAACGCCATCCCTAAGAGTCGGCGCGTTACCAGATTTGAGGACGCTAGCCGTTTCTTAAGGACTTCTCGACCATAGGTGATATGGCGCGCCTCATCGGTACTATGGAGAACGGAGATACCCAGCGCCACGGGACATACCCCTTCCGCGTGAAGACGGATATAACGGTTCAAACGATCCGGCACCTCCTCCCCTAGCAATATCGCGCCCCAGAAAAGGGCAGACTGAAAAGGGAGCCAGCGTCCTAGGTACGTTAGCAGGCGATTGTGTGGCTGGAGAAAGATTCTATCAGGAAGCCCGGCCCGTTCAAAAAACTCAAGGAACATCAGGCTATGGCCTGCCTCTTCGCGTAACTCATGGAGGTGGTAGATGCGCGTCTCGCGTGAGCCCTTGAGCGCGGCTCGCGCCAGACGCTGAAGAAAAATGCCCTCGAGCCAGATTCCCGCACCCAGGAAATAGACAAATTCATAATGAGAAAGCATGCGGCGCGTAGCTAGCGGAAGCGCATCATACTCATCCACTCCATAAAGCGACACCGCCTGTTCCGGGAGCCAAAACGCATCCTGTGTGAGTCGATCCCAGTTGATCTTGGCTATCGGATCGCGATAGGGCATGCTGTGCCGCGTAAACTGCGTTACCCGCTCAGTAAAGGAAGGGGGCGGCCTCGTGGGGTCTGGTTTTGCCATGGCCGGTCAGTATAACGCCCTTTATTTGCTGGGCCTAGGGTCGGTCGTGTGGGTCGGTCGTTGCAGCACGCCCCGACCTGGGTTAGTCTTGGCACCCTGTCGGGGAGAGGTGTCCGAGCGGTTGAAGGAGCACGCCTGGAAAGTGTGTGTACGTCAAAAGCGTACCGAGGGTTCGAATCCCTCCCTCTCCGCCATCTTTAGTTCTAATTAAATCCCCATCAAGAAAACAAGCGCCAGGTCGCCTTTCTTTAACAGCGCGTAGAACACACATCCTCAATCCGTACGGCGTGGTCGTGGGCTTTGGGAGACGCACTTGTTAATCTTGTTTAATGACTCAATCCTCTCAGCCGTTGGCGCCTCAGCAGAACTTATAGTGACCCCGTGTCAGCTTCCGCAGTAACGGCAACGAAAGCTCCCTTAAGTTGCGCCCCGCAAATGGGCATCCGCTTATCCAGCACCTCTGGGATGGTCGACTTGCCATGCCAGGCGCAGCACATTGTCGCGGTGGAAGTCCAGGTACCGCCGCTGACCTTCCGAAAATGTGCCAACATTGATGTCGTTATTGCTATCTATGCCCATCTGCGCCAGGGACTTCTGGTCGACAACCGGTGACACAATCAATCGCCCAGAGTTCTCGAAAGAAATGAAACCCTTATCGAACAAATGATCAATTGTCGGTGTCAGTAGGAGCCCATTCTCGCCATCGAGCCGCTGCTCGTTGCTGCTATCCCGCCAAGGTTGGATGTGACTTGCGATCAGATGCTCCACGCGCTCGACCCTGGTGACCCGGCAGACGCGTTCGAACGAACGCACGTTGTCCCGAAAGATCCCTTGACCGCGGCGTGCCTGGATGAGCGCCGTCCTCTCGGTCTCCCGGATGCTCACGTTCGAGGCGATGTCCACTTCGACCCGTCGCTCCCACTCCTCAATATCCCGTTCCGGCGCCGGTGAATCACGCTCAATCTCGCTGACCTGGTGTCCCATTCTAACCGCCCCGTTGGCCTCGGCGCCGATCAACATAAAAAGGGCCGATGCGAGCGCCGCGCTGATTTGCGTCAGGTAGACCCCTTGCAGACCGTTGCCGCTCGAAGTCAGCGGCGCATACTTACTCGCCAAGTGCGGCCGCAACGCTTCTATATGATCCTTAGGGCGGATGGCCTTGGCAAGCCGCTGCCATTGGACACTGACCTTCCAGCCAATCTGGCTCCAGTTCGTTCCGGCAGAACCAAACTCCTCTGGCTTCGGACTTTCCCGACAGTAGCCGCTGACAATACCAAGCGCCGCGATGCGCGTGTCGCTAAATGAGAGAACAATATCTCCAGGAGCGACCTCGCGCATGCATTCGTAGAAAGGATTGTGGTGACCATTCCGATTACGCTTTGGCGACCAGAGGTAGCCGCCGTCGATCTCTTGACGGAAAGTCTGGTTCTGGTTTACCCACCAATAGCGCATTCGTCGTTTCGACTCTACAGCCTGGGCCACACCCACCCCCCAGGCAACAAATCCGCCTGACGCAAAACGGTCTGTGTGGCCCATTCCTGCGCGTTTTGAGGATAGCCGTATTTGTACAGGATGCGTTTCCTTAAGGCTCGCAGTTGGGCGCATACATATGCGTCGAAGACCTTCACAACTCTATCATTGGTTTCCAGGACGTCGCAGGAGGCCAGTGCGTCGCCGTCGATATGCTGTTGTTTACCGCAGGCGTCTACCGCTTGCCGATCTTTCGCAAGCCGGATGAGCCCTTCGATCATTGGCCTTACCTCGAAGTTACAAACACTCAGTTAATCCACATGCTACTGCTCGAAAGCCCTAAGAAGCAAAAGTCCAAGGCACGAATACATGCGCCTTTTATTGTAATAGATTTCCATGTATTCGAACATCAGGGGCAGCCCGCCGCAACCAAGGGCCACACGCGGTCAGGTAAACGAATCACCGGCCATGGGGACATTGTTGTATCGAGCGCCCAGACCTGGCGGACATCGGTGATGATCAGCTTACGCGGCAGGTAGTTCCCGCGCCTGACCGCTCCCCAGACTACCGCACGCGAAGAGAACCGGCCATCGTGCCGGACGCATCGTTTGCGCAGCGCGTAGTCACGCTCCCTCAGCAAGAATACATACAACTCACAGCGCCACTGTTAGATTCCGATCAGCTACCGCTCATGCATAAAATACCGCCAAAGAACCGTCTGAGGGGTGGCGGTGATGGCGGAAGTAAGCCTCTTTGCGACGGTCTTAGCCGCGGAAGCACCACGGTTTGTACGAAACGTGGCATTCGATACCAAGGCTCGAACGTTGAGATCGCCGATAAAAGTGGCCCCTACAGGCACCCCTCCCCCTTAATCCGTCTGGGCATGTAATATATTAGTCACAGACTCTCCCCTAGCCCTCATAGCGACAGACAATGAGGATGAGGGGGTGGTAGGCCAGAAGTGCGCCTTGGATTACGTGCGTCATGTGGGTGGCATGTTCGGATGCGCACGAGGGCGCTTAAGCAACGCCCAGGACTGCGGACTTACCCGCGACCGCGCTCAGGTTGCACAAAGAACCAAAGACGGCACACAAAAAGAGATGGCTATGAAGGATGATGTCTATTGGATGACCGAGGCGCTGGCGCTAGCAAGGCAGGGCGGGGATGAAGGAGAGGTGCCCGTAGGGGCCGTTCTGGTCTTGGCCGGTGAACGCATAGCTCAGGCCTATAATAGTCCGATCCAGCTTCACGACCCCACGGCCCACGCCGAGGTCTTGGCTTTGCGGCGTGGTGGAGCCTATTTAAAAAACTACCGCCTGCTCGATTGTACCTTGTATGTCACCCTCGAACCGTGCGCCATGTGCGCGACGGCTCTGGTGCAAGCGCGGATCGCGCGGCTTATATTCGGTGCGCCAGATCCCCGAGTTGGTGCGGCCGGATCGGCCTTTCGGTTGACCAACGAGCCCCGATTTAATCATCAAGTTTCGGTATCAGGCGGGGTCTTGGCGGACCAATGCGAGCATATGTTGCGTGGCTTTTTCCGCGCGCGGCGCAACAATTAAAGGGTAGGATCGCCGAGCTGGAAAAGCAGGGATCTGTTGGCCGTACTATTCTGATCCAGGTGGCGAAGAATCCGATAATAGATCCGAATGCGATTGACATATTGTACCGCCACATAGCCAGGCGCGTAGCCGTAGCGCGTTTTACGATACCACCACGGATCTTCGAGGAGCGGCAGCCTTTGCTCCACATCGGCCCACCGATCAGGATTAGCGCCCTGCTCGCGCGTAAGCCAACGGGCGTCTTGTAGATGATTTAGGCCTACATTGTAAGCCGCGACCGCCATCCAGGTCCGATCGGGTTCCGGGATGGAGGCTGGCAGAGTATCGATTAGACTCAGTATATAGCGGGCCCCTCCATCAATACTTTGCCGGGGATTCAGGCGGTCTGTGACCCCAAGAGAGAGACAGGTATTATTGGTGAGCATCATGAGGCCTTGTACCCCAGTGGGGGACTCGGCGTTGGCTTCCCACATCGATTCCTGATAGGCAATGGCCGCCAGCAGACGCCATGGAATGTGGTAGCGCGCGCCAGCTCTGCGGAAGAGCGGCGCGTAGCGAGGAAGGGCCGCCCGCACCTTCTGAAGATAGGTATTGATGTTCGCAGAATTAAACGGCGTCACGCCATAGTACCGCGTGATCAGATCTGCGAGTTGCCCGGACTTCTTGAGTTCCCTGAAAAATCGGAATGCCGCCCGGTAAAGGTGGTTGTCTTTACCTTTTGGAAAGGCCCACGCCAATTCCTCTGTAGACCCGATATTGAATGCCACATGCAGAGTCGGGTAGAAGCGGCGGTTGACAGCTACGACATTGGAAGCCGCTACCGTATAGGGCAATAACCCCTGCCAGACCAGAAACAAGAGTTCATCTGTTTGCATATGGGCGGCATCGGTCCAACTCAGGCCGGGTAGCACATGCTTTAAAGAGATCAGCTGAAGTTCCGCATCAGACCCAGCCACCACTTCGATCTGGTGCCCAGGCAACTCGCGTAGGCGATGGGGCGCCCGTGTGCCAGAACGATAGACGAGCTGCTCCCGAATGGCCTGGTAGGGGGGGCCAAAACGCGCCAGCTTGAGGCGCGCCTTGCTGATGCTAAGCCCGGCAACGAGATCGCCCTGACCCTCGGCCAGGGCCTTCATGAGGCTCTGGCCATGCGGTATCACTCGGATCTTGAGCGTTAGGCCCAGAAAATCGGCAAAATCCCGGGCCATATCATACTCAATTCCCGCCGAGCCCTGCGCACCCTGGTAATACGTCGTCGGTCCATTACGGGTAAGAACGACAAGCTCATGATGTTTTTGTTGCGGGAGACGAACATACTTTGGGTGGGCATGGTGCGACGAGCATCCACAGAGACAAGCCGCTACAACCACAAGCGCCGCCGACCTTAATTTCAGGCGTCTGTGGTCCATAGACACAGCAAGGGACGTATCCCCATCTTTCGGTCCCCGCAGTAGCATATTGAGTGCGATCATACCCCCTCTGTTCTTTCTTGGCGACTCCAGTTAAGCTTAGCGGATTGGGAGAGGTACCGAAGCGGTCATACCGGCGCAGACTCGAAATCTGTTGGGGGCATTGCCCCACGTGGGTTCGAATCCCACCCTCTCCGCCATTCACAAAGGGGCTAATGACGGCCCCAGTTCATGGCACCATCATTAGCTGACGAGGACGCTCCGGGCTTTACGGGGCAAGCAATCACGTCGGCGCCATAATGGGGAGGATACGCCCCAACGGTAAGGCCCGTCAGGGCCCATAACCACAAGTTATTGGGGCCAGGACGCTCCAGCACGCCGTGAGGATTCGCCGAAACGGTGGCCACACCACACCCCCGCCGTGTCGCCCGTCAATCTTTCGCGTCGACAACAAACACACGCCCGTCGGCGCGCTCACCGTCTTGAGACGCCACTTCGTGGCGCGTATCCTGGCCAATATGATCCCCGTCACCCGTACGCTGTCGCTCCATGAAAACGAAATCGAGGAACGATTCATTCGCGCCTCCGGCCCCGGCGGCCAAAACGTCAACAAGGTAGCCACGGCGGTTCAACTTCGCTTCAATGTGCAGAACTCAAGCTCCCTCCCTGAGGAGGTTCGGGCCAGACTACTCCGCCTGGGGGGGTCGCGCATTAGCGCAAGTGGCGTTCTCATTATCGATGCCCGACGCTTTCGAACACAAGAGCGGAACCGTCGGGACGCTCGGGACCGCCTCATCCGCTGGATCCAGCGAGCCGCGCAAAAGCCCACCCGACGCATCGCAACTCGCCCAACCACCGCATCCAAACGTCGACGCCTGGAAGACAAACACCACCGCGGGGTCGCGAAACGCCGGCGCGGAGACATTCCACAAGACGAATAAAGCGCCTTGCTTATCGCCATGACTTCAGAGAATCGCCCATATATTCCCGGGACATGAGAAGCGCCTTCTTAATATTGTGTACTAGACGAACCATCGAACATTACCATGCCTCTGAATATGTGGCCATCGCGCATATCCCCGACACACCCGCTAACATCACCGCGCATATCTTAACGCAGCCCCAGCGATACTCGCCCCTGAGCAGCACCAAAAGCCGCCACCTGCTGACGGCCCGAATCCGGGCTGGCGGCGGCTGATTTACTTGGCCCACGGCGTCCGTTACGCTTCCCGTTAAAGCCTTGCTCTACGGGCCCGCACAAACGCCCGCTGTTTTGCACCCCGCACATGCAGCCCGCTAGGCCCACACCCCACGCAGGCCTCTCGTTTCGGGCACCGCATAGTAGAAGATTCTTATGGGCTTGGGTCGCGCCTTTAGCCAGCAATCCGCATCGCTTATACTCACCCCATGACCAACAAAGAAGCCAACGCTGAGCGACATGCGGCCATTCAGAGATGGCTTTGTGCCCACGGTGATTCCTTGTACCGCTACGCGTTCCTGCATACCCGTCACCGGGAAACGGCCGAGGATATCGTCCAAGAAACCCTCCTCGGCGCCTTGCGGACGCCCCACCCTCCTGATGGCCGGGCGAGCGAGAAGACTTGGCTCTTTGGGATCCTCAAACATAAGCTTGCCGACCATGTCCGTTCGCGCCAGCGTGCACCGTTAGACCAGCGCGTGGATCCTACCGACGATACCGATATCGAGACCGATGTCTTTCTGGCGAATGGTCGCTGGCGCGAACCGACCAGCGCATGGGGCGACCCCCTGAAATATGTCGAGGCCAAAACATTTTGGCGCTCTCTCAAGGCTTGCCTGGGCAATCTACCCGATGCTCAAAGTGAAATGTTTGTACTGCGGGAAATCGAAGAACTACCGCTAGAAGACGCAGCTGAGATCGCTGGCGTCTCGGCCACCAACGTATACGTCCTACTCCATAGGGCACGCTTAGCTTTACGCCAATGTCTGCAACACGCGGGCTTTGGCCAGGATTCGTCATGAACCTTATGCCGCATTGCCAAAGGGTCGCACAGAACGTGTCGGCCGCCCGCGATGGCCAATTGCATGGCTGGGCCCGGATAATCACGCTGCTACACTTGGCGCTTTGTGGGCCTTGTCGGCGTTATGCGCGCGACATTGATCAAATTTACTCCGCCCTCCAATCCGCCCATCAAGCACAGCGCGCCGAGGGGCTATCCGCCAGCGCAAAGCAACATGTGCATGATCGAGTGGACCAAGAAGACGCCGAGCGATGACACCCATAGCGGTCGCTGTAGGCCACGTTACGCGGCCCTTTGTCGCCTGCGCCCTTGGTGCCTGAAAACGGGCGGCAAAGAGTATTGTACCCGGCAGGTTTCCCCCAGCCCCAAGCGACTTATGTGGCGGCTGGCGGCCACCCGTCCGAGACATCCCTGGATCTTTTCCTATCGAAGAGCCGCCACCGCCTTTATGAGCAGGTCCCCGGCGCCCTCAGATATTTGCCGATAGATCGCGACTAGGCCCACGCAACAATACGAGCGAGCGCCCCCGCAAAAGGTAAACATCGCCGCTGATGGCGGTCCCTGTGTATTTCGTGCAGTCTACATAGCTTGTATCGAGCTCTAATTGCCAGCCCGTCGCGCGACAAGCTGGCAGCACGAACGGGATCCCTTCATGGTGGGCATTCAAAAGCCACAGGAAATCTACATCCGCGATTGGCCGACCTTTATCGTCGAATTCGTCTAGCCCCTCGCCAGCGAGAAAAAGGCCCAGGCAGCGCGCATAGGTATGCTGCCATTCCTCATCATCCATCTCGGTGCCATTGGGTTTGAGCCACGTGATATCCTTGATGCCCCGGCCGTGAATACGACGCCCCTCGAAGAAAGACCGACGCCGAAATACCTTATGCGCCTGTTTTATCCTGATCACATGCTGCACAAAACTTACGAACTCACGGTCTGCGGGCGTCCACGCCCAATTGACCCACGCCAAATCGCTGTCATGGCAATAGCCGTTATTGTTTCCATTCTGGGTGCGCCCCATCTCATCGCCCGCGACAATCATGGGTACCCCTTGGGACAGGATCAGGGTCGCGATCATGTTGCGCTTCTGTTGCGCACGCAGGGCTTGAATTTCCGGGTCGTCTGTCGGCCCTTCAACGCCACAGTTCCAGGACAAATTATTGTCGGTCCCGTCCCTATTATCCTCCCCGTTGGCTTCGTTGTGCTTCTCGTTATAGCTCACGAGATCCTGGAGGGTAAAACCGTCATGGGCGGTCACAAAATTGATGGAGGCGTAAGGGTTGCGACCATTGTGACCATAAAGATCGCTGGACCCGGTCAGCCGATAGGCGAGTTCGTCGATTACCCCGCCCTCCCCCTTCCAGTAGGTACGCACGGCATCTCGATACCTGCCATTCCATTCTGTCCAACCCACCGGAAAATTGCCCACCTGATACCCGCCATCGCCCAGATCCCAAGGTTCAGCAATGAGCTTAACCCGGGAAAGCACTGGATCTTGATGAATAATATCGAAAAATGCCGACAGGCGATTCACGTCGTGCAGTTCACGAGCCAACGTCGAGGCTAGATCGAAGCGGAACCCGTCCACATGCATCTCGAGCACCCAATACCGCAGGGAATCCATAATGAGCTGTAGGACACGGGGGTGTTGCATATTGAATGTATTGCCGCACCCCGTAAAGTCCGTATAAAAACGCGGCTCGGCGAGGCTTAGACGATAATACGAGAGGTTGTCTATTCCTCTAAAGGAAAGTGTCGGACCCAAGTGATTGCCTTCCGCCGTATGATTGTATACGACATCCAGAATCACCTCGATGCCATTTGAGTGGAAGGCCCGCACCATAGTCTTGAATTCTGCAATCTCTCCTGTTGCCGAATAACGGCTATCCGGGGCAAAAAACCCGATCGAATTATAACCCCAATAGTTACGCAGGCCTTTTTCTACTAAGTGGCGATCATCTACGAACGCGTGCACAGGCAGGAGTTCCACGGCGGTAACACCGAGCGACTTCAAGTATTCTATGCTCACGCTCGATCCAAGCCCCGCATAGGTCCCGCGTAGCGCTTGCGGTATACCCGGATGTTGATTAGTAAAGCCCTTGACATGCAACTCATAAATAACCGTGTCGTACCAAGGCGTGCGCAACAGCCGGTCGTCTCCCCAGCTGAACGCAGACTCAACGACTTGAGACTTTGGAACAAACGCGGCGTTGTTGGTGCGATCAAAAGACAGATCCTCCGCCTTATGACCCACTCGATATCCAAAATGGCTATTCCCCCAGCGCACCCGTCCGACCAGAGACTTGGCGTAGGGATCGATTAACAGTTTATTTATGTTAAATCTATGACCGTTCTTGGGCTCATAGGGCCCAGCGACCCGATACCCATAAAGGCAACCTGGGCGAGCCTCCGGGAGATAACAGTGCCAAACCTGGTCGGTCTGCCAGCGGACCGGGATCCGGGCGATCTCACGACGACCATCATTGGTAAAAATGCACAGATCCACCCCCTCGGCATGCTCCGAGAATAGGGCGAAATTGACTCCCTCCCCGTCCCAAGTGGCCCCGAGCGGATACGGTCGCCCGGGCCATGCGGCAAAGGGCTGGGTGAAACGTAGCGGCCCGCGATGTAATGCCATACGCACCTCTTAACTCTCTGTTTTTCTCGGGGCCTTAAGCGCTATGCCACGGCCCCTTAACGTTAAGCCCTCGTTCGGCTCCCGGAAACCGATCTACCCAGCCTATGGGTCCTATAGCACGCCATTTAGCGGCCCAACCTACAAGCCCTGCGACCCGGTCGCCCTGAACTCGCTTTCTAGACACTGCAGCAGACCATGCAAGGAAACCGAGATGCTCCGCGAACGGTTCTCCATCTCACAACGAAGTTCATAAAACGCCTTCTCTAAAACGAACAATTTTAACCATTCTTGGGCGCGCGAGAAATCTCCCCAGAGACCGGAATCGTCTGTCGTAGACTCGTAAGAGGCCAGAAACGCGCTCTTTACCGAGCGCTCCCAGGCGCGAGCATTGACCAATAAGATTTCCGCACGCTCCCCCGGTTCTATAGCCATATGGTACAGCACCGAATACATCGCACAATTGAACGACCAGAGCATGCTGGCGACATCGCGTAGCGGCGTATGTTTTTGGCGACGCTCCGAAAACGGCCGGGTGGAGTCCCCCTCAAAATCGGTAATCGCAAAATCATTCTCTTGCAAGAGCACCCTGCCCAGATGGTAATCACCGTGACAGCGTGTCTTAAGGCCTGCTATGCCGAAATGTACGGCCTCCTCTAGCTTGGCCATAAACTGTGGCTTCATCGCCAATACCGCACGCCCCTCGACTTCAGTGTTTTCTGGCCAAGATCCGACGTGCGAGGAAAGCACCGCAAAGGTCGCTTCCATCTCCTCCCGTACACGCGCTACCCAAGCCTCGCAGTCCTCAGGCGTAATCGGCTCTGGATCAAACGCCGGATCTCCCGTGGTCTGGGCAAGGCTGCGATGCAATTCAGCGGTCCGTCTGCCTAAGATGCGTATGAGCTCGAGATAACCACCGTGCGCTTCCTCTACCTCCGGGCCCAACGCAGACTCGACCGTTGTCAATGAGAGCTCCAGATAGCTTTCGAGGTAATTTAACGAATAGCCCCATGCATCCCCTTGGTTCCCCACATAGGCCTGCAATAGTGCAAGTGTAATGACATCCCCATTATGGCTCTGGTATTCAAGCACCCCTAAAACCGGTACCGTATAAGGGAAATGCGCGACCTCCGACAAAAATCGCCCCATCTCCACTCCGGGGTTTACGCCGAGACGCAAGCGGCGGTAGGCCCTGAGAAAGAAGTGCTCCCCGACCGTCACTGAGGTGTTGGTACCGTGGCTGCTCGAACGGCGTACTATGTCGTCGGAGGATTCGGCAACCGCCTCAGGGCCTATTGGCACACCCCGAATGACGCCGCCTTCCGCGTCGAACTGACTTCCCGACCGGATAGCCCCTACCAGCGCCCGACAAAAATCATCATCCGTAAACGCATCTCCCAGTATCCCCAATGTCGCCTGCCGGCGCACATGCGCGATGACATACGGCATAATGCCACGCGGTCGGTTTTCGCTCTCGTTTTCCCATGCGAGCAATACCGGCAGGAAATAGGTTACGGATTCGCCGTCATCCGTCACCTCGACAAACGTAAAAAACCAATTCGCGCTGGTGCCAGGCCACTCGGCGGTCTCGGTCATGGCGACGCGCCTCAGACCCTTGTCTTTGCTCTTGTCCTTACCCTTGCTGACGTACCATCGTTGCGCTGCCATAAACTGCGGCAAAGCTTCTCCTTCCCACTGCGCACGAACCTTATCGGCCATGGCCATCCGCCATGCCACGACCCGGTCCCGAAAGAGGCTACGCCACCCGTCGAACAACACCAGCAAAGGTGGCTCCTCTGCGGGTAGCCGGTCCTCATGCCACGCCGGTACCTCGCCACCATCCGCTAAGCGAAACCAATAAAATCCATGCCCGTGCAGGGTGAGCAAGTAAGGCAGCTCACCGATCGGCGGAAATGCGGTGCGCCCCATGAGCTCCACAGGCACATGTCCCTTATATATCGACAAGTCGAGTTCCACAGGCTGCGCAGAACGCGAGAGATTCGCGACGCATAGAATCGTCTCGTCTTCGTAGGCGCGAATGTAGGCCAGGATCTTTCTATTCCCAGGCTCCAAAAATTGCAGCGTGCCACGCCCGAAGACCTTAGTGCTTTTGCGGATTGCAAGCATCCGGCGCATCCAGTTGAGGAGGGAGGACGGCTCTCGAGACTGAGACTCTACGTTTACGGCACCATAACCGTAGACGGCGTCCATAATCGGCGGCAAAAACAGCCGCTGAGGGTCGGCCCGCGAGAACCCCGCATTGCGATCCGGACTCCACTGCATCGGTGTGCGCACCCCATTGCGATCACCGAGATAGATGTTATCACCCATCCCGATTTCATCCCCATAATAAATGATGGGGGAGCCGGGCATAGATAAGAGCAGGCTGTTCATAAGCCGTATCTTGTCGAAATCGTTTTCCATGAGCGGGGCGAGCCTGCGACGAATGCCGAGATTCAATCGTGATTTCCGATCGGCGGCATACATCTGGTACATATAGTCGCGCTCTTTATTGGTCACCATCTCAAGCGTCAATTCGTCATGGTTACGCAAAAAGATCGCCCACTGGCAAGAGTCCGGAATATCCGGCGTCTGCTTCATGATCTCAACAATTGGATGGCGATCCTCCTGGGCAATAGCCATGTACATGCGCGGCATAAGCGGGAAATGGTAAGCCATATGGCACTCATCACCGGCGCCAAAATAATCCCGCACGTCCTCTGGCCACTGATTGGCTTCCGCCAATAGCATGCGATTCCGGTAGCGACTATCAATGACCGAACGCATGTAACGGGTAACCGCATGGGTCTCTGGGAGATTCTCGTTGCTCGTCCCCTCGCGCACGCACAGGTAGGGAATCGCATCAAGGCGCAGCCCGTCTACCCCCAGATCCAACCAGAACTCCATGACGCGCACCATGGCCTTTACTACGCTTGGATTGTTATGGTTTAGATCCGGCTGGTGAGAAAAAAACCGGTGCCAATAATACGCTTTGGCGACATCGTCCCAAGCCCAATTAGATTTCTCGGTATCGGAAAAAATGATACGCGTGTCTTCGAACTTCTTGACGGTATCGCTCCATACATAGAAGTCGCGTTTCGACGAACCGACGGGCGCGCGCCGCGCCGCCTGAAACCAGGGATGACTGTCCGATGTGTGGTTAATGACGAGTTCAGTAATGACACGCAAGCCGCGATCATGCGCCGCGCGCACAAACTGCAGAAAGTCGCGACGCGTCCCGTAGTCCGGATGAACATTCCGATAATCCGAAATATCGTAACCGTCGTCGCGCATTGGGGATGGGTAAAACGGTAGGATCCATAACGTGTCGACGCCAAGGCCCTGCAGGTAATCTAGCTTCTCCGTTAAGCCGACAAAGTCCCCTATTCCATCACCATTGCCATCGAAGAACGCGCGCACATGCAGCTCGTAAATGACGGCGTCCTTGTACCATAGCGGATCATCCACAACCATCGAGATACCCAACTTTGGTCTACGATCCATGTGTGTGCCTAGTAATAGTAGTGAACCTCGTGCTCGCAATGGCGATACTGGCGCCAGCGTGACGCCTGGATCGGGACACCCTCAGGCACGCGTCCCGCATAATGATGGCTTGTTGTCGAGAAACCATCGCTACTCGCGAGCAGATCGTATCTCCGAGCCAGGCCGCGATTTGCCGCGCCTGGGACATAAGCCAGCCCCTTCGCTCATTCCGCTCGGCGCTGGTAGGGCTTGAACCGCTGGCCTTCGACAACGATCCATTTTGCAGACCCCCTCCCTTTATCGCCGCTACTCCGATTATCGCTCTAGACACACCAGCCTCGTACACCCCGGCCGCTAGGCCGGCCAACGCGCGCCCACCGCCTACGGTCGGTGGGCCCAATCCCCGTCCGCCCCGTGACCTAGCCGCCCCGCCGTAACTCCCACTAGCGGGTTCTCGGCGCATCGATCCATGGTATCCGGCCAGCGGCGAAACCACCGCGGGTGGGCATGCAGGTAACGATCTCCTCACTTGGGCACCGCGCCGCCCTTAATGTTGCGCTGGCACCTTGAAACACACTACGGCAAGCGGCGGCAGGGTCAGGGTAAGAGAGTAATCATGGCCATGGGCACCGATGGGCGAGCCTTCCATGCCACCGAGATTGCCTAGCCCACTACCGCCATAGATCGTCGCGTCTGTATTCATGATCTCCTGCCAATATCCGCTGCGCGGCACACCGAGACGGTAATTGGATCGCGGAACAGACGTAAAATTACAGACGACCAAGACGAGATCATCAGGGGTTTCGCCAAGGCGATAAAAACTTAAAACGCTCTGCTGCCAATCACCCATATCCGCCCAAGCAAAGCCTGACTCCTTGCAGTCGCGTACATGCATGGCGGGCTCGCGTCGATACAAGGCATTTAAGTCCTGAACGAGCCTTTGAGTCCCTCTATGCATGGGACTATCCAGAAGATGCCAATCGAGGCTACGTTCATGACTCCACTCTCGCCACTGCGCGAACTCGCCGCCCATGAACAGCAGCTTTTTCCCGGGATGGGCGTACATGTAGGCCAACAGCAGCCGAAGATTCGCGAATTTCTGCCAGTCATCGCCCGGCATCTTTCCGACTAGTGACCCTTTGCCGTGCACCACTTCATCGTGGGACAATGGTAGAATAAAATTCTCCTGAAACGCGTACCAGATGCTGAACGTAACCTGGCCATGATGATACTTACGGTACAGTGGGTCTCTTTCCATATAGAATAGGGTGTCATGCATCCAGCCCATGTTCCACTTATACCCGAATCCCAACCCTCCCAAATAGGTCGGCCAAGAGACCTGGGGCCATGCCGTCGACTCCTCCGCCATGGTCTGGACGCCCGGGTAATAGCGGTATACCGCCTCATTAAACTCCTTTAAGAAGTGCACGGCCTCCATATTTTCCCGACCACCATGTTCGTTGGCGATCCATTCTCCAGACTTGCGCGCATAGTCCCGATAGAGCATCGAAGCTACGCCATCGACCCGAATTCCATCAATATGAAATTTGTCCAACCAAAACAGCGCACTCGAGATCAGTATGGAACGGACCTCGTTTCTGCCATAATTAAACAGACTGGAATGCCACTCGGGGTGATACCCCATCCGCGGGTCGGCATGCTCGAACAGATGAGTCCCATCGAAATAGCCAAGGCCGTGCAAATCCGTGGGGAAATGGGATGGCACCCAATCAAGGATGACCCCGATACCGGCATCATGAAAGCGGTCGATCAAGCGCATACAGTCTTGCGGGCTGCCAAAACGAGCGGTCGGCGCAAAGTAGCCGGTCGTCTGATAACCCCAGGAGCCGTAGAATGGATGCTCGGTAAGCGGCATCAACTCCACATGGGTGAATCCCATATCCGCCGTGTAGGACGGCAGTTGCTCGGCAAGCTCCTCATAACTCAGCCACCGACTCCCCTCCTCCGGAATCCGCCGCCAGGAGCCTAGGTGTACCTCGTAGACACTGACCGGGGCGTTGAGAGCGATAGTGGCCGCGCGGTTCGCCATCCAGGTCTCGTCGTGCCAAACCGCATCTATATCCCAAACGATTGACGCGGTTTTCGGCGCCTCTTCGGTATGGAAGGCAAAGGGATCCGCCTTCTCGACCTGATAACCGTTATATTGGGAGGTAATGTGGTATTTGTAGCGGGCGCCGGGCGCTATGCCTGCTATGAAGCCGGCCCATATTCCCGAGCTATCCCCGCGTACCTTCAGGGGATGCGCGCTCTTATTCCAGCCATTGAAGTCACCGATGACAGCGACCGCCGAGGCGTTCGGTGCCCACACAGCAAAGTGGACCCCGTCCCCCTGCTCGCTGCGAACACAATGGGCACCTAGCTTCTCGTAGAGCCGTACATGACGCCCTTCTCGAAAAAGGTAGATGTCCTCCGGACTGAACCACGAGTCCGGGTCGCACATCGGGCGACTGTCTTCTGCCCGTTTGCTGCTCGACATTCCTTGCTCTCCGCTGGCTTCGATCAGAAACTTCTCGAAGCGCGTCTGGGCCGCGCTCTATTAGTCATTATGGTACGGGCGACACCAGAACATAACAAGTGCTAAGACCTCCGCCCCACACAGGCCTTGCTGCCGATGGCGACCATGACCCAGCAATCAGTGATAAACCAAGCGCCTACTGATCGCAAAAGCGGCAGCCGTTTATGGGGCAATCATTCCCCATGAAACGAACTGGCAGGTATCGATCTACGCAGCCCCGCGAGTCTGCGCCAGACGTACAGCGCTTACGCGGCCGAAGATACCGGCCGCCACCCCAGACTGAGTGGCACAACAGCCGGCAAACCCAGCAGTCGCGCCCCCGACTGTAATCATGTGCGGCCGACCAAACGGCGTGGCCGATCACGGGACCTACGGCGACGTGGCGAGATGCGACCAGCCGGTCCCAGGGGTCGGTGAGTCGCATCCGCGCCCCGAAAGGACCGGTAAGTTGCCCGCTTTCGTGCCCCGGAACCGCGCCGGCACCGACAACAGAGTCACGCCAGTCTATGGACGCCTTACCGGTCCCACAAACGGGGAAAAATAAGGCCTTATCGGCCACCCAGACCCCAAAGTAGGGCTTGACTCATCGGTCTTGTGATACCATAGGGCCTGCGAACTTCTCACTTAAACGAGCGTGCGCGCTTCTTAGACAAGGGCCCTAAACGTGTTCGGTACCCGTTATCCATTAGAAGTCCACCCGATTATTCCCAAACGGCTTGCGCGGCTCCCGGAGCTCGCAACTGACCTTTTCTATAGCTGGAATCGTCCGATTCGCAATCTTTTCGTGCGTCTCGATCCCGCGCTCTGGAGGGCATGCGGCCGCAATCCCAAACTGGTGTTACGGCGAGTGGCCCAGGCACGATTGGATGAGGCGGTGAGCGATCCTTTGTTCTTGGAGGAATATCACCGCGCCTTGTCGTTGCACGACACTTACCACACGGAGCGGTTCTCCTCGCGCATCGCTGATCTTAATCCCGAGCACGACCTCGTCGCTTATTTCTGCGCCGAATTCGGTTTTCACGAGAGTCTCCAGATCTACTCGGGTGGCCTTGGGATTTTGGCGGCCGATCATTGCAAAGCGGCAAGCGACCTTGGTATCCCCTTTGTGGCCGTGGGCCTCCTTTACCGCCAGGGCTACTTTACCCAAACCATAGACGGTCAAGGCAATCAGGTCGTTGGCGCAACACCCACCTTGCTAGCCGACCTCCCCGTAACCCCGGTCTGTGATGCCGCCGGCCACGAGCTCTGCGTATCGGTCAATCTTCCAGGTCGCGATGTTGTCCTGAAGGTATGGCGCGTCACGGCCGGACACATTAGCCTGTATCTCCTAGACAGCGATGTGTCCGCTAATAGCAGCGCGGATCGCACGATTACCTGCCAGCTCTATGGCGGCGATCGCAACACCCGGCTACAACAAGAGCTCGTGTTAGGGATTGGTGGTGTGCGGGCACTACGCGCGCTCGACCTCAAGCCCACCGTCTGGCATATCAATGAAGGCCATCCCGCCTTCCAAATTCTGGAACGGTGTCGAGAACATACGCAAAACGGGCTGGATTTCGATTCCGCTCTTGAAATCGTGGCCGCGGGCACGGTATTTACGACCCACACACCAGTCGTGGCAGGCCATGATGTGTTCGATGAGGAGCTGTTTAGTTATTACCTCGGCGCCTACACAGCGGATCTTAAGCTAAGCCTCCCGGATCTGAAAAAACTGGGATCGAGCCCGTTGAGCGAGAACGGGTTTAATATGACCGCCCTGGCCTTGCGGGGCTCGCGCCTACATAACGGGGTCAGTCGCATTCACGGCGGTGTCGCCTCACGCATGGAAGGCTATATCTGGCCGCAGATCCCGTGGTCGGAAAACCCAATAGGATACGTCACCAATGGCGTCCATGTGGCCACCTTTCTTGCCCACGAGTGGACCAATCTTTTCGATATTCAATTCGGTAGCGCGTGGCGCAACAAGCTCACCGACAACAACTACTGGAGCTGCATAGAGAGCATCCCGGACCACAGCTATTGGAGTGTCCATCAGTCCTTAAAGAGCGCCATGCTCGATACCGTAAAGGCTCGAGTGACTCACCAATACCAGCGCAATGGCTTCGGGGAGGCCATTATTCGGCGCCTGACACACCAACTTCAACACAACACTCAAGGTCCGTTGATTTTCGGTTTTGCGCGACGGTTTGCGACCTACAAACGCGCTGGCCTATTATTCGAAGATCCCGCACGGCTGGCGCGCCTATTGAACGACCCCGCGCGCCCGGTGCTCCTGCTTTTTTCTGGCAAGGCCCATCCGCATGACCATCCCGGACAAAGTCTCATACGGCTCATCCATGAATACTCCCGTCAACCGGAGTTTGAGGGGAAGATTGTCCTGATCGAGGGCTATGACCTGTCCTTATCTCGACGGCTCGTGACCGGCGTCGACGTTTGGCTAAACACACCTGAATACCCGTTGGAGGCAAGCGGCACATCGGGGCAAAAAGCGGCCATCAATGGGGCTATCAACCTGAGTGTGCTGGATGGCTGGTGGGGCGAGGGTTACACCGGCGACAATGGCTGGGCGATCGTCCCGCACAAGGGCGACATAGACAGCGCACAACGTACTCGCGAGGAATCCGCTGAACTGTTCGATATCCTCGAACAGCGCGTCATCCCCCTTTATTTCGATCACGAGGAGCATGGTTACTCTAAGCAATGGATTAAGGTGTCGAAAGCCGCCATGCGTGACGCCATACCCGCCTTCAATGCCGAACGCATGGTCACGGACTATTCGCGTGACTACTATGTAAAGGCCGCAGCACATGCACGGACGCTTATCGCCGACGATGCGGCCGGCGGCCGCACACTGGCGGCGTGGAAGAAACGCGTGTTGGCCGCTTGGCCAGAGGTGCGGTTAGGGCATGAGGGACACATACCTGAGGCCATTACAACGGGCGAGCCCCTGTCTTTGCAGGTTGCCGCGCAGACCAATGGCCTCACAGCCGATGACTTGGTAGTCGAGTGCCTCTTTGAATCGACAAACGAGACCGGCGAGCACATCGTCCAAGAGCAAGTCGCATTCGTCGCGGGCGGAGTCGATAATCGAGGCTTTCTGCTCTTCGCGCTGAACCACAAACCGATTACGCCAGGCCTCCAGACCTACCGCATTCGTATGTATCCCTACCACACCTTATTGTCGCACCGCTTTGAAACCGGGTGCATGGTGTGGCTCTAGCGCCAAGGTGGGGGTCCTGATCGCGCCACACAATGCTCATCGCTGCGCTTTCGCGATCCCCCCCGAGCACCCTTCTAGGTCGCGGGCCTAGCTTGGCATCGTTCCTGTCATGCGCGCGTAATACGCGCGCATGACAGGCTTTCGAAACATCCCCATCGACAATGAATCGCGTGGCCTTAAGAGGGTACTCGGCCAAAAATGGCGGCTAGTTTCCGTAGGCGCGAAGCGAGATCGTGGGGAACATCGTTCCAATCGAATCGGAAACCCCAATTCCCAGCCGACTTGCCAGGCGTGTTCATTCGCGCCTCGCTGCCAAGCGCCAAGACATCCTGCCAGGGAACAATAGCGAAATAGGAAACCGATGCCAACACAGCGCGTATAAAAGGCCAGGGAACATCGCCATCAAAAGGCCCAAGATACTCATGAGCAATCATGCGCTCGTGGTCTGAGAGTTGCCCATACCAACCCAAGGTCGTGTCATTGTCATGAGTTCCGGTGTAGGCAACGCTGTTCGGAACGAAGTTATGCGGTAGGTGGGGATTCTCTGGAGTGCCGTCAAAGGCGAATTGCAGGACCCTCATGCCCGGCAATCCATAGCGATCCCTAAGGGCATATACGGATTCCGTAATCATGCCTAAGTCTTCGGCAATAAGGGGAACGTCCCCAAAGGCCTCGTGCAGGGCCGATAAAAGCGCATTTCCTGGCACTGGGATCCATTCGCCCTCTACCGCAGTAGTTGCCGCGAACGGAATGGCCCAGACGGCATCGAGCCCGCGAAAATGATCGATGCGGACCCAATCGAATAGCTCCCGCTGCGTGCGCACTCGCTCGCGCCACCACGCGAAGCCATCGTCTGCCATCCGCTCCCAATTATAGTGAGGGTTCCCCCAGCGCTGGCCATCAGCGGAAAAATAATCTGGGGGCACGCCGGTTACGATCTCGGGTCGCCCCTCGGCATTAAGAATAAAAAGATCCTTATGCGCCCAGACGTCCGCACTATCCTCCGCGACAAAAATCGCCATATCGCCAAAAAACCGCACATTGCGCGCACGCGCGTAGTCCCTAAGCGCCTGCCACTGACCAAAAAATACAAACTGCTCGAAGCCATAATAGCCGTACGCCTCTGATTGGCGAACAGCGGCCAGGGCCTCGGGTTCCCGGTCACGAACCTCTTTCGGCCATTCTCGCCAGGGGGTATCTCGGTGCACGGTCTTAAGGCATTCATACAAAGCAAAATCGGGAAGCCAGGCCGCTTGCCGGAGCTCAAATGCGGCAAGTTCATCGCGTTCTTCTGGTGTTGCGCCTTGCAGAAACCTGAGGTATGCGGCGTGCAAGACTTGGCGGCACGCATTCTCACCCCCCGGGCCGCTCGCGATTTCCTCGGGCGCCAGCCAGCCGCGCGCACTGAGATCCTGGAGGCTTATGAGGGTCGGGTCCCCGGCGTACGCCGAACGGGCGTTGTAGGGCGAATCATCGCCATGCGGACCTAGGGGCAACACCTGCCAGACGGAGGCGCCGGAAGCGGCGAGAAAATCGACGAAACGACGCGCGTTATCCCCCAAATCCCCCTTTTTGCCGTCGCCCGGCAACGAACTCGGGTGTAACAAAATACCAAAACGCCGCCGATCGAGGACTGCGGGTCGATTGCATGTGGTGTCTGTCATGACGCTCCGGAGGTGCGCATCACCCCGCCACCTTGGGCCCAACCGACTCCTGGGCGCGTAAAGACATCCTGCGCCGACGGTGGAGGCGCCTCGCCTAGCGCTATGTAAAGGCTTGCGATATGGAGCCGATAGAGCTCGTCAAATTGCGCGACCGAAGCCGATGGATTGTAATCCCCAAACCACCAACACCAATCCGACCCCTCACAAATAGCGAGCATCCGCTTGGCCTCGGCGCACTGTTCATCCGAAAGCCGCCCCGTTGCCGACACTCGATCGAAGGTCGCTTTGGCTTCCACCAAAACCTCCCAGGCACGGTTTTTATCCGGGTCACCGATCCAAGTCGCCAACGTCCCATTGACCCAACTCCCGGCCACCAGACGCGGCAACGGCAAGGCGTCGTGCCCCTCATGGAGGTATTCGGAGAAGGTGGTCAACCGAATAATGGGGTGCTGCGTGAGCCGCTGATAAAGGGCTTGCAGAAAATAGTAACCATTCTCGGGGTAATACTCCCAAGCATTCTCTCCATCCATAATGATGGACACGAGGGTTGTTGGCTCGTCTTGGGTCGCGGCGGCGATATTCTCCAGCCGCTCAATCAGATTGGCGATCGCATCGTCGGCATGCCAGTCAGCGTACGAGAACCCGATAAGATCCGAGAGCCCGTCATCGCGAAAAAAACAGCTCAGTTTGTGGTCGGGCTCACAATACGCTCGGTGCCTGCTCGCCTCCCGCCATGCGCCACCGCTGGCCTCGACCGTGTGGCGCAAAACCCGCTCGCCACTCGCCGTCCAGCGAACGCCAGCATCCTCCAGCAAAGCGAGGGTCTGCGCGCTCAAGGCCCCCTCAGCAGGCCAACACCCCATCGGCCGAAAGCCGAAATGATCGGCAAATACCGCCTGTCCATCGCGAATCTGTTGACGCGCGCGTACTGCACCATCCGGGTAATAGGCCGACTCCGGCAACACCACATCCGGCTGCGATTCCCGTGCTACGGAAAAATCGACCATTAAGGGAATAATGGGGTGCGCATAGGGGGTAAAGGATAATTCCACCTGCCCGCTCGCGGCCAACTTCCGATAACGCGGAACCAGCCCCGCCAGCAGTTCAACGAGAATCACCAATAAACGGCGCCCCCAGTCTTGATCGAAGCCGTATCCCTGTTTTATAAATGGCTCCAGGCGAGCGTCTACGCGTCGCACCGTTTCACCTAACCAAGCCAAGTGATACCAGACCACCAAATCCCACAGATACTGGTCGCTAAAATAACCACCAAGTTCCGGATTCTTGATCACCGACTCCGCCATTCCAACCAATCTTTGATAGACTGGAAAACGTTCGATGACGCGCGTCTTGTTGGCCCGGAGACAACTCTCGATCAGCGCCGCCCGCTCCGGCACAGCCGCTGGAAACTGCCCGACGAGCGCCTCTAGCAACGTATCCCTGAGCGCCCCGCCGCCGCCTAAGAAGGCTTGTATCTGGTCTATGTAGTCCTGAATCTGATCTAAGAGAACCGGCGAGAAATTCACAACCGCACGCGCCTCGGGGACGGCTTCTATATGCGCCGCCATATCCACGTAGTCTTTAATGCCGTGTAGGTAAACCCATGGCTGCCGATAGCGTCCATCGTGAAGGCTTCGATATTCCGGCTGGTGCATGTGCCAACACAACACGAGATTCAATCGCTTACTATCGGGCATAATGGAGATCCTGGCCCATCATCTCCGGGGTCACCACCACAATGCCGCCTGGCGTGATGTGATACTTTTTCAGATCCTCCTCACGATCCCACCCGATAGTCGTTCCGGCCGGTATCTTGCAACCTTTATCGATAATGGCGCGTCGTATCCGACAATGGCGCCCGATATCGACCTCGCCCATGACGACGGAATCTTCCACGCTCGCATAAGAGTGGATGGTAACTGCGGAAAATAGCAGTGAATGCCGTACCAGGGATCCGGAAATGACGCAACCACCAGACACCATGGAGTCCACGGCCATCCCGCGACGCCCATTGTCCTCGTCAAAAATAAACTTCGCTGGCGGATATTGTTCTTGGTACGTCCAAATAGGCCAGGTCGTGTCGTAAAGATTCAATTCCGGCGTCACCCCGATCAGCTCCATATTCGCTTCCCAGTAGGCGTCGAGCGTCCCAACATCGCGCCAGTAGGCAGCCTGACCGCCTTCGCCGGCAGCGAAGGCATAGGCCATCACTCGGTAACGCTCCATCGCACCCGGGATAATGTTATGCCCAAAATCGTGACGCGATCCCTTCATGTCGGCGTCCTTTATGAGCTGTTCGTAAAGAAACCGGGCACTGAAGACATAGATTCCCATCGACGCAAGCGCGGTGTCTCCGCCTGGAGTGGTTGGCTCGGGGTGCTCAGGTTTTTCGCTAAACTTAAAAACCCGCCCCTCTTCATCGGTCGCCATGACGCCAAAATCCGTGGCTCGAGCCACAGGCACCTCGACACACCCGACCGTCAGATCAGCGGCCTTCTTTACGTGGTAGGCAATCATCGGACCATAATCCATTTTGTAGACATGGTCGCCCGCGAGCACCAAGACATACTCGGGCGCATGGTTGCGGAGGATATCGAGGTTCTGGTAGACCGCGTCCGCCGTTCCCGAGTACCAAGATGATTCTATGCGTTGCTGCGCGGGCAAGAGCTCTACAAACTCGCCGAACTCGCCGCGTAGCAACCCCCAGCCTCTTTGGATATGATGGATCAGGGAATGGGCCTTATATTGCGTCAACACGCCGATGCGCCGGATACCGGAATTCACGCAATTGGACAGCGGGAAATCAATGACTCGAAACTTGCCGCCAAATGGTACGGCGGGCTTCGCCCGCCATAGAGTCAGATGCTTGAGCCGCGATCCGCGCCCTCCGGCGAGAATCAAAGCCAGCGTATTACGTGTAAGTTGACTGACAAAACGGGGGGCTTGATCCATGCAATCACCACTCCTAAAGATAAGGGTCTGGGTTCCGCCCCATCTGGGGCCAATGGCGAGGCAATCCTGCCTTACGGCCCCATATTACCGCATATAGCGCAATCCGCTAGAGTCCAGACAACCTCCTTTTTCTTATGGGAACCAAACTGCCAGAGCAAACTCGCCCTCTAAGTCACGAACCGCCCAAACTCCTGCCGACAACGGGTGACTCGCTAGCTGCCCCGGTGTGTGAGATATCGTTCAATCAGGGCCGTGGTCGAACTATCGTGCTCGGCCCCAATGACGCCGCTTTCCATCTCCCCGATAATGCGCTGCGCCAAGATCTTACCGAGCTCCACGCCCCATTGATCAAAAGAGTCAATGTCCCAAATAACACCCTGCGTAAACACGCTGTGCTCATAGAGCGCCACCAGGGTTCCCAGGGTATGCGGGGTCAGGCACTCGGCCAAAATGACATGCGTGGGACGATTGCCTTCGCAAACCCTAAACGGAATCTGTGACGCGGGCACGCCTTCTGCAGCCAAAACGGCGGCTGACCGCCCGAAGGCCAAGGCCTCCGCTTGGGCGAAAAGATTGGCCATCAAGATATCGTGATGTACAGGAAGATTGGCATCCGAACGATAGAACCCAATCAGATCACAAGGTACTATCTTAGTGCCTTGATGGAGCAGCTGATAGAAAGAGTGCTGAGCATCGACGCCCGGTTCGCCCCAAATGATCGGCCCCGTCTCATAACTGATCGGGCGCCCGAATTGGTCGACATGCTTACCGTTGCTCTCCATCTGCAATTGCTCCAGATAAGCCGGCAGCCGCGCCAAGGCGTGCGCATACGGGAGGATGGCTTGAGTCTGTGCCCCAAAAAAGTTGTTATACCAGACTGTCAAAAGGCCCATCAGGACAGGCAAATTCTGCCCCAAAGGGGCCTCGCAAAAATGCTCATCCATCGTCCGCATCCCGGCTAGCATCTCATAAAACTGTTGCGGTCCGATGGCAATCATGGTCGACAATCCAACCGCCGAATCCAAAGAATAGCGGCCCCCGACCCAATCCCAGAACACAAACATATGCGCCGCATCGATCCCAAAGCTCGCGACCTCAGCCGCGTTGGTCGATACCGCCACGAAGTGAGACGCCACAGCCGCCTCACTTCCCAACGCCGCCACGCACCACTGCCGTGCGGTACGCGCGTTCGTCATGGTCTCTTGCGTCGTGAAGGTCTTCGAACAGACAATGAATAGGGTTTCGGCCGGATCTAGTCCGGAGGTTGCGGCGCGAAAATCCTCGCCGTCCACGTTGGCGATAAAACGCAACGCGAGCTCGGGGCTCGCATAAGGCCTAAGGGCATGGTAGGCCATTTCCGGGCCAAGGTAGGAGCCGCCGATCCCAATATTGATGACCGTACGAATGCGTTTCCCGGTATAGCCTTTCCATGCGCCCGTGCGAACCCGATCCGCGAATACGGCCATCTGCGCCAAGACCGCATGCACGCCCGGCACCACGTCCTGCCCATCAACCAAAATCTTGACATCTTGCGGGGCCCGCAACGCGACATGGAGCGCGGATCGTCCCTCGGTTTGGTTGATATGCTCGCCCCGAAACATGGCATCGCGGCGCTTTTCAACCCCTTGCGTCTGGGCCAACCCCAGCAATAGCTGCATAGTCTCGGCAGTCACGCGACTTTTGGAATAATCGAGATAAAGACCGGCGCCTTGTGCCGTAAAACGCGTGCCACGCGCGGGATCGGCGGCAAAGAACGCGCGCAAGGTCAGGTCTTTTACTTCCCGAAAATGCGCCTCCAGGGCCCGCCATTGCGTGAGATCGGTGAGTTTTTTGGTATTGGGCGATTGCGCACCACTAGTAAACTCGGGACGATGATCCAAGATGCCTTTCCTCCTAGCCAATCTACGATTTCCGGTCCACCCGTGGGCCCTGTTTCCTTAAGACAACCAGGGAACTTAAAGGGTGTCTGGCATGAACCCTAACGCGCCCCTACCCGTCGCGCAAGCCCCACCCGCTGGGTTTCGGCGCCTCATGCGCACCAGTTCGAGCCCACCGCGAAAGCCATGGGCCGCACTCCGCGAACCCACCCGCACGGGGCGCGATGAATACCCTCAGCCAAACTTCTCGAGATGCCCGCCAAATCCATAGCGCATGGCGGCGAGAACACGGTCGGCGAAATCCCCGCGCTCCTGAGAGCCGAAACGCGCGTACAAGGCCGCCATAATCACCGGTGCCGACACGCGTCCTACGAAACCCGACAGGTCGGGCTCTTCGTGCAACGCCCCGGCGACAAGATCCAGCAGCCATAAACCGACAACACTTCAAGGCGTTAAGCGGGCAATTGCCCATGGCATGTGGCTAGCTAGTATGCCACACCGACGGGTCGTGAAGCCGCGCCCCACATCGTCACAGCGATGTCCATGGTACGACCCTGCGCGGCAGAGTATGCTCTGGGTGCAGAGCTTGGCAAATTATGCGCCTGGGAGTCTGTTTTCACGGTCGGTGTGGGTTCCGTCTCGCATTAGCCACCGCCCTGGGGCAGGCGTGCTTGGAATGCCTCGTCCCTTGAGTCAGGGCGACGCTGATACTGGCACTGGGATATTTTTATGATCCATAGCCAAACTGAGAGGAACGGCCGACTGTGACAGATCTCGATTCTGACCTCTTACTCGTCGGCGACGTCGGCGGCACAAAAACCGATCTGTTGATCCTGTCTACGCAAAAGGGGATTCGCGCCCCGCTCGCGCGCACTCGATTAAAAAGTGGAGACTACGCGAGTCTTGCCGAAATGCTGCTAGGGTTCCTCGCAGACACCGGCTTAACCGTAGGATCTGCATGCCTGGATGTGGCAGGCCCCGTGGTCAATGGCCACGCACAACTCACGAACCTTCCCTGGGCGGTCGATAGCGCCGCCTTGCGTGCCACACTCCGTCTGCGGACCGTCGATGTCATAAACGACCTAGCCGCCATCGCTCATGCCGTACCGACGCTTCAAGACACCGACCTCATGACCATCAATCGGGGGCTGGAGGCGGCCCACGGCACCAAGGCCGTCATCGCCCCCGGCACAGGTCTTGGTGAAGCCTTCCTCATCTGGGATGGGCAAGATTACCGACCTTGTCCATCGGAAGGGGGACACGCCGACTTTGCGCCGCCCACGCAAGCCCTGGAGGCGCTGCTTCCTTATCTGCGAAAACGCCTGGGGCATGTGAGCTACGAGATGGTCTGTTCCGGAATCGGTATCCCTTACCTCTATGAATTTTTCCGCGACAGCGGATTGGCAAGCGAATCCTCGACGTTTGCAGCTGAGCTGGCAACGGCTACCGATCGCACGCCACTCATTATCGATCGTGCGCTCGACCCTCACGGTGCGTGCCCCCTCTGTCACGCGACCCTGGAGGCGTTTATCGCCATTCTTGGGGCCGAGGCGGGCAACCTCGCCTTAAAGGTCCTCGCGTTAGGGGGCGTCTATCTCGCGGGCGGAATTCCGCCACGCCTTTTATCTGTGCTAAACGATGGGCAGCTACTTGCCACCTTTGTCGACAAGGGTCGCTTCGCCGATCTTTTGGCCCGGATACCGATATCGGTCGTCACCCGCCCTGACGTAGCCTTGGTCGGCGCCGCAACTTACGGCCTAGCCCGCCTGAACGGTCCCGCATCTACCCGCCACGCATGAGCGCCCCTCACCGCCCCCGGCGTGCACGCAACAGCCCCTTGTAGAGACCCAGATAACGCTTGGCGCTTTGCGACCAACCGAAGTCCTGACGCATGGCGTTGCGCACGATCTTCTCCCAGGCCGAGGGGCTTCGATACCACGCCAGGGCACGCGTAATCGCCTCCCAAAAGGCCGCAGGTGTCGCATCGTGAAACAAAAACCCCGTAGTTTTGTCGATAACCGTCTCGTGCCCATCACGGATCGTATCAACAAGTCCCCCAGTAGCGCGCGCGATCGGCGGCGTGCCATAGCGTTGGCTATACATTTGATTGAGGCCGCACGGCTCGAACCGAGAGGGCATCAGAAACAGGTCCGCGCCAGCCTCGATCTCATGGGCTAGCCGTTCATCAAATCCCACGTGGGCGGCGATCGCGCTTGGGTATCTGTGCACCAGATCCCTGACTGCGGCCTCAAGCACGTGCTCCCCGCAGCCTAGGATGATCAATTGCGCGGGGCTTGAGACCAAACGTTCCGCGACCGCCACGATAAGATCCACGCCTTTTTGTTGCGTCAAGCGCCCCACTACCCCAAATACGGGCACATCAGGCCGCTCGGGCAGGCTGAAGCGTCTTTGGAGGGCCGCCTTATTCTGCGGTTTGCCGGACAGATGCTTCGCGTCATAGTGCGCACCAATAAGGGGGTCGGTCTCGGGGTTCCACACCGCTTCGTCAATACCGTTAATAATCCCCGTAAGATCCCCTTGCCGGCGTGCGAACAGCCCCTGCAGGCCACACCCATAGGCCTCGGTTTGGATCTCTTTCGCATAAGTGGGACTGACCGTGGTCAGGGCATCCGCATAGTGCAGGCCACCTTTCAGAAACGACAACTGGCCATAAAACTCGGCCCCTTCGACGGCATAGGCCGCGGGGGGTAAATGGATTTGCTGGATGCAATCTGCGGGGAAGAGTCCCTGAAAGGCCAGATTATGCACGGTCATGATCGTAGCCGCCGGGGTGGTATCGCTCAGGCGCAACCACACCGGCGCCAACGCCGCCTGCCAATCATGACCATGAAAGATATGGGGACGCCACGAGAGTGGGCTCTCGCTACCGGCCAGTACCGCCGCGACCTGTGAGAAGAGCGCGAAGCGCTCCGCATTATCCGCCCAATCCCGACCCTCCGTGTCTTGATACGGCCCACCCTCGCGATCAAAAAGCCACGGGGCATCGATGAGGTAGGCCCGCACCCCGGAGGGAAGCTCGGTCTCGCGCACGAGGGCGCCAAAGAGCGTGGCCTTCGCCGGCGCGTCGGACACGGCCTCCCGAACCGAGCGGTAGGCCGGCAGGCAAACACGGACGTCCACGCCCAAAGCCGCCAGCGCCGGCGGTAAAGCAGCCGTCACATCGCCAAGGCCCCCGGTTTTCACCCAGGGCGCACACTCCGAGGCCGCATAGAGCACCCGCAAAGGAACATCGTCACCCATAAGTCCCCGTACCGCTATCGCGTCTCGCTACCCTCATCGTGCCCCCGTCGCTTCTCGCTTACCCTAAACGCCATGATCCTAATGGGTCGTGCCGCCTATATTCATCCGTTGGCCCCGCGCGATCCAGGTAAGGTAGCTCACCAAATCCACCATCGTCCGACTCCCAGCCGCCGGCGGATGTCCTAGGATACCGACCCTCACGCACCGCTGGATCTGGGACGCCAATGTCACCACTTGATGGGCCTTCTTACTATAGCGCGGAAAAACGGCCGCCGCGTTCCTAAGGCTCGCCATCCGGTTACCGTCCGCCAACAATCCGCGCGTCTCACCCCCGTTGATATGACAGGTCGCGCACGTCATAAAACGCGATGCCGATTTGACGCCAACCCCCGTCGCGCCTGATGCCTGGAAAAGCGCATCGGCGTCCAAAACCGGCCGCAGGTGACTGCCGAAACTGTCGGTATTAAATATTCGCGCGCCGTTTGTGATTACGCCTTCGTAACCCTTTGGCATAACGCTTGCGAAACTCGCCAGTGCAGGCACCATTCCTAGCATCACAAGTGCTGCCTGTGCCCAAAGCCGTCCTCCCATACCTCCCCCTTCTCCTTTTGTCATCATCTATCAGAACAACGACGCCGGATTCATCTTCACGAATGGGGGAGCGGACCTCTTCGCAACTTACGAATCACGCCCCTCCATCCATAAAGCGGCAACCAAGACACCCTTCCCGCTCGGTCCGCGCGCACCGCAAAATGCGTTTGCGTTTGCGTTTGCGCCTAAAGCTCCAATCACTACCAACGCACCGCAGAGCATTTATACCACAATCGTGCCGGACCAACAGTGATCGTGCCATGACGCCCGCTCAAAACGCTGTCGGCAGACAATGCTTTCCATCACACTCGAACTCTAGATCCATGACAGACGCCTTATTACCGCCGATATACCCGTCAAACATCACTCTCTACCCCGAAATCCACAACCCTTTGACGGCAAAGCCAACTCCAGCCATAGTAGCCACCAAGGCCATCCCAATAGCGGTTGAGGCTCAGTCGGCATCGAGGCAATCTCGACACCGATTGGAAGGGGTGGTCCCCCACTATATATAAGGAGACGATTATGGAAGCGCAACCATGGGACCGAGGCACATGCCTCGTACACTCAGCACTTGCCGTTACCGTTATTGCCCAACTATTCACCGGACTGGTGGTGGCGAGCGGCAATCGCCCCGAATGGCTCCTGGTCCACACGATATTGGGTATTATCACTAGCGTTGTCATTGTCATACATTGGTTGTGGTCTTGGGCCCGTCGCGATATTCGCGTCTTGTTTCCCTGGAGTCGCGCCGGCTTGGCACGTGTGGCACGGGAGCTTTTTGGGATCTTCCAGGGGGAGTTGCCAGGCCACGGGGATGAGGCCGGTCTTTCGAGTTTCGTTCATGGCGTCGGTCTACTGGGCGTATCGGGAATGGCTGTAACCGGCCTTCTTATGTATGCCGTGATCCCGGGCGGTTATGGACTCTCGCTCCATTCCACGGCCTATGCGTTCTTTACCGCTCTTGCCACCACCCATCTCTGGCTCTCGTACGTTGTATGGTTCTACCTCGGCGGGCACATCCTGTTCGCGGCCCTGCACGAGCTCCAAGGTAACCGTCTTCTTCGACGCATCTACCTAGGACGTTCATAACGCCTAGCACCCTCACTGCAACATACCAACGAGGTATGTTGCAGTGATCTTTGGCGCTATGCGTGACCCTGTCCGTTCATAGTGGAATAAACCTCAAAGAGCGCGACCGCCTTCCCGTTCTCAGACAAGCTGGCCGTGAAAGACCGGCGGGCGTTGCCCGCGGGCTAAAACGCCATCGCGAGATGGAGCGACTTAATCGCTCAAGCGATTTCGATCGGCGGCGCCTACATTACGGTAAAGGTGGATGCATCAACGTAAAGGTCGCAAAGACCGTCGCATTTTTGTGGTTCTATAAGTGGAGGACTGGTGCGTATTGGCGGTTTGATGCACGCGACAGGCAATACCAGACTCTTGTCTGCGGAGTCTGGTTTTCTGGCCTGAGGCAGGAAACGCAGGTGGGAATAAGAAGTCAAAACGCATCATTCTTGAGCAAGATTAGCCTAGGTCGACCGCCATGGCAGCATGGTGGTGAATGACAACCCCGGCGCGCTCACACCCAACTTCGGTCCACAGATAACCGGCGCGCATCCCTGCGCGAACGGCTATCTGTTTAGTCGCGTCCCCCCTGAGTCGCGCCCAGAATCTCCAACAGCGCCATGAAAATATTGAGGACATCAAGATACAGACTTACCGCAATGATGACCGGACGCGTCTCGCCACCATTGACCATACGACTCGTGTCAAACAGGACCAGCCCCGAAAACACCAACAGGGCCATAGCGGCAATCACAAGCTGCATACCTGCGAGGTGGAAAAACATATTGGCGAGCGAAGCCAAGACCACGATCACGAGGCCCGTCATCAAGAATCCGCCCAGGTAACTGAAGTTTCGGCGCGATATCAGCGCGTAGAGCGACAGACTTCCAAAAATGGCCGCCGTTCCCACCAGCGACTCGGCAACAATGGCGGGACCGTTCGCCAGCTTCAAGTACATCGCGATAACAGGCCCGAGCGACAAGCCCATAAGGCCCGTGAAGAGAAACACCAAGGGCACGGCCATAGGGCTATTCTTGCCCCCGCTCCACTGCACGGCAAACAGGCTGATAAAGGCCGCAATCATGATCATAATAGGATGCTGATAGGCAAAGGCCGCCCGCATGCCGATCACGGCGGTGAACGCACTAAACAAAAGCGTAGCCGCGAGCAACGCATAAGTCCGATGAATGAGCGTAGTGACCGAAGATCCACCCTGATAGTCTGTGACGGGCGAACTCGGAAAGAGGTTAGAGCGAGCCATTTAGGCCCTCCTTGTGGTTAACATGGCACGAATATGAGAAAATGCCTGATCTGCCCCTACGGTACCACATCGCCACCATTAGACGAACCGCTCTATGGCGTGCAGCGTCAGGGCCGCCGCGATACCGAAAAGACCGATCCAAAAAAACACCCACACCAGGGCGAACAACACGTGCAACACAAAAAGCACAGCCCACACCCCCAAGAGCGCGAGCCCTACCCCCAACACCAGCCGCTTCAAGTCCCTTGCCATAACCACCTCGTTTCGACCCGCCCTGGCGCTCATAGTGGGGACGATCTGGACCGCGATCAAGGGTCCCTGCCCCGGCCTGGATCCACACCCTGCCCATTTTCGATCCCAGACAAGCCGCGTCGCACCCGATCCGAGGCCCCCTACGGGAATCCGCGCAACGCACTTTGCGGCCAGGTAGTAAACCGCTATCCCGCGCCATGCCTACCTTTATCGTCACCTACCGTGGCCCCATCAAGGACTTGGCTGGCACGCTCCCACAGACCGTCATTTGGCGCTATCCTGTGCGGCAATTTAGAATTTGAGCAGACACTTATGATCTCCTCCTTGCCCTGTTTATCCGTGTAACCGTGCGCCGACCGTCCTTTTTGGCCCTGATCTCGCTTACCGGCGCCTTTGCGCTGCTGAGCTCTACCATGGCCAAAACCCCGGCGTTGCCGCTTTTTGCCCACGCCCTCGGTGCGCCCCCGACACTGATCGGCTGGGCGGTCATGGCCTCCACCGTCCCGGGCATCCTGATAAGTCTGCCGGCGGGATTTTTGAGTGACCGCATCGGCATAAAGCCCCTTTTGCTCGCAGCGCTTTTCGTTTTCGCGACCGCCCCGTTTCTGTATCTCTTGGTCCACACCATCGATCAACTCGTGCTGGTCCGCTTTTATCACGGTTTTGCAACCGCGATCTTTGGCACCGTCGTAGGTGCCGAGATTGTCGCGCGCTACCCCACAAATCGCGGTCAGGCGCTCGGCACCTACAGCGCGGTCAGCACCGTCGGCCGCTCGATAGCACCGTTCCTCGGCGGAACTCTCATCTCACTGGCCAGCTTTCCGGGCGTGTATATCGGCTGTGCCATTGCTGGCGTCCTGGCATTGACACTCGGCATCAAAACAAGTTCCGATCTTTACGCCCCAACCGGACCCAAGAACACGCCCACTGGCGGCCACCTCGCCGCCGTACTCGCTGATCGCCTCGTGCTCATGACGAGCGTCGTCGAGGCCCTCCAGTACTTAGTCTTTGGTTCCGTCGAGGCCTTTCTTGCCGTCTACGCGGCGCAACACGGCTGGCCCGCTTGGCGTATCGGCCTCCTCCTGGGTGCCCAACTGGTGGTCGTAGTGCTGTCCAAACCTCGCCTCGGGCACCTCTCGGATCGTGTTGGCCGACGCCCAGTCGTGCTATCGGGCCTAGCCCTAGGCACTGTGGCGGTCGTCGCGCTCCCATTTACGATCAACTTCGGGCTCCTGCTGACGATAAACGGGCTTTTTGGTGCCGGATTTGCCGCCACAACGGCCGCGACGAGCGCGCTCGTCGGCGACCGGGGGCGGGTGGGCGGCTTTGGTACGAGCATGGGGGTATTGCGATCCATTATGGATATCGGGCAGGCCATCGGCCCCGTCCTCACCGGCGCCCTCATCCAGGTGGGAGGCTATCGTGTCGCCTTCGCCACGTTGGCATGCTTGTTAATCGTAGCCGGCACGCTTTTCGCTATTAAGACGTCGGGCGCTCACCGCGTCTAGCGGCCCGCGCGACCTCGCCGGACAAATACCGGCGGGCGCCGTAGGCATTCGTCGCTAACCCAACAGTTTCCAGAGGCATCGGCCGCCGCTCTGTTTATCTAGGGTCTCGAGATAGGCCTCGTGCGCGGCCAGCTCTTCTGCCGATGGGGGGATTACCAAGGCCTCGCCACCCTCGACTGCAAAGCCACCCGCGATCGTCGGCCCCGGGGTCACGGCGGTCTCTTCAAAAAGCGGCGTCTGGCCACCTGTCATGGCGAGATACACATCCACCAAAATCTCCGCATCCAGCAGCGCGCCGTGCTGTACCCTCCGGCTGTTATCGATACTGTAACGCTTGCATAAAGCATCCAGATTATTCTTCTGTCCCGGATGGAGGCTGCGAGCAAGCTTCAAAGTATCTAACACCGTACAACAGTCATCGACCTTCGTGATGCGTAACTCGGCGCCCTGCGAAACGGCCCTACCAAGCTCTGCGTTCAAAAAACCCATATCGAACGGCGCGTTATGGATGAGCAGCTCGGCCCCGTCAATAAAGTCCAACAACTCAGTTGCAATATCAGCAAAACGCGGTTTATCCTCGAGCATAGCGTTGGTAATCCCGTGGATCTCAACGGCACCCGCATCAATCTCGCGTTCCGGATTAAGGTACTGATGGTAAGTCCGGCCGGTCGGGCGCCGATTCACGATCTCTATCGCGCCAATTTCAATAATCCGATGCCCAGTCGCCGACTCTAATCCCGTCGTTTCCGTATCCAATACGATCTGACGCACGCTACCGCCCCCTTAACCTTTTTGTCTCAACAATCGATCAATAGCCTCATTGGCCAACTGATCGGCATGTTCGTTTCCAGCGTCGCCGGAATGCCCCTTGACCCAATGCCACCGGACTGTATGCCGGGTTGCCGCTTCTTCCAATTGTTGCCAAAGATCGCTATTGGCGACTGGCTTACGCCCGGCGGTGAGCCAGCCCCGACGCTTCCATTGCGCCAGCCACTCGGTAATCCCACGGCGCAGGTATTGTGAATCGGTCGTGAGATCGACCTCACAGGGCCGCTTCAGGGCCTGCAGGGCCGCGATTGCGGCAAACAACTCCATACGGTTGTTGGTCGTCAGGATCTCGGCCCCACTTAGGGTCCGCTTATGATCGCCAGCCGTCAAAATGGCGCCCCAACCACCGGGACCCGGATTGCCGCGACAAGCGCCATCTGTATGAATCGATACTTTAGCCATAGCGCGCCCCAACCGGCTGAGAAACTGCCCGCATGCGTTTGCGACGCGGGATCGACGCAATCGGGGTGAGTCCCAGGTTCCGTTTCTTGGCCACGATAACATAGATGGCGGCCGTCAATGGCCACCAGCGATCGCCAATGCGCTCAAGAAAAAAGAGTCGATCCATCAGCCGTTGTTGCTTAAGCGGGGGGCGATAATACAACATACTCCCGTGGGTCAGTTCGAAATCGAGCAAAGACAGCCAATCTTTCAGGCGCCGCATGCCGATCCAATCCCCACACCAAGCGGGGCGCGCGCATCGTCTGCTCAAAAAACAAGACAGACCCCAGAGGCTCATGGTGTTGAAGCCAATAATGACGACATGACCCTCAGGGACGAGTACTCGCTCGGCCTCGCGTAATAACTGATGCGGACTGTTGGACACATCCAAAATATGGGGCAACAAAACCACCTGCACCGACTTGCTGGCCAATGGTAAGGCCTCCGGCGCGGCCTGCACGAACTGTGGCCCGGGCAACGTGCTCTGGCAATCGATCAATAAGTGCACCGCAGTCGGGCTCGAACTCAGCAGATCACGTCGCCCGAACCAGCCGAGTTGCACCGCAAACGTCCCCGGCAGGCCTGGTAGGACGTCACGTAATCGATGCGCCTCAAGGGCCTGCAGGGATTCGCCTAGCGCCCCCTCGAACCACTCCCGCAGGCGAGTTCCGCACTCGCCACCCTCATCCATTGACTCACTCATCGGTTACCCTCACACTCCCGCGCATGGACGATGCCATAGCAGTCCAAGCCTTTCGTGACAACTATATCTGGCTCATTCCCGGACCGAAACCCGGCGTTGTCGCCATAGTCGATCCAGGCGAGGCCGAACCGGTAGTGACAGCGCTTGCGCGCCATAAATTGTCACCAGCCCTCATCCTCTGTACCCATCACCACGGCGACCACACGGCCGGCATCCAGGCCTTGGCCAGCCGCTTCTCAATACCAGTCTATGGGCCCGCCATAGAGCGCATTCCCGGGGTCACGCACCCGGTGGAAGACGGGGACGTTATTCGTTCCGATTGGGGCGTACCTTACACGGTTCTCGCCGTCCCTGGGCATACGCGTGGTCATGTCGCGTATTTCGGCGATGGCCGCGTCTTTTGTGGCGACACCCTATTCGTGGCGGGCTGTGGCCGGCTTTTCGAGGGGACAGCGTTTCAACTCCATGCCTCACTTATGCGCTTAGCAGGCCTCCCTCCCACCACGCGCGTCTATTGCGGTCACGAATATACAAGCGCCAACCTCGTTTTTGCCCGCACAGTCGAGCCCGACAACGAGGACATATTGGTCTTCGAGCGCCGCTCGCGGCGCCTCTTGCAGGCCGGACAACCGACAATACCCAGCACAATTGACGATGAAAAGCGCATTAATCCCTTTTTGCGTACCGCCATTCCCGCCGTCCGCGCAGCGGCCGCCCGTTGGGATGGGCAACAGTTGGCTTCGGACGTGGCCGTATTCGCCGCACTACGGCGCTGGAAGGATGATTTCAAAGGATAAGCATCGTTGACGCAGAGCCTGCCAGAACCTATAGTTCGGCCTTATGACCACGGCATTCGTACATGACAACGGCCTCATTTAACGCGCTGCGGCTTACGGGCCTTGCCACCATGCTCATGGGTTTGGTCGGTTGCGCGACAACTCCCATGATGGCGCCGGGATCGAACCGAGCGCCAGCGGCTGCTCTCGCCCAAGCCGCGAAGGCCAAGGCCGCAGCCGCAAAACCCCTTGTTGTCACCGTTGGCCAATGTCCCGTCGCCGTAGCCCCTAACCCGAAAATCACGACAGTTGCCGACACGAATGACGCCGATGCCAGCAATAAGACCGACACTAACCTCTGGAATCGCATCCGGGCTGGCTTCCGTCTACCCCGTATGGAAGGGCCCCGCGTTGCCCGCTATGAGCAATGGTTCGCAAACAACCCGCAATATGTGAATCGAATGCTGCAACGCGCCAATCTGTACCTCTATCAGATTGTCCAGGATGTCCAAAAACGCAATATGCCAATGGAGATCGCCCTACTTCCAGCGATCGAGAGCGCCTATTCGCCGGTGGCGTATTCCCGTTCGGCGGCGATTGGGCTCTGGCAGTTCGAGCCGGCCACAGGTCGCTTGTGGGGACTGAAGAACAACTGGTGGTATAGCGGGGAACGCGACATTATCGCCTCGACCAACGCCGCTTTAGACTATCTCCAAGCTCTCCACAAACAATTTCATAGCTGGAATCTGGCACTTGCCGCATACAATGCCGGCCAAGGCACGGTGGCCACGGCCATCGCCCACAATGAGGCGCTGGGGCTTGGCACACATTACGCCGACCTACGGCTCCCGCTCCAGACTCAACGCTACGTCCCGAAATTAATGGCCTTTGTTAACATCGTCCGGGATCCCGCGAAGTACGGCCTGCAATTACGGGCGATCCCCGACAGCCCCTATTTTGTGCGTGTTAATGCGGGCTCGCAGATTGATCTGAGCGTCATCGCGCGCTTGGCCAATATGTCGCTGAAACAGCTCTACGCCATTAACCCAGGGTTCACGCACCAAACAACTGCCCCCGGTGGACCGCACACCATCTTGGTTCCCGTAGCCACCAAGGCCGCGTTGCTCGAGGGTTTGAGCCAGTTGCCGCCGCAAGATCGTATGCAGTGGGCCCGCCATCGCATCAGACCAGGCGATAGCTTGTATCGCATCGCACACGAATATGGCGTCTCGATCGCTGCCATCAGGTCGACCAATCACCTGTACGGCCGGTTCTTGCGCGTTGGCCGCAACCTCCTCATCCCCATGGCTGGCCGCCGTTTGGTCGTGGGACACCGGGTACACCGGACACGCCGTCGCACCGAGGTATCGCTGGCCCGTAACCATGGCCGCATCAGGATTATCCACAGAGTGCGGCCGGGCGACACGCTTTGGAGCATAGCCACCCGCTATCGGGTCTATGTGGGCCAGCTTGAGCGCTGGAACCTACTGCATGCTCATGGCGTCCTAAGGCTTGGGCAGCGCATATTAATCTGGGCGTCCCCCGCTATGCTGCCTGCCACCGTGGCCAAAGCCCGAGTATCCGAATAGTATCTAACCACAGACATAAAGAAGCTCGGCTGTCACCAGACACGCTGAATCTTTCAGATTAAGGGGAGACAAAATTACTATGGGATTTTTGACGGGTAAGCGAGCCCTCGTCTTTGGGGCACTCAATGAGCGCTCCATCGCTTGGGGAATTGCGCAGGCAATGTACGCCCAGGGCGCCGAAATCGCCTACAGTTACCAAAACGACAAGCTTTTAAGCCGCGTCGAGGGACTCGCGAGCCTAACAGAGAGTACGATCGTGCTGCCGTGCGATGTGGGTAGTGACAGCGAAATCACCTCACTCTTTCAGAATCTCAACACGAAGTGGCCGGATGGCTTTGATATCCTCATTCATTCGATCGCCTATGCGCCGCGCGAACAACTCGAAGGGGCCTACATTGACGCCGTCACCCGCGAAGGGTTCCTTGAGGCCCACAACATCAGCTCCTACAGCTTCGCGGCCCTCGCCAAAGCCGCGCGTCCGGCGATTGCGCCGCGCAAAGGATCTTTGCTGACCCTATCCTATCTGGGGGCGATCCGCGTCGTGCCCCACTACAACGTCATGGGGCTTGCCAAAGCGAGCCTCGAGGCTAATGTGCGCTACCTCGCACAGAGCCTGGGACCATACGGGGTTCGCGTCAATGGCATCTCAGCAGGCCCCATCAAGACATTGGCAGCGGCCGGTATCAGTGATTTTCGCAAAATGCTCGACTACTACGAACGCAATGCGCCTCTGCGCCGCGGCGTCACTATCGAGGAGGTCGGCAATGCCGCAGCCTTCCTCTCCTCAGACCTCGCCTCCGGAATCACAGGCGAGATTCTTTATGTGGACTCCGGTTATCACATGGTGGCCATGGGGGATGGTGGCTAAAACATTTCGCTTTTGGGGCTACCCCAAGGCTCCAACCTTCTCCCCCAGCCCAAAAGCCCCCGCACAGTCGGTCGCCACGGATTTCTACCAGCAAGCGCCGCGGTGCTCCGCCGGTAACCGCGTAGCGGTTCAGCGGGTAATGAGGCGGCGCTATCGCCCAGAGGGCGACCATCCCGACCTTTCCTGTTGCGCAATGGATTGTTTGAGCACGGACAGTGGCGCGCCGCCGACGGTGGGGAGACCAGAACTCCGGTTTCAGAATACTGGCTTACCCCCATAATACCGTTGCAAGCGTGCGCCAGCTCTCGGTATGCGCGACGGGACGTCCAAGTCTCCCTCGCGCCCTCGATCTCGGTGCAACTCATGATCTCTTCGTTCCGCTACGAGATGCTTGCTGCCGTCCAGTGGGCGAGCCGTGCGCTTTTCTGGCGCACAACAGGCTCGCCCACAATAACTGGACGGTGTGCCGAGGTCCTTGCAGGCAGCCCGCGGCCACCTACCCGGACCTACGCCTCCTGCGGACTACGCGCCCTCGCTTCGCTGGCGCGCAGCGCATGAGTCCGCCTTTCGGATCGCGCGGACTGAATTTGGGCAGAGACGCCTCACTCAGCCCTTGGGCCCGATCAGGAAAGCTTGGCCTCCTCAACCTGGATGTTCATCCTCCGAGCAGACCCAGCGCCCCCCGTTCCCGCACCAGCAACGGCTTCCGCTGGCGAACCGTTTCAGATCCCGCATACGGTTCTTTGACTTGATCAGCCGCCTGACGGGTGCGCCAGTGACCGACCACCAGGAGGTGAGACGGTGCGTCCTGATAGACGAGGAGCCGATGCGAGATATAGCCATCCGAACCGCTGCATGCCAGACCAAATCTGGCGTGTGAGCTTTAGGCCCTCCGTTTCCGCGCCGGAATTCAGCCAAGTTTCCGAGACAACAACTGCCATGCTCATGTTCCGGCCTTCGCAACCTAGCACTACTTAAAGAGTCGCGCTACAAAGACCCCATATGCGTATGGATGTCTGCTCGCTCACGCAGGCTTTTTATGTAGGCGAGATAGACCTCGACGCCCACATCATTCGTAAACGACTGCTTTAGCTTCAGATAACGAGCACTGCTTGGATCAACCTTCCCCATCACGACTCGACGCACGACAAAAACCGCTTGCCGACCTCGACTCAAGCTCGCCGTTCCCGGGACCGGATGACCCTTCATAAACCGGGTCCGGAAAACCGCCTCGACGAGCGCGTGCGGGAGCTTAGGCGCGACCATCTCAAAGGGTGGCGGTGCCTTCAGAACCAAGCCCATCTGCCGGGCAATGACTCGCAAAGAGGCGCCCGTCTTCAACTGGGCAAGGAGCACGCCCTGCTCGTGTTTGACACGATCCTCGGCCAAGGTCTGCCGTATCGCCTGGATGATCTTGGGCCGCGCCACACTTAAAGGTTCCGTGCGGGCCGGTTGGCGCGCTATGACGTGCGCTATCAACATCGCGTCCTCGCCAAGCGTAATCGCATGGGTATTTCTGCGGCCTGCTAAAACCTTCGGCGCAAACACCGCCTTCACAACCTGCGGCAGCGCGGCAATGCCGGTACCACCGCCAGTCTGTCCGAACCAATCGCTTTCCTGCAGGGGTAGACCTATCTTTTGGGCCGCCGGCTTTAAGCTGTGCGGATGCTCAAAGGCCGCGTTGCGCAACTCCTCCGAGAGACGATATATGAGGTGACGCGCCCGCTCCCGCAACACCATCTGCGTAAGTTTGCCCTTAACAGCGGCAAAGGGCTGGACCTTGCCAGCCCGTATTGCCGTGACCTCTAACAGATGCACCCCTGAGTTTCCTACGATCGGGGCACTCACGTGATTCAGAGCCAAGGCAAACGCGGCCTTTCCAATCGGTTTCGACAACTCCGACTCGGTAACATAGCCAAGGCTTCCGCCATGAGCGGCCGAGCTCTGATCGGCTGAATAACGCTTCGCCAGCACGGAGAAGGGGGTGCCATGAACGATTCGGGCCCGGATGGCCACCAACTTAGCCTTCGCCTGGGCGACATCAGTCGCCGTAGGATGGGCAGGCAACGCAATCATGATGTGGCGCACACGCCGCATGGCAGGCTGAGTAAACTGTGGAATGTTACTTTGGTACGCTTGCTGCAATGCGGCCATCCCCACCTTTGTGTGGAGATGATGGATGACGGTATCTGGCGACAACAGGAGATAGGCCACGCGGATTTTTTGCGGAAGACGAAAATTCTCGCTATGGGTAGCGTAATACTGCGTGATTTCCGCAGTCGTGACCGGGATCTTCCGGGCTAGGGGTCGCGGAGAAAGAACGACATACGCAATAGACCGCTGCTGACCAAAGAGCTCCACCGCACGGACTATCTCTGGCGTCGGCACAAAGGCGCTTGCGTACAAGCCAACCTTGACCTGGTTTAAGAGCATGAGATTCCGGACTCGGTGTTCGAATCCGGGCACTGTAAGCCCTTGGTCTGCAAGCAACGCTTGATAACGGGCTGGATCGAAATGACCATTCACCCGAAACGCGGGGATCTGGCGGATCTCCTCGGCAAGCTCAATCGGATTTGTGACATAGCCAGCTCGATCGGCATCCCGAAGGAGCAGCGTCCTATTGATAAGCCCGTCAAGGACGGCCTTCTTGAACTTTTGGCTACTCAGCTCCGCTACGTTCAGGTTTTTCCCGTACGCCTTCTCAAGCGCGGCGCGCTGCTGGGCAAGCGATCCCTGGAACGCCGACTCCGTAATCCGTAGCCCATGTCCGCGGGCCACATAGACAGTCGAGGCGCCCCCAAAATAGGAACTCACGCCCCAAAGCGCAAAAGGAACAACCAAAATGACAAGCAGGGCCATACCCATCAGGCCCTGGATCTTATCGCGTAGCGCGTTTAGCATAAAACCGACAGGCCTCCCATTAGCGCCTGTCCTCAGAAATGGCGGAGTGGACGGGACTCGAACCCGCGACCCCCGGCGTGACAGGCCGGTATTCTAACCAACTGAACTACCACTCCAAAACCGGTATTGGTGGGTGCTGAGGGGTTCGAACCCCCGACATTCGCCTTGTAAGGGCGACGCTCTACCAACTGAGCTAAGCACCCGGACGAGGACTGCTTACCACCCACAAAGCGTGGCGCTAATTTACGGCATCCTTGAGGCCTTTGCCAGCCTTAAAACGCGGATTCCGTGATGCCGCGATATCGATCGTTTCTCCGGTCCGCGGGTTACGGCCGCTACGAGCCGCGCGATCTCCGACCGAAAAGGTCCCAAAACCCACGAGATTGATAGTTTCCCCGTCGCGTAAGCCCTGCGTGATACTGTCGAATACGGCGTCCACTGCACGCGCCGCAGAGGCTTTATTCAACTCGGCATGCTCCGCTACCTTCTCAATCAGCTCTGATTTATTCACCGGATGCTCCCTATTTTTAGTGGTCCGAAGGGCTGGTCTACCCGCCAGCCTTATGTAGAGAGCCCCTTATACAAGTGCCTCCTACGACTGTCAAGGTAAACGGTCCCTAATGGGTTGTTATCAACTTGGCCTTTGGCGCTTCCACCTCAGGAGGCTTCCCGCCCTCGGGGGCCTCTGGGGAGGGCTTTGGCATGTGCTCCAAAGCGACCTCCAAAACCTGGTCTATCCACCGTAACGGCTTGATATCCAAAGACTCCAGAATATTCTTTGGTAGCTCGACAAGATCCTTCTTATTTTCTTCTGGAATGATGACGGTCTTGATTCCTCCACGATGGGCCGCGAGAAGCTTCTCTTTTAGCCCGCCGATCGGCAGCACCTCGCCCCGCAAAGTGATCTCACCGGTCATCGCAACATCGGCATGCACTGGAATTCCCGTCAGCACAGACACCATCGCCGTACACATGCCAATGCCCGCACTCGGCCCATCCTTGGGCGTAGCACCCTCGGGTACATGGAGATGAAAATCATGCTTCTGATAAAAATCCTCTGGGATCCCGAGGGAAGCCGCCCGCGACCGGACAACGCTCATGGCCGCCTGGATAGATTCTTGCATGACATCGCCCAATTTACCGGTAATGGTCAGCTTGCCCTTTCCTGGCAACAAGGCGCTCTCGATGGTCAGCAATTCGCCGCCCACCTCGGTCCACGCAAGCCCAGTGACCTGGCCTACCTGATTATTCTGCTCGGCCATACCGTAACGGAAATGCCGTACGCCTAAGTACTTGTCGAGGTTCTTCGCGTTGACCGTGAAGTGGTCGCGCTTCTTGTTCAGCAACAGCTCACGCGTCACCTTGCGCGAGATCTTGGCGATCTCGCGCTCTAAGTTGCGCACTCCGGCCTCGCGGGTGTAATAGCGCACGATATCACGGATAGCGGACTCAGAAAGCTGCAATTCGGCCTCCTTTAGGCCGTTATTTTTCTTCTGCTTCTCTACGAGATAGCGCATGGCGATATTGATCTTCTCGTCTTCGGTATAGCCCGACAGACGAATGACCTCCATACGATCCAGAAGTGGGCCGGGAATATTCAGACTGTTCGACGTTGCGATAAACATGACATCGGACAAATCGTAATCCACTTCCAGATAGTGGTCGTTGAACGCGTGGTTCTGCTCAGGATCCAGCACCTCGAGAAGCGCAGACGACGGGTCGCCACGAAAATCCATGGCCATCTTGTCAACTTCGTCTAACATGAACAAAGGATTCCGCGTCTTCGCCTTTGCCATATTTTGAATGATCTTGCCGGGTAGCGACCCGATATAGGTGCGCCTGTGGCCGCGAATCTCCGCTTCATCGCGTACCCCACCTAACGACATGCGGATAAACTTGCGATTAGTAGCCCGGGCAATGGACTGCCCAAGAGACGTCTTCCCGACACCTGGGGGCCCCACAAGGCACAAGATGGGTCCCTTCAGCTTCTGTACTCGTTGTTGAACAGCCAAATACTCGATGATGCGTTCCTTGACCTTATCAAGTCCGTAGTGATCCGCTTCGAGAATCCGCTCCGCCTCCACAAGGTCCTGACGGATCTTGCTATGCTTCTTCCACGGTACCGCCAGGAGCCAGTCAATGTAGTTTCGCACGACCGTCGCTTCGGCGGCCATTGGCGACATCATCTTCAGTTTATTGAGCTCGGATACCGCTTTCTCGCGCGCCTCTTTCGGCATCCCAGCCTTCTTGATCTTCTGGGCCAGCTCCTCGGTTTCGCTTGGCGTATCCTCAAGGTCGCCGAGTTCCTTTTGAATGGCCTTCATCTGCTCATTCAAATAATACTCGCGCTGACTCTTCTCCATTTGCCGCTTCACGCGCCCACGAATCCGCTTCTCCACTTGAAGCAAGTCGATCTCGGATTCCATGACCCCAAGAATGTGTTCCAGCCGATCCCGGACATTCAACATCTCCAGTATCTGCTGTTTCTCATCAATCTTCAGACTCAGGTGCGCGGTCACGGTATCGGCAAGGCGACCTGGGTCGTCGATACCGGCAAGCGAGGTCAGAATCTCTGGTGGTATCTTCATATTGAGCTTGACGTACTGATCAAACTCATTCAAAACCGAGCGCATCAAGGCCTCGCCTTCCTTGTCATTCAGGCTTTCCGTTTCCAGCCTATGAATTTCGGCCGAAAAAACCTCCTCCGTTTCCACGAAGCGGTCTACTTGAGCGCGCTGATCGCCCTCAACCAGGACCTTGACCGTACCATCCGGGAGCTTCAAAAGCTGAAGAATATTGGCCACCGTACCGATGGTGTGAATCCCCTCGGCCGCCGGGTCATCATCAGAGGCGCTCTTCTGCGCCACCAACATAATCTGCTTGCCTCCTTCCATGGCACGATCAAGGGCCTTGATGGACTTCTTACGGCCCACGAAAAGCGGAATGACCATATGCGGGAAAACCACCACATCCCGTAACGGCAGAACCGGTATGGCGGAGGTATCGGGCGCTTCCAACAAATGCGTTTCTTCGGTCATGGGATACCCCTTCTGACGCTGAGCGCCGAAATGAAGACCATAGGGGAACCCCCTAAAGCCTAGTCAAGGTGTAATTGGGCGCGCGCGGCCTCAAATTCAAGGCCTACCCAGCCAACTCACTGTGCAAAGGCTACGGGGGCGCACGAAGCGACCCCCTATCTTAGGGGCGAGTAGATGCCCGCTTTGAACCACCCTGCTCTTCGTGGTCGGCGTAAATCAGAAGCGGTTTGCTCGTGCCAGCAATCACTCCTTCATCAATTACCACCTTCTTGACGTTCTCCAGGGACGGCAAATCGAACATGATATCAAGCAGAACATGCTCAAGGATCGAGCGTAAGCCACGGGCCCCCGTCTTGCGATCCATGGCCCGATGCGCAACGCGCACGAGCGCATCCTCGCGGACCTCCAGATCCACACCCTCGAGCTTCAATAACCTCTGATATTGCTTGATAAGGGCGTTTTTCGGTTCAGTTAGGATCCGAATGAGCGCGGCCTCGTCGAGTTCATCGAGAACCGCAACTACCGGCAAACGACCGACAAATTCAGGGATCAGGCCAAACTTGATCAGATCCTCGGGCTCTACGCCACGAAAGACGTCACTTGCGCGCCGATTGACTACCCGGCTCTTGATCTCGGCGTTAAACCCAATGCCGCCCTTCTCTGAGCGATCCTGAATGATCTTCTCGAGACCCGAAAACGCACCTCCGCAGATAAAGAGGATATTTCGCGTGTCCACCTGCAGGAATTCCTGTTGCGGATGCTTGCGCCCACCCTGTGGAGGCACTGAGGCCACCGTGCCCTCGATCAGTTTCAAAAGGGCCTGCTGCACACCTTCGCCTGACACGTCGCGGGTAATGGACGGATTGTCCGACTTACGGGAGATCTTATCGATCTCATCTATATAGACGATGCCTGTCTGTGCCTTCTCTACGTCGTAGTCGCATTTTTGCAGCAACTTTTGGATGATGTTCTCGACATCTTCCCCGACGTACCCCGCCTCGGTTAACGTCGTCGCGTCAGCGATCGTAAATGGCACGTTCAAAAGCCGCGCAAGCGTTTCCGCGAGCAAGGTTTTACCAGACCCCGTGGGCCCGATAAGCAAGATATTGCTCTTCGAGAGGTCTACGTCGCCAATTTTCTCTTGGTGCTCAACCCGCTTGTAGTGATTATAGACCGCGACCGACAACACTTTTTTTGCCGTCGCCTGGCCAATCACATACTCGTCTAGAATCTGGTTGATTTCCCGAGGTTTCGGGAACTTGTTGCGCCCGAGCTCGGTCTCCGCCTCTTCCTGCACTTCCTCGCGGATGATGTCGTTACACAACTCCACGCATTCATCGCAGACATACACAGAAGGGCCCGCAATCAGCTTGCGAACTTCGTGCTGACTCTTACCGCAAAAAGAGCAATACAGCAGCTTCTCGCCCTTGCCATCATGCTTGTCATCTGCCATCGCTGAACCTCACTCAATGGATACTGCCCCGGCCTATGGGCGACAATCCTAGCTCCAGTTTAGCATATCCCCTTATTTACGCTTATCGATTACGGAATCTATTAGGCCGTAACTGACAGCCTCCTCGCCTTCCATAAAATTGTCCCGTTCCGTGTCGTGCTCGATACGCTCGACATCCTGGCCCGTATGCTTGACCAGAATCTGATTCAGTCGATCGCGGATCCGCAATATCTCCCGCGCATGGATATCGATGTCCGTCGCCTGTCCCTGAAAACCGCCGGACGGCTGATGGACCATCATACGCGAATGGGGTAGCGCATAGCGCTTCGCCTTGGCGCCACCCGCCAGAATCAGGGCCCCCATGCTAGCCGCCTGGCCGATACATACGGTGCTCACGTCCGGCTTGATAAACTGCATGGTATCGTAAATGGCAAGCCCTGCGGTAACCGCCCCCCCAGGAGAATTGATGTAGATATGAATATCCTTATCGGGATTCTCTGACTCTAGAAACAGCAGCTGGGCTACCACCAGATTCGCCATATGGTCCTCAACCGGGCCCACAAGGAAAATGACGCGCTCCTTTAGCATCCGTGAATAGATATCGTAGGCGCGCTCGCCCCGGCCCGTGGTCTCTATCACCATAGGCACAAGCCCCAGCGATCGAGGCGAGAGATCAGCAGCGAATTCCGTGTTTATCATGGGCTATCCCAATTAAGTGTTAGGTCAATTCCTGAAAGCGCACCGGCTTATCTACCACCTGCGCCTCGTCTAACAACATGTCTACAGCCAGATCCTCGAGCACAAGTGATTCCGCATCCGCAACCCGGTCGGCCTTGCTGTAGTACCACTCAATGAAGCGTGCCGGGTCATCGTAATCGGCCGCCATCTCTTCAACGCGCGCGCGTACCCTCCCGGTCTCTGCCTTGAGGTCGCGGCTACGCACCAATTCGGACAAAATGATACCGAGCGCCACCCGCTCGGCCGCACGCTCGCGGAACGGGCCGTTATCCTTCGGCAGCCCCTCCGTCTTTAGGCCTTGGCTCTCCAGCTGAGCTCGCGCGGTTTCACGTAAACGTGCGGCCTCGCTCTCGACAAGCGCCTGCGGTAAGTCCAAGGAGTTTACCTCACGAAGCCGCTTAAATACCTCGGCTTTGACACGTTCCCGAGTCCTTCGTTCAGCCTCACGCTCAAGGTTCGTTTTCACCTCGGCGCGCAACGCCTCCACACCCCCTTCAGTGACGCCCAGCATGCGCGCGAAGGTATCATCGAGGGCGGGCAGAACGGGCTCAGCTACGTCCCGCACGGTCACCTCGAATTGGGCAGTCTTGCCCGCCAGCGCAGGCGCCCCATACTCCGCCGGAAAACCCACGGCGATATCGAGTACGGCGTTGACCGTCGCCCCTTTAAGTCCCGCCTCAAAGTCAGGAAGCAAGCTCCCGGCACCCACTACGACCCGGTGACCTTCGGCACTACCGCCCGCAAAGGCCTCTCCATCCATCCGCCCGATGAAGTCGATGGTGACTTGATCCCCCTCTTTGGCTGCCCGATCGACACGCGCCCAGGTTTGGCGCTGCTTGCGCATCGTATCTAGCGTGCGCTCAACATCCTCGTCAGAGATGGCGCAACTCGCACGCTCGATCTCGACGTCCTTCAAATCCAGTCTCGGTACCTCGGGATAGACCTCGAAGATCGCAACGTATTGCATATCCTCGCCACGAACATGCGCCTTCGACTGAATGGCCGGGCCACCAACAGCCTTCAGCCCTTCCTTCTCTAAGGCCTCGTAAAAACTGTCACGGGTAAGATCCTGCGCGACCTCATCTAGGAGCTTTCCGCCGTACTGGGCCTCCACAGCCTTAAGGGGCGCCCGCCCCGGACGAAAACCCGCCAATCGAGCCGTACGGGACAGACGCTTGAGGCGTTCGGCGAACTCCTGCTCAAACTGAGCCGCAGGAACCGCCACCGTCATCCGGCGGCCCAGGCTACCGATTGTTTCAATAGATACTTGCATGCTGCCTTCTCATAAAATTTGTGGAATAAATGATGCGCCTACCTTTAGGGATCATACCGGTTCACGTACAAGCGGCCAAGATGGCGCACGCCCAGACCGCACGGGGCCCGGAAAAACATGCCCATTTTTGGTGCGAAAGGGGGGACTCGAACCCCCACGGGTCACCCCACTGGATCCTAAATCCAGCGCGTCTACCAATTCCGCCACATTCGCTTATGCCCCGGAACACGTTAGCATAAGGCCGCAGACGCGACCAGTCTTACGCCGAAGGCGCCGTCAAGATACGCAGGGCCTCCTCGTACTTCGCGACCGTCTGAGCGACCACGTCCTCAGGAAGCCGGGGCGCCGGCGGCCGCTTATCCCAATCCAGAGTCTCTAGGTAATCACGCACATACTGCTTATCAAAACTCGGGGGGCTGATCCCTGGCCGATAGGACACGAGCGGCCAAAACCGTGAGGAATCAGGCGTCAATACCTCGTCTATCAGAACAACGGTGCCGGACTCATCTGTACCAAATTCAAACTTAGTGTCGGCGATGATCACCCCGCGGGCCAGAGCATAGGCCGCCGCATCGGCATACAAGCGCACACTGAGATCCCGGACCGCCTGCGCATAGGCAGGCCCTAACAGGCGCTCGGCCTCGGCATAGGCAATATTTTCGTCATGGGCGCCGGCCATGGCCTTCGTAGACGGCGTAAACAGGGGCTCCGGCAAGCGATCGGCCTCCTGCAGCCCGGCCGGCAAGCGAATACCGCACAGACATCCGGTGCGCTGGTACTCCTTCCAGCCAGACCCGGCCAGATAGCCGCGCACAATCGCCTCAATCGGGAGCGGTTTCAGGCGCCGTACGACCATAGCCCGGTCGGCCACGAGGTCTTGTTCCTCGCGGTTGGCCAGAACCGATGCTAACGGCCGATCCGATAGATGATTGCCCACAAGCGGCTCCATGCGCGCAAACCAGAACCGCGAAAGCGCGTTTAATATGCGGCCTTTGCCGGGAATCGGGTTCGGTAAGACGCAATCAAACGCCGAGAGCCTATCCGTGGTCACAATGAGAAGATGTTCAGGGCCCGCATCGTACAAATCTCGAACCTTACCCCGATGCAAAAGCGGGAGGCTCAAATGCGACTCGTACAATGCGCTCACAGTAAGCCCGCCCCAACCATAACCCTACGCCACCCTTTCATGACTCCTCCACACTAGACACAAAACCACGCCCCCGGCACGGCCGGGGGCGGCGTTCACTCCGCCACCGTCTGCTCAACCGGGTTGCATGGTCAGCAACAAGGCATTGAGCCGGTGCACGAAACCCGCCCCATCTTCAAGCAGCCCGCCCTCGGCCAATATCGCCTGGTCAAACAAGAGTTCAGTCCAGTCGCCGAACCGGGCATCGGACACCTCCGATCGCAAGCGCACCAATATTGGGTGGGTTGGGTTAATCTCTAGGATCGGCAGACTCGTCGGCGCCTGCTGTCCGGCCGCCTTCAGGAGCTTCTCCAGATGAATGCCTAGATCGTGCTCGCCGGCCACGAGACAGGCCGGAGACTCGGTCAACCGGTGGCTCAAGCGCACCTCTTTTACTTTATCGCCTAGGACCTTGGCCATCTTTTCGGTGAGATCCTTCCACGCGGGATCTTCGGGCTTCTCCGTCGCCGAGGTCTCGTCTTCGCCCACGCCCTGCAAATCCAGATCACCCTTCGCAACCGACTTAATCGGTTTCCCGTCAAACTCGTGCAGGTGACCCACCAACCATTCGTCGATCCGATCGGCCAGCAACAAAACCTCGATCCCCTTCTTCTGGAAGACCTCGAGATGCGGACTGTGGCGCGCTGCGGCGAGATTCTCGGCCGTCAGGTAATAAATCTTGTCCTGGCCGGGCGCCATACGGCCCACATAGTCGGCGAGCGACACCTCTTGCGTATCCTGCTTGGTCGTCGTAAATCGCAACAGCTTGGCGATCCGCTCTTGATTTCCCGAATCCTCGACCACGCCCTCCTTCAGCACTGCCCCAAACTCGGCCCAAAAAGTCTTGTACTTCTCTGGCTCCTTATCGGCAAGATCACTTAAGAGATCCAAGATTTTTCGGGTACTACCGCTGCGAATTGCATCGATGTCACGGCTTTTTTGGAGGATTTCGCGCGAGACATTAAGTGGCAAATCAGCCGCGTCAATCACGCCGCGCACAAAACGTAGATAAGTCGGCATCAGCTGCTCGGCATCATCCATAATAAAGACTCGCCGCACATAGAGTTTCACTCCATAGCGGCGATCGCGGTCAAAAAGATCGAATGGCGCATGTCTGGGAATAAAGAGCAGCGTCGTATACTCCTGCTTACCCTCAACACGGCTGTGAATGTGGGCCAATGGCGGCTCTGCGTCATGCGCGATACGTTTATAGAACTCGTCGTACTCAAGTTCGGTCAGCTCACCGCGCGGCCGCGCCCATAGCGCCGCGGCCTGATTCACAGTCTCCTCATGACCTTCGGCACTCGGCATCACGATCGGTAGGGTAATATGGTCGGAGTAGCGATGAATCACGCCGCGCAAGCGAAAATCCTCCAGAAACTCCTCTTCGCCAGGGCGCAAATGGAGGATCACGGTCGTCCCGCGCTCCGGCCGATCCACCGTTTCTACGGTATAATCGCCCGCACCCGTCGATTCCCAAAGCACGCCCTCGGCGGCTGGCGCCCCGGCGCGGCGCGTCAAGAGCGTCACCTTGTCGGCCACCATAAAGGCTGAGTAGAAACCAACCCCGAACTGGCCGATTAAGCTCGCATCCTTGGCCTCGTCTCCTGTAAGCCGCTCAAAAAACCGGCGCGTGCCGGAGTGAGCGATCGTGCCAATATGTTCAATCACCTCGTCACGACTCATGCCGATGCCGTTGTCGGCTACCGTGACCGTGTGCGCCTCCTTGTCGAATGACACGCGGATCTTCAGGTCCGAGTCCCCCTCGTACAAGGATTCATCACGCAACGCCTCAAACCGTAATTTGTCGGCGGCATCGGACGCGTTCGAAATCAATTCCCGTAGGAAGATGTCCTTGTCGCTATAGAGCGAATGAATCATAAGATCGAGAAGCTGGCGCACCTCGGTCTGAAAGCCTAGGGTCTGTTTCTGGTTCTCAGTCGTTGTCATGGGACTTATGGGCCTCTCTGCTCCTGACATAGAATTCTGGTTGTTACCGAGCGAAACATGGGGATCGTGCCTGCAAAAATCAACCCAGCACCGCGAGAATCGCCCCGCTTTAGCCATGGGGAGGAACGCGGGAATGTAACTCCCGCGGCCTTATTGCTCCCGGGACCGGAAGAACTCGGTCGCCGCTGCTGCTACCAAAGGGGGGGCAATATACGCCCCTTGGGCGATGTCGCAACCCGCCCCCTTGAGAAAGCGATACTGAGCCGTAGTCTCGACACCACCGGCAATCACCTCAATACCAAGTGCGTGCCCCAGAGCAATGATGGCGATTATGACCGCCTCGTTGTTTTGGTCACCAATCCCGGCGACTAATGAATAGTCGATTTTCAGTGCGCTCACGCCAATGCGTTTTAGGTAACCCAGTGGCGAAAACCCGGCCCCAAAGTTCTGAATGACCAAGCCTAGACCCTGGTCTTTCAGGTCCTGGAGCTTGGTCAAAAACGGTCCGGACTCTTCAACGAAGAGCTCTTCGGTCAGATCGATAATCAAATCACGGGGGCGCAAATTGTGCGCTCGCAAGATATTCGCCACTAGAGCCGAGGTCCCTTCATGGCGACATTGGCGGCCCGTCATGTTTACGGCAATCGGGACGCAGGCTACGCCCAGCGCACGCCAATGCTCGCTTTGCGCACATGCCGAGCGTAAGGCCCACTCCCCTAACGGCACGGTCAGGCCGAGCTCATCGGCGGCCGCCAAAAACTCCGCCGGATGCTTTAAGCCATCGGTGGGGTGCACCCAGCGCAACAACACGTCCACGCCTGAGAGCCTGCCGTCCGACAGCCTCACCTGCGGCTGATACACCAAATGAAACTCGTTGTGCTCGAGCGCCCGATGAAGATGCGCCTCCAGACTCAGCCGATCGAGTGCCTGATCATGCATATCAGACTCAAAAAATTGGTAAGTATTCTTACCCGCCGCCTTGGCCTTATACATCGCCACGTCTGCCGACCGCGATAAGCCCGGTCCGTCTTCACAGTCGGTTGGGTAAATAGCGATCCCGATGCTCGCGCCTAGAAAAATATCTTCGGGCGTAGTGAGGATGGGATCGTCGAACATAGCCATGATTTTATGAATGACCGGCAGTACCTCATAACGGTCCCTAAGACCGGGCAGTACCACCGCAAACTCATCTCCGCCAACACGAGCCAGGGTATCGGTTATGCGCACGGCACACTGAAGACGCTCAGCGATGGCAACCAAGACGCGGTCGCCGACGCCATGGCCGAGCGAATCGTTGATGCCTTTAAACCCATCCAGGTCCAGGAAGAGTAGAGCAACACAGCCATTGTGTTCATTGGCCTCCACAATAGCGCGCTCAAGGCGGCTATTGTAGAGCGCACGGTTCGGCAACTCTGTCAGCGGATCATGGGTAGCTTGGTAGGCTAGGCGCTCTGTTAATACACGCTTTTCGGTCACGTCCCGAAAAACCAGAACGACCCCGGCCACTTCACCATGCCGCCCTCTGATCGGAGCGGCAGTACGCTCGACCGGTAACGCCCTTCCATCACGATGGAAAAGTAGCGCGTCCTCAGGCCCAACTGCCCGGCCCTCAAGGCAATCACCTATGGGGTCAAGCACCATACCGTTATACTCATCCAGGCATGGAAATATTTCGTTTAGCTGACGACCCTCGGTCTCAGCCTGCGACCATCCCGTCACGCGTTCTGCCGTGGGATTGACGTACTGGATGCGTCCCGCGATATCGGTCGCGATCACGGCATCCATGATCGAACGCAAAGTCACCTCGCTACGCTCCTTGGCCTCAAACAACTGTGCCTCTACTTGTTTGCGCTCCTCCTCCCAACGGATTTGCCGGCGCAGTGCCCAACGATATGCAACATAGATTGCGCCAAGCACTATAAGTAACAGAGCCACGGGGCCTTGAATGATATGCCACCATGCCAGAAGTACGCTTGTAATGGGTATGGAGACAAAGGCTATCATTTTATATTTACGGGAACGCTGGAATGATCCTAGCCGGTAATGGCCATCGATGGACACAACTCCCTCGTAACGGCCCCTGGTTGCAGCAGGGTGACGCGCCAGCGCTTGCGCGAGAACACCCGTGGCCTTATGCCGATAAACGGAACGTGGCTGCACGGGCCAGCGGCTCTCCAAATAGTTGTCTGGGTTCATCAGTCCGAGCACGGTTTGGGGCGGCAGCGACAAGCGCGCCCAGAGCGTCTGTTGGGCAGCAAGCGGCAGGATCGCCATGATGGCGAACTGAACCTGCCCATGCTGGCGCGCGACATACCATAGAGGTATCCCTCGAATCCCGTCGAGGCGCCGCGGACGACCCACTACGAGGCTCTGACCTGGGTCTTGTGTAGCCAACGGTAAGTGCTCACGTACCCACGGCAAGCCCAGGTCGATGGGGTCTCCGGCCTGAGCCCACATATGACCATGCGGGCCTAGCAAAACAAGCGCCGACAGGGCGGGGTAGGCATGTCTGAACATGGTTAAGAGCGCATCTACGTGCGCGGTCGCAAGCCCTTGCCGCAAGCCCGCCAAGCCCGCCAACTCCCCGCTTAGCATCATGAAGCCGCTGCGATAGTGGTCGAAACTAAGACATGAGGTTTCAGATACGAAATTGGCAATATGGTGCAGTCGCCACCACTTGGTAGCCTTTTCGAAGTGCAGCGCATAGCCTGCGTAGGCGGCCACCGCAAAAACAAGCAGCGCTGCCGTGGCCGCAAAGGCCAACCGAATCTGCTTGCCAACCCGGCCCGGCGTCGGTAATCCCATGCCTACTTGCCCCCCACCCTACCTCACTCCACCCCGATTCTATCGCGGGGATTGAGGCCTCTCTTAAGCATGGCGTCTTGCGCAACGCGGAGGATATCCGCAAGCAGAACACGCGGACCCGTTCATGCGACCCATCAGGCGCCACCGTTAAGACGTGGTTGCGCATAGCTTGTTATGCGTGACCATCTCTTACATGCGCAAGCTCGCCCCTGTTGCGATCCCTCGCGGTTTCAGGACAAACCACCCAAAACTCCTGCGCCTCACGGCCAAACCACGCCGTGGGCGCCGGTAGTGACAAAAAAGCCCCTAAGGCGCCGCTCTGGCGCTGTAGACCCCAAATATAAGCTAAGGACCCATCGCTTATTGTGACAAACCGGCACCCCGCGTAGGGGCCACGCGGCTTTTTAGGTAAGCGCCCCGCGCGCGCCGGACGCGGTCCTGCCAATATGCCCCCGCCAAGACCTCGCCACAGACCGGCCCAGAAGATCCGCCGAAGGGCATCGGCGTGCCGCAGACAAGCCCTTCTGCCAAGTGAAAAGGTTTAAGTGCAAAGAACGAACCCCTTTTTCGTCGTCCGATCCTTCGACCCGAAACTGATGACACCGGCCCGTCCTTTGCGACCCGCCCTATGTGATCGCGAACCACGCAGTCATAGAGACCGTGTATCTTGCTCACCGAGCAGAACCACGAGCCCGCCAGCCGCCGAGACGACATCAAGCAGGAGACGGTAGCGGCCGATCCCAGGAGGATCGCACGACATCGCATGCTCATGCTCAGCGCTCCCGCCTAAACTGCCAAACAGCGTCCACCAACATCGACAGTGGGACCAACCACAATGGTGCCTTCTGATCACGCCACGACCCCCACCAACTGGAGTATAACTGAGCTACACTTAATGCAAAAATCGCATAACGCGATGATCGGCAATAGACATTAATTAGTATCTGATGTAATACTAATTAATCGAACGTGTCGCCTGAAAAGGCACCGATGGCAGCCGCCCTCCCCGAGACCCCGAAGAACGCGCGAACGTGTGGGTGTTGGTTCGCTCCTGTTGCCGCGTATCTTGGGAGCCCGTTAGATCATGTTTCACGACCCAGCCTCTGATTGGCCGACCATGTATCATCGCTATGCGGCCACCAGGAACCGCCAAAAACACTATCGTTCCGGCATCATCGCATTTTGCGGCACTGCCGTTAATGCACACAAAAGAAGACTAGCGAGGAATCCATGACCCAACTGTTTTGCCCTACGCCACAGGATCTGGTGAGTTCCCGCCGATGGTAGATCATCTCACGCTCGCCCATCTTGTCGCTAAGCCAGGTCTTTTCGGATTTGTGGCAGCTGCGGTCTTCGCGGCCTTCTACGTCCGAGCCACTATCGGATTTGGTTCAGGCCTTATTTCAGTAGCGCTCTTATCGTTGATATTTCCGGTAAAAGAGGTGGTCCCAGTTGTCTTGCTGCTCGATCTTCTCGGGTCGATCTTGCTCGGGGCTTATGATTTTCATGAGATGCAGTGGCGTGAACTGTCCTGGCTCATACCGGGAAGCATTGTCGGCCTCGTTATCGGCGCCTTCGTGCTCGCAGACACGAATGCCCAAAGCCTGACACGGTTTCTCGGCATCTTTATCCTGAGCTACATCGTTTATGCCCTCATCGCCAGACCTGAGCGCATGCCTCAAGTGTCACGCGCATGGGCGCTGCCGCTTGGCATCTTTGGGGGGATTATTGGCAGCCTCTACGGTGGCGGCGGTCCGCCGCTTGTCGCCTACCTCCAGATGCGCCACATCGAGAAGCGCGCGTTTCGCGCGACTTTCCAGGCCATTGCGCTCGCTGACAACATCTTGCGTGCCGGGCTCTATGTCGGCCTTGGCCTTCTGAATGGCGGCCTTACTATGGTCTTTATCATACTGGCACCGGCTGCAGCATTCGGACTATATCTTGGAAATCACTTACACATGCGCATCAGCCAAAAGGCCTTTCTCCGGGGAACGCTCGGTCTCCTCGTCGTCGTAGGCATCAAGTATCTCTTCTAGCCTATCCTCCGTAACCCGCCATCGGTCCAGGCCTACACAACGAAGCCAATGGCTGGTGTACCACCATAACGATCAAGGGAGGCTCGGTTACGGCTTACCCATCAGCTGGCATCAAAATCACTACCCGAGCCTGGCCGGGTCGCCCCGGACCCCAGGCCCTAAGGGCTCTTAGCGACGGTTTACGGCGTCACGTTGGCTAGGCCGCTCGGGGCCTTAGGCGTCGCGGTGGCATCAAGCGCTCGATACGTGACCAGTTTGACGCGATCGGTTACAAGCGCCCAAACCAAGGCATAGCCCCAAACGAATAGCGCTAAGCTCCAACCCAAGGGCGCCATGAAAAGCCCATAAACGGCAATAAGAGTGGCCAGTGTTTGTGTGCCTAACACCGCCAGCCACAGGATTCGTGCCGGGCGCGTAGACCAGAATGGGCCGCGCGTTCGCGCCAAAAACACTGTCAGGTGCCCCGCAACAGACAACATGAGGTACATCAGCGTCTGGAGGCGAGGATGATGGAGATGAAACACCTGGTCGCCTAGGTAAAACAAGCCAAATGCGGCAATGGGACCAATGATGCCCAGCACCGTGGCGACCCCGAGCACTTCGCGCATATTCCATGCCTCGGGCTTATCCTTGTATCGAACGTTGTCATAGGCAATAGATAAGATGGCGCCGTCGTTTAGTAATGCCAGCATCACAATCATCACCGCAGTCAACGGATAAAAATTAAACACAAGGATCGCCAGCGTCATGAATATCAGAACACGAAGGGTTTCGGCGATGCGATAGATTGCGTAGTTGTTCATCCGCTGGAAGATCTTCCGGCTTTCCTTTACGGCGTCTATGATCACCGATAAGCCCGGCGTCAATAGCACGATGGAGGCCGCCGCACGCGCTGCGTCTGTTGCGCCAGAAACGGCAATACCGCAGTCGGCCTTCTTCAGCGCGGGCGCGTCATTTACCCCATCACCAGTCATACCGACAATATGGCCACGCTTCTGTAGGCTCTCTACAATATAGAACTTGTGTTCCGGGAATACTTGGGCAAAACCGTCTGCTTTTTCGATGGACTCTTCTAGCTGCGCCGCCTCATGATGATCGGCCTCGCCAAAACCACTCGCGTCAAGGATATTGGCACCCAGTCCAAGTTTTCCGGCCGTCTCGCGCGCGATTGCCAATTGATCGCCAGTCACCATCTTGACATTCACGCCCATCTCCCGCGCGCTCGCTATCGTTGCCTTGGCTTGATCACGGGGCGGATCGAATAGGGGCAACACGCCAAGAAGCCGCCATTGGCCCTCTTGATCTGCCCGGGCTACGCCCAATGAACGAAAGCCCCGCGCGGCAAAATCATTGATCGTTTTCTCGACTGCGAGTCTCACCTCATCGGCGTTGATCGCCATATCCAAAATCACCTGCGCTGCGCCCTTGGTCACCGTGAACTGGGTCCCATCGGCCGCCTTGACGGTGGCCTCGGTGCGCTTATGGACTGGGTCAAACGGCTGGAAATGGGTCACCTGGTAGTCCTTCAAAACATCAGGGTTCTTTAGGCCCCCAATCACCGCCAAGTCGATGGTGTCCTTATTTTCCGCGCGTGACGCCAGGGCACCACACAGGATAATTTGATCGGTGGAAATACCCTCCAAACAGAACGGCTCACCTAACGTCAGCTTGTTCTGGGTCAAGGTGCCGGTTTTGTCCGAACACAGCACATCGACTCCGGCGAGCTCCTCGATAGCCGACAAACGCGTCACGATCACCTCTTTTTTGGCCAACAGGCGCGCGCCGACAGCCATGGTTACCGACAGCACCGTGGGCATCGCCACGGGAATCGCCGCCACGGTGAGCACCAAGGCGAACTGTAGGGTGGTGAGGGTCGGGTCACCGCGGAAAATCGCAACGATCACGATCACCCCCACCAGGACACCGGCGAGGAGGATCAGGTAATTGCCAATATTCAATACCGCCCGTTGAAAATGGCTGACCGTGTGCGCGTCCTGGACTAATTGCGCGGTCTTCCCAAAGAAGGTGTTCATGCTCGTGCCATACACCATCGCGTCGGCCTCACCCTGGCGGATGATCGACCCGGAAAACACCCCATCGCCCGCGTTGCGCGAAACCGGTAAGGATTCCCCGGTCAACGCCGACTGGTCCACCTCTACTGGGTCGCCCGCTAGCAAACGCGCATCCGCCGGCACAATATCACCGAGACGCAGCCGAATAACGTCGCCCGGCACTAAATCGCGCGCCTCCTGGGTGGTCCACTTGCCATCACGCTTTACGCGCGCCTTGATCGCCAGCTTGGCTTTTAGCATGGCTATGGCATTACCTGCCTGGTGTTCTTCCCAAAAACCGATTAAGGCGTTAGATAGCAGCAAGACGAGGATAATAAAGAAATCAGGCCAGTGTTGGGCTACCGCTGAAAGGATCACCGCCACTTCGATCATCCACGGGATGGGTCCCCAAAAATAACTGAGAAACTTGAGGAGCTGATTCGTTTCTTTTTCTTTGATCTCGTTGGGCCCATATTGGGCCAACCGCTTTTGCGCCTCGGCGCTACCAAGACCATCGGGCGATGATCCCAGATACTTCTCCAGCTCGGCTAGAGGTAGGGACTTTAAATCCTTATTCGCGTAAACCTCCGATTTCGCTCCGGGCTTGCCAACCTTAGCTATCATATTCGCTATCCCTTCTATACCGATATCCCTTTGATTTTTGCGGTGCCTGAGATTGTACGGGTTGCGAGGGATATCCGTGTGCTATACCCGCACCACTTCTCTTACCGCGCGAAATTCACCGCGGCATGCAGCCGACTGCACTCTGCTTCAGGGCGTATGACGCTCTCTGATCTTGCCTCGGTTTCGTGGACACCTAGCGTTTCGGAAATCATAACCCCAAACCCAGTGGAAGTCATATACCTTATATACGGCGCAGCCCGGGCCGAACGGGGGAGCCGTGGGCTCTAAACCTCAGAATCACGTCGATCGGCCAGGACGCGCCCATCACGGGCCGGTTAACCCCTATCCAAGGCCCCTAAGGGCTTGCGCGGCAGATTCGGGCAGGCAAGCACCAATACGCGGAGTCTGGGCGCCCCCGAAACCGCGGATCATTAATCCTCATTGCTCTGAAGCGCAGACCGCTTCCCCACCTTTTCCGACAGTTCCCGTTTTGTCCCTCTGGGTAAGAGGCTATGGGAACGTGGCGACTATCGTCTGCCCGATCGACGAAAGGTCCATATAGCTTCGATTGATATTCGGGTACGGCTGCGTCCAGGTCGCCAGGCATCGGCGATTACCCAGTACAAGGGTCCGGCTTCATTGCCAATAGTGTCATTTGGATGGTATGGTAGAAACGTGCGGATATTGTTGCGCGTAATCGGGATACGTGTTTTCAACTCAGCCTATAGAGGCTCTTATCGTGCGCAAGAGATTGGCTCTTCTTTCGAACCCGGATTTAGTAGCGTTGGCGGATATTTCTTACCGGACGGCCATGGCCGAGAGCGCGGATGCCGCGGCAGACGTTCTGAGCTCTGTTAAATCTCTTATTCCCGTTCGATCGATCATCTGTGCCCTGGCGCGCTTGGATGCCCAAAAAGGACGCTTTGAGGTAACGATGCTCCTCAATGTGGGTTGCCCATCGGAGTGGCTCGCCCTTTACAGGTCTCGGCGCTATGACCGGGTCGATCCGGTTTTGCGGCGTCATTACGCCTCCTATACCCCGCAAGCCTGGTCACAAACCTACAAAACAGCGACAACGGTTGCCGAAAGGCGTTTTATCGAGGCCTCCAGTGAATTCGGCCTTCGGGACGGAATGACTCTGGGTATTGCCTGTGATACGCACGGTTACGGCAGCGTTTTGTCCTTCGCGGGCGATGACTTCGTGCAAACGCCCCGGCACCAATCCATGCTTGAGTTTTTGACGCCCGCTCTCCACGGCGTACTAGTCCGACTGGCCGCCAAAAATTGCCGCGCCATGACGCGCTTGACGGCTCGTGAACAGGAGGCATTGCGATGGACGAGTGTCGGCAAGACCACCTGGGAGATGGCCCGAATTATCGGCATCAGCGAGCGCACGGTCGCATTTCACGTCGGCAACGCTATGCGGAAACTGGAGGCGCGCACCCGTGCCCAGGCCATAGCCAGGGCCGCGGCGCTTGGGTTTTTGGATGGCAGTCTGTAATCCAGGCAGTGAAGAGCGAGGGGCACGCCGCGGCCTTTGTGCGAAAGGTATCCCAGTCGAGGAGCGCCGCGACACACCAGCCGTCTACGCCCAATAGGCGAGCGGGACCAATCGGCATACAGGGGAACTCCCACCGGTGAAGCGTCTTCAGATAACGGGTTTCGACGACGAGATAGAGGTAACGGATATCGTGCGCACACGACCACCGATAAATGGCTTTATATAGGAGGCAGGAAACAGGAGGAGCCTTGCGGTAGGCACGGGGCATGATGCTTGTAGCAAGCCGTGTGACTTCTGCGGTGTCGGCGCGCTTGCGCACGCTGTGATGTGGGCCTACGAGACTCCGAAAATGGGATTCGAGCATAAAGGGTCGGCTTCCCGGTATCATTCGGACAACGCCCAGAAGTGCGCCTTCCGCCGTCAAAACGCCCAGAGATGTCGAGCCGTCCTCGTACTCATCCTTCTCAAGGCCATCCGTCTGGGCCTTAACCCAGCGTAATGAATCGCAATAGATAGCATGGCGTAGCCGAAAGCCTTTGTGCCGGTCTTCAGCGCTTTCAAGGACTCGGACAGAGAGACCGCTTTCGTTAAATCCGAAGGTATCAGTCATGATGAGAGCTCCGACTAGGGTCAAGACGCTCATCAATAGCCCAAGACGGGCTCGGCAAGTCCTGTCTTTTTGGCCAGGACTGGGCTTATCGAGGGAGCGATTTCCCTCGTGACCCCTTCTTTTAGATGGGTGGTTCTGGGCTTGCCAGAATTCATTTGCCAGACGCGCTTTAAGAGTGCGGTGCCTCGCGCACATTCCTCCCCACGTATGCGTGACTACCTACACCCACACCAATTAGTGTAGATTTAGCGCCATGATGATTGCCCTCCCTTACCGTTGCTGCTGCGCACCCGCACACCCCGAGCCGTTGGCGCGGATATTCGGCGCGGCGCCGTGGCTCGACAGCTGGAGCCTACGACCGCGCGCGTTTATATCCCCCGATCTCGAAAAAATGATCACCCCTTTTCCTTTGCTTGAAGCCGGGGTCGCTCGCATGACACAGACCACACGCACCCGCCCTCTGCCATGAGAAGACCCGCGCCACGAAGATCCACCAAAAAGGGGGCAACAGCGCCCCGCCAAAGACCGCATCGTATCCGTAGAATGACGACGGCTCAGAAGATCGTGCTGGGCGTCACGTTGTTGGCGTGCGCTGCCGTGTTAGTTTATCCGCCATGGCGCGATGTATGGACAAACTTTGAAGGGTTTAAGCTGCACGCACCACTTGCCTACGGTTTTCTCTGGGCACCGCCTAAGGCGGTATTTCCCGTACCTTGCACGCTAGACGGCTTGCGCATAGGCGAGGAGATAGCAGCGGTGCTTGTCATCGGGATGTTGCTGTATTGGGCTCTCGGCAAGACCGCGAGACGTTAGCGCGCGGTCGATCGAGCTGTCCATCGGTCGGCTGGGTCAGTGTTTATATCGAACGCCCGGACCCGCCCGATAGGCTTCTGGTAATCCGCGCCCCCATCGCGACCCGGCAATACAGGGCCTGGGCGTGCGCCAGCGTCCATGTCAAAAACCTTTGGTCGGAGCGCTGCTCGATCTTCTCAGCCCTCATTTGGTCACGCAGTCCCGCAGCATTACCCGTTCGTCAAATAATGAACTACTCCCGTCAAGCCTAAACGGCTATGGCGTGAGTTTCGTGTTTCATCGCGGTGACACGGCCACCGCTCCACACCTCGGACAGTTCCTGCCCGGCTAATCGTGTTTCCATCCACCGCAACATTATACTCGGCTACCATGACCACACAAACGCTAAGCAGGAAAGACTGGAATGATCGCCCTGTGGGCGATAGCGCCGCTTCCCCCTAGACCCTTTGCCTCGGCGGCCCATCTCGCCGCCTACGCAGGACTCGCGCCTGTTACCCGTCGTTCGGGAAGCTCTATTCGTGGTGAACACCCCTCGCGGCGAGGCAACAAGATCTTAAAACGGACGATGTTCCTGTCGGCCTTCGCAGCCCTGCGCGATCCCGTCTCCCGGGCTTACTACGACCGCAAGATCAGCCAGGGCAAGCGACACAATCAGGCGCTCATCGCACTGGCCCGTCGGCGCAGTGATGTGCTGTATGCGATGTTGCGTGATGGGGCTTTTTATCAAGCGACACCGACACCAAATGCTTGACAAAGGACATAGGGGCACCCCCCTAAACCGCTACGCGGTTATAGGCGGAGCACTGCGGCGCGTTCTGGTAGAGCGCTTTCCCCGCGCAGTGGCTTCCCGCGAGCAACGGGAAAGTCTACACTACGCGATCGGTGTGCCAAGCAGGCGCGCCTTCAATCTAGGATTGACCCTTCAAGGAGATGGTGACATGAAGAACCGTTTAGTGGCGGCTGGATTCATCGCGTTGTGGGCTTGGCCGACTTTGAGTATGGCGCGGGTTTGGGCTGGCGCTGACGTCGGTCTGACGAGTGGTGCCTTGGCGGCAACATCACCCATAGGAGTCTACGCGGGACTCTCCACGCGCTCGTTCCCTGTTGGGCTGGAAGTCGGTTTCCAAGCACTGAGCATCAACCCGTCCGACGTTAATCTCCTTATGGCGACGGCGCTCTATCGTGCCCCGATTGCTCAGGTAGCAGGCATGCACTTTCTGGCCCGCGCAGGCGTTGCCAATATTAATAGCAGTGCCGGGGCATTCGTGGGTAGCAGCACTAGGCCTATTATTGGGGCGGGCGTAAGCTACCGTGTTCTAAAGCAAGTGAACGTGCGCGCCGAATATGATCTGATCTTGAATGCGCGCGTCGCTTCTGGCCCTCACGAAAATGCCGGTGAGTTGTTGATTGGTGCGACCTATCATTTCGGTTAACACTTAATAATAGCGGTGCGGCCCCGCCCGTCGGGAGCGCTTGCGCGTCAACGGATATTATCGTCGGGGCCGGCCCGCGACACTGGTTTAGGCAAGATGACCGCGCCCAGCAGGGTCGCGCGCCTTAAGGCCAATATGAGGTCGCCCCAAGCGAGCCTCCCGATGCGTTGCCATTCTTAAAGAATGGCGCGGGAATTCCCAATCCCCTTTAGGGGATTGGGATGAAAGCGCCTATTTGCCCTGACACTCCTGTATGGATCGGCGAATAACCTCAGCGGATACGCTCCCGGCAGTGCCTATATAGTAGGCTTGTGTCCACAGTTGATCGTTCCCGCATGGTCGCTTGAGCTTGGGGAATCGTTCGCGCAGCTCGCGAGAAGGATACCCCTGGAGCCATCCAACAATCATTGCTGGAGACCCTCTCGGCGGCGCTGGTACGAAGCAATGCACATGATCAACGTCCGTCTCCAGAGCTAGCAAGGTGAATGCATGCTGGATGCAACATTCCGAGATGAGCGTCTTACAGGCAACTTCCGCTTCGCCCGTGAAAATTTTGCGCCGATACTTCGGTATCCATACGAAATGATAGGCGATTTGCTAGTGGGCCCAGCGGGTCTTATATGCATCGGGTATGCATCGGGTATGCATCGGGAAGGCAAACGCATTGTGCTTCCGATGGGGCGCGGTCGTCCGTCTTTAGTTTTGCCTCGCCCAGAATGGCTAGAACAACCCCGTGCCGGCAAGATCGTCTGGAACGGTCTGCACAATGAATGGCCTATCAGCATAGCCGAAGATGATGAAGACCCATGGCCACTAGAACCGACCACCAAGCACGCCACTGTGGATTTGGGCCAGATTCATCAGGCCGCCGTTGCTACCAACGAGGGGGATGCGCTGATGGTGTCCGGGCGTGGTATCCGTTCCCTTAAGCGTCAACACAGCAAACAGCTGGGCGAAATCGCCAGCAAGCGCTCTCGCTGCACGAAGGGTTCCCGGCGTTGGCAGAAATGGGGACATACGCGCGCGGAATTGACTCTACGCACTGAGCGCCGCGTCCGCGACCTACGCCATAAAGGGACTCGCCAAGTGGTGGATTTCTGCAAGACACATGAAGTGGCGTCGGTGTTCGTCGGCAACCCTGATGGGGTACGATGCAAGAACTCCGGGCGTCACCACAATCAGCGCATGAGCCAGTGGGAGTACGGCCGGGATATCGATTACCTGCAACAGAAGTCGGAACAAGACCGCATCGTGCATTGTGGGCCGCATGGCCCATGCTTCACCGGGGATGAACGTGGTACATCCAGCCGGCATTGCCACCCGCAGGGGTGGTGTCCCGTATGTGGCCATCGTCATAAGCCTAAAGGGCGGAACTGGCGATGCCAAGCCTGTGGATTTGAAGGCCACAGAGACATCGTGGGCGCGGTCAACATGCACCCTATCGCCGATGGTCAAGTGGTGCCGTTTCCTAAACGCATCACGTATCTCCATCCGGGAAGTCTCCGGCGGAGTAGTAACCCGGACACGGGCCACCGACTGGATTCGTCTAGTCGGCGTTGTCTTGCCGAAGCACGGAATCAAGCGCCGCAGAATGTGTGTGCGGGCTCTCTGGAGCATGCCCATGAACCGTGTTACTCGATAAGAAGCTTACCCGCTTTAGGGGGTTGAGGGTGTCACGAGGCATCTATTATCGGCGCCCCCGGAAAATGCGCCATGTTCAAGCCATGCGTTTTGTCGATCACGCGCCTCGCACGCAATCGCCTCTGCCGCAAGGCGACAAGGAGCAACAAAGGAGGCGCGGGTATCTGGGATCCCGTCGCGACCATTCGGGATCATCACAGACATCCGTTCAATTGGCAGAATAATGGTGGTGGTAGCATACTGGTGTGAAATCGGCGGAAAATGGCCGACCCTATGAGGCATAAGCCAGACAGGCTGCTTCTTGAACATGCACCACTCGAGATATGTCTAACGGACCTCCAAAGACCCGACCGGAACCGGCGACGGCAAATACCAGCACGTGCCTTGACGTGTTACCGATAGCGGCCGCTCCCGAACAGGCGCACACAATCTGTCGCCGCTCTTTTGCCAAGGATTTCCTCCGAATCACCGACCTTCGGATAAGAGGCCGCCAATGATCGCCCGTGGCGTCGGCACCAGCAAAACCGATAGTCGCAAAAGACGGCCGCTAACTACTCCCCTCTCTCCAGAGATGGCCACCGCCATCCGAGCCTCCCGCATCAAGTTCGGACGGGCAGCGCCCCATCAAGCGGACATAATGGGCGTCAGTACGCGCCAATATTATCGTTATGAGCGAAACGAGAGCCCGCTTCCCGCTCATCGCATCGCCGCCTTGTATGCCCATACCCAAGAGCACGTCAGCGCTCGTCTTCCTGCTAACGAGGCGGGGCGGGACTTTGTGGTGGGGGATTTGCATGGCCATGGAGACGCGCTTCAGCAGTTTTTGGTAGCCCAGAATTTTTGCCCCGAGAGCGACCGGGTGTTTTCGACGGGTGACCTGATCGATCGCGGACCCGACAGCCTAGCGACCTTGCGCTTACTGTATGAGCCCTGGTTTTATGCCGTTCGCGGCAACCACGAAGACATGCTGTTGGATTTTTGCACGGGGCAGGCATTGTACGGCCATCCCGATAACAGTCATCCGCTGCTCCACAACGGCGGCGAGTGGATAACGCGTTTGTGCCCAGACGAACAAGATGAGCTATGGTATGGCCTGGTTCCTCGTGTTGCGCTGTTACCCCATATCCTGATCATAGGCAACGGCCCTAAACGATTCCACGTCGTACACGCGGAACTCGACGGCCCTAAGGGCCGTGTCACGGACGCCTTAGTCGACCGTTTAGCGCAGGAGCCTGATCAGAGTTTGTTACCGCTTGAATATATTCCCGGTTTCGGCGATAAGGACCGGTGGCGGATACGCCTTTTGTGGGGTCGCGGCCTGATACGCTCCGAGGGGAACACCGCTCTTTTACCGGGGCTATCGCCTACTTTTGTCGGACACAGCTTCGTGCCGTATGTCACCCAGCGATTGAGCCATGTCTTTGTGGACACAGGGGCCGCATCCATAACCACGGGATCTGATAGCGCACATATCACGGTCATAGAGATACCGCATGCCGACGTGGCATCCGCTTTCGCCACCGCCATTCGGTCGAAGCCCGTCCCGGCAGAGACGGCCAGGGATTCCGGCGGCGTTTAAGTATGGTATTTGACCGCGCTGATAGACTAGGGTATGTACCGAGAAAATAGCGCGGCGAAGCCGCTTCTCTAGGCCACGGAAGAACGATGGCCATCGCGCGAACGAGTTTGAAGCGGCGGCAATCCACCTTAAGCACCACCAACGTCTGCGAGCATGCGGAACGACCTTAAGGCCTGTTTTAGGGGCGCGAGCCACATGGGCTCATAAGTGTTACTCAGGCGCTGGAGCATGTCGGATACCGCCTTGGATAAAACGGCTCGGCAAATCCTGCTACCTCATCTGTGCGGCCTGCCAATCTCCCCAGCATTGCTGTTACGTCCTTTTCTGCTTAAGGCTCTTCCGCCCTCAATATCCCGATATCCTTTAGGGGCTTTCAAGAAACAGAGCCGGAAAGAGCGTGTGACAAGCCCGACATAAGATAGGCCGATGTTCCTCTGTTAAAGTGGGAAGTTCTGACACTCACCCACGACAAAGGAAACCGGCCTATGGTTCGGATTGTATCGGGTATCGCCACGCTCCACCAACATCGGGAAACGCTGTGCCATGCCCCGGACGTGTATCGCCCGCCCGCGTGTCCGCATTGTGGCCTCGGGGGCCTGTGGTCGCACGGCTGTTATCACCGCAAGGCCGATCGCGCACCGCGGTCTCTCGAGAACCCCGTTCCGATTCCGCGCTTTCTCTGTCGGGGCTGCCAGCGCACCTGCTCGCGCCTACCCGCGTGCATCGCGCCCCGGCGCTGGTATGACTGGGCGGTTCAGCAGCGGGTCCTGATGGGGCGACTCATGGGCGCCTCGGTGCACGCCTTAAGCCGCGCGTGCGCTCTGGCACGCACCACGGTCCGCCGGTGGTGGCGGGAGTTTAAATCCCGCAGCCCGCTCTTTGTGTTCACCTTGCGCAGTCGGTTTCCCGAGTGGGGGCGGGTGGCGGATGGCGAGGCCTTCTGGCGGGCGTGTCTCAGCCACACCCCTTTGCAAGACGTCATGGCCACCCTCGATTCCGATGGCGTCACCGTCCCATGATGCGCTGACCCGAAGAGGGCCCGGGACAGCCCGATCCCGCCGTAAGGACGACCCCACACACTGTGCCCTCTGTTTCCCCCAGGCGCTTTCCGGTTTCATGGTCGACTTCTTTTCACCTTAAGGAGTCCACATGAAAGAGATTGGCTATATCCGGATCTCCCCACCACTAAAACCCGCAGATTCCCTTGCTCTATAGTGTTTTCACAAGCCCTCACAACGTACATAAATCGGAAGGAATGTGCGCTGAGGATATCGAGGTCTCCAAGGT